>Ga0160423_10005626_pt1 | contig 10210 bp, 7 predicted proteins | sample CRUFie14St8metaG_FD_108191 | JGI IMG/M metagenome (GOLD analysis project Ga0160423, IMG submission 108191) | Marine microbial communities from the Costa Rica Dome - CRUD Field 142mm St8 metaG | ecosystem: Environmental > Aquatic > Marine > Oceanic > Photic zone | place: Costa Rica: the Eastern... | reverse complement strand
ATCCCTCCTGACCAACAGAGGCTCATCTTTGCCGGAAAGCAGCTCGAGGACGGAAGGACCCTGTCCGACTACAACATCCAGAAGGAGTCCACCTTGCACTTGGTGCTTCGTCTTCGTGGAGGCTGCTGAGCGCCGGGTGAAGCTTTCTGCTCACGTCAAGAGTTTTGTTTTTCATTTCCTTTAGCGTTCTTTTTTTTTTTAGCCCTTTCCTTTCCAACGCGCCGCCTCACGCCCTCAGGCCCTCCGCTTGCCTCCGAACGCAAGCCAGGTTCGTCTTCACCTCCTGGCTCACTTTCCTCATAACGAGAGAGACGGGGAGCCAGGGCTGGGGCTTTACCCTCAGCATGTACACGAGCTGCGATTCATCGGCGTCGTCCTCCCCCAAGATCTTCCAGGTCCCCTCGTACTCCCTAAAGTCGCCCTCGAGCTGCGAGAAGGTGATGTCCCTCTTCCTCTCGTCCGTCTCCAGCGCGAACTTGTGGCCCTCTTCCAACCCGGTGGGGAACTCCCTTATTCTCAGCAACACCTTCGCCTTGAACCTGAACCCCACAGCAGTGTTCGCCTCGCCTATCTGAAGCAGCGTCGCCCCAGAGTCCGTGCGCTCCAAGCACTCGTTCACGGCGAGGCCGGGGATGAATTCGTGCAGGGTCTCGTAGCTCGTCAGGGTGTCCCAGACCAGACGGGCGGGAGCGTCGATGCGGGTGGTAGCCCTCAGCTCGCGCAGGTTCCGGCTTGGAAGGGAGGTTACGGACACCGTCACCGCCTCCGATAGGGACTCGATGGAAAGGTTCGACCCTGGCCCCTCCCTCTCCCTCGCCGGCTCCACCTCCTCGGCGGAGCTGCTGACCGCTGCACGCGAATGGGGTCCCCTCGCCACCTCCCTCGCCCAAACCCGGCTCCAACCCTCTAAACGCCTCCCCGATACCGCGCTCGCCGCGCGTGAGCGAGAAGAGCACGAGGCGGGCCCTACGCCAGCCCTACTCGCCGACCTCGTCGTCGCCGCTCTCATCCTTGTCCCGTTCCCGCCGGGCCGTCGCGCAAGCTCGATCAGCCGCAAGTTCCGCTCCCACAATTGATCATGATCTCAGTCCACGAAGAAGAGATTTGCTGGGGATCTCCAGGCCAGGCCAGGACGAGGGGAGAGGTGGTGTTCGTGGAGGGAGACACAAGGCCTGGAAAGGATAGGGTCCGAAGAATGGCTTGTTACACTGCGCGCCGCTCAGGCGTTGGCCACGACCTTCTGCTTGGGAATGTGGGCGCCCTCGTTTCCCCTGGGCACGTACTCGCCCCTCGCGGCGGCTCCCGCGATCTTGAGCTCCTTGAGATACAGCGCGGACATCTCCTCCAGGCAGAGGGTCTTGGTCTCCCTGGCGAGCTCCAGCAGCGGGAGCTGGAGGGCAGCGCTCCACGAGAACGAGAGGTTCCAGGGGCTGGTGCCCTTGGCCTGGTTCATGGCGCTGAGCCGGGCGGACGCGTCGGCGAGAGACTGGGGTGGATTGGGTTGGGGGAGGGGGAGAGGCGGTGTCAGGAGACTTTGGGAATCGCATCGATTCGGTCGGCGGGTCGCTCACCTGCCCGCCGGAGAGGAAGTTCGCCCCCTTCATCGAGCAAGGGAAGCACCTGTTGAGGACGTCGATGTTCGCCTTCGCGATCTCCTCGACAGTGTAGGCCTTCTCGCAGTCCAAGCCCGGGTTCACGATGTTGGGCTTGAGAGTGGCGCCTTCCATGAAGACGCCGTGGTCCAGCATGGACTTGTACAGAGCGCTCTGCACCTGAACGTTCACCATCACGGCCGTCTCCAGGTCGTGGCAGCCCTTGAGGGAAATGTCCGGCTCGACGATGGGCATCAGGCCGTTGTCCTGGCAGATGAGGGCGTAGCGCGAGAGGTCGTCCATGTTGGCCTGGATTGTGAGCGAAGAGGGCTGTCCGGCGGCGACGTCGATGGCGAGGGGGCTCCTCCACTTGGCGAACTTGGCGCCAGCCGCTGCGTACTCCTGGCACCTCGCCGCGAGGCTGTCCAGCCCTTGCATCACAGTGGCACCGCCCTGTCCTGGGAGCTCGTAAATTTTCAGATGAGGCTTGACGCCCGGAACGACGCCCAGCGCGCTCAGCTTCTCGGGGAAGAGGGCTCCGTCGGTCGACGAGCGCTGGTACAGGGTCTCCGGGTCGAGAATCGCTCCGCAGAGGTAGTCCGCCGACCCTTCCGTCTCGAAGAGCATCTGGCGGTAGCTCCTCCTCGCCTCCTCGGAGTTCTGCAAGCCCACGGCCTCGAAGCGGCCGCCGATGGTCCCGGGGCCCTCGTCGCACGCGGTGATGCCCTTACCGGGCGTTGCGATAAGTGCAGCGACCCTCTCGAGCTCGGCCTTAGTCGCAGCGGAGAGGTGCGCTCCGCCGTGGCAAGTCTTCAGGCCCGCGCCCACGCCGTCGGACGAGGACCGGCAGCGGATGCCGAGGCGCGAACCGGACGCCATGACGGCCATCCTCCCCGCCTTCCTCGCCGGCCTCGTCGTCGTCGTGCTCACCATCGTCGCCATCGTCTCGTGAGTGTTGAGTATGATCATCCAAAGGTGGCATGAGTGGTGCAGAGCACGGGGATCCATGAGATCGGATGCTGCCCAATTTTTCCGGAAATATCATCAGCAAATGCCAACCGGGCATCAGGTCAAAAGCAGGGGTCGGCGGGAGGTAGGGAAAGGAAAAGGGTGATCAAGAGTGACAAGGCGTTCGTCGGTGAACGAGAAGAAGACACAAGATGGGAAGCTCCATGTCCGTGCACTGCGAGGAGGAGGCGGTCGTCGAGGTCGAGGCCCCAGAGGAGGAGGAGGCCGTCGCTGCCGTCGAGGTGAGTTGCGTCCACATGCCCCCAAGTGGACGCAAAGGACGAGAACAGAGGGAGGTTGGGAAGGGCCGGGGTGGAACCGAAGGGGAAGGTCCGCTCCGGCAAGCGGCGAGGCGCGGGCGAGCGAGCGGTCGGTTCGCCTTGGGCTTGTCCGTCAATTCGAGGACGCCCGCGAGCTAAGGCGACCTCCCCCGACCTCCTTCGGTCTCTCCGCGCCTTGGCTCTCGCGAAGGCCTTCCCCGGCGACCCCTTCTCGTAATTGAAGAAGGGCTTCCGCCCCCGCCCGCCGCCCCTGTTTCCCTATCGCTGACCGACCTACTTCGCTCTTCTCCGCGCTTGTGCGTGTGTGTTTCAGGAGGAGGAGGCCGAGGAGGAGGAGGAGCCCCAGGTCGAAGTCAAGTTGGGAACTGCTCCTTACGATTCTAGGTTCACGACAACCAACCAGGCCCGCCACTGCTACACGCGGTACAACGAGTTCCACAAGTGCGCCGCCGAGAAGGGCGAGGAGGCCGAGGACTGCAAGTTCTTCCAGAAGGCCTACAGGTCCATGTGCCCTAGCATCTGGGTGGAGAAGTGGAACGAGGAGAGAGAGAGCGGAACCTTTCCGGGGAGGTACTAGATAGAAAAAAAAACTATGAAAACACACACGGGGGCAAGATCCCATTACGTTTCCGTCGCCAGATCTCGCCACCTTCGATTCCCCTCACGCCCCGACCACGAGGCCTGCTGGCGCCGTCGACGTGTTGGTCACCAGTGGCCTGAACCCGAGCTCCTCAACGGGAACGCCAAACTCAGCAAGCTTCGCCTCGTAGACCCTAATGAGGTCGTTGTGGGCCTTGGAGACCTTCGCGACATCGTATTGGAGGGCCTTGATAACGCGGTTCTTCTTCTCAAGCTCCTCCTCGACCTTCTTGCTGACCTGGGCGACTGTAGCAGGGTCCAGGTTGCTCGCCGCCAGGACCTGCCCGATCTGAGCATCCTTCTTCTCAATCTCCTCCTGCATGATCTCGACCTTCTTCTCCAGCATGGCGCTCTTGAGGCCGGACTTCTGCTGCACGTCGTAGATCGAGTGCTCGAACTTCTGGTACAGGTCGTCCCTCTCCCTCTCCACCTCGTGGAACTTCTGCTCGAAGACCTCGTGCTCCCACTCCAGGTTCCTGAGCTGCTTCTCCGTGTCCTGCAGCCTGGCCTTGGTGTGGATAAGCGACACCTTGTCCTTCTCGTAGTTCGCAAGGGCGTGCTTAAGGGTCTCATTCTCCTTCTTCGTCCTCGCCAGGGGCTCGGAAAGGGACTTCTTGTCCTGCAAGATCTCATGCATGAGCTTGTCACTTGCAGCCTCCCTCTTCTTCATGTCCGCAACATCCTCCTTGAGCGTCTTGATGAGGTCCAAGTTGTTGTGCGTGATGTCGTTGTAGTAGTTCTTGATCTCGGAGAAGGCCCGCTCGTGCTTCTTCATCAACTCGTTGATGTGGGTGTTCTTCCTCTCCTCGATCTCATGGATCTCCTGCTTTCGCCTGAGCTCCAGGTCGTCCCTCAATATCTTCATCTTCTTCTCGTACTTTTGCTGCAGCTCCCTCGCCTGCAGCTCGAACTCCTGCCTCAGCTTCGTGATCTCCTTGGCGTGCTCCAGCTTCAACTGCCTCACAAAATGCTCGTTCGCCAGCTCCTTCTCCTTGAGCTCCTGCTTCAGCGACCTCTTGTCCTTCTGTAGCTCAGAGTCCCTCCTCAGAAACTCGTCCTGCTGCTTCTTAAGCGAGAGCTCGCCGTCCGCCTTGAGTGTGGAGATGTTGTTCTGGTGCTCGTAAAGCAAGTGCTTCACCTTCTGCTTGTACACCTTGATCTCGACCTGGTGCCTCTCCTCCAGCTCCTCCATCTCCCGGTCCTTGTTCCTGAGCTCGGCCTTGACATCGTCGAGCTCCTGCTTCGAAATCTCCCAAAAGCTGTGGATTTTGTCCTGGAGGGAAAAAGGCGATGCGCGCAAAGGGTCAGGGTCGGGCCTCCATGGCATTGGCGGGCGCGTGTGGCAAGCGGGGACTCACCCTCTCGAGCTGAACATAATTACGGAGCTTCTCCTCGTTCACTTTGTCCGACTGGAGGTTCGTGAGCTTCTCCTGAAGCTCGTCCAAGTTTCCTCCATCTCCGCCCTCTCCTCCTCCCGAGGACTTCTTCTTCGCCTGGTACACGAAGGCGCGGCACGACGACGGCAACGGGAAGAGTGCGATAATGTGAGCAAGCGAACATAAGGGGAGAGCACGCCCCATTCGAAAAGGGACGACTGGCAGAGGCGGTCGCGGGACGAGGGTACGCGCGAGGACGCCCCGACCCCGGTGGGGTTCCGCCCGGGAAGACCCCCATTCGACCTCCTACTCCCTCAAGTCCTGAAGAGACTTACCTTCTTGGCTCCGCCTTTCTTCCCCATGGTGGTGCGCTGCGCTAATCACTCCAATTCCCTGCCTCCCCTCTTTCTCTTCTCTCTCTCTCGTAAAATGGGAAAATTTTCGTAAACGAAGAATTCGTGCTGGAAGGGTCAACGACTTTGTGTGTCTGTAGATTTTGTTTTGTAGTGGGGTCTCTCGAAGCGGCCAGCAACGGTTTCTCGGTAACTTTTCCAAACAAACATTTCCCAAAGTTCGTGGGAGGAGGGGCATGGGGTCCAAGTAAACGTGATTGTCCAGGTCTAGTGAGAGAGAGAGAGAGAGAGAGAGAGAGAAGAAAATGGATTACAAATGAGTTGAACGGACTTCAAGGCGAAATTAATGACTGGATGAGGGCCCCGTGCCGGGCCTGCTCCCTCTCCCTCTGCATCGCCACAAAGTCCCGCAGGAACTTGGCCGTCTTCTCCTTATCGCCTTCAAGGCACTCCAAGCTTTGCTCGTACCGGTCAAGGTCCTGATTTGGGTCGTCGCCTTCCGGGACGGTCTCGAGGGCCGCCAGGGCGGCGGCCTCCCTGTGTTCGGCCACAGAGACCGCCAGGGCGTCCAGATCCCGACCTCCCGGCCTCCCACTGCGGACGAGGCCGACAGCGGCATCCATGGTTCCAAGCCACAACTCGAGGGCGGCATTGCAGGCGTCCTCCCCTAGACCGAGATCCTCGCTCCTCCCCCTCTTCCGTCCCAGAGCGGGGCCCCAGCCCTCGCCCTCGCTCTTCCCGCCCTCCATGAGCTTGGAGACCAAAGCCTTGAAGGCGTCAGGGCTCTCACCGGCAAAGGCCTCCACCAAGTTGAGGGTCACACCCTCGAAGATAACGCTGGCCACCCTCTTCGTCGCCCCCGCCCCGGGTCCCGCCTTCGCCTTCGAGGGCCCGGAGTGCGGCACCGACGACACGACGTACCGGATCGCGCCCCGCCGGAGCAAGAATGCCTCCTTTTCGAACTCAATCACCACGCCGGGGTCCCTGGCGCCGCTCAGCCCGCCTCGCGTTCCCGAGGTCTGGGCGGCGTAGACGCTGCAGGGGACCTCCAACGAGGTCTCTCCCTCCCGGGTGTCCGATCTGAGCTTGATGAACATGGCGTCCGGCGCCAGGGCGCCCTTGAGGTCCTTCGTGCTCTTCTCCTTATAGTTCTCCTCCAGGCTGACGTGGAAGCTTGCGCTACCCCTAAAGATCTTCTCCAGGGACTGCCGATGGGTGGGGTCAGGGAGGCCGTAGTCAGGAACAAGGCCGAGCGAGCTCGATTCAAAATCACGGGAAAGGGAGGGACACGGCCATGGCACGCACCTCTGTACGGGACCGATCGTCGAGGGCCACCAGCCAGCGCTGCGCTCGCAGAAACTTTTGGACGTCCATCGGACGGTGCCGTGCGGTTCGGTGGGGCAGGGAAGGAGACTCTTGCCGAAACCAATCGCCTTGCTCGGCGCTGTCGGTCGTCGGGATCTTGCCCGAACCTCACAAAGCCTTCGCTCCCTCCGCGCGCTCTGCTCACAATGCCATCCTGGCTGGGGGTTCAAAAATAAAAAGAAAACGATTTCGTTTACGAGACTCGTCCTCCTCCTGGAGAGCTTTGAAGTCCAACTGGTGAGCTGGCCCAACACAAGGCAAATAGAGGCGAGGCGAGGAGGAGGAGGGTCCAGGTGTTGGGCTTTGCAAAGCGCGGGCACCGGAAACCCGGCCGGAAGGTGTAGCCCGAGAGCGAATTGCGAAGAATTGGGGAGCGGCGAGGCGAGTGCTGCGAGGGGAGAGAAGGGGAGAACATGTTTCAACTCCTTCCGTAAGGGGACCTCGGGGAGATAAGGTATCTCGCGCGTCGGCCTCTAAGCCTCCGCACCGCGCCGTTGCAAAGGTTTTCGATCCTTGGCCTCGGGGGCCTAGACAAGGATGGAGAGGACCTTCGACCTGGAATTCAAGCCTCTGTACGAGAGCGCGAACTTGAGCTCTCACCAAGATGTGTCCGCGCACTTTTCCATGGCCTATATGACGGCCTTGCTGCGTCAGATGGCCGAGTTCTCCGAGTACGCCGTGGAGGTCTTCGAGGGCGTGAAGACCGAGGTGGAGAGGGTAGACAAGAGGGTGGAGCAGCTGGGTGAGAAGTGCGCCGAGCTGGCCCCAAAGGTGGAGGAGTGTTTGGAGACCGTCCAGGGCCAGACCGTCTCCGAGTTCGTGACAAACCCGCTCATCGAGTGGCACGCAAGCTTCCCGCAGCGCGTGGGAAGGGAGACGAACTTCATCACCGCCCGGAGCAGGCCTGAGTTCGTGGACGACGAGAGGAACAAGTGTGAGCCTGTGCCCCCTCTGCACATGCTCAAGAGGTATGCGACCACAGAGGAGGACAGGGAGGCACTCACGAGGTTCTCGGACCCCAAGTACTGCCTGCGCGCCTTCGCGATCCAGGAGATGGAGGAGGCGGAGAGGATCCACGCGGCGAGGCGGGAGAAGAGGCGCCTGAGGAGGGAGAGGATGTCACCAGGAGATAGGCTAGGGAAGAGGGGGAGCCTGGTGGGGGACGGGTCGGGCTTCAGGGCCCAGAGGAGCGGCAGGCGGAGGTACTCGATGATTGGCCTGTCGCTGATGACCTCGAAGATCAAATCGATCGCCAAGCACGTGGACCACGACCCTTCCAAGGAGGAGGACGCCCAGGAGGAGGAAACGAGTATGGAAGTGGTGGTGCAGGAGGAAGAAGAGGAGGTGGTGGAGGTGTCGGAGCCCGAGCCGGAGCCGACGCCGCCCCCGGCCCCCGCTCAGCAGACCCCTCCGCCGCAGTACGCCCCGGTCCAGGCGATGGCCGTGGCCCCGGTGGCCCCGGTGGCTCAGGCCAGGCCTCAGGCCAGGCCTCCTCCTCCCCCTGCCCACCTGCTGGAGAAGATGCAGGGCCGGACCCACACGCCCTCGCTGGCGAGCCCCAAGCCCTACGCCTTCCAGAGCCACGTGAACCTGTCGCCGGGGGACCCCTCGGCCCAACACACGCTTCTGTCCCATCCACCCAGGAACAACTTGGCTACGCTACAGCGGTCTTCTCCTGCTTCTCCGGTGGTGGCGGTGGCCCAGCAACAGCAGCAGCAGGCGAGGCCCGCCGTGCCGCAGCACTACATGTACATTACGCAGGCCCAGCCCGGGCCCAGCCCGACGGAGAGGGTTCTGCCGGACTCCTTCTTCACCCCTGTCAAGGAGGTGGGCGGGGTGGCCGTCGCGCACCAGCCTGCGGGAATGGGAATGCAGCACCAGCACCAGACTTACCAGACCTACCCAAACCAGTTGCTCACGATTGCCCAGCAGCAGCAGCAGCAGATGGGTGGGCAACCGGCGGCGACGAGATCCCCTCCGCCCCCGCCGGCGCACCTCCTGCAGGCGCACCAGAGGGTCCAGCAGGCGGCGCCATCACCACCAGCACAGCCGCAATACCACTACCAACAGCCGCCGCCGCAGCCGGCGCCACAGCAAGCGCAGTACTCGCCTCCGCCTCCTCCGCAGCAGGCTCAGGTTCAGTACGCACCTCCTCCACCGGCAATGGCGGCTCCTGTGGCGGCTCCTGTGGCGGCTCCAGTGGCGGCCCCAGTGGCGCCTCCCGCGGCCCCGCCGCCGCCTCCACCACCCGCGACGGCGCCACCACCGCCGCCACCGCCGCCACCGCCCCCTCCTCCGGCGGGCGGGCCGCCTGGTCCCCCAGTGCCCCCGCCCCCCTCTGCGAGCGGCCTCAAGTCTGCCCTCAAGAAGGCTCCGTCTCCCCTCAAGAAGAAGGTGTCCATGAGCGTGTCTTCTGGCGGCGGCGGAGGAGGTGGCATCGGCGGGGACCTGGCGTCGATGATCAAGGCCAAGCAGCGGAACTTGCAGAAGACTCCCGCAAAGGAGCCCAAGAAGCCGGAGGCGCGAGACGACATGCTGAACAAGATCAAGGGAGGCCAGTTCGCGCTGAGGAAGATGACGACGTCGTTCACTCCCAAGGGCATGAAGCTGGACAAGAAGATGGACGTGATCGAGGAGATCCCCGAGGAGGAGGAGGAGGACAAGACCATGCTCACCGTGGCGGCCATCTACGAGAAGGCAAAGGCCAGGAGGCTGGCAATGGAGGAGTCCGACGACGACGACGACGACGACTTTGGGGACGACTCGGACGACGACGACTGGTGAGGGCTGGTGTGTCGCTAACAAAGAATTCGTCTGTTCCACTTTGTAAGCTTGCTTTAAGGGTTGCCTCCCGTCCTCTAATTTCCTGTTCCACCAGGTGAAAGAGAATCCAAGAGTGCAAAAAAATATCCCGTTCGCTCAGGAGGTGTTCGCTCAGTCCTCGTAGACCCTGCACTCGTCAGCCTCTGGGTTGTCGTCGCAGAAGTCCTCGAGAGGGTCGGTCTTCTTCGCGGCCTTCTTGTGGCTGATCTCGGCGGAGATCTCCTCAACCTGAATGTTGGGAAATTATGGTTAACGTAAAGCAGAAAACGCGTGCAACGAGGGAGGCAGGGGCCATGCGTCAGCTTCGCGCCTTGAAAAGAAAAGAAAAGAGAGGCGCGAGGCGCGGGGGTGGTGGACCACGACACGGGGATGAACGGCGACTCACGTTGTCCCAAGCAACGGCGCAGTCGGCCTTCTTTGGGTCCTCGGCGCAGGCCTCCTTCGCCTCGTCGATGGCGTCCGCCAAAACGTCCGAGAGCTCGTCGGCCTTGCTCCTGATCGAGACGGTGCGTCTAGAAACGGCGCGGCGTGCGAGGCGCATCGCTGGGGAGGGAAGGGACCTCGCGGCCCTCATGGCGGTGGCCCTGGTGCTGGTGACTCTCGCGGCGTTCATGGCTTCTTTCACTTGCTCGTGTGCTTGGCTTCGCTAAGCGACAAAAGGTTTGTGCTGACTGTGATCAAGGCCTCCTTTGCTTTCCCTCTTTCCCTCGCGCGACGAACAAAATATCAGGCGTCGTCCTTCACCACGTCTTCTTACAAGCGTTTTCTACTCT
>Ga0160423_10005625_pt1 | contig 10210 bp, 7 predicted proteins | sample CRUFie14St8metaG_FD_108191 | JGI IMG/M metagenome (GOLD analysis project Ga0160423, IMG submission 108191) | Marine microbial communities from the Costa Rica Dome - CRUD Field 142mm St8 metaG | ecosystem: Environmental > Aquatic > Marine > Oceanic > Photic zone | place: Costa Rica: the Eastern... | reverse complement strand
GGAGCGGCGGAGTGAGCCGCTGCTTCTTTGGGGGGTTCTGGTATCTCGTTTTGTTGCTTGTGATCAGAGGGGTGCATGAGTGTCAATCAACAAGATTCAGAACAGGTCTGCAAGGTGATATGGGTGATTGCTAATCATCACTTCACGCGCAGAGCAAAACGTCCCCGACCAAAGATAGCAGCGGCGCTCTACCAGTTCCAAGAAAAAGAAAGAGAGAAAGCGAGCCAAATAAGAAATGCGGCGAAGCCCATGCATGGAGTCGGCGCTTACCTGTCCGTCGTGCCGGCAGTGGCGCTCAGAAGTCTCTCTCTCTCTCTCTCTCTCTCACTCTATTCCTCTGTCTCGTTCGTTTTTAAGAACAAGACGTGAGAAGCTTCAGGTTGAAGGTGGAGGGGGTGTCAGCCCGAGAGTAAGCCCCGTTGAGTTGGCAAGACCCGGGCCGCGGGCCGAAGCCTTTGGCACCAGGCCCTGCTGGCCACATAACTGTGTGAATTGGCTATCGACCCCGCGGGCTGCAAGCCTTCCCCGAAGGGAGGACGAGAGCCGTCGCGGGGGTCCTACCCTGTTAGGGCTGGCACTCTCTGCCTCAGAGCCCGGGGACTTTCGCCCAGTAAGGCCTCCTGGACGAGTCCGGGAGACCCACCGAAAGTGGCCCTTCGAACTGCACCTTACCTCTTACATCCCAATCCTCGAACGACGACCTACTGTCATTCTGAGTTGGGTTGGGTTTTGGTTTTGGGGGGCAGGGAGAGCGAATATAAGGTCAGTCAAAACTGTGCTCCTTGTCTTCTCGGGGCGGCGGGGACTTCGTCCTCTCAGACAGGACGGTGGTGGCGCGTTTCGGCAGCTAGCTTGCGATCAGCTGGTGGTGCATGTAAAAGTGTTTCACTCATGTCAAGTCTTCGGTAAGGAAATGGTTTTATGAGTTGCATCATCACTTCGCAGCGGGGTCGCTGAGCCGGCACAACCTCGTTGTTTTCGTTCGTTTTTCGCGCGCGGTCAAACGCTGTAACGGGGCACGTTCTTACCTTGTCGAGAATAAAAAAAAGGGCTCGTGAACCCCCGCGAGGGGGCCGAGAACCCCCTCCACGAGTTGACCAAACGCACGCCTCGGGAGGCCGCCCGTCATGGCATGACGGCCGCCGCGGCTCGGTGCGAGAAGTGATGGGCAGAAAATGCGGCGCTCGCTCTGGTTTTCCTTTTTTTTTTTTTCGGGAACCAAGATTTCCAGAAAACTCGGAGATCCAACAATTCTTCAAAAGTCCATTCCATCTCCAGCACATCTCCGAGACCAGCGGAAAGAACGCTTGCACGCGGCCTGCACAAGTCACGAGCGGATACAACAAAGTCAGGTACGGGACGCGACAGACGGGCCTTGGCGTGATCCGCCAGATCGCGCGCACAGGCGTCGCGCTAGGCTGTGGAAGAGAGATCAAACGACTTCGCCACGCCCTGCCTTGGCGGCTGCTTGGGGTCGCGCGAAAGGGGACCGCGGTTGTTGTGTGAGGCGCAATCCACGCTCGAGCGTTTTCGTCACTGCACTTTCTGCAGGAGAGGTGCCTGACCGGTCGCGGGACCGACACGACACCTGAATCGCCTGCGGGGATGAATGGCGTGATCGCCGATCCTCTCCCCAATGGGCACGGCGGGGCCCAGGCCTCGCCCTCGGACGTCGTCGCCTCGGACCCGGTCACCTTCAGGCCAAACGAGGAAACGTTCTGGAAGGCGCTCGACCGCGTCTCCATTTCGGTGCCGAACCGGGGGGTCATCGGCGACCCTTCGGTTCAAGATCACGCCCAGGTATGCGACGAGTTCATCCAGGAGTACGTCCTGGCCTTCCTGGACGACTACTGCGGAGATTTTTGAGTGACACGCCCAGACTCTGACGACGGCGACGACGACCCTCGCTTTCTCTCCTCTGTCCCCGCCCTACCCACAGGTCAAAGAGCCCCTCCGGGCGCACCTCTCGCGTGAGAGAAGAATTTTCGACATTTTGTACTTTAAGCAAGGCAACCTGCCTCAATTCGACGTGAGCTCGCCGAGGAGGACGGTGAAGAAGTTTCCCCCCACGTTTCCTAACGGGTGCGTGGCCGTGGGCGCAGACGGGGAGGCCCGCAGCGGCCACGACGACGACACCCACGCCAGCACGTCCCACGATCGCGTGCTGACGAGGATCAGTGACAGGCAGGGCCCCTGCATCGTTGCTCTCAAGCCCTCCCTACTGTACCCTTCGGAGGAGGAGAACTCCTTTGCGGAGCGGCCTCTGGCTCAGGATGCGCAGGGTTTCTGCTGCACTCAGAACAGGAACAGGAAGACCCTCGGCAACTACAAGAACACCGGGTTCTGCCAGTACCACGTGCTTGGGTCGGAGGGCGGGTCCGTCGAGTTTTGGGAGGCGAGCGGCTTCAGGTCCGTGAGAGGGTTCAACCTTCAAAGGTGCGCTGGGGAGAGCAAGCTGAGGCACATGCTGTGCCTGGAGACCGGAGGCGGTAAGGTCTTCCTCAAGTGGTGCACCCAGTGCCACCTTTGGAAGAATTTTGACGAGTTCTGCAGCCGTGTGAATGACCCTGCGGTTGCGTCCCCTGGTATCGACACGTTCTGTGGCAACTGTTACAGGAGGCAGGTTCAGTCTAGGTCCAAGCAGCTGCAGAAGAGGAGGATCGAGAGGTCCAACAAGCTGCTGGGCAAGGGCGTGGGCCAGGCGCTGGATGGTTCCGTGGAGGACCAGGCGAGGGAGGTGGTCACGGGTGCTACTGGACAGCCCCTCCTGGTGTCTGCCTCGGCCGCTGGGGTGGGGGCAATCCAGTCGTCGGCACAGCTGGCCGTGGACGCTCCGAAGACCCCGGAGATCTCCGAACAGCAGAAAGTGTCGGCAGGAGGCCAGGAGGGAGCCAACGTTGTCGTCAGTGCCGCCCAAGTCGTGTCTAATGGCTACCTTGTTCCGAACTCGGCTGCACTTGTCCCTGTTGCTGCTCCCGGATCGGCTGTGAAGAGGCCAAGGAAGAGGAAGAGCGAGCTCAGCCCAGAAGAGGCGAAAAGGCTGCGAGAGATGCAGCTGCAAATTTTGAACAGCATCCCGGTGACGGACTATCCGTTCTGGCACCCCAATGAGTCCCTGTTCTTTGAGGCACTTGACACCGTGACAATTGACAAGATGACGCTCAGGCAGTATTACGCAAGCCCAGACAGGGTCGGAGACATCTTGTACTTTCCTTTGGGCAGGCACCCCGCGTTCATCGAGGAGAACAATCCCATCCCCAAGAGGGGAAACCTACCGGAGCTGATCGAGAAGGAGAGGAGCATGGGCAAGGTCTACTACCCAAACATGAGGGTCAGCGACGGGCAGAGGCTGTGTGTCAACTCCCTCGAGCCGATGCTGATGTTCCCTGTGCAGGACCCGCAGACCAAGCAAAATGCCTTCGTGCTCCGCAAACCCACGACCAGCCCCTGTGCGAATGTCAGGAACACCTCAGAAGCCAAGAAGAAGCTAGAGAATTACAAGTTTACGGGGTTTTGCCTTGATTGCGTCAAGGGGGAGGGCCAGGCTAGCTACCAGACCTGGCTGGACACCGGGATGCAGTCCATCCGGGGCTTCAACCTGAACAGGAAGAAGGTGGATCACAGGCTTAGGCATTTGGTGTGCTTGCAGTCCGAGGAGGGGAATGTCTTCCTCAAGTGGTGCACCCAGTGCCACACGTGGAAGAACCTGGCAACATACTTCCAGAGGGCGGGGGAGCAGGGGGGCAAGAACAAGCTGACCACGTTCTGCGCAATCTGCCACAGGCGCCAGATAGCTAGCAGAAAGATGCAGAGCCAGGCGAGGAAGCCCGGAAAGGTTCAGGCGGCTAACGGCGTCCAACACCCATAAGTGAACCAAGGGTGTGCCATTTTTTTTTGGTGTGTGTGTTCTGGCTTACCGCGCGAAAACACACCCACACCCACACATATACCATTACATTACAACATCAACAAATCATTTTTTGAAGTGCACTAGTCCTCGAGGAACTTGTACGACGAACCTCTCTTTCTTTTACTGTACAGGACGTAGTGCTGGAAGATAAATATGATGTCGAAGAACAGGGTCTCTATGCTGAGTCCGAGCTTGCCGGCATCCCCCGTCAGCGGGGTGATGTCGCTGGTGTTCCAGCACAGGATCAGAATCTGGAAAAGGTTGCAGACGCCGCCCGCCAGGTCCAGCACGATCCCCCACACCGACCACCCTTCCGTGCTCTTCCGCTTCCAGTTGTAGTACGCCTGCGGGGAGTACTTGATGAAGGTCATGGCGAGCTGCAGGTGGTTCATGGCGGTGATGAACCCGAGCCAGCTCGTCAGGCCGAAGATGCGCTTGCCCGAGAGGGCGATGCAGAGGTTGATGAGTATGAAGAGCACGGCGACCGCGAGGATCATGGTGGCGGTGAAGGTTATCCTCTGTTGGCCCCTCTCGTGCGTGCACAGCTGGCAGATCTGGACCATCACCATCAGCACGGCGTGGATGGAGAACCCCACGTCGTTCAGCGCGACCGGTATCGTTTTCGTCTTGTAGTGCTCCTCATACTGCGACTGGACTGCCTTGCTGAAGTACAGCACAACGTTGTAGGCTCCGTACGAGGAGTGCTTGATGAAGTTGAAGGAAACGAAGTCAAAGCTTATCCCCTCCACGCTCCACGTCCGGTAGTTCTCCCAAATCTGCGGATAAAAGCTGCACGACCAGGAGAAGAACGCAGTCCAGCCGAAGGCGTGGTACAGGAACCCAACGAAGGGGCTCCTCCAAGTCTCGTCCTCTGCCCCGACCTTCTCGTAGGTCCCAACCGGCGGTCGGCTGGAGGCGGAGCACGCGAGCGCGAAGTGGACTACGGCAAGGGCAAGGACCGGGAGCGCACGGGCCAGCGTCCGGCAGGAAAACCCGGTCAGGGGTCTCGCCGCCCCGCGCTTTCCGTATCTCCGTCGAGCCATCGAGCTCCGTCGAGCTTTTTTTGTTTCTCCCCTTGTGCTCTTGTCCCTCTATCCCCCCGAGGGATGTTGTTTTTTTGGTGTATCTGATTTGTACACTCCATTCGAGTCTTTCCTGGTCAATTCTTCTCCTCATTCTTCCGTTGAGCCTGGTTGCGTACGATGTACGGGAGGGGGAACTGGAGAAAAGTCAGAGAGAGAGAGAGAGTGAGAGTGAGAGAGGACACAGCGCGCGCCTTGGGGCACGCGGACAAGTCTTTACGATGGCTTCACGAGGGGGCGGGAGGCCGAGTACCTCCATGTCATCCAGGACGCTGAACACGGCGAACGTTATTAGCGACGGCGAGCAAATCTACAAGTGGTCGAAGATGTTCGACAAGCTCTTGCCCAGCAGCGGCCTCAAGATGAGGATTAACCTGCCAGACACGATACTGGTGGACTCGGAGCAGAAAATTCTGTCCTGGTACACCACCACAGACGGCGGGTACATATCCAGCAAGAACGTGCAGAGGTCCACGCTGAAGGAGGCAGTGACCGAGTTCTGCGCAAACATGTTTGAAGACGCCCGGGTCAATCCGAACTTGTACGTTGCTGTGGCCTACTTTGCTGACCAGAGAAGGGTTCTGCTGCGAAGGAGCGACATCCTGAACATCGTGAGGCAGAAGGATAAGAAGGACAGCGCCAAGGCGGAGAAGTCCAAGGCAGCGACGGTCAAGGAGGGCGCCGCTGCGAAGAATAAGGTCGACAAGACAGAGGCCGAAGAGATGCCCACTGCCGGGGAGGAGGTGCCTGCTGTGAAGGCCGTCGAGGAGGGAAACAAGGAGGCTGCGGTGGAGGGAGTCGGCGTCCAGGAGGCCAACGGGGGTGAGGACGCAGTGGCCGAGCCTGCCAAGGAGGGGGGCGAGAGCGCTCAAGCTACCCCGCAGGACTCCGCCCCGAATGCAGAGGCCATTGATCAGCAGGTTGAAACCCCCGAGGAGGAGGTAGAGGAGGAGGATAGGAGCAAGTTCCAGGACTTCTACAGCCGCGCCTTCATGATCCAGCAGTACTTCCCTCCCTCCCTCGACAGGCGCTACGTTTGCCGCTACAGCAGCGACAAGTCTTCTGGAAAGGTCGGGTTCAGCATCCTTGCCAGGCGCTTCAGCGACAGGTACACGAACAACCTCGACGTGTCCGTGACTCAGGCAGTCCATGGGGCGAACCAGACCGTGAATCACCTCTTGACTCAAAATGTGTTGCCTCTGGGGCAGCCGAACGTAACAGAGGGTGAGGCCGCGAGGGAGCCCTCGCCGACCAAGACGAGGGAGGAAAAGATGAGGTACTTCAGGGAGGACGCGAAGGACGAGGTTCCCGAGCACCCCCGTGACCTTAGCTTCAAGTCTGACGTCCGCAAGGCCGTGACCTCGATAGTGAACTTCATGGAGAGGAACCACAGGATTCAGATTACCTCTGGGGTCTTTGAGTTCGTTAGGGGCCTCGAGGGCAGGCCCTGGCTCGTCATGGTGGATGGTCTCCCGACCTCTAGGATGTCGAGGGGATCTGCCTCACAGTCCAGGTTCAACACCGCGGCTAGGGAGTCCGCGTCCAGGCTCAGCAGCCGCCCCAAGAGTGCGTCCTCGATGAGGAAGAGCACAAAGTTCTCGTCAGAGCCCCAGGTGTTGAAGATCCACTCCAGGCCAAGCTCCGCGAGGGGCCTGCAGTCCAGGGCCAAGTCCTCGAGGGGCAACAACGAGGCTCTGAGCTCTTTCGAGTCGAGCCTGGTGGAGGCCTTGTCTCAGGACATTGAGATCCTAAAGGAGAAGATCCAGCAGCAGAACGACATGCTGGAGCAGACAGAGTCCGCTCTGAAGAGGGAGCTGGAGAGGAGGAAGGCCGACCAGATTGCTTCCACGAATGAAATCATCAAGCTCAGGGAGGAGAACGAGAATTTGAAGAAGGAGCGGAAGAAGCTCAGGATCGAATGCGACATTTACAGGGAGAAGTCATTGGGTCTTGAGAGAGAGAACTTTGAGATCACGAGGATGGAGGACGAGCGGCAGCAGGGATTGAAGGAAAGGGTGATGAAGCTGGAGTCCATAAGGGACGAATTCAAGGAGAAGTGCAGGGGTCTGGAGATCAAGAACGAGGAGTACAGGAGTAAGGAGACTGCCGCATCGAGCGAGAAGAAGAATCTCGAGCTCAGGCTCGCGGAGGAGCAGGAGACCGTTGCCGCTGTCAGATCCCAGCTCGTGTCCCTCAGGAAGAAGCTCTTGGACTCGGAAGCGAAGAACAAGGAACTCGATATCAAGGTCTCGACCTTTACGAAGGGTGGCAAGAGCAAGAGGAGGATCATCGCCCCAGAGGACCCTGCGGCACTCGCAATGAGAGCTGAGCAGGTTGTGAACAATCTCAACACCCACGACTTGATGGTTGATTACGAGCCGGGATATGGTGACGAGAAAGAGAACCAGGACGTGAACAGGATCAGACACAAGATTTGTGACGTCCTGTGCAACAATGTTGAGGCCTTGCAGGACATCTACAACTATTACGCGCAGCTTGGGGAGGTAAACCGCCAGGGCCACTCCCTTTTGATGAACCAAATGCAGCTGTTGAAGTTTGCGACGGATATCGGGTACTTTGAGGAAGACATTCAGACCCAGAATTCGGGAGAGGAAGGCGCTGTGGATGGCGATGCCATTCACATTGACGACGTGGACATCATCTTCTCTAGAATTGTGTCCAAGGACGACACACACACGAGAATCACGTTCACAGGTTTTCTTGAGGGTATCTGCAGGCTTGCGTATGCCAAGTATGGGTCTACCTTGAAGGTTCTCATCATTGAAGAAGACGATGGGGCACCAGATGAGAGGCAGGCCAGAATTGATAACCAGGCTGATGTGGTGATGACATTCTTGGCAAACCTGCTGAAGAAGGCTAGATGGAACAAGCTCGGGGGCTCTAGCATGAATAAGCAGAAGCAGCAGTGGAGGAGGGCGCTGGAGAAGAGCATCCGTATCCAGAGGCTGGCAAACCAGAGGAACCGAACCAAATAGAAGGAGTAAAAAAAGAGCTGTAATATCAAAAAAAGGAAAAGTTGTCCGGTGGATGTATTCGCGAGAGGCGCCTCACAGGACTTCGCCCTCATTGTTATGCTCGTTGAATTCCACCCAATTTTCGGCGATCGGAGTGCGAATCTGGTTCTCTGGAATCTCAAAGGCACTCAGGAGGGCCGGGATCTGCAAGACAAGGCTCCTGATGCATCTTTCCAAGTCCTCTTGTACCTGAGTAGCCGCATCTGAGTCAAGAATTCCCTGCAGCAGGTACCACGCAAGGTTGTCCTTAACACACTGCAGGGCGTAGAGAGAGGCGAGCTCCCTCGCCACCTCCTTGGCGGCAACTTGGCCCATGGCATCGGAAGCCCCAAGGGCCTGCTGCATGACGAAATGCTCCCCGAAAGACTCAGACGTGGACTGCACCAGGTCGGACTCCCTCATCATCCAGACGTCATAGACCTCGGACGGCCTGAGCATGGCAAGCTTGCCAAGCAGCTCGTTATGGAGTCTGGCACGTCTCAGACCCAGGAGGGCCACCAGGTGGTCCAGGGAGAAGGGGCCAGAGAGCCTCGAGTAGCTGGGCTCGGACGTGGGGCCTTCTGTGAGGAGCTCCTTGGCGACCTTCTGCATGAGGACCCTGTTGTCCCCTTCCGCCGTGATGGCGGCGTGGGAGAATCCGATGATCTGCCCCAGCCTGTTGCAGCTCAGGTACCCCTGGCCTCCGCACCTCTCCCTGCACACCGTTGCGGTGTTCTCGCAGTTCCAGGAGATGAGGGGCTTGATCACGCAGCACAACTTCACGATCTCATCGCTATGAGCGCGCCCAGTCATGTGCTCGGCGAGAGTTCGCTTGACGTAGTTGTGGGCAAAGGCCAGGCAGTAGGTCCTCGCGAGTAGCGGGAGTAGGGCCTTCTGCTGAAGCTGGTAGTCGAAGATCGGCGTGTCACTCTTCCCTGTCTTGCCCACGGCCAGCCTCGTCAGCGAGTACCGGATGGCGATCATGAGCGCACACTTTGTGGCCGTGAGGGACATGCTGGCAATGCAGACCCTGCCGGACAGGAGCTGGTCCGCGACCCTCAAGAACCGGTCGCGGGGCTTCTCGATGCTGCTGTTCACGATCCCCCCGGCGTCCACCTGGGTGAAGTGGTCCAGGAGGGCATCCCTGGGAGCCCTAAGCTCCCTGAAGGTCAGGATCCCGTTGTCCACGCCGTTGCAGCCCATCTTGTGCCCCATGTCCTCGATGTCAACCTCCGGAAGGGGGACGAGATCTCTGTCCTCCCTTATCCTGCAAAGGAAGCCGTGAACGCCGTGGTCCGTGCCCTTGACGATCATCCTGGCAAAGACAACCGCCCACTGGGAGTGGCACGCGCCGTTCGTGATCCAGTACTTCTTCGCCACGGTGGTGGGCGTGTTGATGACCCACTCGTCCGTCCGCTCGTCCAGCTCCGCTGTGGTCTGCATCTGCACGGCGTTGTTTCCGTACCCGAGCTCGGTCAGCGCGAAGCAGCCCACGGCGTCAATGTCGTCGATGGCCCTCAAGAAGGACTCATTTCCGTCGGAACCGAAGTGCTTGGCGGTGCCGAGCCTGAGCACGGTGCCGCCGAAGAGGTTAAACTGCACGGTCATCTTGGTCGCGAGGGATCCGTCGCACAGGCCCGTCTCCTCGTGCGCCGCGAAGACCCTGAGGGGGTTGTCCCTGAAGTCTTTCACGGAGAGGGCGCCGACCCCGCGCTGGATCGCCCTCAGCCTGTGAAGCGCGAGCTCGCGCTCCGCGGCCAGGGGGATGTTGTACCTCGGCACGAAGAGAGGGGACCTGGAGAGGAAAGCCTTGATTTTCGCGCGGTGTTCCCTGTTGTCGGGAGTGAGCGCAAGAGCGAGCGCTCTCGACAAGTCAGCCTCCATCCCTGCCCCGAGCATACGGCGCACCTGGGCAATCCTGGCCTTGGCCCTCTCCCTCTCCGGCACAGCGGCGACGTCCGTCATCGTGGGCTCCGTTCAGTGGCTCTCGGCACGGGGTGAATTGCGGTTTGAGTCTGCGCGTGTCCTTGCCGTGCAGTGCGCTTCTCCAGCTTGGATGACAAGTCACCCCCCTCCTCGCCTCGCTCTTACAACGCGTTGTGTGGATTTTGCCGCTTTACCCCCAAAAAGCAGAGGAATTGAGATAAGCTTAAGATATTTTGACCTCGGAATGAGCGAACTGGTGGGAGAGGCAAGAGAAGCAG
>Ga0160423_10005624_pt1 | contig 10210 bp, 19 predicted proteins | sample CRUFie14St8metaG_FD_108191 | JGI IMG/M metagenome (GOLD analysis project Ga0160423, IMG submission 108191) | Marine microbial communities from the Costa Rica Dome - CRUD Field 142mm St8 metaG | ecosystem: Environmental > Aquatic > Marine > Oceanic > Photic zone | place: Costa Rica: the Eastern... | reverse complement strand
TCACTTTACCTGAACTAGAGTCTTGTATCATCACATGGGACTTCATGGAGACTATTCATAGTAGAAGTTATACACATATCATCAAGAACATATACCCAAACCCTGCCGATGTATTTGACACTATTTTAGACGAAGATGCAATCATTAAGAGGGCAGTTATGGTCACAGAAAAGTATGACCATTTCATAGAATTAGGTCGTAGACAACTCTTAGGGTTGAAAGTAGATGAGTATGAACTATACAAGGCATTATATCTTGCACTTGTATCAGTCAACATACTAGAGGGCATAAGATTTTTCGTATCATTTGCATGTAGTTTTGCATTTGGTGAACTTAAACTGATGGAAGGAAGTGCGAAGATAATATCATTCATCGCCAGAGATGAGGCACAACACCTTGCAACATCACAACACATACTTAAATGTTATCAGAAACATGAGAATGATAAGATAATGAATAAAGTCATGAAAGATTGTGAACAAGAAGTTTACGAGATGTATGAAGATGCAGTTGCACAAGAAAAAGAATGGGCAGAGTTTCTATTCAAAGATGGTAGTATGATAGGTTTATCGGTACCACTATTGAATAAGTATGTCGAGTATATTGCAAACAAGAGATTAAGAATGATTGGTCTCAACCCAATATACGATGTATCATCTGCTAACAATCCTTTACCATGGACTCGTCACTGGTTGAATAGTAGAGGATTACAGAACGCCCCACAAGAGACAGAGATTGAATCTTATGTCATTGGTGGGATTAAACAAGATGTCAGTGACGATACATTTCAGGATTTCAAATTATGAACAAATGGTGGCAAATACTATGGGGAAGTAGAGAAGAGGAAGAACTATCTAAAAAAGTTGCAAGAAATACAGATGGTTCGCCTGACCCCGATGAACTAACAATAGAGAACGCATACAAGACAAGATGGATTTGGTATCATACGATACTAGGTTTATTAATGTTCTTTGCAAACATTACATTGATGGCGATTTTCTTATTACTTGCAATAAAACTATGAGAGAATTAGGAATGACATTATTTGGTGTAGGACTGATTGCAGTATTCTTCGCAGTCAAAATATACCCTAACTTAGAATACACTGGTGTTGGTGGTGGTCACTCTTGTTATGGTGAATGTTATGAAGAGTATGTCAGAGTAAATGGCACCACAGTAGAAATAGAACAGAGAAAGAGAGAGATTGCAAACGCAGATGAATTCAGTTCAATCAGAGGTTTATGGTCAGGTTGTGCCGCCTGTCATGGTCAAAATGGTGAGGGTATGGGAGTATTTCCTAAACTTGCAGGTCAGACTAGTGATTACATATCTCAAAGATTATATGCATACAAGAATAGAGAGACAGTAGGAAATATGTCATCTACAATGTGGGCCCAAGCAGGTATGTTAAGTGATTCAGATATACAAACATTAAGTGAATTTATAGAAGTAGAATTAAAGTGAGAGATATATTTGCAAAATCTATGACTAAGTTTTTTCGTTTCGTTGCAGACACATTCTTTGCACAACGATACGGTCATAGAGCAGTAGTCTTAGAAACAGTTGCAGGTGTACCAGGTATGGTTGCAGGAATGTGGTTGCACTTCAAGAGTCTAAGAAAGATGAAGACTGGTTGGGGACCACAAATAAGAGAAATGTTGGCAGAGGCAGAGAACGAAAGGATGCATCTAATGTTTTTTATAGACATATCAAAACCAAACTGGTTTGAAAGACTATTAGTATTATTTGCACAAATGATTTTTATGTTATTCTATTTTATAGTTTATGTAATAGATTTTAGAACTGCCCATAGAATGATTGCATACTTTGAAGAAGAGGCAGTCAAGTCATATACAGAGTATTTAAGACTGGTAGAAAGTGGTGTTGTAGAGAATATACCTGCACCACAACTTGCTATCGATTATTATAAAATGAAGAAGAGTGCTAGATTATCAGACTTGATTAAGAAAGTCAGACAAGATGAACAACACCATTCTGAAATCAACATGGAGTATAGTAGAAAATGATAGAAATATATGGAAAACCACAATGCCCATTTTGCGATAGGGCGAAACAATTATGTGAAATGAAAGGATATGAATACTCATATCAATCATTAGGAACAGATTTTGACAGAGAAGAGATGTTAGAGAAGTTTCCTGGTGCAAGAACATTTCCACAAATCAGAGTTCATGGTGAAAACATAGGTGGTTACACTGAACTAGAACAATGGTCTAAGGGTTATAGAAATTCATGAACTCTTACATCTTATATCTGAACCATCCTAACGAACAAGATGTTATAGATATGAGGTGGAAACATGTTATTAGAACAATAAACCATGATGAACATGAAGTCAGAGTATACACAAAAGGCGAAGACTTCATGAATCCACCAGAAGACAGAGAATTACCATATGCAACAATAAATGGTAAATCAAAGTCATTTGAGAACTTCTATGATGAAGTCATAGGAGAAAAGAAACTAGACGAGGAAAAAGATGATTAGACATCACATCTATTGTGCCGATTGCGACCTTGATATGACTATTGATATCACAGAGGTGCGAGAAGAACACGAGGATTTACGACCAGTATGTTGTCCTATGTGTGGCGAAGAAGATTTAGAAGTATATAATGAAGAACTTGAAGATGGAGATTTACTGTAAAAACACATTACTGTTAGAAAGGGCAGTCGACTATTCTAAAACATTGGGTATCGACCACCACAATGCAGTCATCGAGATAAAGAGATTACCGCCATCTTTTAGTCAAATGGGTATCATAGAACACCCAAGAATATTAGGCAAACGCACATATATCAACATATATGTCAAACTCAATCAAGAAAGATATGTCACACTTGCACACGAAATGGTGCATGCTAGACAGGTTCTAAATGGTGAACCTTTAGATGAAAATGAGGCGTATTTACTAGAAACCACCCTTGACAATGACCATCAAAAAAGACTATAATACTTACATGATGAAAGGAAAAATAAAAAGAATATTTTTAGACATGGACGGTGTTCTTGCCGACTTTTTGAGGGGTGTAGAAATGCCTCAGTATTTGGGTGAACCACTTACTAATGATGATGAGGGTCACACTACATACGATATAAGAAAAGAAGAACTTACTAACAAAAGACTATTCGCAAACTTACCACCAATGGTTGATATGTATGACTTACTTGCATATGTCAGACATTGTGAAACACCATGGGAGATATTGACTGCCGCTGGTGAAGTCAACAGAGAGTTGGTTGTGTTTGATAAGAACGAATGGATTAAGAGACATGTTGACCCTACTGTTCCAGTGACTTGCACATTTACAGGGACACAAAAGGCGGCATACGCCTATGAGGGTTCTGTTCTAATCGATGATAGACAAAAGAACATCGATGCATGGGAAGAGGCAGGTGGTATTGGTATAGTTCACACTAGTGCAAAGAATACTATCAACATTCTAAAAGACCTCAGAAATAACAACTAAATATAACTATGAACAAGTTAAAAAAATGGGTTAAGTATATCTACTACTGGATAAAGTCCAAGTTTACTACTAGATATAAAGTGACTGTATCTTTTAACAGTGTTTATGGTGATGCAGATGATAGAGTCTTTGTCGCCAAGAAACTATTAGTTCAGAAAGAGAAACATTTAAAGTTCAGAGATGAAAATAACAAGGTAGTAGAATATAGAAGTTCAGGTGGTCTGAACTTTATAGTAGAGGATTGGGATGGCACCGAAGAGATTTGACAACGATGACCTAATTGTAGGTGGTTTATTACTTGTTGCACTAATCATAACAATCCTATAGGGAGAAAATATGAATCAATTTACAATGGGTCTATTGGTGACCTTGGGTTTACTCACATTCTATTTGTATAATCAGAATGAGACACTCAAAGAGAACAATATAAAATTAGAAACTGCATTAGAAGAACAGACACAGGCGATGACCGCCTTGCGAGATAACTTTGAAAAACAAGGTAAATCTCTTTTACAAATGACTAGACGAAATGCAGAAATTGAATCAGAGAAGGCAGAATACCTAGAAATATTTTCAAGACACAATTTAGATTTACTTGCACTAAAGAAACCTGGTATGATAGAACTAAGAATGAACAATGCAAGTGAACTAGTAATGGAGGGCATAGAGGATGACACTAAAGAATTATATAATCTTACCAATCCTGATACTAACGACTAGTTGTTCGTTATTACCAACAAAAAAGATACAGATAGAATCTAAACCATTAGAGATTGATATCATGCAACCTGATTTGCCTAGACCAGTGCAACTAACAGCACCCAAATGGTTTGTAGTATCAGAGGCGAAGATAGTAAATCCATGTAGAAGAACTATACCATATGAACCTAAGAAGTTCAACGATGAGGGTGTAGAACAATTCAAAAGACCAAAGACATGTGAGTTAGATGAAAGAGAGAATCCAGACTGGCCAGTAGGTTATACATACTATGACCAATTTATGGATGAAATGAGAAGAGTAAATGATGGTGAGATACTATTTGTTGCAACTACTATCGGTGACTACAAAGTCATGGCAGAAGATATGCAAGAGTTAAAGAGATACATCAAACAATTGGGAGAAGTTGTAATATATTATCGTAATGTGACCGTGAATGAAACCAATACAGACGAACAGAATTAACAATACTTATTCACCTTGTAGAGGAGATTATGTCAATGTCTTCCCTACAACTATATTTCAAGGAAAAGTAAATCTAAATCATACAGAGGTTGCACACCACTGTAGAAATATAATAGACACATTACCGAAAGGTGACCCACTAACAGAATACACCACATACTTTTATCCTGATGCAAGAGAACAAACACACCAACAACCTTGGTATAATGACTTTGCAAATCAGATGAAAGATACCTATGTTGAGTTTTGTAGAAGTCAATACAATTTAGATTTTACAGATGTCAATAGACACGATATACATTTCTTTGCATGGGTGAATGTATACAATGAACCACATGACCATGAATGTCATAATCATGTTAAGTCTAGACTATCAGGCACATACTATGTCTCAACGCAAGACTCATCAGAACCAATCAAGTTCTGGAATCCTAATATGCCTGCATTACATAGTCAGTCAGGTAATGATGATGAGATGAGACCAGAAGACTCACAATATGAATTTACTGGTCGACAACATACATCATTCAACTTTCACCCACAAGATGGTGACTTTTTATTGTGGCCATCGTATCTAATGCATAGCGTACCAAAGGGTCACCCACGAGAAAATGAATCTTATGAACGCATAAGTATATCTTTTAACTTACAACACGCCGAAGATTTAGAATCATATCATCATGGCGACCAATTTGATTATGGAGTTTTGACATGAATCACATAGATGACATCAACAGAATAGTAGATTACGATGAACTATACAAAATGAGAGGTTCATTTGATAATCATACATTCGATGGTTTCTCAATTGTGATAGATGACTTCTATGAAAATGCAGAAGACTTACACGAGTTCTTAATCAACAGACAATACCCATTATGGAAATATAATCCTGAATCTAACACACGCAATGGTATAGATTACTTCGACTGTAGAATCGTAGACAAGGTTGGTCACCCAACTAGATTATATGAAAACTCTCAACAGAGATTATTAGATTTATGCAGACGATATTTCTTCAAAGGTCATTATGATTGGTCACGCCTATATGAGTTCAACTGTTTCAAGACAGCAGAAGTATTTGATAAGAAGATGCAACACTATCCTCACATTGATAGTGCATTGAATACGCCAGACCATTTGTCTACACTCAACATGTTAGTCTATCTTGATAAACAAGAAGATGGTGGAACTGCAATATATGATGGTGAATGGATTACTAACGATGAAAACATGGCATTGTTATATCCTGTAGAAGAGAGATTCAACATAAGAAAAGTTATACCTGCGAAGTTCAATCGATGTGTGATATTTCCTGGTAATTGTATGCATGGTGCATATATAGAAGACTATCATAGATACTTAGAAAACTGGAGATTCACGCAAGTGACTTTCTATCACCCAAAAGGAGATGACAATGGTTATTAATTTAGGAACATATGCACAATCAAAGATGGATGGTGCAGAAGAACAAACAGAATCAGAAGTTGTTGTAGACAAATATTCAGGCGAAGAGTTTGAAATAGAACGCAACAGTGATTTCATTACGATAATACCACACATCATTACACCAGCGGGTTGTGACCATATCATAGAACAATTTCTAAACTTACCATTTACTGAATGTGAATATGCAAACTCAGAGGTGACACCACCTGATGAGATAACAGAGAGAAACTTATCATACAAATATGAGGCAGACCATAACAAAGACCATGCGACTATCGCCGAAGATTCAAAAGAATACAATGCAGTATTAGAAGTCATGGGTCATTTGATACCAGACCATCCTGACTTTAGAAGAATTACATACATGCAAATTGTTCACTATAAAGAAGATTCATTCTTCCCTTTTCATAGAGATGTTGCAGAAGATACAGACTTTGGAACATGTATCATGCAACTCAACGATGACTACAAAGGTGGTCAACTCAATGTGCAAGGTAATCTAGTTGCAAAAGATATAGGAACGATTACATTCTTTAACAATTCTACAAAAATGTGGCATGGGGTTGAACCGATATATGAGGGTCAACGATTTGTTCTACTGATATGGTTTGGTAGAGATGAACATGAGAGAACTGAATAATGGACAATAGAGAACAAGTAAAGAACAGAGTAGAATTACCATGGGACGATTCTTATGGTGACCATATAAGAATACTAGATGGTATTATTGATGGTGATTTATGTGATGAATGTATCCGTATATTTGATGAACATGAAGACCATGGTCTAACTCATACACGAAGAGACTATGGCGCTCATGTCACACAGAGGTCAGATACATCAATATTCATTACAGAGATGGACACAATGACTAATGGTGCAATCAGAGAAATCGGTGATTGGATTCACAATGATGTGATAGAATCATGGCAAATAAGATATCCTGTAATTGACTCAGGTGTTTATAGTGGTCTTTACAATGCACAAATGAAAATGCAAAAGACAAGACCAAGTGAGGGATATCATAACTGGCATTTTGAAGGTGGTTCAAGTGCATATGATAGAACAAGTATACTTGCATACATGGTGTATCTAAATGATGTAGAAGATGGTGGTGAAACAGAATTCTTATATCAAGGTGTAAGAGTATCGCCAGTGAAAGGTCGACTGATAGTATGGCCCGCTGGGTTTACACATGTGCATAGAGGTAACCCACCATTGAAAGAGACTAAGTATGCAATCACAGGATGGATTAATTATCTTCCTTAAAAAAGTGGTTGAAAGAATGACATACATATATTATAATTATATACATGGGAACGATAAATTTAGTAGGTAGTTTACGATATGATATGACTGGTCGAAAGAGAAAGACCAAATCATTGAAAACTAAATCAAAACGAACTATATATAATGAACTAATCGCAACTCAACAAAGACAATATGATAAAGTGGTCAAAGAAGTTGCACAACAATATCCTAGTTTTGTATCGAAGAATACAACTGGTGCAATTACACCAAAGAAAGAACCGATGCAATACACAGGTGAAAGAAAGTTATTAGGTATAGCGGCGATGCATAAGTCAAACCTTGTACCTGTATTTGAAGAAGATAAACAATACGCCAAAGACTTGGCGAGAATGAGGAGATAGATATGGCATTTAATTTTGCTACAGTTTGCATGAAAGATGACCCAACGACAACACCAGAAGATGTCGTCAATCTTAAAATGCATATGGATAAACAAAGACTTATTATGCATGAGGGTATGCAGATAAGTAGATTTACTGTATTCAGTGATTATGATAAACAAGACTTCGTTGATGCATCAGGCAAATGGGGTGATGACCCAAACAATCATTCACCTGCACGATTCGAAGATGTGAAACCATTACCAGAGGGTGTCGACCCAAGTTTTGCAATCAGAAGTCTATTCAAGAATAGTCTGTTTGGTAAACATGATAAGACAATCTATTGTCACCCTAGATGTGTTCCAGTAGAATTGACACATAGTATTCTATTCTCTACATTACCAGATAAGGGTAATCCTAATCATACATCTTATGTATTGGGTGATGATGATAAGAAATCAATCATAGAGAACAATTGGGCGACTCTTAATCTTGCATTTGATTGGACTAATACAGAACCAACTCAGTTTATGCCCTACTTCTTTCAATTCATATATGAAGACCATGCGACATTGACAGACAAAATGTTTGATGATGAGATTATCTCTAAGTATTCTACATTCATGGCATTCATAGAGGGCGAATACGATGAGTTCGTATTACCAATGTTACCTGCAACTGTAGGTAAATACTATTGTGGTGATAAAGATATGAATGAAACACTCATCGAAGAATACGAAGAACAAAGAGAACTGATAGAGGCGAACTGGCGAGGGACTGGTGGTGAACCAGATTCTAAGTATCTCTATTGGGACCATGACTATCGTGGTATGACTAAACAAACATCAATAGTCTATTTTGATGAAACTAAATGTAAAAAAGAGGAAGACTATTGGGCGAGACTTAGACTATTATGATGGCGCCATTTGCAGATTATGGTGAACTCATCACATTCATATCATTATTCATTATCGCCGTTGCAGTGATACCATATGCATTTGCAAAGATGAATAACTTTTTCGACTGGTGATATGAAACAACTATGGCATGATTATATGACAGAAACATTATCAGAATACAGAGGTCACGATAGACTAAAGAATAGAACATCTAACATTGTTCTCAGTGCATGGGGTTATGAAGTAGAACTCTATGAGGGTGATGAACTTGTTGAAACACGCAAAGTGCATGACAAGTCTTTATCATATGCTGAGTCAGTTGCAGAGAACTGGACTTTAGGTGTTATTTGATTATTTGTATTTGAAATCACACATAAGACGAGTAGGATAACCATCCTTTCCTTGTGTATCTCTTATGTTTAGACTGAACTTATAGACAGACGAAGACATTTCCATATTGATTCTTTTACCAGTTCCTGTTTTACCACCATAGAAGAGTTTAAGTGAACCGACATCGCTCGCCTTCTTCATCATATCTTTACTCATCTCTTTCGATAGAACTTTACCACTCATTTTGTGTATGATGTGATAGTTATGACCTATACCAGACTGTAAAAGTTTCTTCATTGCATTTTTATTCATTCGACCAGTCTCTATCCCACTATAGAATGGACCTGCACCTTTACCGCCTCTAAAGACTTCGCAGAACTTATTATTATCGATACCAAACAATTTAAGTAAACGCAAACCATTACGATTGGTAATCTTCCCATTCTCTATTTCATCTGGTGTCAGTATAGTTCGAATACCCACATTAAAGAATGTAGTAGTAGGTCCCATTTTCAATGATAGATATATTGGACCATCATCTGTAGTCAATGTAATATCGGTGACTGATTCACCTACATCTGTTCCTGTTCCCTTTGTATTAGTAAGAACTATATTAGAACCACTAAAGTCTATTGGTCTAGGTGTGTTTTCGCCTCCGACTACATCTACTTTAAGTGTCTTAGACTTACGCAAACCATACACCTGGTTCATGTGTTCTATCGCTTTTTCATTGTTCTGAGAACGCACTTTATCACCTGCCCACCAACGAAGTATATCATCAGCAAATTCAGGTTCGAATAAATTACCCCTATTGTTTGCACCTCTATTACCAGATGACCCATTACCAAACTTTAATTTAAGTGATTTGATATTCGCCATCTTTACTATCTTTGCAATAGTGATATCTTCTTCAATTGCACGAGAGACATTGATATTCGACTTCTTAGATAAATCTATATTGATAGGTGTTTCAAGTTTAGGATACGCTGATGTAAGGCGCTCATGTAGCATAATAATCTCCGCTACATTCTCAGAAGGGAACTTACTATCGAGTTTATTGACTATCTCTTTTTTAGTCTTAGGGAAGAAATCATATGCCATACATCTATTTATAACATATGTCCGTAGATACTGCAACCGCTATCCTAAATCTAACATCTCCGAAGACACCAGAACGCCTCCAGTATACACTTAGTCCGCTATCCTAGTCAGAGTATTCGGTGGCT
>Ga0160423_10005623_pt1 | contig 10212 bp, 12 predicted proteins | sample CRUFie14St8metaG_FD_108191 | JGI IMG/M metagenome (GOLD analysis project Ga0160423, IMG submission 108191) | Marine microbial communities from the Costa Rica Dome - CRUD Field 142mm St8 metaG | ecosystem: Environmental > Aquatic > Marine > Oceanic > Photic zone | place: Costa Rica: the Eastern... | reverse complement strand
GGTGATGGGGGAGGAGATGGTGGTGGAGGTGACGGAGACGGTGGAGGTGGAGATGGTGGTGGTGGAGGTGGTGGTGATGGGGGAGGAGATGGTGGTGGAGGTGACGGAGATGGTGGAGGAGGAGATGGTGGTGGTGGAGGTGGTGGTGATGGGGGAGGAGATGGTGGTGGAGGTGAGGGAGACGGTGGAGGAGGAGATGGTGGTGGTGGAGGTGGTGGTGATGGGGGAGGAGATGGTGGTGGAGGTGAGGGAGACGGTGGAGGTGGAGATGGTGGTGGTGGAGGTGGTGGTGATGGGGCAGGAGATGGAGGAGGAGGAGACGGAATCGCGGGTGGTGGGAGCGGATTTGTTGCCGGAGGAGAAAATAGTGCACCACTACTAGAACTTGTATCTTGACATTCAGTTGAACAACTCCCAGCAGTTCCACACTCTAGATCTTGAGTACAACTCAAACCAGCACGTACCACACCACGTTTCGCGGGATGAATGCCTGCACCTGGACAATAAGCATCTAGATCGCAATAAGTCAGTGATCCGCTACTATCCGTATGTGTTCTATGCGTTTGAGGACATAACGCAGACGTATGATCTGACCGTAAACTAGAAAACGGAGTAAGATCTCCTACACTTTTACTCAATGGCTGATCATATATGTAAGTTTCTGATGAATAAGCTCGTAATTTTTCAATGGCGATCATACGTCCAGCACGTTGCATTATCCACAAGTATTTTGCTGAATAACCATGACAATCTACACGATAGATTCCTCCACGGGAGCTAAACTGTGTTGCTGATTGTAAATCGTCATCACAAAAAGTATGGATTTGGAAGAAACATTTTTGATGATTTGTAAGTCTGTCATCATACATTTGATCATTCGTAGTTCTACTATAAATACCACTTGGATAACCTATACCGTTAGGATGCGTAGTTGTATCAAACGGCAATCTATCAGCGTAGTATTGACAAGTTTGTTGTTGGGCATACCTTTGACTGGCATTTAAAGTTAAATCTACCTGTAAATTTTGATGCTGCACCGAAATTTGCTCTGGATGGTGGGATATACAATTGTATTCTGGTGTTGGATTGCCACTTGAATCATCATTACCCAACCAAATTTCGAACATATCGAGAGATGATCTTACTAAATAACCATCCTTTCGATTATGAACGATAACATGATGGAAATTTTCTGCTTGTCCGCTAACAGTCTCACCAGATATAAAATGAAACGATGACCAACCATCTGAATACACAGTGGCGCCAAATTGCCTATTGTCCGCAGAAAATATGCGTGAAGCTTCCCAACTAGAAATAACACCGGTCCAATAGTGAAGAGTACCATCTTCACCAGCAATCGTTGGATTACTAGTATCCCATGTTCCACTGGCAGTTCGATATGTTAGACCAATTTCCGTCCCACTGCTACCTATCATTCTTCCTCCTAACATAGTGGGTGGAGTCGAAGGTGGAGTACTTAACAAATCCAAATAATGATCCTCAAAAGTAAAGTATAATACAAACGGAATATCTGTCCCAGGCATATTATTTGTTAAGGAATACAGACCAGTAGACCATGCATTATGTATCATTGTTGAGTTCGCATAATACAAATTTGTCAATTGTTCTTTATATGTAGAAGACTGCAAATTACGTCGCTTATTCATAGAAATATTTTCTGTCTTCATATTCAAAGACTCATGTAATGTGTTTTGAATATAATCTGCATCTCCAGATCCGTACTCATTAAGTTGTACGAATATAAGAATGGAGGTTATAATCATATTATTATATGAATATATCTTTTTTCATACATTACTTACATTATTTTAATTGTTTATTTCAAATACATGCAAAGAGTATTAAAGAGACGATTTGAAAACGGTGAATTACAACCGCAGTCGAAGCTCTTCGAAGTGAAACATATCGGAGAGTACTTGTACAGACGACTCTTAAGAAGCTTCGCACCAAATAGGCAATCTATATCTATTCGAAATTTTGCAAAAAGTATAGAAAGACTCACTATAGAAAGACTGAAAGAAAAACTACAAACTGCTCTCCAAAATAAACGCAATAATCAATGTGTACAAGGTCCAGGATTGCTGAAATATCATGTCCAAGATTACAATCAAAGAGGGTATGAAGTGATGATTAGTTTAATAAAAGTGTTGGCACGAAACGACGATGGATATAATCTCGGAAGAAATTTCAGATTTGATGCATCCAGATTAAGGATGCCAGCAAGACGTTCAGAGTCAACTAAAACACTTCCGTGTATGTCACGAGGACAATGCAGAAATAATGGAGGTGTTTATCATAACAATTCATGTTTGCCTCCAAACAATGCAAGAGGATTTACGGGTGTGCTTCCATACTCTGGTCAAAAATTAAAACCAAGAAATAGAAACCAACCACTTGGAAGTATGAATAATTCGATCCGACGTGGAACATACATAAATTCACCAAATTCCAATATATCATGGAGAAAGCCTGGAAGAATGAGAAAATTGTGAGACCTGTCTAAAAAAGTTTTGATATCTAAATGTCTATAATAAATTCCAACGACGAGAATACAAATCCAAATGTCCCGTTCGAAAAACCTTTGCAAAAACTAAAGATTTTGAAAACCGCTCTAAAACTAACCCAAATCACTGCCACTGATATTGAAAAGTATTCGACATTAGACGAAAGTACATACCAATGTCATATATGTGGTTTTAATGAGCATCCGTGTACAACAATCCAAAATGATATGAAACGAGCATTAGGGGTAAATGTGACCTTGATGTCGGTTCCTTCTAAAAGTTGTGGCAGAGAAGGTACTGTTTTCTTTTTTAGTACAACAATTGTGAAAATTCTTGCCATAAACAAAGATGATCACACGAGACGAACATACATATGGAGATATGCCGAGAAATGTAAAGTTGGCCCTCGTATTATTCACGCATGGTTTACACCATTTGAATTTGAGTTTGTAGACGATGATAATACAGGATGGTCAGGATGGTCTTGTATCCAAAGTACGAAACTAAAAGCAATAACAAATGTTGATTTAGACAAAGTTAAAAGTCTCCTTTATAAAACAGCAATGTGTGGTTTGCTGCATATGGATCCATCTTTAGATAACATTATGATAGCCGAAAACGACTACTTGTTTGTTGATTGGGAAGATGCATTGCAATTCAAACCTAGAATAAAATCTAAAAGATCTAAAAGATGTCCATTTTGTCTGATTGCATACACTATCATGATAGCATCAATAGCTACATCACTCCGTAAAAATGAGACCAAAAGTTTTACAGAATTACAGATAAACAACTTGAATGACTTATACGATGAAAATCTCAAGTATATTCATGCATATCCTAAACATATGAAAAACTTTTGTAAGATTGTTGTACCTCCGAGACTGAAAAATTACATTAAGCAAGTGTTAAGATTCAGTGATTGTACACAAACATATACACAAACATAAATCCGTATGCATATTCTTTTTTTTAAAGTATACATTAAATGACTAATGAATGTATTAGAATTACAGAATAAATTTCAAAAGACTCACAAATTGAATACGAATTTTACCCGGATGGATTTTAGAAGAGAAGTAGCAAATTTAAGAAAAGCTAATCAAATAAATATAGGACCTGTGTTACACGAGGCTATTATCAAAACTGACGAGGGAATCATAATTATGGATAATTTAAAACCTGAATACGACACATTGATAGAATGGTCTTTGAAGGCTCAAAGAGACAATTTAACGCATCAGCTTGATCATAAATTTATACACAATTTTCTAAATATTATCCGACGCATGTTGAATTCGAAATTTTTACACATGGATCTCAATTTTGGAAATATAATGGTAAATCAATTTCAACAGGTGCAAATTGTGGATTTTGCAGAAGTACAAATATTTGATGATGATCCTTTTTCAGATTTACAGGAAAGATATAAACCTATACCATTTTTAAAAAAAAGAGAAGATCTATTGCTAAAAGAATTACTAGAAGAAGCATTTATAAGCTTTATTGGAGATATATCCGAGTGCAGCAAACTTTTTGACAAAGAAGCCTTCGAATATATGAAAAGTGTTTTTGCAAATGGCAAAAATATTCTTAGCGAATTGATAAAAAAAAATATGTCAAAATAAATATGACTTTACAAATGTCAGATGAAGAAAGAACATATATATTGAATGAATTCGAAAATTATAATACGGATAAAGAATCACATACACATGTATGGTCTAAACGATTGTATGCTGGCATGTTTATTCATTCACCATATCTGACATCCTTAAAAAATCAGGTTTTACAAAACTATCCAGATTATACTATAACATTTGATGTCATATTCCAATCAAAAGGCAACGAAGTAGTTTGGCATTCCGATTACGAAAGTTTAGGGCCATTTCTGAATGAAACGCCGTATGTTGCAATAAATGAAAGACACTTCATTTCGATACATTTTAATCTTACAGATGATGGAGGGAGCTTAAGAACGATGGAATGGCCTTTTTTATCGTATGTGAATTGGCATATCAATAAAAATTTTAATATATTTAGCTGGCCACATAAATTTATAGTGAGTTTGATTGGACCAATATCTCATTTTTTCGCAGAAACCAAGGCTAATGATCCAAAATTAGGAAATGCATTCAATAATTTAGCAATGCACTCAGTATCAGAAGGTCAACCTAGGACATCATATGTGTTACGATTAGTAAAGTCTGACAAGGTGAAGACATCAAAAAAATTGGTTGAAAATGCTATGCATTTATCCGAAAATTGCAAGGAATTTTTCAAAATATTGCCATACTTTCAGAATGATAGTGTAATTTTAGCTTCTAAATTACCTTGGGAAGTTATGTAGCATATTTGTCAATCAAAATAGATATGCTAACAATAAGAAACAAAACTATGTATCCCTTGCAAGGCTCAATTTTACTTTTACGCACCATACTTAAATAAAAAAGTAAAGATCCAAACAAATACACATAGATTCCTAATTTTGTACGATCAATGTACATTTTTTACAATACAATCATTTTTTTACTAATGTGTTCACTCAAACCCAAGTTTATGCCAAAGAAGAAGCGTTTCTTCATTTGGTACTTTAGATGCGGGTACAACGGCATCTACACCACATTCCGGACAAATTATTGTAGTCTCATCTGTCAATTCTACTGGACGTGTGCAATCCGGTCTTCCAAAACAAAACACACAACGAGCTCCTTGAGGATCTCTTTGAACTTCTTCTAAATTGTTTGTTGCGAAAGCAATGTATGGAAGTGACATTCGGAATTTTTTTTCGATAAAACAATTCACATGTGGCATTTGGAAAAATTTTCCAAATTTTTTTTCGATGGAACAATTCACGAAAGCATGTTCGTTTGGTTTACCACAACCTATGGGACAAGTGTATGGATATCCGTACTACGGAGCATATATTGAAGGTGTTGAAACAGTATATGATGGATGTGTTGCTATTTCACCTATTTGGCGAATAAAATATAATGCAATGTCATCAAGTGGACGGAATATCTGTTGTACTGAATACGTTCAGTTGTACGAACTACCACATTTGTTTATAACACCAACGAATTTGAATTTTGAGGCTATTGTTCAATTTTTAAGACAAGGTCTTACATATAATCAAGTTGACCTTTAGTTGGTAAGCAATTAAAGAATACAATCCCGTGAATGCACTCTTTTCATAGGTTTACATGCCATTTCTAAGCAACCAAAACTTGTTTTTTTATTCTTCATAATATCAAGTTTATCACTTATAGTAGTAAAATCCGGCCTGCTTTCTCTTCTGCTGTCCCATGCGTTCTGAATTAATTCTTTCATTTCTTCAGGCATAGGAGGCAAAGGCGGTCTTTTCCCTCTGACTACTGCGAATGCAACTTCTATAGGACTATAAGATGCGAAAGGAACACATAATGTCATCATCTCATATTGAAGCATGGCAAATGAGTATACATCGCATGATTTATCGTAATTATGGTGACGGACAACTTCAGGAGCCATCCAACGGTATGAACCTGTTTCTGCTGTCATTTCATCTGCAGCATATCGTGCAAGTCCAAAGTCAGATATCACAAGTAAATCTTCTCTTATAAGTATATTTGCAGATTTCAAGTCACGGTGCAAAATATCTCTCGAGTGTAAATACACCATTGCGTCACAAATTTGGATCATTTGCTTGATTATCGTGATAATTCTTGGTTTTGACCCGATTCTCATCATTCGACAATGCATATCGTATAATGATTCGTCTAGTAAATCGTTTATGCAATATACCTTAGGAAACTTTAGTATGACATCGTATAAACTGACTATGTTTGGATGTTTTACGGATTTCCAAATGGCGACTTCGTTTTCAAAGAGTTTTTTATCCCCATCTTTCATTTTTTTTTGATTAATGATTTTACATGCAAATAATTTTTTATTGTATTCACAAGACCATACTTCTCCGAATGCGCCGATTCCGATGTTATGAATGAATTTTATGTTTGATATCTCGTCATATTTGAAGATTTTACTTTTCATATTTTTGTACAATAAAAGTAATTGTGTCAACATTTTCTTAGTAATTAGGAATAAAAGAAAAATGGGATAAACACATAAAAATTCAAAAATGTAATGGCGAGAGCGGATCAATTTGGTTGTTGTAATTCAATTGGTTTGTTAATTTAGAAATATTCTGATGCATACCATGCTTCTAGATCTACAATATTCTCAAACTTCTCTTCAAGTACTTCGTCATATATATTTGCGTGCCACAATTTCAATTCATGGAATGCGTCTCTTAGATCAGTATCACATAGTGTAGCAAAAAGTGTATGATTCGTATGAAAGAATAGCGAAACATGTTTGTCTTTTATCGAAGCAAATACGGATAGTTCTTTATCTATCTGTTTGTTTATAAAGCATAATTTGTTGTGTGTTCTAAAAACATTTTGTGGAAAAAAAATGCGTTTGGCATCGTTGTAAGATAATGCAGCATGCAGAGTGTTCGATACAAGAGCTTGAAGAAGAGTACCTCCAATAATACCTAGCATTTGATCGATTTTTTTTTTCGTTGTACAAAAAGATTCGATGGGAAAAAATATGAAAAAAAATGTGTAGCATATTAAATGGATTCGATAGTAGATCCCAGAAATCCGAAAAAACGGCAAGACAAATACAGTCAGGGAAGAAATGCAGATTCATTCGATCCTAAAACAACATTGTGCCGACCAGATATGAGAGTCAGAATAGAAACTAATACAAAAATATATCCACATCCAATTAAAAGTGATGATGTTATAATAACCCCTAATTTTGAAGTTAGGGCCGATTTGTATGAAAAATTAGTTTATGAAATGAAAGATTTACAAAATAGACATGTAAAAGATTCCGATTATATTTCTTGGGCATGTGGTACACATTTACTTGTCAAAAATCCAGATGAATCACAAACATTTCAATATATTATAAATCGCATATGTGATTATTATAGTGTAGATCCAAAGACAATTTCTGTACGTTTTAATATGTACAAAGACGACGTTGACTGGAAAAGTTTACATCACGATTCTGCTGCTTTTAACAAACAGCGTGCAGAGAAACAAAATATTACGATTGGTTTATCTTTAGGAAAAACACGTGAGCTTGCATTTAAGCATGCAAAAAATAATACATTAGTGTACATGCCTATGCCAAACGGAAGTTTGTATAGTTTCTCGAAAGCGGTCAATATACAATGGTTGCACGGTATCAATGCAATTCCAAAAGAAGATCAAACAAGTGAAGGCAGAATATCAATCATCGTGTGGGGGTTTACAAGCAAATTGGTTGAAGAACCAAACGAACCAAAAATTTTACAAGATAATGATCGTCGTCCACCTATTCGTAAACTGAGTAACGAAATGGTGATGAAAGAATTACGTAATTTTGCGGATGGAAGTAATAAAATATCAGCGTTTTCTCTTATTCAACGAGTTTCACAATGTGAAGACAAGAAAGAATTAGTAAAGTTTGCACTTTCAATCATACGATTCAACGAGAGAGAACTTAACAAATTACGACTGCTTCAATAATTCTCCATTGGTTTGTTTATCATGGCTTAAAGTATTCTTTTTTCGAGAGTATGTCGAATAATAGAATAAATAAAACTGCACAAAATACATGAGATAAACAAGAAACGAAACAATGTTTGTAAAAATGTTTATATCACATTCATATACATTTTTTTGATAAATAGAATAACAAATCAACAATAATACAGAAAAATGTTGTATAATCTGGATTCTCGTAATTATTTTTTTTATTTTGCTAAAAAATGTGCTATTCATATAGTATAGGTACATGAAAACATGTGCAATTGAATTCAAAAGTATGGGAACATCGACTATCGAAGTTCTCGTTTTTCGATTCATGTAGTGAAGAGCTACGAGAGATGTTGTAGATGCATGATGATTTCTATGTAACGAGCTTACTTTTTTGTCATTAAGAATTAGATACATCGTATCCAACCATTCATATATTTTGCTAAATAACCAAGCATATTCATACATAGGTGCTGACTCCGGAGATTCACATACCCATCCATGCACAGAAAATGTCCGTAACGACAAATAATATACCGATAAAAATGTCATCGCAAAAGAAAAGGTCGCAAGTAAAAAGTTGTGCATGATTTGAAATCGAAGCAAACATCGTGTAACATTTGCATAATTTTTAATTGTATGACACATAGGTATAAATAAACCGCAATAAACAAATGGTGGTAGTATTATCCAGTACATTTTACAAGTGTACTCATTTAATTTTTCAATGAACGCAAAACAGAGCAAACCATGTACAATTAATCAAGTTCTTCAATAAGTTCACGATTTAAAGCATTTTCAACTCTGGACATCGCTTCAAGTTTCATACATATGCCGATATTCGCACGCATAGAGGGAACACTTGAGCAAGAAATGCCCAATTCTTTGGCAAGGACGCACAACTCTGATTTTCTTACTTTCACACGCCTTTCAATTTCTTTATCAAGTCTGTCGTCGCATAAGCTTTCTTTTATTTTTCTTTTGATATTCTTTTCATTTTCTATCATTTCAGCAGCATGTTCCTTTTTCTTTTGTTCCAAAACATTATTTAGTTTTTTATCGTACTCGTTTTTCAGCTTATCCATTTCTAGTTGATGGATGCGGGTATTATTCAATATTTCTTCTCTGTTTTTGTTTGCAACATCGTATCTTAGACTGGCAAGTTCCTGTTTAGCGTTTTCAAGTTTTTCGAGAGTGACGATATGATGTTGTTTTGCTTCTATCAATTCTGACTTTGCCGTGTCAAGCAATTTGTATGCTTCAATCGTCTGCTGTTGGGATTCGATAATTTGCTCTGACATGTTTCGAAAAAAAAGGATTTTTTTTTCGGAAACAAATTTGAAACATGATATCGTTGTTCCATGTCCTCTATAGTTTCATACTATATGTATTAGCACCAGTCAAACTGCCAAAATCCTCATCCCCTATTCCGCTTTATAGACAAAATGCAGGCTTTAGCGAAAAATCACAAACTCAAAACAGATTATCGCTTGCAAACGCAATACTAACAGCTGAAAATCAATCTTTTATGCGAAAACTTTGGGCAAAAAGGGTTACATTATTTGAGGTTGTTTGAACTCACTCAAAATATCTTCCCATGTAATCCGGCCATTCAATGTCGAAATCAAAGTAGTAGTCTTTTAAAATAAAATACAACTTAATGAATACATACAAAAACATTTTGAATAAAAAAAATAAAAAAGAACTGCCACACACAACACTATCGATTTGCAATAATGTTGATACACTTCACTAGAAAAACTTCGATATCAGCAATAGTGGTCTGGAATATGCTATTCAAGTAGGATGTACAGGAATATGATGAACTATAATCACGTAAATAGTATGTTTTGTAAAGAGTAAGACAATCACCTGCGGTTTCGACACCATTTCTATCAAAATCTAAGCCGTTGATTTCGCATGGAGTTGATGGCGGTGGTGGACTTGGTGGTGATGATGGCGGTTGTGGTGAGGATGGCGAAGGCGGTGGCGATTGAGGAGACGGAGGTAAAGTGGGCAAAGGCGGTGATTCTGGAGATGGAGGTAGATTAGGCGACGGTGGTGGTGGTGTTTCGGGCAATGGAGGTAAAGTAGGCGACGGTGGTGGTGGTGTT
>Ga0160423_10005621_pt1 | contig 10213 bp, 9 predicted proteins | sample CRUFie14St8metaG_FD_108191 | JGI IMG/M metagenome (GOLD analysis project Ga0160423, IMG submission 108191) | Marine microbial communities from the Costa Rica Dome - CRUD Field 142mm St8 metaG | ecosystem: Environmental > Aquatic > Marine > Oceanic > Photic zone | place: Costa Rica: the Eastern... | reverse complement strand
CTTCCCCTTATGGTAGCATGACTAGCAGGCATTACCAATGAAACAATTGATCGCATTTTATTATCTCACCTCCTACCCTCCAGTATTGCCGCTTCTGAGGTTGGTATTTACGGAGCATATTATAAGTTGTCAATTATTATGACGCTCTTCATTCAAACCTTCAGATTTGCAGCAGAGCCTTTCTTCTTTGCACAAGAAAAAGAACGCAACGCAAAAAAGGCATATGCAGACGTTATGAAGTATTTCACCATTATTACCGCAACCATTTTCTTAGGGGTAATGATTTATTATGATCTTGTACAGCAATTTATTGGTGGAGAATTTCATGATTCCAGAGGGTTGGTGGTTGTACCTGTTCTATTGTTTTCTAATCTATTTTTAGGGATCTATTACAATCTTTCGGTTTGGTATAAGCTAACGGAAAAAACAAGGTTTGGCGCCTACTTAGCTCTATTTGGAGCAGTCATTACCTTGGCGCTCAATTTTGCACTTATTCCTATTTTAGGCTTTGAAGGGTCAGCTTGGGCAACACTTATATGCTATTTCTCCATGACGGTTGTCTCCTATTTTTTAGGAAAAAAACACTACCCTATTCCCTACGACTTAAAACGAATAGGCTTATATTTAGGGACAACCTTACTCTTATTTACACTTAGTGTTTATGCTGATTTAGGGATGTGGGTAAACACACTATATCTTCTTATTTTTATTGGTGTAGCCTACATCTTGGAACGACCTAAAAAAAGAGTAAATTCAACACCAGAATTATTTGATTAGTGATGAAAATAAAAGTTGTCAATAAATCGAAGCATCCATTACCACATTACGCAACCACCCAATCTGCAGGAATGGATTTAAGAGCGAATTTAGATGAGCCAATAATTTTAAAGCCATTAGACCGAACATTGGTGAAAACGGGCATTTTTATGGAGCTTCCTGTGGGTTATGAAGCGCAAGTTAGACCAAGGAGTGGATTGGCATTTAAAAAAGGAATAACGGTATTAAACACACCGGGAACCATTGATGCAGACTATAGAGGAGAAGTGGGCGTTATATTAGTGAATCTTTCCAATGAGGACTTTGTAGTAGAAGACGGAGAACGTGTAGCACAGATGGTGATTACTAAACACGAACAACCTTCTTGGGAAGAAGTAGAAGAATTGATAGAAACAGAAAGAGGGGTTGGTGGGTTTGGCTCTACAGGAGTAAAGTGATTTTTTGATGAGACGCAGTATCATATTCATATTAGCGATTTTCCTTGGGTTTTCTTTTGTAGCAGAAGCGCAAAAAAGTCCAAGTAAAAAAGGAAAAGTAAGCATGCAGAAAGAGCAGCTTAGCGATCGAGATAAATTGAATTATGAGATGGCATTTTTCAACGGTCTTCGTCAAAAAGCACTTGGAAATCTAGAGTCTGCAGCAGAAGACTTTCTGAAATGCGTTAGGCTAGATGGAAGTAAGGCTGCCCCTATGTATGAACTAGCTAGAATTTATTATGGATTTAGCCAGTATTCAGATGCTCTTTTTTTCATTCAGATCGCTTGCGAAATAGAGCAAGACAATGTCTGGTATCAGCAACTATTAGTAGACGCATATATAAGTAATCAAAAATATAAAGCGGCGATTCTAACCTATAAAAAATTACTAAAAGAACAGCCAGGAAATGAAGAGTGGCATTTTCAGTTGGCAAGCACTTATCTGCTAGACAACCAATTGCGAAAAGCAATAGATGTTTATAACGATATGGAACAACACATAGGTGTGGATGAAAGGCTGATTATGCAAAAGCACCGATTATACCTTGACCTAAAAGATAAAAGAGGAGCAAAAAACGAATTAGAGAAATGGATTCTATCAGAACCTAAAAACCCTAAACCTTACGGCTTAATTGCCGAAATGTATTTACTAGAAGGCAACCAAGATAAGGCGATAGAGACATTGGAGCGTATTTTAGAAATAGCTCCAAAAAATGGAAAAGCACACCTCACACTTTCGGACTTATACAGAAACAATGGAGAAAAGGAAAAAGCATTTAACTCCTTAAAAATCGCCTTTTCGAGTAGCGGCCTAAGCATTGATTCAAAAATGAGAATACTTATAACGTATTATGATATTTCTCAGATAGATAGCACACTTAAAAAGAACGCTTTCAACTTAGTTAAAATCCTAAAGGAGACTCACCCAAACGACGCCAAGGCACATACTATTGCGGGAGATTATTACTACCGAGAAGGAAATTTAAAAGCAGCAAAAGAAGCTTTTGAAACAGCACTTCATTTTGATCAAAGCAGGTTTCCTATTTGGCAACAATTACTTATTATTTGTTTTGACTTGAAGGAATACGAATTTGTTGTTTCTCATGCGCAAAAAGCAATGGAGTTATTCCCAAGCCAACCTATCAGTTATTTACTGAGTGGGATGTCGCACACTCAAAACAAATCGTATGATAACGCTATTACTGTTTTGAATACAGGTAAAATAATGGTTTTAGGAAACAACGAATTGTTAGCACAATTTTACTCTTCATTAGGGGATGCTTATCACGCTCAAAAGAATAATATAATGTCAGATGAGTCGTATGATAAGTCGTTAGAATTATCACCACTCAACACTTATGTGTTAAATAACTACAGTTATTATTTATCACTGCGAAAGGAGAATTTAGACAAAGCGCTAGAAATGATGGAGACGTGTACAGCATTAAACCCAGGAATAGCATCTTACGAAGACACTTATGCGTGGGTGTTTTATCAAAAAGGAAATTACGATAAAGCCCAAGAGTGGTTAGAGCGTGCATTGAAAAGTGGAGGGAATCAAAGCGCTGTAATTGTAGAGCATTACGGAGATGTTCTATATAAGTTAGGTAAAGTTGCTGAGGCGGTAGAACAGTGGAAAAAAGCGAAAGAATTAGGGTCTGACACATTCTTTATTGATCAAAAAATAATCGAGCAAAAACTCTATGAATAAGCTTTGGATTATTGCTTTAATCGTGTTTCTTTTTGCTTGTGGAAGTAATAAAGATGTTGTCACATCTTCTCTAGAATATCGCTCATCAAAATCGATTGTTAAAAAAGTAAATCAAAATCATTTAGACTACAATTGGTTTACAGCCAAGCTAAGCGGAAAGATAGAAATAGGCGGAGCGGACACTCCTATTTCGGCTAATTTAAGAATCAGAAAAGATAGTGTAATTTGGTTTTCGGTATCTGCACTTTTAGGTATTGAGGTGGCGCGTGTTCAAATTACCCCAGACAGCCTGAAACTGATTAATAGAATCAATAAAACATATTGGTCAGGAGATTTTGAAGATGTAGAAAGCGCCTATGGGATGCCCGTAAACTATGAACAATTAGAAGGGATTTTAGTGGGTCAAATTTCACTTGAAAACCAAAAAATGAGGTCTATTGTTTCAGAGAATAAATACTTACTCTTTAACAAAAGTAAAAAAGAAATTCCCCAAACTAAAGCATGGATTGATAATCGATTTTTGACGCACACTTTCTTGCTAGAAGACGAGTTGGAACAATCTCTAACAATTCGTTATTTAGAGTACGAGAAGCACGCTCAAAGATGGGTTCCTTTAAAACTCAACCTTTTGTTAGCTAGCATTGAACAACAAACAGAAGCCAATTTCACCTACTCAAAAGTGAACATCAATAATCCAAAAAAAGTTAATTTCAACATTCCAGAAAATTATGTTCCAATTGACTAAACATTTCACTTGCGTACTACTTTGTTGTTTCTCAGTGGCTGTGTTAGCTCAAAGCAAGGAAGAGTTGCAAGATAAAAAGGAAAAGCTTCAAAATGAAATAAAGCTAACAAACGACTTATTAAACGAAGCGAAGAAAGAAAAAAACAACTCCATCAATACCCTTTCCACCTTGAATCGAAAAATTGCTGCTCGAAATGAAATGATTAGTACTTTAGGAATTGAGATTGGGCTGTACGCAAAACGCATTCAACAACTCGAACAAGAGGTGTTTATCAAAGAAGAAAGCATTATTAAGAAGCAATCAGAATTACAATCCTTAAAAGAAGAATACGCTAAATTAGTTTATCATGCTTATCATAACAGAGGAGCTTATGATCGTTTAGCGTTTATCTTTTCAGCAGATAGTTTTCACCAAGCGTACAAGCGAATTAAATACTTCCAGCAATACAGTCAATTTAGACAGCAACAAGTAAAGTTGATTGAAGAAAAAGAGGCTGAGCTAGAAACGGAGTTACTTTCTTTGAAACAGAATAAAGCAATGCTTTTAGTGGAGAAAAACCAAAAAACAAATGCTCTTGGAAATACAGAAATTGAAAAACAACAACTCGATTCGGAAAGAGGTGAACAACAATCACTTGTTAATGATTTGGTTAAACAAGAGAACGAGTTAAAAGCGGAGCTAAAAACAAAAGAACAACAAGCCAAAGTATTAGACGCTCAAATCAGAAAAATTATAGAAGAAGAAATTAGAAAAGCAAAAGAGGCAGCAGCCTCTACCGGAACACCATCTTTTAGCATGACCCCCGAACAAAAAGAGTTAGCCGAAAACTTTACTACCAACAAAGGAACACTTCCTTGGCCAGTTGAAAGAGGAGTGATTACAGAACGTTTTGGAAAACAAAAACACCCTGTATTAACAGGTATAGAAACCTACAATAACGGGATTAAAATAACGACAGAAAAAGGCGCTTCTGCTCGAGCTATTTTTGATGGATCAATAAGTCGCATTTTAAATATCCCAGGAGCAGGAAAAGCAATTATTGTGAGTCATGGCGATTATTTCAGTGTTTATAACAACCTTTCCGATGTGTTTGTTACTGCAGGTCAATCCATAAAAACAAAGCAAGAAATAGGATTGATTTCTACTAACTCAAGCACCAATGAAACAATAACAGAGCTGCAAATTTGGAAAGGCAATAAAAAGTTAAACCCTGCACAATGGCTGTATCGAGCGTATTAAGTAAAATTTAGCTACTTTTGTTACTGTAATTGTTCATTGATTCAAACATGACTTCAACAACACTTTTAATGATAGGATGGCCACAAATCGTTTTGATTATTGTGGTAGTCTTGATTCTTTTTGGCGGTAAAAAACTACCTCAATTAATGAAAGGCTTAGGCGAAGGTATGAAGGAGTTTAAAAACGCCTCAAAAGACCTAAACGAAGACAATAAAGAGGAAAAATAAGTTTCCACTTCATGAAGACCTATCGCTCTTTAGTAGCTATTCAGAAAGATCTGAAGAATGGTTCCATAAGCTGCCATTCGCTTACGCAAGCATATATTAATCGCATTGCAGAAAACCAGCATTTAAACGCTTTTTTAGAGATTTTTGAAGCAGAAGCTTTATCAAGAGCTCAGGCGATTGATGAGAGGCTTCAAAATGGCACCGCGGGTCGTTTAGCGGGAATGGTGATAGGTATAAAAGATAACATTTGTTATAAAGGACATCCCGTATCAGCATCTTCTAAAATATTAGGCGGTTATAATAGTTTATTCAACGCTACAGTTGTAGAGCGAATTTTACTGGAAGACGCCATAATCATTGGTCGCACGAACTGTGATGAGTTTGCGATGGGAAGCTCCAACGAAAACTCTGCTTTTGGAAATGTGTTACACCACATAGACAACACTAAAGTTTCGGGAGGTTCTTCAGGGGGTTCTGCTATAGCGGTAGCTGCCGATTTATGTTTGGCGACTTTAGGCAGCGATACAGGAGGTTCTATTCGTCAACCAGCATCCTTTTGTGGTGTGGTAGGATATAAACCGACCTATGGTAGAGTGTCCCGTTCGGGACTTATTGCTTATGCTTCTTCATTTGATCAAATAGGCCCTTTTACGCACACAGTTCAGGATGCCGCTTTATTGATGGAGGTTATGGCAGGTGCAGATGATCAGGACAGCACGGTTTCCCAAAAAGAAGTTCCGGTATACTCTAAATTGTTAACACCTAAAAAGGGTGTTAAAATTGCATATATCAAAGATTGTATGAACAGCTCAGGATTAGATCCTGAAATTAAAAAACATATTGAAGAAAAAATAGAGCAGCTAAGAGCAGAAGGGCATACTGTTGAGCCGGTAGAGTTCCCCTATTTAGATCACATGGTTCCGGTATATTATGTCTTAACAACCGCGGAAGCATCTTCTAATTTAGCGCGTTTTGATGGTGTTCATTATGGGTATAGAAGTGAATCTGCCACGGACATACCTAGTACTTATACCAAGTCAAGAACAGAGGGGTTTGGAGAAGAAGTAAAGCGTAGAATCATGCTAGGAACCTTTGTGTTGAGTGCAGGATATTATGATGCGTATTATACCAAGGGTCAAAAAGTGAGGCGTTTGCTTAAGGATAAGACTAATGAGATTTTCGAATCTTACGATTTCATATTGTCACCAACCACACCACACACAGCGTTTGAAATAGATAGAGAAACAGCAGATCCAACAGTAATGTACCTAGAAGATATCTTTACAGTCCAAGCAAACATTGTTGGTTGTTGCGCAGTCTCTTTGCCAACAGGTAAGCATTCTAACGGATTGCCGTTTGGCATTCAACTAATGGGCCCAAGCTTCAAAGACCAAGAATTATTGGCTTTTTCGCATCAGATAATGAACAAATAATCGTTCATAATTTGAGAAGGAACTTCCTCGAAACAACAATCATTTATAGCAAATTTGTAACATCCTCATAAAAGGGGATAATTCTGATTATGAGATTCCTTAAGATATTTTTGTTTTGCCCAATTTTAGCATTTGCCAACTACACCCCTCCTGTGCAAAAGCCTTCAACAGATGAGTTGGGCGAAACTATAAAAGAAGACACTGCTATAAGTTGGCAAGACGACAATCCAGCATTTGCAAGACACGATTCTTTATTGGCTTTAGAAATGCGTGCGTATCAATTGGTAGAAGCAGACACACAGGTCTTAAATACATGGAATTACGCACCAGACAGTGTTCCTTTTTTTGAGGATAGTATTTATCAAGAACGACTGCAAGAAATGAGCAAGCACACACCTTTTAATCTTCACTACAATAAAGCGGTGCAAACAGAAATTAATCGTTATGCTAACACTTACCGAAAGCATGTGTCGCAAATGCTAGGGAAATCTCAGTATTACTTTCCATTATTTGAAGAAGTTCTGGATGAGTACGATTTGCCGTTAGAATTTAAATATTTAGCAATTGTTGAGTCAGCTCTTAAACCACATGCACGCTCTCGATCTGCGGCAACAGGTCTTTGGCAGTTCATGTACAATACAGGGAAAATTTACGACTTAAAAGTAACCTCCTACATTGATGAACGCTCAGACCCAATTCAATCTACCATTGCTGCTTGCGAGTATTTTACTTTCCTCTACAAAATGTTTAATGATTGGGAGTTGGTTTTAGCGGCCTACAATGGTGGTCCAGGATATGTGTCTAGAGCTATGCGAAGATCGGGAGCTACGGATTATTGGTCAGTCCGCCCTTTTTTAAGAACAGAAACACAGCGTTATGTGCCAAAATTTATAGCTGTCAATTATATTATGACCTATGCTTCTGCACATAACATATACCCTACTCCCTATCTATATACGCAAGCAGAGACAGATACGATTAGTATCACGCAAAGCATGACTTTTGAAACAATCTCAAAGACATTAGATATACCTGTAGAGGTTTTACAAGAGTTAAACCCGATGTATAAAAAAGACTTAATTCCGGTAGGGAAAAACAAAAGCTCCTTGTTAAAATTACCACGAGCAAAAATGGGTGATTTCATCACTAATGAAGAACAAATTTACGCGATCAGCATAGAGGAGCAAAAACCTTATGTGGAGGAAGATGCGCCAACAATTCATCGAGTAAAAAGCGGAGAGTATTTAGGTAAAATTGCACAACAATACAACACTTCAGTTAGCCGTTTAATGAGTTGGAATAACTTGAGGAATTCAAGTTTGCGAGTGGGACAAAAACTAGTCGTGTATATTAATCCTGACACTGCACCTGCCCTAAAAACAAACACCACAACCTCCTCAAAGGGAACGATAGAATATACTGTTAAATCAGGAGATACATTGTGGGGAATTGCTAAAAAACACTCAGGAGTTTCTGTGAGTCAAATAGAAAAATTAAACAATATTACATCCAGCGATTTAAAGCCGGGAATTAAAATTCAGATACCAAAAGGTTGATGCGATACGCTTGTATAATTTTACTTTTTACGTTTTTCGCATGTCAAGAAAACGGTCAGAAAGACATGAATACATTGCCCAGTATGACAGGCGGCCTTAATGAGCTTGTTATTGTCTTAGAAGAGCATTTGTGGCAAGGAGAAATAGGAGATTCATTACGCAGTGTTTTGGGAGCAGAGGTGCAAGGAATCCCTTGGAAAGAATCTATTTTTGATTTGGTGCAAATACCACCCAAAGCATACACAAGAATATTTGAAACACATAGAAATCTTCTATTTTTCGAAAAAGGAACAAATGCATCTGTTGGTTTTCAAGAAAACGCGAACGCTAAAGGGCAGCTGATGGCCTTGGTTACATATCAAAACACGGAGGAATTAAAGGCTTTAGTAAAGCAATACGCTTACGTGATAGCGCATAGAATTCAAGAGCAAGAGAAGGCCCGCTTAAGGACCCAAATGGCTCTACAAACAGGGTTAGAGAAAGTTTTTCAAAAACATAAAGTTGACCTCAACATTCCAAAAGATTTCAACCTTGTTTTAGACACTACAGATTTCAGTTGGATAGAGTACAGCCCTAAAGACAAAGAAATAATTCAAGGTATTTTTATTTACGAAATAAGACCTGAAACACACTTTACAACACTGCAACTGTTAGCGCAAAGAGATTCTTTAACCAAGCAGTATGTACAAGGAGAAACAACAGGCAGCTATATGGCTGTAGAAACTCAACATTACCAACCTTGGATTAAACACACAGAAAGTATGGGCTACAATGCGTTGGAAATTAAAGGCCAGTGGAAAATGCAAAATGCATTTATGGGAGGTTCTTTTATCACCCATTTTATTAAAGACACTACCAACAATAGAATTCTTGTTATAGAAGGATTTTTATTCAATCCTGGAGAGGACAAAAGGGATAAAATGCAATTGTTGCAATTAGTGCTAGAAAGCGCTAAAAAGAGGCCTGCAAAGTCAGAATAAGATTTCTTCCAGGAGCGCTAATACCACTAGAGTATGTTTTGTAGTGAGCGTCCAGAATATTTTCCAAACCGACTTGAGCTAACAATATCTCGTTTAATCTGTGTTGATAGGTTAGATTCAAAGTCCACCAAGCAGGCGTCCCATCTATTGTAGCTTCCTGAGGGTTGTCACTACCATTAGGGCTGTAAGTTTCTATGTGTTTCCAACCATTATATAGCAGATAGCCTTGTAAAACGTGTTTGTTTTTTCGCCAAATCATCTCACTCTTTCCATAGGCTGGCGGAATATGATCCATGTAGTTTCCATCGCCATCTTGCCCAAAAGTGTAGTTAAAAGAATGTGTGGTAGTCCAAAAATCATTTAACACAGCATGCGCCTTTAAATGACAGCCTAAAACTGACGCTTCTTGTATATTTTGGTTGGCAACAATTGGTAAATACTCCCCATCATACCACAAACTGTCTTGTTCGTTAAGCGAGAACACATCTTTAATAATGGCATCTTGTAAAACGGTGTAAAAAGCCGTGCCAGAAATAAAATGCCCTTGCTTCCATTTTTTATTAATTGTAAGCTCTACATTGTAAGAGTATTCAGGAGTTAAATCTTTATTAGGAACTGTAACCGTTTCGTTTTTTACAAATACTTTAGTCACATCATCCACATTAGGACTTCTAAACCCAGAAGATATAGAAGCGCTTCCCTCCCATCCTTTTTGTAACTGATGAAAAAGACCTAAACTCCCAGTGATTGCGTCATTGTCTAAATGAATGTTCTCGAAAGGAAGATTGTAAATTTCTAAATCTAGAAAATTCGCATTTAATATGCTTTTACTGTATCGCATACCACCGCTTAAATAAGAAGATTTTGCAATCGGATGCTTGTACTGTGTAAACATACTGAAGCTATTCATATCACTTCCTCCATCTGCATATCGGCTAGGCGTTCCTTCGTTAGCGGAAGAATTAATCAAATTGTATTGCGCATCAAAGCCGTAGTTAAGGTTATTGTGTCCAATAGACTTGTTGAAGTCGGTTACCAACGAATAAACCCACACTTTTTCAAATCGTT
>Ga0160423_10005620_pt1 | contig 10213 bp, 8 predicted proteins | sample CRUFie14St8metaG_FD_108191 | JGI IMG/M metagenome (GOLD analysis project Ga0160423, IMG submission 108191) | Marine microbial communities from the Costa Rica Dome - CRUD Field 142mm St8 metaG | ecosystem: Environmental > Aquatic > Marine > Oceanic > Photic zone | place: Costa Rica: the Eastern... | reverse complement strand
AGAAGACGAGTTTGATAGACTGCGGATGTAAGTACGAAGCTTCGGCGACGTATTCAGTCCAGCAGCACTAATAATGAAGCAACTACTTTTTCGTGTATGCACCGCACTAGCGAGTGCCCTTCATTCATAAGTTCATGCCAATTTAAGAAGCGATCCAAACGCTGGATCGTATCCACTTCCGATTCGAAGGAAGATGGGTGCACGGTCATAGCGGTGGTGTTTACCCGGTCCCATCCCGAACCCGGAAGTCAAGCCCACCTGCGTCAGTTCCGGTACTGTGGTGCGAGAGCCCACGGGAATGTCTGTCACTGTGCCCCTCTTTCTTCCCTCGGAAGAATCCCCGCAGTCGCCTAGCGACAAATAGGCCGTGTTCCGCAATGAGCGGAATACGGCCTTTTCCAATTTTTATCAAAACAGATTCCGAAGGAACCATACACTTGAGAATGTACAGAGAGATGAAAGCGTATGCCAATTACAACAAGTGACGTTCTCGGTTCAGACCAGGTTGGGATTTACTTGGCTGTTTGCGGCAACGTTGTTTTTCACCCTCATGAACTCAATGACGAGGCATTGAATAGGATTGACGAATACTTGGGTCTCGAAAGGCATCCACTTTCGATTGGTGGTTCAACATTAGTTGGTGCATTGGTCACTGGTAATTCAAGGGGTCTAGCTGTTGCAGATATAGCAAATGAATCAGACATAGATGTCCTAACATCATTCGGCGATGTTGTCGTTATGGAGGGTGGAGTCAATACTGCAGGAAATTTACTTCTTTGTAATGAGCATGGTGCTATTGCATCACCTGCTATACCAGAAGAAGGGGTTGAAATTATTTCAGAAGTCTTTGGTATACCCGTTGCCGTATCATCAATCGCTGGTGAGGATGTGGTGGGTTCTCTTGGGGTTGCAAATGATCATGGTGTTCTCTTACATCCAGATGTTCTCCCCGACGAGGTTCTAGTTATCGAAGAAGTACTCGGAGTTTCTCCAATGGTTGGAACAGTTGCATTTGGTTCCCCATATGTTGGTGCAGGACTTGCAGCATCCAATAATGGGGCCATTGCAGGCAGAGACACAACCGGACCTGAACTGAATCGTATTGAAGATGCGCTTGGATTGATATGAATAGACAGCAATAATGTTGAAAGACGTTATTGACAAGGACACTTATCATGGGCGAATGTCTCTATGCAGGTAAAGTGAAAGAAGTCTGGTCTACAGATGACCCTGATATTCTTGAATTCCGTTATACAAACCAAATATCTGTGTTCGATCAGATTATACCATCCTTAATTCCAAGGAAAGGTGAATCATTGAATAGAACCACTACACACTGGTTTGAATTGGTAGAAAAGGAAGGAATTTGCAGAACTCACGTTGTGGAAAGGAACGCCCCTGACCGCTGCCTAGTAAGAAGAGTAGACATTTATCGCGAACCTGGCACAACACCAAGAGATGGTGAATGGGTATTCGTTCCATTGGAGATTGTTTGCCGTCACTACCTTGCAGGCTCAGGTTGGAGAAGGTACAAGCGTGGAGAATTGACAGCAGAGGAGCTTGGTTTCGAAGCAGGAACAGAACTCGAGGAGGGCGTAAAATTACCAAAGCCATGCGTTGAGGTAACCACCAAATTCGAAGCATACGACCGCCTAATAGATAGGGAAGAGGCACTAGAAATCGCAAACATCACTGGAGAAGAACTTGATTCACTAATTGAGGTTGTTCTGAAGGTTGATGAATTGATTGAGAGAGAGGCACTCAAACGTGGCCTAATCCATGTTGATGGCAAGAAAGAGTTCGCACTTGGCCCAGGAAGAGTTCCTGTGCTTGTCGATTCATTTGGAACTCTTGATGAGGACCGCTGGTGGGATGCAGATGAATATCAAAACGGAAACATTGTTCAGCTTTCCAAGGAATTCGTAAGGCAGCACTACATTTCAACCGGACATCAAGAAGAACTGAGGTTGGCTAGAGAAGCGGGAACTGAAGATCCTCCAATTCCTGCTCTTCCACAACAGGTAATCGATGATACGGCTGCACTATATGCATCGATGTATGAGAGATTGACCGGTATGGAATTTTGATCAATTGTGAACTCTGAAAACAACCCCGCAGAACCTTTTTTCTGCGGCTCTAAGCAAAGCAACTAGATGTTTAGCTGCATCTTGGCAGCCACCATCAAGCGGCTCATCTGCTGATGGCATCCAACATTTTGATGTCAATGCTTTACGCAGTGAAGTGACTTCTTCTGCAGTCAACCATCCCCGCATTTCCAGTCTGCCAAAACCACTTTCCATACTAGTCCCAGACATTCTTGTGGCGAGTTTGTCCATCAATTCACTAAGCACTTCCAGCGTGTCAGGTTTTCTACGTGAATCTCTTATCCAGTCCCTAAGATAAGATATTGGAGAACCATCTCCATATGGGAATCTACCAAATCGTTCTCTTGAAAGTCCTGCTTCCAAAGGCATTGGTTGTCCAACGGGCGTGAGGTGTATGCATGATAGGAAAAACAAATTTGCATCATCCCAAGTGATACTATCACGCTTTTCAGGAGATTCTAGGCCTTGAGAAACGAGTCGATTTCTCAAATCCTCATCATTAGACACCAGGTTTTTCCAATCACCACCATTCAATGCATCAAATGTTTGTATAAGTCTCTTTGAAACCATTGGGTCCAATGTGAAAAATGCAGTAGTGGCATCGAACGCTTCCTCCATGTTGAAGCCGATGAGTCAGTTACGAATGAAGTCAACGGTCTTTCAAGAATGAGTCCAAACGCTTGGATAATTCGTCCCGGGAGTTATCTTTACTTCCTGAGTCTGTAGCCATTTCCTTACGGAGTGCAGACAATCGCCCGCTTGCGGTACTATCATCAATGTCAATCACTTCTTCCTCCGGTTCTACAACCAACTCACTTTCTTGGTTGCTTTGATGCACTGCAACAGGCTTACCAGAGTCTGTGGATTCTTGTTCAAAGGACATGTCATCTAGACTAATGTCATCCTTTGAAATCTCATCTTGAACCAATTGTACTTCCTCTTTCTTTTCGACTACCGGTTTGGTTTGTTGTGAAGAGTCTGGTAATTTCTTTTCAACTGGTTCCGGTTCGTTCCTCTGGAAGTTTAGAACTCCGGCAAAGAACGCAACTAGTAGCATAAGCAAAGCGATACCTATCGTCCAGTACACATCTGACGAGCCATATGTCACAACTGGTAGGTTGCTAGCGTAAACTGTCATAGAGTCGTCATCAGGATTATCATCGACATCCCATGGAGCGAGGCAAGAAATTGTTGCGGAAACCTCTGCACCATCACCAATTTCGCTAGGCCTCTCTATACTTACACTCGGGGCATATACGCTACCAAACACATCAATTGCAATGTTCTTCTCCCAGGTCCCATCGATGACCTCAATCTTTAGTTGACAAACCGAACCTTCCATCATCTGATATCCTGAACGATCAATTCCAACCTCGACAAAATTATCGTTGACCACTAGTGAAGAAACGCGTAAATTCCAGCCACTTTGTCTTGCAACGTGGGTAGTGGATTTGGAGTATAGTTGAAGGCCGTTGGAATCAATGATTAGGACTTCAACCGAAACAAGTCCTGGCTCTGGGTCCCAGTTTGAGATTGACAAGTTTACAACACTCGATTCATTTGCAGATAGTCTTATTGTTCGAGAATCCAAAATTTCTCCTCGACTTGTCTTCACCCACGCATTGGCAACAAGGTCATGGTCAAGGTTTGCTGTAATAGAGCAACTAGCCCAAGTCTTCGAGACCGACTCGATTCCAAGCAAGTCAAGATTACCAAATGTATTGTCACAGTCTGCAGAATGAACTGGTGATGGAATTCCGACTAGGTGTAGCGGTATTCCATTGTGTGTTGTGTTTGACCTTGATTCTGGCAGAGGAACTAAAGATGATAAGATTCCGTTGGTTTCTGAGTCAGTTGTAATTGTAACTTTCTCGCCAGTTCTTCCTGTATGAACTGGGCTAGAAACCAAAACGGTATCACTTTCGTTTACTGTTATAGAGTGAGTAATAGACCCAAGAACTGGGTGGATCAACTCAATTTCTAGTTGAATGTTTACACCGTTCCATGAGTTTGCGGGTGTAATTTGTAGTGGGACTCCCTTAATCTCTGAAGGTGCTACGACAATAACTTCATCTCCGCTTAAAACCCAATCGCTTGGCAAGTTGTTTAGGTTTAGTTCCATAATTGCAACATCATTTCCAGTGTTTTCTATCCAGGCAGTTGGCCAAGAGGAAACACCATCTCTAACCTTCCAGCTGCCTTTGGAATCGACAACAATTCCCGGAACAGAACCGATTCTTATCGGAACTTGTTCGACTACCTTGCCACTCCCATCTCCATTGGATATTTGGATGCTAACAACACCCACCTCTCCAGCTATCGATTCATCCGGTGGATATACCGTAATATTGAATGAACCTGAAGCACCAGGGTCTACTGTTTGTCCAGATATTGGTAAAGTGACATTCCAACCATCTCCTGCCTTGAGGAAATATGGTTTTGCTGGTGCATTTCCGATTTGCTCAACAGTCAGCTGAATTTCTCCGCCGCCCGGCAAAATTTCAAGTGAGGTGTCAGACAAATCAATCTTCCAACCTGCAACCTGCAAAACTTCAATTTGAATCAATGTATCAAAATTGATGTCAAAGCCTTCTGAAGATGTAGCAAGTGTAAGGTTTGCAACAGTTCCTGCCCATGCATTTGTTGGGATAGTAACCTCTAGCAGAACAGTTTCATTACCCATTACTTCTAATCTTGAGGAATTGATTTGTTCTGCGAACCATGTCGAGGAATCATTGCCTTGTCGAGTTATTTCGAATTGGGGGGAGAGTGATAGCAAATCGTCAGAGTTACCTATATTTGTTAAATCGATAGTCAAATCGAGAATTTGTCCAGGAGTAACTTGATGTGACAATCCTTCTTGAACGATAATGTCCCATCTGTGGTCAGGTCTTACTTGTACCGTTATGTTGGTTTGTACTCCTACGCTTGAATCACCCATGCTATCCCAATCAAAGACTAGTTGGAATGTTTCTCTTGCAGGTATGTCGTCTGGTAGGGTGACCCATACAGGAACCATACTAATTCCACCGGGACCTAGTGTGCGAGTCGGATTGGTAATCTCAAACGTGGCATTTGGTGCTTGAGAGAGATTTCCTGCTAGTGTACTCCCAGTAAGTTGGAATGTATCTTCGCCGTTTCCTGGATTTTCCAATCTAAGTATGAGTTTAGTTCTCTCGCTTACATTGAGTATGGAGCCACCCTCCGGGCTCACTACCTCTGCCGCTGCTCTGAAGACTTGCAATACGTGTAATGAAATCGACAAATCAGCATTGGCTGAGTTGCTTTCACTTTGGTTGAAGAAATGCCGCATAGGTGGTGCATCAAATGGTAAATCAAGATGTAGTTGCCCATTTTGGCCATTCATCTCCAGTATTGTACCGTTGATGGAAAGGTCACCACTTGCACTCCAATTCCAGCCTACCTTTAGCATACCTGCAGATGACATGTCCCAAGTTTTAGTTAAACCATCGTAGTTGGTCTCGATATCCCAAACTAAACCTTGGGTAGGTACAGTGCGGATGTGAGGAATATCTGATGCGGTATCACTTGCATATATTGTTACATCAAAATCTTCGCAGATTTCTTCAATTCCCGAACCTATGCACAAAGTCAGAGTTGTGGATGTTGAATCTCCTGCTTGCTTGGAAGAGGGGACATCGACTTCGATTAGGTATTGCTTTGTTTCACTCGGAGCTAATTCGATGCCAAATTGAGTATCTCCGATGTAATCAACAATCGTTGTGCTTGCACTCCATGTGTTTGAAGACCACTGCATCTCTGTAGTTTCTTGTGCATTACCAACATTTTCTACCATCATCCAAACGTGTGCTACATCGCCGGGCCTGCCATACCCTACGCCATTTGGAAGTCCGGTCGAACCTTGTAAAGAAAGGCCTCTGGTTCTTTCTACTTCAAGAGGTAACGTCGCAGTTGTTGACACTGCCGAATCTTGGTCAAGTGTGAGCGTTAAAGGTATGAGTGCATCATCAGACCCTACCGCATCTAGGGGCACTGAGAATTCAAACTTGATTTCAGTGCTCTCTCCGGATTCAAGATTTACATTGAGGTCCGCTGAGTTATTGGGGCTGAATGACCATCCACTGGGCAAATTTGAATCATCATAATTCAATGTCCATTGCGAACTTCTACTTCCTGTATTTGAAACAGATATGTTTACACTATTTGTTTCTCCAGGCAATGCTCTTGATATTTCGCTGGGAATTTGAATCTGAGCGACATATGGCTCAAGAACTACCATTGTAGATGTATATTCATCATTGTCCGTCCTAGTCTGTGTTAGGTTCTCATCTACATCTAGCAGTAATTTTACTTCGTGAACTCCTAATGTAGCCTCGATATCCACGCTAAATGTGATTGGACCACCCTCGCCCGAAGGAGCTACAGGCTCTACAATGTCAACACGGTGTCGTTTTATTTCTACACCATCCATCAGCAGCAATGCGGTTACAGGCTCACTGGTGTCGATAATTCCTATGTTGGAATACTGCCCGGATATAGTGACCATCTCTCCCGGATCCGGATCTATTGGGGTGAATCCGATACCTCTTCCGTCGGCAAGCGGGGCTAAGTCAGATTTGGCTTCGCTTACTAGCATGTCGCCGATTAAAATATCAAGGTAGCCATCACCATCCATGTCTGCAATTGCAGGTGATGCCCACGTACGGTGAGGTAGGTCAATTGCAGACGACCATCCTGTTCCGATGTCAGCGGAAATTCCAGTAGTTCCATCAAATGCGAAGAGTCTCTCCCCGTAGGCAACTAATAATTCAGGCTCATCCTCACCATCTAGGTCTATCGATATTGGAGAAGAAATAGCGACTTCGCCTTCATTATCATTGCCACTTCCACTTTGAAGAACTCTTGACCACTCTCTGTAAGGGGGGTCTATCGTAACATCTTGGCAGCCTGCTAATCCATCTCTATCGGTGGTTCCAGCACCAGTCGAATACCACGTTACCCAACATACTCTGTCTGTTATTCCGTCACCTGTAGTATCAACAGGAACAGGTTCGGTGTCAGCGTAGCCATTCTTTGCTCTAAATCTCCAAATCTCGTCAGTGCTAGTTAGTTCCATTCCAACATATTGAGCACCCATGCCATCATCAGCACCGTTGCTGTCGGAGGGAAGTGTCAATATCATTTCAGGAGCAGCATCGCTGTCAAGTTGAGTTACAACGGGGCCGGGTAATCTGATTCTCGGGGTATCTGAGTCACTATCGGTTCCCTGAACTGAAACTCTTTCCCAATCTAGTGAACCTGTTGGTCCATCAATTCTCCATATCCAGAAGTTACCACTGTTTTCATCAACAGTAGTGAGAACTACAGAGCCACTGCTATCATCTAGTGCTGCAAATGCAGGATCTGATGGATGGGAGCCTCGGTCTAATGCAACCATCCAGTCGGCTTCAGGTGATTGTAATCCCAAAGGCAGAGCAACAACTGTTGGTTCATTGTTTGTAGTATCTACCGCTGCTATTACTAACTCAGGAGATCCGTCTAAAGAGAGGTCTGCTAGAAGTGGTTGAGTAACAGATTCGGGTGCTGTCCAAAAATGGGCATTGGGGATTCCGATTCGTAAGTCAGCGTCTGACCATGACCAAAGCTTCTCGTTCGAGTGTCCTGAAACACTCCATCCTGATTCATCACAGGCGATTTCTGGGGCCCATAGGTCAACTTCCAAAGCGCTGTCTGTATCGTAAACTATCGCAATTTCGGGCTTTGTGTCCCCATTGACGTCAACAATAACAGGGGTTGAACGGATGATGTCAACATCACCTAGATTTACTTCCCATGTGATTTTTGAGGTATCGCCCTCGATGATTGCTAGTTTTCTTTCTGTTCCATCGGTATAGGTAAGCACTGCAAATAAGTGGTCCTCACCGCATCTTTCCTTTGCCCCAAGAGGTGAACTGATTGATTGTGAGAAGTCTCCAATTGCCACTCCGTAGCCGTCGGCCCCCAAGCCAGAATCAAAGGCAACCCAATTTACAGCAGGAGTCTCAATAGTAGTCAAACCATTGTCGCCATGAACAGGAAGTTCTCTTGTGTGGCCCGGGTCTCTGCCATATTGCGCCCATGGCTGAGTAAGTGGATTCCATGCATCGGAATCGCCCTCATCAGCAATAGTCGGCGTAGGTATTACGACGATAGAACTTAGTAAGATCAGAAGCATCAGAAACGCTCTAGATTGCTTACGCACTAACCTCACCATACATTAGTGGGTCATTTGAGGTAGTTAGGGCTTTGGGCCCTACGGGCCCATTAGAAACCCAAAAATATACCTAATTTTAACAGCCAAATAAGGCGCTATGTCGCTATTATCGAGTTCGTTGTCTGTAGTATCATTCAAATAGGGGTCGTTGGTGGCGTAAATGACTTCGGTCACACTTCTCTCCAGAGGCACCGCCGATGAAGGACGGATGAGGCACTAACCTCACTCGTCCATTGGCAGTGAACTGGAAGAGAAAAAAGAGGTGAAAAAAATGTATAAAGTTGTCACAAAGGAGGATACTATTCGTATTCCTGCGGAATATATTCGCAAAGACAAATCATTGAACGAACACATTGACAGACTCGCTGCTTCGGCATTCGAGGGTAGATTCGATGACCAAAACCGATTCGTTCTAGTCACTTCAAATCACGAACCAATGGACCGTGGGAGGATCATTCACGGTGACGGTGCAATCTACCAGAAGGTTAGGTTTGACGCAGTATTGTTTTGTATCGAAGATTACGAAGTCGTTGAAGGAGCTGTTTCAGAAGTCAACGATTTCGGAGCATTCGTTCGAATTGGACCGATGGAAGCTCTACTTCACAAGTCACAAATTATGGAAGACCACGTCGACATAAACGCAGGCATGGGATTACTCGAAGGGCGCCAGAGTGGACGCAAGTTAGGAGTTGGGAGTTCAGTTAGAGCAAGAATCGTATCGCTTTCACCAGATACAAGCGACCCACGTCGCTCAAAGATAGGTTTGACTTGTAAGCAAACCGGACTAGGTAGCCACGAATGGATTCACGAGGATCAGAACTAAATGGAGTGATTAAGTATGGCAAAGAACCCTTTCGCTTGCAGTGAATGCCACATGATTCTGGCAGATGGTGTTGACCAATGCTCACATCACCCAGCAGCACCAGTATCGTCAGATTGGACCGGCTACGTCGTTGTAATGGACCCATCCCGCTCAGAAATTGCAAATCGCTTGAACATTGATATCCCTGGAAACTACGCACTCAAAGTAAACATCCGATGAAGGAGGAATGAAAATGGAAATTATTGACCGAAAGGAAAACCCACTATTGAACAGAGTTGAAATCGAATTCAGATGGAATCATGAAGGTGCAGCTACACCATCTAGAATAGACATGTTGAATGCTGTAGCATCTATTGAACCAGGTTCGAATCGTGATTTGATAGTTATCAAAGATGTTAACACAAGATTCGGAATGGGTTCTACCACTGGACTAGGACTTGTTTACGCAGACAAGGAATCAATGAAAGTTGAGCCAAATTACATACACGAGAGGTTCTCTGAATTGCGTGCAGCAGAGCCAGAACCTGAAGCTCCCGCACAAGAATCAAACGATAACTCCGGAGGTGAAGAATGATGTCTGACGGTCCTAAAGCCGGTGCAAAATGGTCAAAGTACGCAGTCGAAGACGGTAACTTGGTTAGAAAGTCAGAGTTCTGTCCGCAGTGTGGTCCAGGTGTATTCCTTGCTTCACACTCAGACCGCAAATCTTGCGGAAGGTGTGGTTATACAGAAAAAATCGAGTGATTCTTTCACCTACCCATGTGAGGGGTTAGCTGACCCTGGTTATCCATTACCATCCACTTATCGCCTTGTTTCAAGATTTGCACACCCAAATCTTTCCTGGTAACAGATTCGCCTCTTAATAGTATATCCTCGCGCCAAGAAATGATTCTCCAATCATTTCCGTCATAGATTGCATCTTGGATGGTACCCCTTAATTTTCTGGCAACGGAAATTTCTCCATCGATAATTTCCCATGTCCACCCATCTTTTGATGAAAGCAGAAATCTATTCGAGTTGGAGTAGACATTCTCAAGATCACATTCTATT
>Ga0160423_10005619_pt1 | contig 10215 bp, 14 predicted proteins | sample CRUFie14St8metaG_FD_108191 | JGI IMG/M metagenome (GOLD analysis project Ga0160423, IMG submission 108191) | Marine microbial communities from the Costa Rica Dome - CRUD Field 142mm St8 metaG | ecosystem: Environmental > Aquatic > Marine > Oceanic > Photic zone | place: Costa Rica: the Eastern... | reverse complement strand
ATCAGGTGTTAATGTTGGTATGTCTGTCATTATGTTACGACCTCTCTTGGCTGTATCTCTAATATTGAGGCTATGACGTGCAGCTCGTTCGCGTCAGCAGCCTGTACTTTAAGTGCCTCACCCTCCTCCATGATTAAAGGTTGAGTTAAAAGTTCTGTTGTTGCTTTGGATGCTATGGCTTTATCTTTGAATAGATTAAATATAGCACTGCTAGTGTTAACTAGAGTTATAGTTATAGTGCTCCCTGATCCGGCGTCCTCGGTTACTAATAATGATTTTACAACAGCAGTCTTAAAATCAGGCACCGTGTACAGTGTGGTTAAGTCTGTTGTTGTCAGATCTGCTTTTTTATTTATAAAATTATTTGCCATTAATTTAAAAAGAAGTTAAATGCTTCTACCTCATCTTTTAATTCTTCTTGAAACGTAGTATTTAATTTTTCTACAATCGAATCAAGGTCTCTAACCTGTGATTCTGCAACTGTAAAGTCATATTCTTTACTAGCCCTTGTTAATACTTGTGCTATCTTTGCCATTATCTACGTCCATCTGGTTGTACATCTAATCTAAATGTGCCAAGTCTCCAATTTTGACTAGCTCCTGTATTCTCTATTTTTAATGCAACAGATCTTGCTCTTGCACGTGTGTCTATTTTTAAAGTAGATGAGGTTATATCAAAGGGACCTAACGAAGAGCTAGCTGCTGTTTCATTAGGAAAATTTCTTAGATTCAGTGTGACTCTTGTGGATCCAGTTTGTGAAATAAAATCTGGTATAAATCTTCTTATTTTCATCATAAACTCTCCATCTCCTCTAAAAGTCGCAATACCTGTTGATTGTCCTGTTGCAGCTCTTTGTTGTGTAATATCAAAATCTCCAGAAGATATGTTTGCAGTGATAGCGGTTATTGTTCCATTTCTATTTTGGTCTGTTCCTGTTTCGTGTTCATAGTAGCTTGTTCTGCCCTCAGTATTACCCACAACATCAAAAGATGTATCTGTTTCTGCATCATATTCTAAAGCGTGCGGTAAACCAAATACAGCAGAGTCTCTCCACATGGTTCTTGCTAAACTACCAACAGTCCATACTGGTCTTTGTGGTGATGAATCAAAATAGTTATACGTGACCATTCTATTGACAACGGACGAACCTATTGTAGGATAGAACCAGATAACCTCACCAAATAGATTATTTAATCCTGCTGACACCATCTGATTACCAGAATCTAGATTTATATTATCATAAACAAAGTCCTCTACCAGACACGGTAGAGATTCTAATTTACCAGCGTATCTAAAAAAACCATTCTCTGACATCCAGTACGCAGCGCCATCAACCTCAACACATGCGTTCTGTCCTGCAAGTCCACAGTTAGTCCCCACCTGTGCAAACGCAAACGTAAACGGTTGTCCAACAAAACGTTGTGTGAATAATGCTGTATCGGTCCAGACATAGATTGCATCTCTACCTCTGATAGCTCCCATGATCTGTGATCCGTCAGCCAGTCTCTGTGTACCAGCTGTATTAGTTGCTGATGGAGTATAAGTATTTATATCCTCTTGATCCGAGAATCTTATAAACATATCATCTTGTGTTCCCGGTGATCCAATAGTTGTTTCTGTTCCAAAAAATACCAAGTGACGATCGGGTGTGGACACTATCATGTGTCTTGATGCAGTTGGTGCACCAGTTATAATAGTTGCTCTTGTTTCAGTTGCATTAGACAGACTAGAGTCCCAAGAGAAAACAGCACTATCGTGTATTAAACAGATCGCCTTATCACCAAAATTATCCAGTGACCACATACCAGGTTCTAATACTAAATCTCCTGATGCTGCCTCTCCCCATGCAACATAGTCACTTGAGTTTTTAACAGTAGCTCCATCGCTATGTGCAGCTCTTGAGGTTCCTCTTACAGCTCTTGTAATACCCGTTAAATCATTACCAGAAACACCTGTATAAGATATCTCCTCTGTTCCTACTTGTATAAAATTTGTTCCTGAAGATGGAAAGTTTGTTGTGCTTGTTAATGTGATAGATGTTCCTGATCCTCCGGTTCCAAAAGCATTATCTCCTAAAGCTCCGTTGAGTGTTGTGGATATAGCCCCAGCTGCCTCACCGCCCCAAGATCCTAAACCCCAACCAAAACCCTCTGCTTGCACAGCTGGTCCAACAGGATAGTAGTGTTGTATTTTGATGCCTCCAGATGTTGTTGCTCCAGATCCTGATTCGTTTGAGGGCATCGTGATTGTTATGGTTGTATTAGTGGGTGCAGAGGTGACCATGAATTTTTTATCATCAAAATCAGAGGCACTAAAATTAGAATCAGTGATAGTCGTAAAATCACTTAATAAAATTATATCTTGAGGATTTATATTATGTGCTGACGGAAAAGTTATTGTAACTGTCGGTGATCCGTTAGTCGTGGTAAATGCACTTGTAAGCGTTGTCGTGTTTTTGATTGGGTGTATGTCATAAAATACACCACCTGAGAAGGCATAGAGTATCCTGTTTGTGCCAATAATAGCATATTTTCTAGACAAACTATTAATAAAATGATGTAATCCTCTTCCTGCCCCTGTTAATTCGTTTTCGTTTAAAGTTCCTAATTGTTTCCAACCGCCCATTTTTTCAGGTATCCCATAACGAAATCTAACGTTATCACAATCTGTCCACTGGCCCTCAGCGCCAGTTTCCGATATCTGTTTATTTATACCTGGTTGAAATCCTATTTTCTGCAGCATAACACCTGACTATATATGGTTTTTAATTTTTTGATAGTATTATATTCTAGTCCAGAGCAGAGATCAAATATTCTATTATCGTATATCAACCGTATGATAAAATGATTCTAGGGCTTAAAGACACTGCAGTATGTGTCATATTTTTAGGGATATATAACATGTCTCCAGGTTCCACCCTATATTCTACCCCATCGCATATATAAACAGTAATACCATGAGCTCCAATAATATAAACATCAAGTGGGTCCTTGTGAATAGTGCTTTTACAGCCTACTGTGAAGGATAGAAAAAACATTAATGTTTTTTTTATTTTTTCTGGATTATAATTTTGTTCTAAAAAATCAAACAGCCCCTTAAAATATGGGTCTATGTGTACATCATGCACTCTAAAACATGAGTTAAACACATGATCTTTGTTATAATTACTTGTGATGTCTGTATTAACGTCGTGGTTATTGAGTAAATTAATTACAAAATTAAAATCAATATTATCTTCAAACTTGATTATATTTTTATGTAATAAATTTCTCATCTACATTACAACTTCAACTTCTATACCTCTTCTACCTAATTCTCTAAAATCATCTAATTCTAAAAGAATTACCGTAGGGTCGTATTCAAAGAAGTTTTCTAGCCTGACTATTTTATACTTCTTCTTTTTTAGTAAGCATTTTTTTACATATACTTTTGGTATCATTTGTTTCTCCTTTTTTGTTAGTTAAGTTATCAGTGAAGTAATTAAAATTAATTAATATTCGCCTACTTTGATCTGTGCAAGTAGAACCTCCATGTGTTATGGAGTTATCAAAAATACAGATTCTATTTTCTTTTGAAAAAATTTTTTTATTTTTAAAATAAGTGTATCCGTTATTTGTGTTGATATAAAAAATAGCGTTTTTTGATTTAGAACTATCCATGGTATCCACGTGTTCCATGTGCTCTTTAATTTTATCTGTGACAGTTAAGTTATTAGCTTTAATTCTAATTAGCGCAACTATTTTTAATTTTTTAAATAAAGGAAACAACACTTGTAGATATTTACTAGAATTTGCGTCTTTATAAAAATTATGTATGAATTGATAATTTCCATCTTTAGAAAAACTAACACCATTATTAAAAAACCAAGGGAGTTCTGAGCCCATTAATAAATCTTTAATTTTTTTAAAATCTTTTTTTGCTAAAAAATTATCTTTTACTATCATATTCAAAATAATTTATGTTGATATTAACTCTTGCAAAAGCGTCATTACACGTTGTGCTTTTATGATACTCAGCAGGATTAAATTTTAAAAGCCTGTTGGCAACACTTTTAACTTTTGTCCCGTCTTTGAATATTGTAGATCCGTTATTAGTATTTATAGAAAACAAAGCCCCTTGATGAGTCATTAGATAATCCTTATGAAATTTGTGTTCATAAATCTTTTTTGTTTGTGGATAAAAATTTGCTTTTATTCTTTTTAACGCAACAACATCTAGTCTATCTAATATCGGTATTACAGTTTCAAACAACATGCTTTTACGAAAATAATTATCCTCAAATATCATGTGGTAATAATAATGATTAATTAAATCAAAATTTTTTTCTTTTTTTGAAGCTACATAACCACTATAATACCAAGGGGCATCATTCGATAACATAACATTTCTTATATTATTAAATTCATTTTCAGGTAGAAAATTATCTATAACTTTAATCATGTTAAAATTTAATGTCTAATCCGATAATTGTTCGTGGTTTATCTGAAGTGTTACAAGGGCAAAAATGATGAAGAGCTGCTGGTGTGATTACAATGTCTCCCTCTTTAACTTTTTCTTCGTATATTAAACTTGTGTCATTAAATATATCATTCATAGGCATTAGATATTTTGTAGAGGGGTGTTCTCTCTCATCATAGTCAAAATATAAAACACCTCCTAATCCAGTCGAAGCGTGGTTATGTATTATGTGTTCTCCATATTTTTTATACTGAACAACCCATGAATTTATCTCTTTAATTTCTTTACCTATTTCTTTTTCAATATCAAGAAACTCTTGGTTTAAAATTTTAACAAACACATCATCAAAAAAAATATTCTCTTTAATGTTTCTACTGGATATAAATTTGTGAACAGAATTAAATTTCAATTGTGTTATTACTTTTGTAAGTTCTTCTTTTTTTAAATCCCAATTATCAATTGAGTATTTAATTAAAGGGATTTTAAATATAGTTTTATTTTCCATGTCTAGTGAACTTTGCTTGTTTTTTAGTAAAAGTAGGTAACCCTAAATGAGGTCGAGTATCATATCGATTCTGTTCGCCGTGCATACCATTGGCATCGTTATAATGAAAAAATACTTGACCACACATTTCTTTCTCAAAAGGATCTCTCCAATGTTCTAAATCTGATCCAGAATAAATTAATAGATCTCCTGGATTTAATTTCACTTGTTTTGATACCCCTTTGATATTTTTTAAATAAATAGGCCACATGTCTCCTCCTAGATTTAACGTGGCAGATATCTCACAACTTGGTCTATCGATGTGTCTTTTCAATTCATTGCCCGTCACATACACTCTACAATAAGAGTATGTTTCTATTAATGTCTTTTTAGTATGTTTTTCTAAAATTGGTTTTAGTTTCATTAAAAGGGTCTCCATCAAAATATCTCCGTAACAAGACCAAGACCCGGGAACTTGAGCATCATTAAAAGTTCCTAAAGATTCATCAAAAGGAGATATGTCTCTTCTATTAAGTAAAGTCTTGTGAACCTGTCTTTTTACCAATAAATAATTATAAGCCAATATTGCAATCTCTTTGTCTAAAGCTTTTTTAATTACTACGTACTTATCTTTAGTAAATTTAATCATTTAAAACTTTCTCCTAGATACCAAATCACACCTGAATACCTAGTGCCATTAGTTACAGGATTTACGGTGTGCCACACGAAAGATGGAAAAACAATAACCGAACCTTTATTTCTCAATTCAGGATACGTTTCTACTGCTGCGGTGTTGTTTGGCTTGTTTCTAAAATCAAAGTACAAGTCGCCACCTTCATACTCAAAAGAATTAGATAGGTTTATAGACACAGATACTTTTCTAACTTTGTTAATTAAATAAGAATCCCCCTCTTTATAAGGTTGATGATGTTGATCAACATGCCATCTATAATGTTGATTATGTCCATAAGTGGTAAATTGAAAAGTCTCTGGGTAATCTATTTGAAAACCCCATTTAGCTTTTTCTAAAGTATCTTTTACAATTGGATTAATTAAATTAAATATCCAATTTTGTTCTCCATGAAAAGATACGTAAGAGTCTCTTATTCCTAAATCTTTTTTTCCACTTTTATTAAAAGTACCTACAGTGCCGACCTCATTAGGTATCTGTCTGCAATGATTAACGATCTCATCACAGGTTCTATCTGGTATAATTCTATCGTAATAGAAACAATAATCTTTTAAATTCATACTTTATGAAAAAGTATATTATAGGATAATAAATAAAAATCAATCCCTGTTAAATATTATTTACGTTCCATTGCTGATTAGCTTCGTCCCACTCACATGTTTGTGTTAGATTATCAAAGTTAGGCTTTGCTACAGGGGGCACCCATTTCCAATTAGTCGTGTCTATAGTCCAACTATCGTAGGGTTTAACGGGCATGAAAACATCATGCTCTGGATGGTAGACAGCTCCTTTGCCTGGACCATTTCCTCTTAATTCTGAAACAAAATCCTCTGGGTCTGTTTTTCCGACATTTGAAGGAGAGCCTTTAAATGTTCTTTTAAATCTCTTGTAGACTCCATCATCTCCAAAAGTTTTAATACAATATTGTTCTGCCTCCTCCTCAGTTAGATTAGGATCAACTACATATATCTCTTCAACTATATTATCTATTATCTTAGCAAATCTCATATTCTATATCTCATACTATTGAAACTTATAACTTAATATTACCACTCCATCTCCTCCTGGAGCTCCATTAGTTGGCCCTCCAGATCCCACGGTAACCGGATAAGTTTGTGCCGTGACAGGTGTCACGTATGTTGTTACGTGCCGGAATCCTCCGCCACCTCCGCCACCAGCATTGTGATCACCACCAAATCCGCCACCACCAAGGCCGTCAACTCCTGCACCATCAGGAGTATCACTGCCGCCACCTCCGCCTAGGCCTCCTGTTTGACTTTTTGGTGCACCTGGGTGATCGCCTCCAGCTCCACCACCTGCGTAATAAGTTGCTGAACCCGTAATATCCGATTGAGACCCATCGCCTCCATCTACAGTGGTTGGAGTGTTACCGGATTGGTTGGCTCCGCCACCGCCGCCGGTGTATCTAGGGACTCCGCTACCCCCTCCAGGTCCGCCTGGGTTTCCTTCGGGTGGAGAGTATCCTCCTGCATTACCAGCGTTTCCTGATTGGCCTCCGTGGCCACCGCCACCTCCGCCACCGCCTGATCCACCGGCAGTCCCAGGATTACCCTCATGATATGCTCCAGCGCCTCCGCCTGATCCACTAATTGAATTCCATGAACTATTTCCACCAGTGCCAGTGCCTGGTTGATTTCTTGCACCGCCGCCACCAGCAACGATTAGATATCTCACACCTTGTCCCGCCGATGCGTCTTTGGGTGCTTTTGAAACAATAAAATCACCTGATGATGTAAATGTATGGACTTTATAGTCCCCATTCTCTGTAACAGTTCCTCCGGTTGCCTGCATGAATGGGCCACCGCCACCTCCAGAACCAAAACCTAATATCTGATATCCAAAAGATTTAGATTTACGATTAGATATATTTGATGTGCTTTTTCCAACTGTTAGAGGTTGAATCTCTTTATCTCTGTGTTTCATATTCTATACTCCTTATGCGTCGTTAGCAGCATCTGTAGTGAAGAATATTTTAACCCCTAATAATTTTGCATCAGCTGTTAAAGAGTCCTCTGACACGTCTCTTGTTATTTGAAAGAAAACCTCTTCATCAGTACTAGGAGACCCTGCTATAGTTACCGCTCCACTTTCCGCTGTTACGTCAATATCGTTTGCTGTGCCACTATGTGCTTTTGCTGTCGGTGCTACACCTGTTCCAAAAGCAACGTTAATAGTATCATTGTCTGCACAAGCCACTCCCGCTAATACCCAAGATACAGTCCCTGTATTAGTAGAGTCTGCTGTAAAATATGCTTGAAAAGTTATCGTGCCTTCATTCCATGATTTAGGAAAAGCCACAGCGAATTGAGCGTTTTCATCAGAATCTTTATCGAAATCTAAAGTTCTAATCTCTGGACCATTTGATAATTCTACTTGAGCTATGTCTGCACAACCATTTGTAGTGTTAGGATACATCGCTACTGCTGGAACCCAGATAGATTCTTTTCCTGCAACTTTTACTGCGGATCCACCAGCTTGAACAACACCATTTCCATTTGGTGCTATATTAATATTTCCATCTGCGCCATCAGTTATTGTAATCGTTCCTGAATTAGTTCCAGAGTTTGTGTCTAATACTAAATCATGAGCACCACTTGTGGTAAGAGTGGCTGCAGCTGCGCCTGTACCAATTCTAGTTTCTCCAGAACCTTTTGGTTTAATATGAATATCAACGTTAGTTTCTCCACTCGCACCTATGATTGGTGGGTTTCCTGTTGCAGCATTAGTTACTTCTAATTCATTAACTGCTGAAGCTGTTGTTTGAAATATAATTTGTTCCGCTCCATTTGCATCTGCAATAAAACCTGCATCTGCGATTTTAGGAGCTGTTAAAGTTTTGTTTGTTAAAGTTTGTGTTCCTGTTAGAGTCACATCTCCAGCAGGTAAAGTATCGATATCAGGATTAGTTCCGTCGTTTGCAGTTGCAAATACTAGAGCATCACCTTTATCATCTGCTGCAAAAGTAAATGAATCACCACTTCCTGATGCATATTTAAATTGTACTGTGTAAGAGCCTGACGTTGAGTTTCTTAAAAAATAAAAAGTTTGTACATCAATTGGAATAGTTACAATCTGATTACCAGTGATCGTACCTGTAAATTCTATCATTCTATGAGATAAAGTAGCACCTGTAGATCCATCAGAAACTGAAAGTGCTGTGGTTTGAGCACCACCAGCTATGGATTGTGTAGTATAACCACCTGAAATTTGTTCTATGATCTGTAAATTAGTATTAGTTTTTGTCCCCCATGTACCGGCATTCTCACCAGTTGCTTGAAGTTCAACACCTAAAGGTGTGTATGTTGATGCCATAATTTTCTCCTATTACGCTGCTACGTCTGTATACGATGTATTAGAACCAGTGTCAATAGTCTGATAAGCTTGAATTCCAAACTTATCGGAGGTGCCTAATCCAGCAACAGAGGCCGTTGCGGCTTGACCTGTTAATCCCATAACGTCTGCAGGTGTTAATGCCCCAACACTAGCAGTTGCTGAGACTCCTGTCAATCCCATTACATCTGCAGGGGTAATTGAACCCACAGAAGAGGTCATTGATATTCCTGTTAATGTAACTGTAGGGTTAGATGTAATGTTTAATCCAGTAGAGTTTAAACTTACTGTTGCAGAAACTCCTGTTACTCCCACAGCATCCGCAGGACTAATTGATCCTACAGAAGATGTTGCAGAAACTCCTGTCAATCCCATAACTTGATCTGCAGGGTCTATTGCACCCACAGAAGCTGTTGCAGAAACTCCTGTTAATGATTGTGTTATATCTCCTATCACCGTTGGTGAACCAACGCTTGTTGTTGAGGAAACTCCTGTTAATCCCATTACATCTGCAGGACTTATCGATCCTACACTTGCTGTAGCTTGTTGTCCTGTTAATAATATATCACCTTGAATGCCCCATGCATCATCATTCCAAGCTGCTCTACCCCATCCAGTGTTTATTTCTGCAGTTACGGTAACAGATCCAATAGATGAAGTTAAAGATAAACCTGTTGGACTAACTGTTTCATCGCCCATATCTCCCCAAGAACCTGATGAATTCCAAAGTTTTGCACCCCAACCAACTGTAAGTGTATCAGTTATACCCCATAGACCAGCGCTCCAGTTTCCTGCACCCCAAAAATCAGTGTCAGGTGTATTTGCTTGACCACCCATGCCTGAGTGTTGTGTGCAATAATAATATAACGTTGGTGCACTGGAGGCTACTTCAATTTGAGTATAGGCTCCAGAGGATCCTGGAGTTCCATTTGTCGTTACATTGGTTGTATACTCACTCCCTCCGCTATGTGATCCGCCTGATGTTGTAGAAAATCTTAATGGGTGTCCTGAGTTTGAACTATCGGATTGATCAAATCTAAAAGTAGCGCCCTCAACTAATTCTAAAGTAGCTTGTTGAACTCCATCAATAAAATATTTATTGCCGCTTCCGGTGCTTACGACCGTGACTGTGAAAGTTCTGTCAACGGACATCCGTTGTTCTCCCTTACGCTATTCTTATGATCGCGTTTGATGCGTCTGCTGTTGGGAATTGAATTGTAAAAGTACCACT
>Ga0160423_10005617_pt1 | contig 10219 bp, 5 predicted proteins | sample CRUFie14St8metaG_FD_108191 | JGI IMG/M metagenome (GOLD analysis project Ga0160423, IMG submission 108191) | Marine microbial communities from the Costa Rica Dome - CRUD Field 142mm St8 metaG | ecosystem: Environmental > Aquatic > Marine > Oceanic > Photic zone | place: Costa Rica: the Eastern... | reverse complement strand
TCAATCAATAGATCCAGGGGCTCTCCACTGGCAAAGGCACCGCGCCGTCCGTTTTTGGCTGCTGAAACAACCTCTCGCACTGCATCGCGGTACTGCATGGTGTCATACAGCGCACCGACAGAAGGGCCGCCCAAGCTGAACAGGACTCCAGCTATCACCAGAACCACCACAAGCTCCATCAGGGTAAAGCCCGCGGCGTGAGTCGTCTTCATGTCAGTTAGAGACGTCGCCGTCTTCGCCTGATCCGCCCTGGCGCCCGTCCGCGCCCAATGAGGTGATCTCAATATTGGAGCCTGAAACGCGGTATTCGTAGGGGTTGCCCCAGGGGTCCTCGGGGATCTCATCTTTCTTTAGGTAAGGCCCGTTCCAGCCCTTCGTCCCTGAAGGTTTGCGCACCAATGCCCCAAGGCCATCGCCCTCTCTTGGGAAGCGCCCGGTGTCGAGCTTGTAGAGCTCGAGCGCCTGCTCAAAATCGCGGATCTGGATCGCTGCGGATTTCGATTTGGCACCGCCCAGCTGATTCAGCACCTGCGGCCCAACCAGAGCAGCCAACATGCCCAGAATCGCCAGCACCACCAACAACTCGACCAACGTGAAGCCACTCATTCGCTTGCGCGCGTTCAATCTCGCCTTCACCCGATTTCTCCTTCGCTTTACTTTGATAGCCATGCTTTACACAACCAGCGTATTAACCGATAGGATGCCCATCAGTATGCCCATGATAATTACGGCGATGATACCGCCCATACCTAAAATCAGAGCAGGCTCCAGTAGCGTCAGCGCGCGCTTCACCTCGTCTTCGACTTCGGCCTCGTAAACCTGCGCCAGTTCAAGCAGCATTTTGTCGAGGCTGCCAGACTCCTCTCCGACCCGAACCATTTGCAATGCGACCGGCGAGAACACCCTAGCGTCCAAAGCCTGTGAGAGGCGCCCACCCCGCTTGATGGTGTTGGGCATATCGCCCAAAGACGCTCGCACAATGCCGTTGCCAACGGTGCCCACCGCAATATCGGTCGCACGTAACATTGCCACACCATTGTTTAGCAAGGTGCCCATGGTGCGCGCGAAACGCGCGACTTCATACTTCAACATAATGGAGCCAACGAGAGGGAGCGTCAGGCTTTTGAAATCCAACCACTCCCGCCCTGCAGCCGTCGCGGCCCACCGGCGCACCCACCAGAGAGCACCTGCAAACAGCATCAGCAACAGCCAACCCCAAGCTGAGACGATATCCCCCAGCCCTACAATAGCCTGCGTGAGCAACGGTAATGACTCGCCCATATCCTCAAACAACGCCTCGAACTCGGGCACCACGTAACCCAGCATAATAAAGACAGATATCGCGGCGACCGCCGCCAGAATGGCAGGATAAATCAACGCTGATACGACCGAAGCCCGAACGGTCTTGGAGCGCTCGAGGTAGGCGGCGAGTTCAGCCAGAACGTCGGCCAAATGGCCGCTCGCCTCACCGGATCGAACCATATTGATGTAAAAGTGAGAAAAGACATCGGGGCGATTCTCGAGTCCTGCACTCAATGACTTTCCGCCTTTCAGTGCGTCCAGCAGTTCTTGTAATAGCGCTTTCTGCGCACCCTCTGGGGCCGATTCAATCTGCACTCGCATGGCGCGATCGAGGGGCAACCCTGCTTGTAACAACACCGCCATCTCGCCCGTGAACCGGAGCACATCCTCGCGACCAATCGATTTCTGTATGCGGGCTGGCTTCGCTTTCGTTGATACCTTGTCGAGCAAGGCGCGTGCCATTTCAATATCGGGGGCCTCGACTGCGCGCGTCTCGCCGGAGGTGCGCTGCGTTGGGGACTCGTCGGTCGCCGTTACAGACAGCGGCGTGAGCTTCTGTGCTCGCAACTGCCGCTGCGCGGCAGCGACATCTTTAGCTGTTAGTGTGCCCGTGTCGATGCCACCAGCCGGCCCTACCGCTTTGTATTTGAAAGCGGGCATCGATCACCACAGCACCGGGTTTGAAGGCAAATCATCACGCATCGAGTGCGTCCTCAATGTCTTCATTTTGATCCTGGGTCACGCGCAGCACCTCATCCAGTGAGCTGTACCCCAGGGCCACCTTGCGCAAGCCATCCTCATACAACGTGCGCATGCCACGGGCGCGGGCATGCTCGCGTAACTGATGCGCGTCGGCACCATCCAGCACGGCGCGTTGCGCACTGGCATCCAACACAAAAAGTTCATGGATCGCCATTCGGCCACGGTAGCCAGTGCCTTTACACGCCTCGCAACCCACAGGCTCGTAGATGGTTTTGTTTCCCGCCACCATGAAAGGCGCTATGCCCATGGAGGTGATGATCTCGTCAATCAGCTCGAGGGGCTTTTTGCAATCGCTGCACAGCTTTCTGATCAATCGCTGCGACAGGACACCGTTCACCGCTGCGGTAATCAAAAATCGTTCTACCCCCATGTCCTCAAGACGCGTAATCGCGCCCGCTGCGGTGTTGGTGTGTAGCGTGGAGAGGACAAGGTGGCCCGTCAGCGCTGACTGCACAGCGATTTGTGCGGTTTCTGTATCACGCATTTCGCCGATCATGATGATGTCGGGATCCTGTCGCAGGATAGAGCGCAGCGCTCGTGCGAAGGTCAAACCAATCTGACTGTGCACTGGTATCTGATTGATTCCGTGCAACTGATACTCCACAGGATCCTCAACGGTAATGACCTTGAGAGAGTCCGAGTCCATGTTGGATAAAGACGCATAAAGCGTCGTGGTCTTACCCGAGCCGGTAGGCCCGGTGAGCAACAAGATCCCGTGAGGGCGCTTCAACAGCTCGGTGTAGGACTCAAAAGTATCCTCGCTGAAACCCATGTCGGCGAGGTCCAATCGGATGCTCTCGCGGTCCAATACGCGCATGACGATCCCCTCTCCATGCACGGTGGGCAATGTTGACACACGAAGATCCAGTTCATGGCCTTTGACACGCATCATGATGCGGCCATCCTGTGGCAAGCGACGCTCTGCAATGTTTAAATTTGCCAGGAGCTTGATGCGCGATACCACAGCCGCCGAGAGACTGGCGTCACCAATCTGACTCGATTCCTGCAGCACGCCGTCAATCCGGTAGCGCAAGCGCAGACCGTCGTCGAAGTGTTCGAGGTGGATATCGGAAGCTTCAATGTCCAGCGAACGCTGGATAATCTGGTTCACCCGCTGAATCACCGGTGCCTCGCTGGCTAGATCTTTCAGGTGTTCAACAAATTCATCGTCTGACGCGTCAAAGCCGTTAAAGGTATCGAGATCGTCCTCTTCGTCGCCCTGCGTGTATCGCTCTAACGCCGCTTCAATGTCAGACGCCAGCCCCAACCTCAGTTCCACAGCCTTTCCTGTTGCGAGGTGAAGGGCCTTTTTAATAAAGGGGTCCTGCGGTCTCAGTGCAGCGAGAACCAAATGGTCTCCGGTGGCTGAGAGAGGCACCACATCGTTGTTCAGTAGAAACTGCTCAGGCAGGTCATCCAGAATGACCGGCTCTTCCGGGTAACCTTCTTTAGAGACAAAGGCGACATCCAGCTCCTCGCATAACGCTGTAACGAGATTGCTCTCAGCAACCAGACCAAGCCGAACCAGCGCCTCCCCTAGCATGCATCCCATTTCTCGCTTCGCAATCCGCGCCCGTTCGAGATCTCGCTCGCTCAGCAGGCTACGCGCAACGAGGCGTTCCCCCACACCTGAGGGTGGCGCTTGATGTTCTGTCACTTCGGCAGCTTCCAAAAAGCGCTCCTCAGGATGATTTTGGGCCAGCAAGTTGAATGACGCGTGGCATTCCGCGCTTATTCCTAGTAAGAATGCCGGTTTGCGCACTCTACCACTCTGAGGAACCCGCCTCGGGCGTAGTTTTCACATCTCGCCCGACCCCCCGCCAGCTAAAAGAGCCGGTGACAACACGCGTTCCTCAATGCCTGCTATCCTCATCGCACTAAGCGAAGTGAGCGGGCGGCCATCGAGCCCGATTGTATTTAAGACATGACCGCGCGCACCGTCATCTGCCACTACCATATCTTCAAAACAGCCGGCACTAGCTTAGAAGCCTTGCTCAGGCAAAATTACGGCGAGGGGCACATCTCCTTTGACGGGCCAACCAGCGCCTCTTCAGTCGATCAAGCAAGTCTCGCGCGCACTATCCGAGACAATCCCAAGGCCTGCGCGTTTTCCTCTCATCAAATCGCACTACCTGCTCCCGACTTACCTGATCTAAAAATCCTGCCCGCGGTGGTGGTCAGACACCCATTGCTGCGGATTCGTTCGGTCTTCTTGCAGGAGATGAGGGATGACCGAACTCAATCAGGGGAAGATGTCATGGCGGGTTTCGACACCTGGTTCGATGAACTTGCCGCGGGACATCCCAATCAACTGCAAATCTGCAATCTTCAAACCAACTTGCTGTGCCGGGAAGCAGACCAACCGCCTAAGGGCCGCAACGAAGATGGCAGACCACTGTACGATCTCGACAACGCTATGAAAAATCTGGCGTCGGTGGAACTGCTAGGGCGGGTGGAACACTTTGAGCAGGACGTGGCGCGCTTTCCGTCACTGCTTGCAGCCCAAGGCTTGCACTTCGCAATCGAAGAATCGATTTCTGAGAATGTTGGCTCGCCAGACTTTCTCTTAAGCACAGAAGATCAATTAAACAACTTCCGCTCGCAGGTGGCAGCTGAAACCTGGGACCGCTTGCTTTGGTTTAACGAACAAGATCTCAACTTATGGGAGTCCGTTTGCGAGCGACTCGGCAACTAGGGTCTTCGACCCGCCCAACCCGGCACGCCTGCCCGAAGTGCGTCTTGCAATGCATCTCGAGCAACCTGCGGCGTAAATCGATCTTGCAGGGACTGCTGCCCATTCGTTGACAGGACACGCCACAGTGCTTGATCGGAATAAGCCTCGATCATTGCGCTCGCAAATGCCTCCGCGCTATCAGCGAGCATGGCTTGGCGTCTGTGCTCCAGACCCATGCCCTCCAGCGCCGCAGAAGTCCCTACGACGGGCAGGCCATAACTAAGCGCCTGATTAACTTTGCCCTTCACGCCCGCGCCGTATCGCAGTGGCGCAATGGAGAGGACGGATTGCATGTAGTGCGGCAGCAAATCCTCAACAAAGCCGAGCATATTCAAGCCGTGGGATTCGCCGAGCTTGCGCAAGCGGTCCGGCATGCGACTACCGATGACGTAGGTCGGCACGCCAGGACACTGTTCACGGAAAAGAGGCCAGATTTCTTCCGCGTAAAATTCCACCGCATCAATGTTCGGGGGGTGCTGAAACCCGCCTACGAAGACGACTCCCTCACGCCCCTGTCGCTCTGCTCTGACTTCACTGATTTCGTGAATGTTGCTTACCACCGCCACCCGTGCGGCAGGGACCTCTTTGCCCAGCTCTTCGACCTCCACCTCACTGACCACAATGGTTAAGTCAGATTGCCCGACCACCTCCATCTCTTCTCGATAGGCGAGCTCCGCGCGATCGGCTGTGCTTTTCTTGCCGTCCAGCTCAAATTGCCGCCGCGACCGGAGGTAGTGCAGATCAATCGTATCGAACCAGATCTGAGCAGTCGGATTCACCTTCCGCACCGTTCGAATGTGCTGAATGGCAATGTAATGACGACACAGCGTGATGACGTCATATTCCCGGCCGTGCTGTTGCAAATACTCACCAACAGATTTGAAGAAGGGTGCGTGAATCACCTCCACCCCATCTGCCTCTATTTGCGAGCGGTAGTGCTCAGCACCGTCCATATTGTCGGCGACGTAAGTGACCTTGCAGCCCATACCCACCAGAATTCGCAGCAAGCGAATCGTCCTGAGCGAACCGGAATCCTGATCCGGTGTGAGCATGCAGGCTTCTACCCATAGAATCCGCGCGGCCGCATAACGATCACGCTCGAGCATCGGTTCTACACCGTTCGCACGATGGTGCGCGAGGGTATGGCGCCACTTGTCCGTGAATTGCGCTTGATTGGTGACCTGTTGCGCCTTCATGCCTGAGCCCGTATCGGTACCATGTGACACGCCCTCAAAGTGCGTGACAACAGCGCGGGGCTGATACATCACGCGATGACCCGCATCGCGGAGTGCAAAACACAGATCAGTGTCCTCGTAATAAGCAGGTACAAAGCGCTCGTCAAAACCGCCCACTTCGTTCCACAGCGATCGCCGCACCATCAATGCAGCCGCAGAGCCGTAATCGACATCTCTGGGATAACCAAAGCGCGGGTCGAGCGGATTTTCTCCCCGCCCCCAGTTCCAGGCTGAGCCGTCCGACCAGACAATACCCCCCGCTTCCTGAAGCGTGCCATCTGGGAAGCGAAGCTGTGCACAAGCTGCGCCCACATCCTCAAATTGTGCAAACGTTTCCAGCAGCGCCTCAATCGCACGGGGGTGAACAACTGTGTCGTTGTTGAGCAACAGGACGTAGTCACCTTCGGCAGACGCCACCGCCTCGTTACACGTTCGCAGGAACCCCATATTATTCTGATGACGGATGAGTCGCGCGCCCTCAACCTGCATCGACTCCAGATCCAGCGGATCAGCATAGGCATCGTCGATCACGATGACTTCGTATGGCGTATCCAATGGATGCGCTGCCAAACTGGCCAGACACCGTCGCGTGACTTCGTGCTCACCATAAGTCGGGATTACAATAGAGATATGAGACTGGCGCGATGTCTTCAGCACAATCGGGTCGTCAGACCCCACGATACCAAGATTGCTTGCCCATGCAGCGTCTGATTGACCTGCTGAGTCCGCAGGCTTTGCTTTTAACCTTCGCCGGATGGCAGCGCTCAGTGCAGGCCAACGTCCGTGCCCATAGTGGTAGCGAATAAAAACGCTTGCGCGTCGCAGCCATTCAATCCGCGCGGCCACCCACTTAGCGGTTACTCTGCTTGCATCTACAGCCGCTCTTAACGGGTGCGTCAGGCGCCAGAAGGTGCTGCTTTCCAGCTCACGAATGCGGTCTGCGAGTTTGACAACCAGGGCCTCACGCTCTTCCAAGTGCTGCGCCTGCTGATGCAAAGCGCCTTGAACCATCTGTAGCTCGGCCTTGATCTCAGCAACGTCCTCATTACCGGGTGCCTTGGCAAGCTCGTCCGATTCGAGTTTTTCACTCAACTCAGCGATCACTGATTTGAGATGTTCGACCTCGGCACCCTGGGCCGCTTTGAGCTCTTCAATCGTCAGTTTCAGGTGCGCAGTTTCAGTGGCCTCCGCCGCTTTCAATTCGCCCACCACAATCTCAAGCTTACTGAGCTCCTCTCCCAGAGCGTCGACGTGCCGATCACGCTCCTCAAGCTGAAGTTCGTTTTGTATGGCCTGCTCTCGCAGTTGAGCGGTTGCCTCTGACAGATGGCAATCAAGCGATTGCTCAAGTAGTTCTGCTATGCCGCGCTGGATGCGCTCTAGAGCAGGTGCCTCCGACAGTAGGTTTAGCAGCTGAGGTAGCACTTCACATGCATCCAACTCTGATTTTTTAGAACCGACAATGGCTTCATGGTGCTGAGCGAGGTAAGTGGCTTCATTTGACTCCACCTCATCGCGCAGCAGCGGCTGTCCAGCGAGTGTGTAAGGCCCCGGAATATCGCGCAGAACGTCCAATATATCTGCCGCTGCGGCATCTATGGGCAACACCGTCGCACCCGCGACGCCCCGTAATCGTTCTCCGATTGCGCCAGCGTCGAGTGCAATGATGGGCAGTCCAGTGGCCAAGCCGGCACTCAGCGCGTAGTTATAAGTTTCTGGCACGATGGACAGGAAGAGTAGCCCGTCAGGCCGTTCATGAGCCAGCAGACTCGGGAGATCCTGCAACATATATTGCCCAGTCACCCGAATATTCCGCATCACGTCGGCGCCAATTGGGGCGAGCGTCGGCCCAACGACCACAAAGTCGATGGGTTCTGCCCTGGTCTCGGCAATCGACCCCATCTCTCTCAGCAGAAGCAGCCCTTTCACCTCGGACAATGATCCAATTAGACAGAACTTCTTGCGCGCCAGCGACTGCTCAGTATGCGCTTGAAAAGCGGCCAAAGATGGCTCTGGATGGGGCCAGACCTCGCCAGACAACTCAGGAAAATACTCCGAAACAATGTCCCCCACCGAGGGATTGGGGAAGATCAGCCGCTGCGCCTCCGACAGCCAATTTTCAAATGTAGCGCGCCAATCTAGAATGCCCAAGCCCCAGGGGTCAGGTCGTTCTCCAACGCAAGTTTCGCACTGCGAGAGATCCGGTCGCCCAAAGTAACGTCCATCGCGGCTGACGAAATGCGTGGGGCTTGGACATACTGCGTAGAAGTCGTGAAAAGTAAAATCAAAGGGCACGCCCAGCAAATTGGGGAGTTCCAAAACTGAAGCCGGCAAACCTGCTAGATGATGAAAGTGCAGACGCTGGATGCCTAGTTCGGCGGCGAGCGCCGGCAAAGCCGAATTTAGTTGATCATGGGCAATAGGAATTTTGAGCCCCGAATCCTCACCACACCATGTGAGTTGAACGCTGCACTCGTCCCTCGGCTGAAGCAACCAGACGACACCATCCAGCTCATCCCGAATCAGCGCCGCCAAATGCTGTACGTGCTGCTGTACGCCACCGCCGAGGGAATGTGAAATAAACAGCCACGTCGGCCCGGAGCGATCACCCAGCCGATCTAAATCCACTGCTAATCGGGCGGATCGCGCTGAATCCTGTTGAATCCAACGCTGGACTGATTCTCCATAGGACGGGTAGCGCTCATCAACAATTTTTTGGGCATTCGCCCTGCGTTCAGTAGCTTCGGTGCCAAACGAGACGCAGCCTTCGTGGTAAACGAAGACATCTGTCGCTAAAAAATGCTGCCAACCCTTCGCTAACAGCTTGCAGCAAAAATCCACTTCCTCGCCATATCCACGCCCAAAGATTGGATCAAAGCCTTCGGCATCTTGCCAGGCACTGCGCCTTACCCACGTGCAAAAACCTACTGCTGTCGGCAACTCCAGCACTTGCCCAGCATTGACCTTAGCGAAGCGCTTGTGGAGATCCTCAGTGTGCTCACCTGTCGGCAGTACGTTGTTTGCGTCGAGTTGCGGGTAGCTGACAATCGTCGCGTTATTCGAAAACGGGGTCACTGTTGCCGCTTTGGGATGATCGGCACCATGCTGCCGGAGCCGCTGTAACCAGTCCCCTGCTACTTCCGTATCCGCATTGAGGATCACGAAGTCCCGTTGGGGATTCAGCGCAGCGCCCGCGTTCACACTGGCGACAAAACCCTGGTTAATGTCATGGTTGATCAAGGTGACCGATTGTTTTGTCGCGAGCTCATCCAAGAACGCGGTAATGCCGGACTCGGGGGAGGCGTCGTTGACGATAACAACGTCGGCGATCTGCTCAGCGTCGGACGCCAATACCGAATCGAGGCACCGGCGCACGGCTGTCTCACCCCGATAGACGGGGATGATGATGTCGAGTCGATCTAAGACTGCCTCATTCATTCGTTTTTCAGTCGCTTTTTGCTCTGTTACACGGTGCGCGAGACGAGAGTTATACGCGCACAGTCAGCCCACTGCCACCGAAGCGCGCGGGCAAAAGTGCCAGCTCTTAGAGACCGGCGGGACCTCGAATGGGCGCGCAAGAGCAGGCCCCACCGATTTAGCCGGGGAATTTATAATCAGCAAAGATGTCCCGGAGCGTAGTTTTCTGGATCTTTCCGGTTGCCGTATGTGGCATCTCGTCTATGAACTGCACGTCATCCGGAATCCACCACTTGGCAATCTTACCGTCGAGATAGGTTTTCAACTCATCAGGCGATGGCTCCTCACCGGGCGCCTTGACCACGATCAGCAGCGGCCGCTCGCCCCACTTTTCGTGGTTGCGGCCGATCACAGCCGCTTCAGCGACCTTCGGATGTCCGGTAGCGACATTCTCCACTTCGATGGAGGAAATCCATTCGCCCCCCGACTTGATAACATCTTTGGTGCGATCGGTAATGGACACAAAGCCCTGAGGACTCACCGTGGCGACATCACCGGTTTCGAACCACCCCTCCTCGGCGTGCGCCTCGGAACCATCCAGCTTGAAATAGCTGGAGCAGATCCACGGCCCACGTACCTTGAGCGCACCAAACGCCTCGCCATCCCAGGGCAATTCGTTATTGTCGTCATCAGTAATTTTGATCTCAACACCCCAGATCGGCGTGCCTACATTGGTGCGCATTTCGGCGAACTGTTCTGGACTGTAGAG
>Ga0160423_10005615_pt1 | contig 10220 bp, 9 predicted proteins | sample CRUFie14St8metaG_FD_108191 | JGI IMG/M metagenome (GOLD analysis project Ga0160423, IMG submission 108191) | Marine microbial communities from the Costa Rica Dome - CRUD Field 142mm St8 metaG | ecosystem: Environmental > Aquatic > Marine > Oceanic > Photic zone | place: Costa Rica: the Eastern... | reverse complement strand
TTCACCGGCAAGAAAATATCGCACGTCGGCACGGTGACCGATTCCATCAACGTCCCCATGATTGAGAAAGGAACCGCTACGGTCACGCACATCGAAGGCAGCGAAGTTCACGCCATGAACGACCGTGACTACTCCATGATGATTCTCCCCATGCCCTCCGCCGATTCCGAAATGAACATTGAAGCGGGGCAGAAAATCATGTGGCAGGAAGCCCTTGGACGCTACATCATCATCCGCGACCATTGACGGCGAAGGCCACGGGGTTTTGAAACCCCAAAGCGACGCCCGGTTCACGGGTATGAATTGATAAGGCCACCGCGTCATGCTAACCCATGGAAGCAAACGAAGTGAAGTCGGACAAGGACCTGCGTGTTCGTGGATATTGTGCCTATGACTGGGGAAAAAGCGCCTTCGAAACTTCGGTCACCACCGCCATCTTCCCGGCGTGGTTTGCCTATCTTTTCGCCGAAGCCAACGGTATTTCGACCAAAATGTTGGGCAGTGAGTGGACGGCTGACGCCATGTACTCTGCCGCCGTGATGATCGGTGCGTTGCTGGTCGCCATCTGTGCACCTTCTCTCGGTGTCATTGCAGACCGACGAATGATCAAGATGTGGTGGCTGAAAATTCTCACCGTCCTCGGCTCGGTTTCGTGTATTCTTCTGGCTCTCTCACCTTACCTCGGCGTTTCAGCGAGTTGGATCTGGGCCCTGATCATGTTCATGATGGCCAACGTCGGTCTCAACGGGGCCGGTGTGTTTTACAACGCACTGCTCCCCCACATGGGTGATGAATCCGAGATGGATTCGATTTCAAACAAAGCCTTCGCTGCTGGCTATCTCGGTGGTGGCCTGCTCCTCGTGGTTCATCTCGGTTTGGTCATGGGTCTTCCGGGACAGAGCTGGGTGATTCCCTTCGCCATGGCGACCTCAGGTATCTGGTGGCTTGGATTTGCTCAAATGACGTTTCGCATGGTCCCCGAACCGCACATCGAGAACGAGATGGAACCCATGGGCATGGTTGCTTCAACAAAGATGGCGCTGGGTGAAGTGAAAGCCACCCTTTCGGACATCAAGAGTTTCCGAACCCTCTTCTTTTACATGCTGGCCTACTTCTGTTTCATCGACGGCATCAACTCGGTGACGGCGCTTGCAGGTGTCTTCGGCATCGTTGTTCTGGGCCTGACCACCACCGGCCTCATCTTGACCATTTTGATCATCCAATTTGTGGCCGCCCCTGCCGCCATTGGATTCACCAAATTGGCCGAAAAATGGGGCACCAAAGGGGCGCTCCAATTTTCCCTGGTCTGCTGGTGTTTCGTCATTGTGGGCGCCCTTTCCTTTGCGCCTCTCGAGTTGGAGAACCACGACGAGTACGACATGCAGTACACCTACAACGAGGAGACGGGCATGTACGACGCCATCGCTCGGGTGGGCGTCAATCCAATCGCTGCTTTGCCAGAGGACGATGAGCAACAGTGGGCTTTGACCTATGAAACCATCCTTCCGGTTCAGCCAAACGAGGATTACAAGAGCGGCTATGCCGTTGAATGGGCCTTTGATAGCGACGGCGAGGCGGTGGCTGTGCCCGTTGAATTGACCGCTGATCGGTTGGCCGAACTTGAAGCGACCATGGATGATTCTCGATTTTCCTACAGCATTGAGGGCGGGGAATTTGCAAACACCACCGGCCTGGGTGTCAACCACCCCACCAGCCTTGGTGATGGCATGCTCGACTTCATTCCGAAAACCGCCCGTGCGTTGGTTTGGGCACCGCTCGGCATGACGGTCTTCTTCCAGTTCCTCCTGCTGGGTGTCTTCGGTGGAGCGCTTCTGGGTGGCTCTCAGGGGCTCGCTCGCTCGATGTTTGGGCAAATGGTTCCCGAAACCCGCTCGGCAGAATTCTTCGGATTCTTTGGTTTCTTTGGCAAAGTCGCTGCGCTCCTGGGTCCCTTGATCTATTCCGTCATGACGGTCTGGTTTGACTCACGCGTGGGTATTTTTGCCATATCGCTTCTGATCGTCGCCGGGGCCATCATGCTTCGTAGGGTCGACGTGGAGGACGGAATCGCGGTCGCCCGCGCTGAAGACGAGCGCAACCGGCAAACGGATGCAGCAACAGCATGAGCATCGCAACCGTCATGAAGTGCCTGCACGACCGGCCACTCGTACGCTGAGGCGTCGCGGGGGAATTCGGTGTCAACAACCAACGATTCTGGTGAGCAAACAGTCTCCAAGTCAGCCTACCGTCAGCCGGTCACGCCTGAGGGGCTCAAGGCCATCGAAGCAGGGACCTTGACGTGGCTCGACGACGAGATGTACAACAACCTCAACACCGGTGTTTTGGAACAGTACCTCGAAGAAAAGAACCTTGAGGAGTCGTTCGAAGTATCGCATTGGAACACGCCGAAGGTGATGATTGGGATCGGAATCGGTGCGATCTTTTCGGGGGTCACGGCCTACATCGGCCTCAAACTTGGGCTGGCCATCTCCGCTGCCTGGTACATCGCTTACCTTCTGGGCATGGCCTTGAAGTGGTCGCCCTCCGAAGTGAACATCGCCACGTCTGCAACAACGGGGGCAACACACGCTTCAACCGGCTTTATTTTCACCTTTCCAGCCATTTTCCTGTTGGCCAGTCAGCCGGCCTATGCCCTCGCCGACGGTCCGTTGGTATCGCTTGACGATGGCGAAGCGTTCACGCTGGCTTTCATCGGGATCGTCGCCTCGATGTTCGCCGGTTTCCTCGGCGTGATGTATTTCATCATTTTCCGGAGGGTTTGGTTGGTCGAAGACCCGCTGCCGCTCCCCGGTTTTGAAGCGACGCTCAAGATGTTGGACATCTCTTCAGATGTCAGTACGGGTGCCGTTGAACACGCCAGGGACTCGCTGAAGACCATCGGTGTCTGGACGGTGTTCACCATGGTCGGGTTGTTTCTCGTTGAGTACCCGTTGATTTGGCTGAACGACCGAAAAGTGGCGTTGCTCGATTTCATCGCCGAGTCCGTCCACTACGGAGACATTGGCCTTGCGAGTTTTTACTCACACGGGAAAATTCACCAACCTTCGGGAACGGTTGACGGTATCTCCCTCAAACAGACGCACTGGTCGGAGGAAACCGCTTGGAACCCCTTTGCATACACCTACATCGGCGTTGCCTTAACCCCGTCAATGTTCGCTATTGGCTGGTTCATGAAGACCCGAGTGGCCTTCTTGGTCAACCTCGGTACCATCGTGGGTTGGTTCTTCCTCGTCCCGCTTGCCGTGTTCATGAACGTGCCCATTTACGACGCCACGCAGCAGGCCAACATCCCCATCCAGGATTACGCCAGTGGTGGGTCTGCTCCCCTTCAGATGATCGCCTTTGCCAAGACGGTCCGAACCATCGCCATCGGCGCTATCGTTGGCGGGGGAATGTTCGGTCTGGCAAAGATGTGGCGCACCTTTGCCAACATCTTCACCGACATCGGAGCGGCGTTCAAAGGCGACGGCAGTCAGGAATACATGGAAGGAAAAGGCTGGTATGAATGGCCGCTCAAGCACATTCCCATCTTCATGGGTGTGACCTTCTTTGCCATGATCATCATCTTCTCCATCGGCGGCTTTTCGCCCCTTGCAGCCTTGGTGTTTGCTCTGGTGCTTATTCTGACCACCTTCATGTTGGGCGCCATCGCTGTGCGCGTCATGGGTGAGACCGGTATCGAGCCTGTTTCCGGTACATCGTTCATCGTGCTTCTGATGTTGTTGGGCGTCTTCCTCAACTTCCAAGACCTCTTGGCCCTCGACACGCAAGACGCCGTTCTTCTCGGCCTCGTTGGAACCACGGTCTTTGGCTCCGCCATTTCCATGTCGGGAACCGTTATTGGAGATTACAAAAACAGCCTCTACATTGGCAACCGCCCGTACCACATTTCCAAGGGGAACATCATGGGGGTTGTCCCCGGAGCCATCATCGGCGCCGGTGTGGCCATCTTCCTGTCCATCCAGCTGGCCGAAGGTCGCATTCAACTGATTGCTCCGCAGGCCAACGCCTTCGCCACCTTCTCCGTTATTTTCGCTGAAGGTCAGGGTGATCTCACCCTTCTCGCTCTCGGTTTCTTGCTGGGCATGTTCGTCGAGTGGGGTACCGGGATGGGCACCTCGTTCGGTCTGGGAATGTACCTTGATGTCCCTCACACCCTCCCCATGCTCATCGGTGGCGTGGCTCGCGATCGCTGGGAGGACAAGAAACTCCAACCCCGCATCGACGCGCTCAAGGAGAAAGAAGGCACGACCGTGGCCGAAAAGCAACGTGCGCTCATTCTCCTCAGCACCTTCATGGTCGCTGCAGGCCTTCTCACCGGTGAGGCGTTCTTCGGAACGGAATCGAGCATTCTCTCGTTCGTTGACTCGTTATGGTACGATGACAGCGGTACAAAAACGGTGATGGGTGTCGAAAACTTCGCAGATTCGGGAGCATGGTACGCCATCCGAATGGCCAGTCTGATTCTCATCAACGTCGCCGTGGGCGCCGCAATTTACTACTTGTTCAAGCGAGCGGGTGTTATCGGCGCTGGTTCCTCCTCGGCCGATGCGTGAGCGTGAGCGTCCATGTCTGCCTCGAGCACACCCGGCTGGGTTTGGCTGCTGCTCGTGGGCGCCGTCATTGGTGTCTCGAGTGCCGGGGCACTGTTCCAACACGTTGACGCAGTGCCGCCACTGCTTCGTGCGTCCTGGCGGTTGCAACTGACTTCAATCGTGCTTCTGCCGTTGTTCATTGTTCAATTGAATTCCGTTGAAAAAAGCGTGGTCGACAAATTCATGACGGCCAAAACATGGCGACTGCTGGGTTTGAGCGGCGTGGCTTTGGCGGCGCACTTTGGTGCATGGGTCGCCAGTTTGGATGAAACGACGCTCACGCACTCTCTGTTGTTTGTCACAGCGCATCCACTGGTGATCGTCGTTGGGATGTTGCTCCTGGCATCACGAATCGAAAACGTTCGTCTCCCCTACAAAACGGAAACCATCGGGGCCGTCATTTGTTTTGTTGGAGCGGCCATCACGTTGACGGACACCGGCACGACGCAAGGCGACCAGACCGCAACGCTTTACGGTGATCTGTTGGCGTTCAGCGGTGCGGTTTTTGTTGTGGGGTACATCGTGGTGGGTCGAATCCTGCGCACATGGCTCCCCATCTTCCTCTATGCCTTTCCGGTCACCGCCATCGGTGCCTTGTTGCTTATCCCGTTTTCATGGAAGTTTGAACAAGGATTTACTGACTTCGGCGTCGTGGGCTGGATTGACGACGAGTTCTTCCGCTATTTCTTGCTGCTCGCCCTCATTGCCGGTGTGTTGGGCCATACGGGGTTAAACACCTGTCTTCGTTATATTTCTCCACTGATTGTTTCGGTTGCTGTGACGCTTGAGCCCGTTCTTGGCTCCATCATCGGTTGGATGTTCTTTGACGCCGGCGTCCCGGGTCGTATGACATGGGTGGGTGGTCTCGTGCTCATGGCGGGATTGATGACGGTGGTGATTGCATCAGAACGCGCGTCCTTGTCCAAAGCGAACAATCAAAACGACTCGACCTGAGGCCGCTTCATGGCTGCTGAACGTGGTTGGCTATTGTTGACCAACGACGACGGTATCGAGGCACCGGGTTTCTGCATGCTGGTCAAAGCCCTCCACTCGGCGGGCTACCCGCTGGTGATTTTGGCCCCTTCCGACAACCATTCGGCGACCGGTATGCGAATCAACCTGATGAAACCCATGCACCTTCGAGCCCGAGATGACCTCGTTTCAACATGGTCGCTCGAACCGCATCAAACGCCCGTGCACCTGTTTGAGCTCGATGGCACCCCGTGCGACACGATGATCGTGGCGTTGGACGGCGGTTTGAACCACCTCGTCCCGGGTGTTCACCCACAAATGGTGGTCTCCGGTGTCAACCTCGGACCCAATCTCTCGCAAGACTCGTACCACAGCGGAACCATGGGTGCTGCGCGAGAGGCGGGTTTGTACGGTGTTCCAGCCATCGCTGCCTCGTTCACGTCGTTCGATGTGCAAGGCATGGAACGAGCGGTGGACGCAACGCTGGAGTTGATCGAACGGGCTGGTTCAGTCCTTCCGCTACGGGCCAAAAATCTGGGACGTCCCAAAGGTAAACTCGACACGGGTTATTTCAGTTCGTGGCCGAAATCCGAGACCGATGACCGTTGGCTCGCCGATCCCGAATCGTCCCTGCTGAATGCGTTTTCGAACGGCGACCTCATGCTGAACCTCAACGCCCCGGGAACGTGGGACGGCTCTTGGGAGACCACGCGACTGGGTGTCCGGTGGTACCGCAATGCGGTGCGTTTTGACGTCGAGGACACCGCGGCTACGGCGACGTTTACCATCGGTGCCGCGTCGGTTGACCACTCCCCCGTTCTCGCCGGTGATTGCGATGCTGTTGAAGAGCACAAAGCCAGCCTCTCCTGTCTGGCGGTCTGGCCCCAAAGCCATCCTTTTGCGCTTGATGAAGGCCTTCTCGCTCACGGCTTACAAGCCACCGTTGACGGATGGCCGCGTTGGTTGCTCAAAGGTTGAGTTCAACACCCTCGTCCATCAAAAAATGAACCAGGCCGACGGCCATATGGCCTTGGAGCCAAGTTCCACCCAACGAGCGGGGGATCACGTCTTCCGAGACGACCTCACCGAGGGGTTGGTCGTCGCTGAGCAGGAAGTTCACCGTTCGACCGCTGGGATCGCTTGTATCGGTCAGTTGAGCGCCTTGCGTCCACAAGCGTGGTGCATCAGCATCGAGAACCACCGTCGTCTCGCCCTTCCATTCGTGCAGGGTGGCGTCCACGCCGCCACCGCTGTGACTGATGCCCGTCGTGATGGGCTGCCAGTGGCCTATGGGGGGCAAAGGCGTGGCGATGACCTTGCCGATTGTCCCTGCTATAGAACGCTCATCTGCATGCAATCCCTTCAGTGTTTGCCCGTCAAATTTGATGCGCCTCGGCGGGCCGGGACCCCCCAGCAAGTGCAGCACGACCACGGTGTTTTTTCGAAGGCCATGACTGGTCATCAAACCGGCCATCAGCGCTCTGATCAGCACGTCCATCCTGCCTGCCCCTCCGGCCAGATCGTTGATGGGGAGTTTTCCTTTGGACATGGCACGGTGACCCACGACTCCAAAGCGACGCAAGCTCAAGCCTCCTTGCCCCTTTCGACGATCGTTTGAACGGCTTCATGCAGGTCCTTTGCGTCGTTGAGGACGAAATGTGCTCCCTGCTCGTCAACGAGGTAGCCTCGAGGTTTATCCGAACGACCGAGGTCTTCCAGTCGATTGGCGATCACCGCCGTCATGCCAGCTTTCTGGATTTGTGCATACGCTCGGTGAATCAAATCAGTTTGCTTGATGCCCGACTCGAGTTTGAACCCGATGCGTACCGCTGAATCGCATGCATCTTTCAGTTCCATGATGTGCTTGCTCCCCTCAACGAGCGGAAGCGTGAGCGTTCCCTGCTGACTCGCAAGTTTGCCCTCTGCGGGGTTTTCGACCACGTAGTCCAAAACGGCAGCAGCGTGAACCCAAGCATCGATACGGTCGTTAGTGAGCGCTTTACACTCGGCCAGCATGGCTTCGGGGGTCGGGCAGGAAAGAACCAACGGAAGCCATTCGGGCGCAGGAATCGTAGTGACACCCGCAACGCAGGTCACGTCGTGGCCGTGTTTGTGAAGGTGGCCGGCGAGAGCCCAGCCGGTTGATCCTGAGCTCGTGTTCTGAACATGACGCACGTCATCAATGGGCGACCGGGTGGCTCCAAGCGTGATGACGATGCTTTTCCGATCGGGTTTTCGTTGGTTGGTGAGGTGGGCGAGCGCGGCGACGATGGTTTCCACATCCGGAGTCTTGCGTTTCCCCTCTTCCTCCGGGCCCCAAAGAACACCGACGCCTTCCTCTCGTAGCGAAGCAACGATCGCATCGGTCACCGGGTCTTCTGCGAGGTCTTGGTGCATGCTGGGCACCATCAGGGTCGGTGTTTTGCGGGAGCGGGCCACGGACAGGGCCATCATCAACGGCCCGTGTTGGAGGCCGTGCAGATGACTCGCCATCACGTCTCTGGTTGCCGGAGCAACCAGCAATGCATCGGCGTGGTTGAGCGCGCTGAGGTCGCCGTCCCAATCGGTGATCACATCTGCTTGGGACGCCCAACGAACCGCCAGAGGGGTGATGATTCGCTGGGCGGCGTTGGTCATGATCACCGTGAGTTCAGCGCCTTCGCGGCGCAGTGCGCGTGCCAGGCGAACGGTTTCAACGGCTGCAATGCCGCCGGTGATGCCCAAGACAACACGTTGGCCCAGCAGGGCGGTGCCCGCCTGCTCGACGTCGGTATCACGCAGCGCCATGGTCCTCCCAACCTGCTGACCGTCAAGACATCTTCGCTTGGGGTCTTGGCGGAAAACAAATGATTCAAATCCCCATCGCCCGAGGGAGAAGCGTGGCCACCAACCGAGCGGATGAGATGGTGCTGGCGGGTTCCGCCCCAACCGTGGCGCCGGGGAGCGACCCCATCGCCCACATCCATCGTGGAACCAGTTTCATCGTCCTTGTTGACGGTGCCATCGTGGTCTACTTGTTGGCCCTCGCCTTCTCGGCCATGGGCTACCTCAACGGAGTGGCAGGTTCGGTGTTCCTCGGCTTGGGCGTTTTCACAGGGCTGGTGACCTACGGAGGCTATCGCAATCGAAAACCGTGGGCGTACTGGCCGGCCGTGGTGGTCTTGCTCCTTGCGAGCACGATGTTTGCGCTGTTGGCCATGCTTAACCTCATCCAAGCCGTTTTCGGGGGTGGTTTTTCCAGCCTTTTGTTCGGTTTCCTGATGGGTTGGGCTGCGTTGGGCTCGGGTCGTCGTGCGTTGTTTCATTGGCACCCGGGATACAAGATGGGTTATTTGCGAGCAGATCCGATGGACTCTTTCAACCTTCAAGACGGGGAAATGCTGGCTGCATGCCCGACATGTTTGGCCGTGTTGGCCATACAACCGACCATGTTGGGTCGCGCCGACCGATGCCCGCACTGCTCCGCACCCTTGGTCAGTGAAGACCTCATCAACCGGTACACCGACGAAGAGGCCTGAAACAAGGAAAATGAAGCGATTCCGGTGAAAGGAGGCTTCTTGAAGGGAAGCGCTTACGCTCTGAATACGGAGGCCTGTCATTGTCGTCGATTCAAGAACGTCTGCAACAATTGTTGGACGGGGAAATCGATGCGGCCGATATCGCTGACGACCCGACGCTTGTGAGCCTCGCCGACCGCATTTACGGTATCAAAATCGCTGCAGTTCAGCCTGTGAAACCGCGAGATGCAAACGCCGTGTTGGCCACGGAGACACCCGTGACCGAGGTCGCACCGCCCACCGACATGCTGGTTGAGGTGATCGCACCGGCGGCACCGTTGACGCCCGCTGTTCCGCTGCCCGGTCCGGAAATGACGTTGGAGTTGCCTCCCTTACCGGGTGGCAAGAAGAGCCCGCTTCGCTTTGTCTTCGCAGGAGGTCTTCTTGTGTGTGTCTTGAACCTCTTCGGACTGTTTTCCAGTGCGTTCAACTCCTTTTGCGAGGCAGGCACATGTCGGGGGGTCGAGCAAACACGGCTCAACCTCATGAGCCCACACAAAATCGGTGAATCAGACGGCTGGTCCTATTCCCTCCTCTCGGAGAGCATGAGCGGCGTTGGGGGGACGGTCGGTGGTGTTGGCATTCCCGACATTGTCGCCATCGTTGTGCTTCTGGGCGGTCTGTTCTGGGTCTCGCGCAAGAAGTGATGCTTCGTGTCGACCGACGGTTGGTTGTCGCAGTCCATCGCCTACATCGGCATGGTGAGCATCCTCTTGGCCTTTCTTCTCGAAACACGCAACGTCCTCCACAGCAAACAACCGCTCTACCTTTTCCTGATGGCCTTCGGTTCTGGCCTGTTGGGCGTACGTGCGTTTATGATCAACGAGTGGGCGTTTTTCGTCTTGGAGGTCGTGTGGTGCGGCGCTGCGCTCTTGGCCATGCTTTCGCTGTTCAAGTCGTCCGATGTCGCTGATGAAGAAGCGTCATCTTGATGAGAACGAAGCCAGCCCCAACACCATGGGCCAGCGCAAGGCAAAGCGGGGAATTCCGTCCAAGAGCGAGAATTTCAACGAGTGGTACCCGTTTATTGTCGAGGCTGCAGAACTGGTCGACAAGCGCTATCCCATCAAGGGCA
>Ga0160423_10005613_pt1 | contig 10221 bp, 10 predicted proteins | sample CRUFie14St8metaG_FD_108191 | JGI IMG/M metagenome (GOLD analysis project Ga0160423, IMG submission 108191) | Marine microbial communities from the Costa Rica Dome - CRUD Field 142mm St8 metaG | ecosystem: Environmental > Aquatic > Marine > Oceanic > Photic zone | place: Costa Rica: the Eastern... | reverse complement strand
TGTTATCAAAGTATTGATGTACAAGTTTTTGTAAGTGAAAAAATAAATGTATTAACATATTCTAATGAGGATACATTATGTCCTGGTGAACTAGCAGTTATAGGAGCCAGTGCATCTGGAGGAAATGGAACATATTTTTTTAATTGGAATAATAATTTAAGTAATAGTTTTGAGCATATAGTACTTCCACAGCAATCTTTTACTAATTATATAGTAAATGTTTCAGATAACTGTTCTGAAAATGTTATTGATACAATACCAATTTTTGTTCATCCAAAATTCGATCTTAATTTTTCAGTTTCTTCTAAAAAATGTTTTGGAGAAAAAGGGTATGCAATTGTAACTACAAATACAAATGATAGTTATTCGTATTTATGGGATAATGGAATTACATCTGACAGTATATATGATTTTGTTAATAAGACATATAATGTTAAAGTAACAGATAATACTACAATGTGTTTGATTGAAGATACTATTACTATTCCTGGCTATGAAAGGATATATGCTTATTTCACTCCAAACCCTACAAGTTGTATTTCTGTTCTAGATAATAATATTCAGTTTATAAATAATAGTATTGTTTCTGAAAATGATTTATCTATTTCTTCTTATTGGGATTTTGGAGATGGTACGATCATAAATTATAATCATTTGATTAGTCCTTCTCATGCTTATTTAGATACAGGTAATTTTGAAGTTAAATTATATCTTGAAAATTTAGCAGGTTGTAGTGATTCGTTAACTAACAATGTTTGTGTTCTAGCTGAAAATAAAATTTATATACCAAATAGTTTTACACCAAATTATGATAGGTGTAATGATGAATTTTACATAAAAGGTTTAGGAGGATTCAAAGATTTTAGTATTAAAATTTTTAATAGATGGGGCAATTGTGTATTTGAATCTAATGAAGTTATTATCACCAACAATATTGAAGATAATAATAACTGTAATAGTATTAATAATTTAGATGAATATTATAAAATGGGTTCTTGGGATGGGGTGACTAATAATGGTAATATTGCTCCAACTGGTATTTATTCTTATACTGTGAAGTTCAAGCAACTTTCATCTGCTAAAACTATTGAAAAAAAAGGAAGTATTAGTTTAATAAGATAGGATTCACTCCAGTGAATTGAATTCATAATTATAATCTAAAATCATCCAATCTGTTTGATCATTTTGCTTGAGTATAATATATTCTTTATGATTTTTAGTTTTTTGATAATCACATTTAAATTCTAATAAAACATAAAAACCATCTTCTAAACCCTCTAAACTACTTTTAAAGTTTTTAGAAATAATGGTTCTACTATTTAACTTTCCAAATTCTAACATCAATTCATTTATTAGTTTTATCCATATTTCTTTTGGGTATTGATTTTTATTTTCTTTAGCTAGGATATTGTAGGCATTTTCATATGAGCTATGATTAATATAATTTAACCAGTGCAGTGCAATTTCACTAGCATCTTTGATATATTTTTCTTTATATATCTGAGCATAAGAAGAAAACAATGAAATAATAAAAAATAAAATAATTAAATATAATTTTTTCATAATATAAAGTTAAATATAAATTTCTAAATGCGCATTTTTCCAATAATTAAATATTATTTTCTTCTTAAAAAACGTTTATAATTAACATTAATTGTATTATTCTTTAGTAGAAAATTGATAAAACTAAAAGTTATTAACTAATCTACTCTAGTAATATTATTATTTATATCTAGTAAAAAAAACAATTTTAATTTTTTTTATAAAACGTTGATTTACAATGTTTTGTATTATTCTTTATCAGATATTTTTTTTCAAATATTTAATTTTTAATTATTTTATATTGAGATATTAAATGCTAGTTATTAACATCACAAAATTATCTCTAGTAGAGTGTAGTTTTTTTTTATTTTTTTCTATCTTAGTGACTAATAAATATAGTATTAACAAAAAAAAAGAATTATGTCATTTCAACACACAAATTCAAAGGGAACAAATTATCACTTAAACTGTAAAGACGTTACTTTAAAGTCAACAGGAAGAGTACAAAGAATTTATTTTTTCTCTAAAGATGCTAGATCAACTGCATGTGAAAAGCCTGATGGCTACAATGTAAAAGAAAATGCAAGAACTGGTTTACCATTTTTAACTAAGAAGTAAACTATTGATATAGTTACTACATGACCCTAGCAAAATTTGCTAGGGTTTTTTTATTTAATATTATGTAATTTTGTTTTATGAAAAAACCATTAATTTTAGTTACTAACGATGATGGTATTACTGCACCAGGTATTAGAGCATTAATTAGGATAATGAATGATTTTGGTGATGTTTATGTTGTAGCACCTGATAGTCCTCAGTCTGCAAAAAGTAATGCCTTGACTCTCGATAAACCAATCAGATGTAATAGTATTAAAGTTGATTCAGGGCAACAAAAAGAATTTGCTTGTTCTGGAACCCCTGTTGATTGTGTAAAAATAGCTTTGAATAAAGTTTTACCTAGAAAACCAGATTTATGTGTTTCAGGAATCAATCATGGGTCAAATTCATCAATTAATGTAATTTACTCAGGAACAGTTTCTGCTGCATTAGAAGCATCCATAAATGAGGTGCCTTCTTTAGCATTTTCAATTTTAGATTACTCTTTTTCTGCAGATTTTAGTGAATCCGAATATTTTGTTAGAAAAATAGTTAAAATGGTATTATCAAATAAAATCTGTAATAGAACATGCCTAAATATAAATATTCCAAAAAGTATTGCAAGTCAAAAAATTAAAGGTCTTAAGGTATGTCAACAAGCAGCTGCTAAATGGAAGGAAGAATTTATTGAAAGAAAAGATGCAAAAGGTGATATCTATTATTGGTTAACAGGTAAATTTATTTGTGAAGACAATAGCAATAAAACAGACGAATGGGCTCTTGATAATCAATATGTATCAATTGTTCCTGTCAAATTTGATTTAACATCTTATTCAATGATAAAAGAAATTCAAGATTTTTTTCATGATTAATAATCAAGTATTTAAAGGTTTTTTAATTGGATTATTTGCACCTATAGCTGCGTTTGTAGTTTACGTAGCCTTTTTTACTGACAGTCCTTCTCCTTTACAACTTTTAAAACAGCTTTTTTATTTAGATTTACTCACTCATGTGATTAGTTTGTCTACTTTGATTAATTTGCTTATATTTTACATGAAAATTACTACAAATAGAGATGTTGTTGCTAGAGGAATTGTTATGGCAACATTTTTTTATGCTTTTTTAGTTGTAATATTAATAGTTATTTAATTTGAAATTATACATTGTCACAGGGGAAAAGTCTGGGGATCTACAAGCGTCAATTCTTGTTGAAAAACTTCATGTTGTAAATAACAATATCAAAATTCGTGCTTTTGGAGGAGAGCATTTAAAAAAAACGGGTGTAGAGATATCATCTGAAATTAATAGAACATCAGTTATGGGATTAACTAATGTTCTAATGCAAATAAATACAATTCGAAAAAAAATTAATTTTTGTAAAACAGATATTTTAAAATTTAATCCCAATGCAATTATTTTAGTTGATTATCCTGCTTTTAATTTAAGAATTGCAAGATTTGCTAAAGAAAACGGTATTCAAGTTTTTTACTACATTGCTCCTAAAGTATGGGCCTGGAACAAATCTAGATTAAGTAAGATTAAAAAATACATTGATAGTTTATTAGTTATTTTTCCCTTTGAGGTAGATTTTTTTAAAAAACATAATATAAATACAATTTATGTAGGTAATCCTTTAGTATCACACATCAATAAATTTAAATCTAATAAATTATATATTTCTAAAAAAAATATTATTGCTGTATTACCTGGAAGTAGAAAGCAAGAAATTTCAAAAATATTACCTATTATGTTATCAGTTTCCTCATCTTTTAAAAAGTATCAGTTTGTAATAGCTGGTATTTCTGATTTTGGTAATGATTTTTATGAGTCTTTTATTAATTGTGATAATATCAAGGTTAGATATGATTCAACATATTCTTTACTAAGCGAATCAAAATTTGCACTAGTTACATCTGGAACAGCTACATTAGAAGTTTCACTTTTTAACATACCTCAAATTGTTTGTTATAAAACCGACTGGATTACTTATTTATTTGCCAGGCTATTTGTAAAAATCAAATTTATATCACTAGTAAATATAATTTTCAACAAATATATTGTTCCAGAGTTAATACAGTCACAATTAAATACACCTAATTTAATGAAGCATGTCAAGCAGTTAGTTAATGGGCACTACAATAGAGACTACCAAAATATTCAGCAAATATTTGAAACAAATCAATCAACCGATCCTGCAAAATATATTTTAGATAAAATTAATCAATCTTTTGATTGACAATTTTTAAAATGTCTTGCTCAACTTTACAGCATTGGTCAACAATTTTTTGCCCTAAAGATAAAATCTCTTTGACATAATTTTTATCATCATAATCATTGCAATTAATTTTTACATTTAAAAACGCTCCAATAACGGCTGTTCTAGCACAAAGTGCTCCAACACCAGCATCTGTAATAGAGTTTGGATTTCCTATCTCTGCCATTTTTTTCATTATTTGCATAGATTCAAATGATGTTTTCATTATTTTGAAAGGAACTAGGATTGCATTTTTTGTAGCATCTTGAATTGCCTTATTTCTTTTAGAAATATCATTTTCAGATTCTTTTGGAAAAGAATACGCGTTCATAATTTGATTAAATGCATTGGTATCTTCATCTACTAAATTAAGAAGTTGATTTTGGTAACTTATACCTTTCTCAGCCCATTTAGAATACTCTTCCCATTTATCATCCCAGCCTCTTTTATGAGCTGATAAATTAGCAACCATAGTGCCAAGTGCAATACCCATAGCACCACAGTATGCAGATATTGATCCACCTCCAGGAGCTGGACTTTCCGATGATGTTTCGTATGCAAATTCTGATAAGTTCATGTTCAGAAGAGGTTTATTTTCTTTTTTAATTAAATATTCAATGATTCGATCCTCTGGAACAAAAGGTGCTAATTCATCTAGTCCTAAACTTTTGATTGCAATTTTAATTATTTCTTTTTCTGAAATTCCCAAAGATCTATTTTGCTTTTTGAGAAAATATTTTCCAGCATCAATAAGAACCCTTTTTGGAACAAGACCAATTAATTCGGAACCAGTAACCCGTATTCCTCTTTTATTTGCTTGTTCACAGGTTTTATCAAAAACTTCGTGTAGAGATGAAACTTTAATATCAGTTAAATTATATGATATTTGTGCTATACCATATTCTTTAATATACCATCCAATTCCTTTAACTGATTTAAATAATCCAGCTTGTCTTAATGGTTGACCATTTTTGTCTTTTAGTATTTTACCTGATATTTTTCCTCCCTCTCTTTTAATTCTGCCAGCTTCTCTTATATCAAATGCTATTGCATTAGCTCTTCTTGTTGATGTTGTGTTTAAATTAACATTATATGCAACAAGAAAATCTCTAGCTGATATTGCAGTGGCGCCACTTTTAGAAATATGTTTATCATATTTTTTTGGTCCGTAATCGGGTTTCCAATTTGGATCAGATATTTTTTTTTCTAAACCTTCATATTCTCCTTCTCTACAGTTAGCTAAATTTTTTCTCTTTTCTTCATTTGCAGCGGCCTCATATAAATAAACAGGAATATTTAATTCTTCACCAACTTTTTTTGCCAGTAAATTTGCCCACTTAACTGTTTCCTTCATTGTAATATTATCGATTGGAACTAAAGGGCAAACGTCAGTTGCACCCATTCTTGGATGTTCTCCCCTATGTTGACTCATATCAATTAATTCCTTTGCTTTTTTTATTAATAAATACGCAGCCTCTACCACATTTTTTGGAGACCCAACAAAAGTAATTACTGTTCTATTTGTTGCATAACCAGGATCTACGTTTAAGACTTTAACATCTTTAACTTTTTCAATTTCAGCAACAATTAAATTGATTTTTTCTTTATCTCTACCTTCAGAAATATTCGGAACACACTCAATAATTTGGTTCATAAATTAATATTTTAATGTAAGCAAATATACTATTCTTGTTTATAAATAACATATTTTTGTTCAATGGAAGAAAAAACACGTATGTTGTTAGATGCCGGTGAGTTATTACCATTAATGGAATCTTTTTACAGTATACAAGGTGAAGGTTATTTTTCAGGAAGTCCAGCATTTTTTTTAAGAATTGGGGGGTGTGATGTTGGTTGTCATTGGTGTGATGTAAAAGAAAGTTGGAATGCAGACTTGCATCCACCGACATCATTAGATAATATTCTTGAAGAAATCAAAAAAGAAAGTGTTAATACAGTTGTTATAACTGGAGGAGAACCTCTGATGTGGAATTTAACTCCTTTAACTAATAGATTAAAAATAGAAGGGTATAATGTCCATTTAGAGACATCAGGGGTATACCCACTTTCTGGAAGCTTTGATTGGATATGTTTGTCCCCAAAAAAGCAAAGTGTCACTTTAGATTCAATAAAAAAACATGTAAATGAATTAAAAATAATTGTTCATAATAAAAATGATTTTCAATATGCTGAACAGCAAAGAAAAAATTTAAATTCAGATTGTAAGTTATATTTACAGCCAGAGTGGAGTAAAAAAAATCATATGATACCTCAAATAATAGAATTTGTTAAATCAAATAAGCATTGGTTAATTTCTTTGCAAAATCATAAATACATGAACATCCCGTAATTTAGTTATGTTTAGATTATTAATATTTATTTTTTTACCATGTATTTTATTTTCCCAGGACTATAATTACAGATCATATGATAAGGCACTGCAGTTTTATAATCAAAACAAAATAATTAAATCAAAAAACCTATTAATTAAATTAGTAGATAAGTATCCAGACTGGGAAGATCCTAATTTACTATTATCCTCAATATATCTTTCTGAAAATAATATTGACACCGCCGTAATGTATTTATTAAATATTTACTCAGATAATGATTTTTCTGATATAAAAAAAATAGCTGAAATTTATTATGAGAGAGGAGAATACAAAAAGGCTTTAAATTATTTCAATAAAATTATTCATTTAGATCAGGATATTAATTTTTACGTTAAAAATTGTGAATTTGCAATTGACGCATTAAATAATCCTGTAAAAATTAATCCAACTAATATTGGTTTATCAGTTAATACTGATTTTCCTGAGTATATTAACACACTGTCAATAGATGGTAAAAAATTGTTTTTTACTAGAAGAGTAAAAGATGATATGGGATATCCTCAAGAAGACTTTTATGTTTCTGAATTTGATTCTATAAATGGTTGGAGTTTAGCTAGACCTTTAGTTTTTAATACTAGAATGAACGAAGGAGCTATGTCTGTTTCTTCAAATGGAATTCTCTATGTTTATACAGCTTGTGATAGGTCAAATAGTTATGGAGGTTGTGATTTGTATATTAGAGAATATAATGTTCAAACGGGATGGTCCAAAGAATATAATTTGGGAAATGATATAAATACACGACATTGGGAATCTCAACCTTGTTTTTCTGTTAATAACGATTATTTATATTTTGTTAGTAATAGGCCAGGTGGTTATGGAAAAAGTGATATTTGGAGAGCAAGTATTGTTGGTAATAAATTTTTTGATGTTGAAAATTTAGGTTCATCAATTAACACAGAAAAGCATGAGATGTCACCATTTCTCCATCCTGATGATTTAACTTTATATTTTGCATCTAATGGGCACATTGGATTAGGAGATTATGATTTATTTGTTTGCAGAAGAGATAGCATTAACGATGAATGGTCATCTCCTTTAAATTTGGGTTTCCCAATTAACACTTTTAAGAGTGAAAATTCTTTAATAGTATCTAGTAATGGTGAAACCGCATTCTATAGTTCAAATAAATCTGGTTACGGAAAGGAGGATATTTTTACTTTTACCTTACCAGAAAATATTAAAGCTAAAAAAATATCAACAGTTGAAATTGATATAATTTCTAGAGAAAAGGGGGATGAAATTGTTCTTAAAAATGTACAGTTTGCAAATAATTCTTTCCAACTCGAAGTAAAATCATTTGTTGAATTAGATAAACTAGTTAAATATTTAAAAGATAAAACAAGTGTTAAAATTTTAATTGAGGGACATACTAATAATTTAGGCAAAGTAAAAAACAATCAGATTTTATCTGAAAATAGGGCTAGAGTAGTATACGAATATCTAATTGAAAAAGGTGTTGATTCGAAACAACTAGTTTCATTTATTGGTTTTGGTGATTCGAGGCCTATTGAATCAAATTTAACGCAAGAAGGTAGAGAAAAAAATAGAAGAACTTCATTCAGAATTATTAATTAAAAATATCATATTTATCTTTTGGTTCTTCATCTTTTCTCCAAATAAAACCGTTTAGAAATCTTGATTTATTTTTAATTTCATCAATTGGAACAATAGTAGATTCGGGTTTTTTATTGTACACCACATTATCCAGTTTATTATTATTAAGCTTAAGAGTAATGTTGCTAGATTCAACAAAATTTAATCCAATTATTTGTTTATTGTCATTTTCAATCACAAATAAGCTTTGACCATTACCATAAATTTTCATCTCTTTAATTTTATTATTACTTACAAAACCTACCATTTTTTTTCCTTTAATTTGATTATAATTTACTGAGTCAACTTGTTCAATCATCATAGGTTCTGATTTAAATTCAATTTTGTTGATTGAATTATTTTTATGATAAATTATAATGGTATCGCTTGTAATTTGCAGATTATCAGTCCATATAATGGGTCTATTGTACATGATAATTGTTGAGTCCTTAATATTGTAAATTGAAGAGTCACATTTTCCCTTTAAGCTTTTTTGAAAAAATTTCACTTGAGGAAAAGCAAATATTTTATTATTATTTTTTATAAATTCTTTTGCATGCATGAATAGCGTGTCTTTTTCATCAGGTATTTTTAAAATTGGTTTTTTTTCGAGATGTACTGAATCATTTTTTTGATAATATTTTGCATAATCACACTGCAAAATAAATGTAGTAGTAGAATCATGTATTTTAACATTTTTTATACCTTCTGCGTAAAATGAATTGTTAAAAAAATTTATACTATCAGCATAAAAAGTATTTTTTTTTGATTTGATATAACTTTCTTTAGATAGATTGGCTATTTTATTAATAGTACAGTATTTTCCATTTTCAGTATAAATTTTATTTGTATTTGAATAAATATTTGATGGGCCATATAAATTTACAATTTTACTTTTTGTGTTATAGTGCATTATATCCGTATGTATTTCATAATCATTTCCAATAACTTTTACATCTTCATTAAATATAAATTTATTGTTATTTGCATTATACGTGCCAGTTTTTGATTCAATAGTTTTTTCTTTATCTATTATTTGACTTTTAGTATAATAAGCAGCTATTTTATTTTTAATATCGTAATTAATTTCTTCACTTTTTAATGTTATTTGTTTATCTTTTAAAGTAACATTTTTATAAATATTTGCCTGGTTATTTTTTGCAGTATAAATTAATTTCTCACCAGATATCATAATCTTTGCTTCTTGATCTATTGTAATTCTACCAAAAGCAATAATTTTATTTTCTAATATAAAATGATATGCAGAATCACAGTTCATAATTGAATTATTATGTTTAAATGAAATATTACCTATCAAGCGCCAATAGTCAGGGTGGAGGTTACTATTTGCAAAAGTTGTATCAGCATTTAATATTTCAATTTTTTCTGAATTTTGACCAAATACACAAAAACTGATTAGAAAAAGAAATTTACAAATTATAAATTTCAATTTATTTGTGAAGTGTTTGTGTTCTGTTTGGGCCAACAGAGACTATTGTAATTGGTGTTTCAAGCGTTTTTTCAAGCCAGTTTATATAATTATGTAAGGCTTTAGGAGCATTGTCAAGATCATTTAAATTTGTAAGGTCTTCTTTCCAACCTTCAATTTCTTTATATATTGGTTTTAAATTGTCGCTATTTTCAAAAGGTAAATAATCAATTTTCTCACCATCATTAGTAGTGTAACCAATACAAGCTTTAATTTTATTAATACCTGAAAGTACATCAGCTTTCATCATCATTAATTTAGTAACACCATTAATATGTATTGCATATTTTAGAGCAGGAATATCAATCCAGCCACATCTTCTTGGCCTTCCTGTAGTTGCACCAAATTCA
>Ga0160423_10005612_pt1 | contig 10222 bp, 9 predicted proteins | sample CRUFie14St8metaG_FD_108191 | JGI IMG/M metagenome (GOLD analysis project Ga0160423, IMG submission 108191) | Marine microbial communities from the Costa Rica Dome - CRUD Field 142mm St8 metaG | ecosystem: Environmental > Aquatic > Marine > Oceanic > Photic zone | place: Costa Rica: the Eastern... | reverse complement strand
GTGATGATTGACAGTTTATTGAACAATCTTGATATCGCAAAAAACCTTGATATTCTCAGCAAATATAGCCTCTCTAAAGACTATGCATTAGTTACTTTACACAGGCCCTCTAATGTCGATGATAAATCAGTCTTTTCTGATATAATTTCAGCATTGGAGGAATTGTCTGGAGATATTGAATTTGTATTCCCTATGCACCCCAGGACTAGGAAAATGGCAGAGAAATTCCACTTATATAACCGAATTGAATCAATTCCAGGTATGAAAATTACGGAACCAGCAGGATATCTTGAATTCATTTCTTTAATGTCTAAGTCTGAATTAGTATTAACAGATTCAGGAGGATTACAGGAGGAGACAACAGCTCTCGGCATCCCGTGTTTAACAATTAGAGAGAACACAGAAAGGCCAGTAACAATAACTCAAGGAACAAATCAACTGGTGGGTACCAACCCAGAGAAGATTGTCCAACTTGGTCAAGAAGCATTGCAAGGTAATGGCAAAGCAGGCCAAATTCCCAAATTTTGGGATGGAAAGACCGCCACCCGAATTGTTGATGTTTTAGTGCAAACGATTGGCGATTAGGAGTGGATTGCATACGAGTTTTACACGTGTTGGCAAATAGCCATCCTGACACCAATGGCTATGCCATTAGATCTCATATGATTGTTAAGCATCAGAATCGGATAGAAGATATGGAAGTACACGCTCTCACATCCCCATTTTATCCAAATAGGGAATTGATGCAAGAAGATATTCAGCACGATGGAATTAGCTACGTAAGATGTAGGCACCCTTATTTCATTCCTAGAAAAATACCGCTTAGTCAACGAATTATTCGTAGATTAACAAGAGTTAGTTCAAAGCAACAAGAAACAGAGAAACGTCAGAAATCATCATTCAGAATGATGTATGATTTTGTGCATTTTGGTCTTTTCAAATTGGGAAGGTTGATGAAAAAACCATTCCAAATACCTTACAGAGTCTGGGAAGAGAGAGTTTTGATGAAACATTTTGAATCACATATTTTTGAGTATATCAAGGAAAACAACATAGAAATTATTCATGCACATACCCCTTACCGTGTTGGAATTCCATCTATGAATGCAGCAAAAAAAACTGGCAAGAAATTTGTTTATGAAATGAGGGGAATGTGGGAAGAAACAGCAGTCGCTAACGGTAGGTGGAAAAGAAAAAGTCTCGCATATTCAAGATTTAGAAGATTAGAAAACAGAGTTCTAAAAGGTGCTGACAAGATAGTCGCTATATCGAATGAACTCAAGAAAGAACTAATCTCCAGAGGGATTTCCGGAGAGAAAATTACAGTTGTACCAAATGGAATCGAAACAGTCGAATCAGCAGCTGAATCCTCAAAATTCAACTCTATTGAAACACAAATAAATCGATTAGATGGTGATATTACAGTAGGTTACATCGGATCTCTGAGGAAGTTAGAAGGCGTTGATATGACTGCTAAAGCAGTATCTGAATTGGTTAAACAAGGCCATGATGTCAATTTCTTTTGCTTAACTGGGAACGACGGGCAAGAAGATTTGATTGAGCTTTCAAACCGTGTTGGTCTGAAAAGTAGAGCCCTAATTACCGGTCCTGTACCCCATACAGAGGTGAATCGGTATTATGACTTGATAGATATATTCGTTGTTAGCCGTCCAGATTACCTTGTTACAAGGACGGTTACTCCATTGAAGCCATTCGAGGCGATGGCTAGGGCACGTCCCGTCATTGTCACCAATTTACCTGCTCTAAATGAGATAATTACCAATCTAGAAACAGGAATAATTACTGAAGATAACGAATTGTCATCATTGGTCAAATCGATTGAAATTTTAATTTTAAACCAAGAACTGAGGATAAAACTTGGAGAACAAGCGAAATTATGGGTGGTTAACGAACGCTCTTGGAGTAACTTAGTTGAGCGCTATTCATCAGTATATGCTGAGTAGATTAGGGTCGGCCGACAGCGTGAACTTGCCAACCAGCATTCTGTAAAGAATTCAAATCAAGAACACGACGACCGTCGTAGAGAATTGAATTTCTCATACGTGATGCAAGGCTAGCCCAATCGATTTCCTGACACGCTTTGTGTGCAGTAACGAGAACCGCCAAGTCATAACCTCCAGCAGAGTCGATATCGCTGACAACCTCAACGCCTTCTGGAAAATCTTCTGCATCAAGGTGAGGATCGTAAGCTGCAACTGCAATGTCCTTGGAATGAAGGGCTTCTGTGAGTGGTTCAGCAGGGGTTTCTCTAGGGTCTCCAACTTCTGCCTTGTACGACCAGCCTAGAAGCAGAACCTTTCCTTTACCAGCAGGAACTCCTGCCTTGTAGAGTAGTTCATTTAGGACTCCTGCAACATGGATTGGCATTGTTCGGTTTACTGCACGGGCAGCTGTAATCAATTCAGCAGGAACACCAACATCAGCGGCTCTTTGCATCATGTAGTATGGGTCCACAGGAATACAGTGCCCTCCTACACCTACTCCTGGTGTATATCGATGAAAGTTCCATTTAGTAGCCGCAGCGGAAAGGACATCTTCGACATCAACATCAAGTTCGGGGAATATACGTGCTAGTTCGTTAACAAGTGCGATATTGATGTCGCGCTGAACATTTTCGATTACTTTAGCAGCCTCAGCAACTTCTAATTTTCCAACATAACGTACGTCTTCTGCTGTAAGGCGACTATACAAACCAACAAGCCCCTCTCCTACCTCTGGATTGGAACATCCGATCACTCTTGCAACTTGTCTCACTCCGTGAGCAGGGTCACCCGGGTTGAATCTTTCCGGGCAGTATGCAATTTCCACATCAACTCCAATCGTTAAACCAATGTCTTCTAATTCAGGTAACCAAGTCTGCGCGGTTACGCCAGGATAAACGGTAGACTCGAGTACAACAATTGTACGGGATCCCCTTTTCAATGATTCGAAGACAGCTCGTCCTGCTTTCTGAACATAACTCAAATCTGGTTTTAGGTCTTCAGTTACAGGGGTAGGAACAGTTACTAGGACTACATCACAATGAGGAACGGCTTCGCTTGTAGATGTAGTAATATTCCATCTCTCGCTTCCAGGTGCAGGAATGATATCGTTAACATCAGGGTCCCCAGTTGGGTTTTCGCCTCGATTTACCATGTCAACAGTTCTTTGTGAAATATCGACTCCCCAGACATTGAAGCCTGAATCATGGAAACCGATTGCGGTTGGCAGACCTACATATCCTAGGCCAATTATTCCCACAGTCAAGTCGCCGCTAGCGGCTTGGTTAGCGAACTCTGGAGTCCAACCCATGGGTTTAGGTGCGAGGGCTTCTGTTCTTCAATGCAGTGGGTTAATCATGCAAAGGTATGTTCACCCTCTACCTCAACAGGTGCGATATGGCGAGTGTGCTTGTGACCGGTGGTAACGGTTTCATCGGCACACACCTCTGCAGATTATTGCATAATAATGGGCACTCAGTCATTTCTCTAGACATTGTGCATACAGGTAACCATCCTTGGGAATGTTTGACGGCGGATATCAGGGACAGTATGCACTTGGAAGAAGTGGATTGGATAGTACACTTAGCCGCACAAATATCTGTCCCACTATCAGTTGATAATCCGGACGAGACTCTCTCAATAAATGTGGATGGGACCTCATCGATAATTCGTGCTGCTGAAGCCGCTTCAGTTAAGAAAATCATCTTTGCTTCTAGTGCAGCAATTTATGGTGATTGCGAGGAGATTCCGATACCTGAGAGTGCGCCACTAACTCCCCAATCCCCATACGCAGTTTCCAAAATAGTTGGAGAGGAACTAATCAAGCGTAGCAAGATACAGACTTGCTCCCTGCGTTTCTTCAATGTTTACGGGCCTGGCCAGTCAGCAGAGGGAGGATATGCTGCTGTAATTCCTGCATTCAAGAAGGCCATTCAACTTGGTAAGGAGTGTAGAATATTTGGGGATGGAACCCAGGTTAGGGACTTTATCCATGTCTATGATTTGGTCAAGATTATACTATTATCTCTGGAGTCTAGTAACTTACCCAGTGAGATGAATGTCGCTTCGGGTATTGGGACTTCTCTACTTGATTTAGTACAACTTTTACAGGAATTAAATCCTAAAATGTCTGACCCCTTGTTTGAACGTGGGCGTCCAAGTGATATTCACACTTCAGTCGCTGATATCTCTAGGCTGAAAGAGAATTTATCCTTTGGAGAGATGGTTGATTTAAAGGAGGGTCTTTCATGAAGGTTGTCTGGTTATCATCAAGAGTTCTAGGTTCCGATTTATGTTCAACAACCCAGATACAACTTGCTAACGGGTTAGTAGAAAGAGGCCACACCGTGGACGTTTACTCTCCCGGGGAGTCAGTAGACAATCAATTTACTCATCATCCAATTAAGAGGAGTAAACGAAGGGGCTTTCAATCATCTAGCGTCGCAAAGAATCTAATTCATCGACTTGATCAGATTAATTCCAGTGATGTTGTACTGATTGACTGGACAATATTTTCAATAGCAAAGCACATCATTCGGCCTGTTATTTTAATGGACAGAGGACCACCTGCTGATGGCGGAGTCTTAGCAAAACTCCAGTGGAGGCCTTGGAACAGGGCTTGGAGGAATTCAACCAGAGGAACCACGGTCTCAGATTCTCACAGAGAATTTGTATCTATTCGAACAAACACACACAAGGCCTCAATCCAAGTCTTGCCAGCAGGGGTTGATTTGGATTTATTCAAGTCACGACGTAAAAGTGGTGAAATAAAATTGGCATATCACGGCAAAGTCGATGTTAAGAGGGGTGTAATGTCACTTCCTATGATTTTAGCTGGCTTGCATTCTCAAGGTGTCGATGCAACTCTACATATTCATGGAGATGGAGATGCGTTAGCACGTTTGAAGAATATTGAACTTGAAGGTCTTGAAGTAACAGAGTCCTTGCCACAAGAAAAATTGGCTAATCTTCTATCGACTTACGATGTAGGCCTGCTTCCTATGCCAGAAGATAAAGTATGGAATCTTGCTAGTCCACTTAAGCGCTCAGAATATCTTGCGAGTGGAATGGTCGTTTGTGGTATAGACCATACAGGTCATCAACTGTCTGAATCAGGAGAATGGTTGAAGCTTTCTTCTCAAGAGGAATTTATCACAAAAACAGTGTCTTGGATAAGATCTCTCACGCGCGATTCATTATCTAAACTGCAGATTGAGTCGAGAAATTATGCGGAAAAGAATTTGTCGTGGTCTCATTCAATAGATACTTTAGAGTCGATGATATTGTCGTAAATTTTCCCCCATTGTTTCGATACAGCGTCGACACGATGCTTTTCAATAGCCTGTTTGAGGTCTTTGGTTATCGGATTTGCTATTGCCTTAATCCAATCATCTTTAGAGCCAAAGTTTACTGCTGTAACACAATCAGGTAAATCGGGTATATTTTTTGATGCAATAACAGGGCAACCCACGGATAGTGCTTCAAGTATCACCATCGGCTGACCTTCATACTCAGAAGGTACAATGAGGCATCCCGCTTTATGCAATAATTCCCATTTCTCTCTCTCACTAACCCAGCCAAGTGGAGTAACCCCATTCGGGGCATTTTCCACACCGGTTACTCTTAGGTCTTTTAAGCCGAGAGAGTATGCGAATTTGTGACCTTTTACAGGGTCGTTTCTGCCCATTAAAAGTGTGAAATTTTCTCTATCTAAACCGGATATCACGAGCGGGTCTACTGGGTTTGGAACAGAAATTGAGTCCCCGATTAAAGGTCGTAATTTTTCACTCCATGTAGGAGATAGACATACTACTGTGTAATCTGCTAGCCTTGATTTTGTGTCGATGTCAAATCTCCCGGAGTGAATATGGAAGATTACTGGGGCTTTTGCAGCCTTTGCGATGGACAATTTCCGTTTGTAAGACCAGTCAGATGCACAATGTATGTGAACAATGTCAAAATCACCGTTTTTTATTTCTTTTTTTGCAATATGCCATCTTCTGAGTTTCCGTATCCATCCTCTTCTTGAGTATGTGTTACAGGATGACGTCCTCCATCCATCCGGAGGGTTTGCAGTCAGAATTTTCATCACGCTCGACATGCCGCCAGGGGCCATCAAGGGACCAACGTGTACAACTCTGCGCATGTGGTGACCGTTGTGTTGCCAATCAATAGCATTGGTGATTGATAAATCAGGGGTTTTGTTGAAGTGTGGTTCATACGCTGGCGCCAACATGGCAGGTGAATGGCTGGCTTATGGGGAACTCGGGTTGGCCGTAGTTGGCTTTGCACCCTTTGCAATTCATCGGTTGTCATGCAAAAATTGGTTTAATCAGAAATTAGATTGTCCCGTTGAATTATCTGGTTTAGATATGACAATATTGTTACCCGTTTGGAACGAGGAACTCATAATTGAACAGAAACTTTCCAATCTAGCGAAACAGGATTTCAAGGCACACTTATTGATAATAGATTCAGCATCTGATGATTCTACTATGGAAAAGGCCAAATCATGGTTGGAGGATTTTCCAGATGCCTTCGAATCGTGGAAAATTATACCGATGTCTGAACGCAAGGGTAAGACTACAGCGGTTGGATTAGCAATAGATGAGTTGGATGATTATGAGGGAATAATTGTAATGACTGATGCAGATGCAAAGGCTATGCCTAGTGCACTCACGCGGATAAATCAGTGGTTTAGCGACCCTCAGATTGGTGCTGTTGGAGGTACTCCAATTCGGCTAGGGGCCCTCAATACAGAGAAAGAACATAGAGAGTTGTACACGCAACTGCGCTGTGGCGAGTCTGCATACGATAGTACGCCTTTCTTAGAGGGATCATTGTTGGCATGGCGTGGTGGATTTATTTCATCATCTGACCTCTATTATTTTGCAAATGCTGATGATGCTCAAATAGCTACGGCAGTAAGGCTAAACGGGCTAAGGTCGATTCAAGACCCTGAATTAACCTTCACGGATCAGATGCCCCTCACACTAAAAGGTCAACGCAGACAAAAAGTAAGAAGGGCTCAAGGCTTAGTTCGTCTTTTAGGCAGAAAAAGAAAGCATTGGTTTTCAAAAAGGGATGGCAGATTTAGTAAGATTTTGAGAAGAAATGCGTGGATGCATATTCTTTCACCTCTGGCAATATTCACTGCTGGCGTTCTTGCTGTAATGCGTAATATTGCATATTTGCCAGAGTCTGTGTTAATGGCCGCATTGTCCTCGCTTGAAATATACTGCCTTGGCTCTTGGATATTCGCTCGTGTAGATAAATCGTTTTTTGGAATAAAGACTGCTGGTACTATCATGTGTGGTTTGGAAAATCTGTTGGTTGCACTAATATTTTCTGGCCGAGGTAAAAGCTTGCACATCTGGGAACAGCATAAGGATGTAAGAGAAGCGCTTTCCAGAGGAAAAGTGTAGGTTTGAAAATAAAAAAAGCCCCCCTGGAAGCCAAAGCTTCCAGAGGGGCAACTTCGAGATTAACTCGTATACTTACCAATCATAATTCAGTGTTCACGCGTTTGCGTCAGCGTATGCAGAGACTTCGCGGATGACCTTGTCATCTTCGTTGCCCACACCGATCTTGGTTAGTGTAACGTCAACGTCACAGCCACCGTCAGCTCCGTCGCACATGTCCATGTCGCCTTCACTGATGGTAATCTCTTCGGATGTACTCCAGTCGTTGTCGTCGTCGGTTGTGTATGTGCAGTCTGCAGTTCCGTCGTCCTTGGCTGCCTCTACGCAGGTGAAGGAGTTACCTCCATCAACTACGATAGAAACTCTCAGGACGGACCAGCTTAGGTCGTCGCCTTGTGTCATCTTAACGTGTACTAGTGCATCACCAGCGTCGCTTGACATGCTGCCTGCAGCATCTCTGCTATCGAACTGGTACTTGTCTAGTCCGCCGCCGGTTGAGTCGTCGGCTAGGCTAGATGCCCATACATACAATACACCAGCCAGAACTACAGTGATCGCAACCATTAGGATGGTAGCGATAACTGGGCTGACTGCCTCTTCGTTTCGGTTCTCGTTGTTCATATTCTTGTCCTCCTCCCCCAAAGCGGGGGATAACTTTGCCACAACCGGCGCGCTATATAACATCTTTGCCGAACAAAGTCTATTTTACTGCAAAAAAACGCTATACTGCGTGGCATATTGATACTGATAGGGTTTGCAAAAAATTACACCGAATGAGTGGTACATACCGTTTGTAGGCGCGAAATCGGTTGATATTTATTGAAAAATAACAATGAAAAAAACAGCCTTTAGGCTAGAGAAGATTGAGGTGAACAGGGTGAGAGCCAACGGAGAGGGGATGGGATGCACTCAACGAGAACTTCAACAGCCCTGTTCGATCCGACCGAAGGTGTTACGGCAAATAACCATTTTGACTAATATTATGAAATAATATCTATTTGAAAGGTAACAGCGCAAAAATTTCGTTTACTCGACTGTTAGAATCTCCGGTCCACCAGAATTCACTAAAACTGTGTGTTCAAATTGTCCGATTAATCCACCGTCATGGCACCCCAGTGCATGGTATGTCTCTAGGAACCTGATGCTTATCAATTTCTTAACCAGGGCGTTCCATTTGCTCTGACGACTCTCTTCATCGGCTTCTGGGAATGGTTTTTCTAACATTGGAAAAGCCCATCTTTCTGCAAATGGTAAAGTCGAATACCTCTCCTCTAGATTTCTAGCCAGCTGTGCTCCTAGCGGTTTTAGTTGTTTTCTAGATAACGCCTTTCTCCAAAGTCCCTTGTTAGTAACTCTGTAGATGTTTGACGAATTTCTTGCACCAATATTTTTGACTAATCCACTGTCTCCTGTTGTGTTGAATGGCTCAACTGCATAGACGGCACCCTCTTCAACCACTCCTTTGAATCCAGCATTGTCTGGACCACAGGCGAAGGATGGAACGCTAACACCTGCGTGTAATTCCCATGGTTTTAGTTGATGCCCGCATAGATTGCGTATAGGCTGGAAGCCAGCATCTAGTGAGGGTTGTGCTGCTGCTGCCCCAACTTTGTACCAAGGTGTTCCGGGATGGAGCATTTCGATGGCAGAATCTCTAGATTCTTTTGAGGCTTTGATTTGATCGGTGTGATTCCCTTGATTGCCAATCTCCATGGTAAGGGCGTTGTCTCCAATGTGTCCGTTAATGTGGACCCCAACATCTATTTTGACAAGATCACCATTCGCAAATACCATCTCTCCTTCCCAGTCCTCTGGTGCAGTGGTTGAATGGTCGGTGGTGTAATGCGCTGCTAGGTTATTGACTGCTATTGTCACCGGGAATGCTGGGTTTCCTCCATTTCGCCTAATAAATCTCTCAGCGGTGTGTATGACTTCGTCCCAAGATTTGCCAACAGTGATTTCTTCACGCATAGCCTCTATTGTGCGCCGCGCAACATGCCCTGCGTCGTGCCAATACTTCAGGCTGGAATCGTCCACCATCTCATCACGTCATTGCAAGGTACAACGCCCTCTCTCATAACGGTTAGCCTCCAACCACGTATCTCTGTATCATTTTTATCTAGCTTGATGAATGTACTGCCTAAGCCATTTGGACAATTTCCTGGAATAAATTTCTCTATTCCAAGGGTTTTTGCTGCATTCTCTGTGTTACACTCTGGTTCAACACCTGACTCATTAGCGGATGTTGCGGTAATTGGACCAAATTCTTCAGCTAGTGCGATGGCTGCAGGGTGAGAGAATACTCGTATCGCAATATTTGAACCTCCAAGTCTAGAGTCAAGTGGGGTCAACGCAGGAAGAATAGTTGTAATCCCTCCTCTAACAAATGAGGATAGTAAGTCTTCTAGGATGCTTGGAATTTCGACCAATCTTGTCGCTTGTTTCATATCAGCCACACCTAGGCTTACAGGCATTGTTTCTGGCCTGTTTTTCACCTCGAATAGTCTATCAAGTCCTGCTTTAATTGGTAAACATCCAAGTCCAGGTAGTGTACTTGTAGGATAAACAATCAAGCCTCCACTCTCGAGATGAGTTTTCATCAGCTCACACCTTTACCCAATTTTCAACATGCTCCTTGGCAATCTTTGCTGCTAAATCCTTGTCTTCTGTTTTGACCAATAATTTACCACTTGGGTACAATGTCAGTTCAGCATCGCCAGAGAAAGTCCATGCTAACCTTGTCCTTATACCAACTTCATATCCTGCAGCTTCGATATTACTGCCAACAATTTCTAAATC
>Ga0160423_10005611_pt1 | contig 10222 bp, 7 predicted proteins | sample CRUFie14St8metaG_FD_108191 | JGI IMG/M metagenome (GOLD analysis project Ga0160423, IMG submission 108191) | Marine microbial communities from the Costa Rica Dome - CRUD Field 142mm St8 metaG | ecosystem: Environmental > Aquatic > Marine > Oceanic > Photic zone | place: Costa Rica: the Eastern... | reverse complement strand
GTTCATCGGTGGGGAGGTTCCACTTCCGAAACAGCGCTTGGAACAGGACAACACAAGCGAGCATGCTCAGGGTGTAGATGGCCGTGTTTTGCGGCGTGTAGCCTGCGTCGCCTGCCACGCCAGCATCTTTGACAACCGGGTCCCAAATAATCGGCTTGAGGGTCTCGGTCCAAACGCTGTCGAAGGCGAGGACAAGACCGGCAGCCACGGCCAACGTCAACCCGATGGCGGCCCAAATCAAAGCCTTCTCAACCGGCGAATACTGATCGTTCGGTAGAGGTACCGGATAATCGGATGGAAGACTCGGCTCGCTCATGGTCATCAATGCTCGGCAAGCCAACCCACGGAGCGGTCGGCTATTCCTTTTCCGTTGCTCACTCTTCTTCTTGTGAGAGTCGAGCAATCAAATCGGCTTTCTTGCCTCCGACCGGGAGACCGGCAGCCTTCAACCGCTCTTTGAGTTCGGCCACTGAAAGCTTGGAAAGGTCTTCATCCGCATCGGTCGCCGTATCCTCGTCGTCAGCGTCTAGGCCGAATCCTCGTGGTTCGTGGACTTCGATGAAGGAGACTTTACCGCAATCAACGGCGTCTCGAATGATGGTGACCAAACGGAATTTCATCATGGCAGCGTTGGTATCGAACAACATGGTCTGCGGGATGGTGATGTTGAGGTCGTCGCCGTCAAACGCCACGCCGAAGTCGCTGTGGCCGGTATTGGATTCCAACAACGCCATGACTTGTTCTTCCTTGCCTTCAACGACCTTGACGACTTTGAAACTGTACTTCAGGGTCTTTCCAGCCATGGGGTGGTTGTAGTCAATGCGAGCCCGCCCAGCGGCCAAATACGACAGGTACCCTTGGCGATTTCCGATGTTTACAGGGGCACCGATGTAGAGGGAGTTGGGGTCTTTGACGGCACGAATGAGCTTGTCAATGCTGATGGTTTCAATCTGCTCCGGGTCCTTCTCACCGTAGGCTTCGGCGGGTTCAATGACGACCTCGATTTCTTTGTTGGCTTTGGCATCGGCCAAAGCTGCTTCGAAACCAGGAATCAGGTTCCCGCCTCCAACGACGCACACCATTGGAGAGTACGAACGGCCTTCTTGGTGAGCCTCGTGTTCCTTGGCTACGGCTTCCCGAGTCGTCTCGATGAGGTCGCCGCTTTCGCCGTTGTAGAGCTCGTAATCAACGTGAACAATTGTTCCTTCTTCCATGGTATTACCTCCAAGTGGATGCTTCGGCGACCAGCCCCCCCTTCATAATTGCATTGGAAGTTGTCATTCTTCTTCAGGGCGGGATTTCTTCTCCTGTTCGGCAGACAGCGCTGCTTTTTTTGTTCCAGCAAAGGCCACCAACGCCATCCCTCCCATCATGATGGTCCACCCTGCCCAAACCAGGTGGGAATGCGGGAGGTCGTAGACCGTGACCCTGACGAGTTCAATGTTCTCCAAGCCACCGCCGTTGGATGAACTCATCAGAGCGCCGGCTTGACTGCCATCAAAAATGAACACGATGTCGCCGGTCAGTCGTGTGAGGGTGGCAACTTCAGACCGAGGGATGCCTTGACTGTCAAACCGCAGCGTTCCCGGTGTCACGGTGCCGATGCGTTCGCCTACCGTGGTTCCCTCCATCTCGTAGACGTCGATTTGTACGCCAATGAACCCGTCACCCACCTCCAAGCCATCGCTTTCAACGACCAGGTCTGTAAATTCAAAGCCCAAGCCCTCGTGAAGGATCAATTCGTCTTTCACCAGTGAAATTCGATGGCTGGCATCCCCGCGGTCGACAAGAACGGTGGTCGAAAGGTGTCCCAACAAAAGCAGCAGCAACCCCAAATGGACCACGTGCGCCCCAAGGGGAATGCGTATGAACGTGTTTTTGCTCTGGCCTTTTTTCCATTGGCGGCCCACTTCGCGGGCTACAGGGGCGGTTGCAAGGGCGAGCATGGGAAGTGAAATCCACACGATGTGGCCCCGAGTCATGCGCTCAGACACAAGGGTGGTCGCATCACCACCAAACACGGCTGGAGCCGTCATGAACCCCAACACGGAGATGAGGGCAGCGCCGCCCAAGAACCAAAGCGTCTGCTGGGCGTCGTCTTTCCGTCTCGTGTAGACGAACATCGACGCGCCGATGGCAGCCAGGAAGGGCGCGCCGTAGAGTTCGTGCGCCTCGAAATTGACGGCATCGATGCTGGTGAGCAAGAGCACCCACGTCAGCACCAAATAGAGGCTGACGACAAGCACACTGCCCCAAAGGGCCAACCGTAGCTGGCTCTTTTTTTCTTTGAGGTCCAACGAGGCCGTGTTGTCTTCCTGCGGCGCAAGCAGCCACGGAAGCACGAAGGCGAGCAAGAGGAAGCCAGCCACACCGATGCTCACGGCTTGCGACCACGCCATGGCGAGACCCAGCATCACGCCTGCTGCAGCCCAGGGCCATGCGGCTAAGGTGTTGTCTGAGCGGTAAAGCGGAACGAAAAGCACGGTCGTCGCCGTAGCAATCCAAACATCACCGGTCAAGCCGTAAATCGCTGCCGCCAACACCGCATCCAGCGGCAACGGCGTAAGGCGATGGTAGATCCAGTCTGCGGATGATTCGGCTTGTGTTGCTGGTTCGTTCCCTGCGATCATCGCACCCAAGGGCACGAAGAGAAGCGCGACGAAAAAGGCGTCCGGCACCACGTCCCACGACACACCCTCGCCGTTGCTGCCCGTAAGAACGAGGCATCCCAGCAAGGTCATGAAAGTGGGAATCGCCACGGGCCACGCTGAAGCCAACCGCAACGGCTTGGCGCTGGTTGCGGCTCGTTGCACCGCCAGCCAACAACCGATCAAGATGAACATCCAGGCGATGTAGGTCATGACCTCGGTGGCTGCAACGTCGTCTCGTAGCACCATGAGTCGTCCAAACACATCGGTGGGTGGAGTGCTGGTGTCGGACGTGACAAACGTGTGAACCGATGAGGCCCAAACGCCGCCGGCCCGGGTGACGGTGGTTGCAAACAGGGCCAACACGCCGGTCGCTAAGCCACCGCCAATCCACACCTCCGGTTTGACCTTTCCCGGGCGGGTCCTTAAGTGGACGATCATCACGAGCGCCAGCCAAGGTAAAAACGAACCCGTCTCAACAGGATCCCACGCCCAATAGCCACCCCAGTCGAGGATCAGGTACGCCCAAAGGCCGCCCAAGCCGATGCCCAAGGTTGCCACCAAGAGTCCCGGTCGGGCGAGGTGAAGCATGCGGGGGCCAAGGTCCTCGGTCTGGTTGGTGTAGGCCGCTGAAAGGGCGATGGCGGTCAGGTGGAGGCAAAGGGCGTAGGTCAGGAAAATCAGCGGTGGATGAATCACCATCAAATCGGTCTGCAACAGTGGGTTGAGGCCGGCTCCCGAAAAGAAGGCCGGCGTAGGCTTGAACGGATCCAAAGAAAAAGCGATGAGCAGCAAGGTCAGACTCATGAGGTGCATGAACCGAAGCCGCCATTCCTGCACGTTTCCGAAGGATTCTCCCGGCAGGGGTTTGCGCCACAACCACGCCACCAGCGCCATCCATCCCAGCCACATCAGGAGTGGTCCTTCCCGGGCAGCCCACGTGGCGGCAAACCGGTACTTGTGTGGGAGGTCTTCTCCGCCGAAGGCCGCAACGTGGAGGATGGAGGTGTCGTTGACGAGGAAACGGCCGGCGAGGCTCAGGAAAGGCACGACCATGGCGATGTGCAAACCTGCCGAAAGCGCAGTGTTGCGTTCATGGAGCCGAGGGTGAAGCAGAAGCCAGCACGCGGCCGCAAGGGCCAACCACATCGTGAGCCCCCACATGGTGATGCGGGGTTAGGCGACCCTCATGGCCTTTGCTCATTTTCCACGGCCGCCGTGGACGCTACCAGCCGAAGAATTTCGCTCGAGAATACCCAAAGGAAAGAAGAACAGAAATCACCCGTTTGGTGAGCAACAAGGGCCGCCGTACGAGGATTTTCAACCCGATGAAAGCTTTGTCGATGGGGCTCATGTTGCCCAATTCGTCTGGAAGGCAACGCGCCATGGCGGACATTTCTTCGTCGGTGAGTTCGTACAGCGCCGTTTTCCCTCTCAGAATCTTGTGATAGGGCGGGAACCGTTTTTTCCACGCGCGTTCGTAAGCCATGAGGCGCTCGCCCGAAACATCGCCTTCTTTCAGTGCGGCCGCTACGGTTTGAGCAGCTTCACGTCCGGACCACAGTGCCAGGTGTGTCCCTCCCTCAAACAGCGGCGACGTAAAGCCGGCCGCATCACCCACCAACACCACGCCGTCGGCGGCGGTGGCGGTCCGAGGTCCGGAGATCGGGATGGTGCCTCCAAAAGGCCTGATCTTGACGCCCTCTGCTCGCCACGGGGGATTGACGGTTGGTTTGCCGTTGAGGTAGGTGTCTTCAATGAACGATTCAAGGTATTTGATTGCTCCCCGTTTGTCGGTGGTGACAAGGCCTACATTGGCTCGCCCTCCTTCCTTGGGAATCATCCATACGTAGCCGTGCGGGGAGTACTTTGGCCAGAGGTAGAAGTCGAGATACCCGTCGTTGGGCACGTCCAAAATTTCGTATTGGAATCCAGCGATGACCTCCACATCGCCGCCCATGTCCAGGAACTTTGCCGCTGCACCCGAAACCCCGGACGCATCAATCACCACGCGGCATTCGACGGGAAAAGCATCGCCTCGACCTTCAAGTTTCCAATTGGAAAATTGATTTTCTGTATTGTAAATTCGCTCCATTCCTGTGACTCGGTGATGAAGCAGGAGTTCAGCCCCTTTGTTGACCGCCTCATCGGCGAGCCAGCGCTCAAAAAGGTGCTTCTCGAGCACGTAGCCCTCTTCTGTGAGCAACTTCTCTGTGCCGTCGGGGAAGATCACGCGAATACCTTTCACATCGAGCGCCTTCACGTGATCGGGGAGTTCCAGATCCAAGTTCTGAACCGCTAGGTCCGAGAGGCACTCGCCGCAGTGAACCGGTGTGCCGATCTCCGGGTCGGCTTCGATGATGAGGGTGGAGAGGCCGGCTCGAGCTGCATGAAGGGCGGCCGAACCGCCTCCTGGACCAGCGCCAATGACCACCACATCGTACATGCAAGACCGCCTTAATCAAAACGGGCCGATGGAAGCCCATGAAGGAAACGGTGGGACTTCCTCACCTCATGAAGCAGGTGGCATCCATACGGAGGTTCAAATCCAAGAACCCTCAGGGGAGGTTGTGGCTTGGAAGACGTTGAAGCGTTGGGTTAACCATCTCGAGGAGCGGGATGAGTTACTTCGCATCGACCGCCCCGTGGACGTGGTCTACGAGGCCGGCGCTATCGCCGATCTTCTCGTGAAGAACGACGGACCGGCTGTCTTGTTTGAACAACCCCGGCTGGCTGACGGGAGTATTTCCCCCATTCCCCTGCTCATGAACGCCTTTGGAAGCCATGACCGTACGCTTCGAGCACTCGGAGCCTCGCACGAAACGGAAATCGGTGATCGCATGGTAGCGATGATGAAGCCGGATATCGGGCTTTACATGAGGAAGCCTTGGAAAGGCCTCCCTCTCCTGCGGGACGCCCTGGCGATGCCTCCCAAGAAGGTTCGAAAAGGCAAAGGCCAGCGCGTGCGGCTGCCCAACGATTTGACCAAGCTTCCCATTCCCAAAACATGGCCCATGGACGGTGGCCACTTTGTGACGCTTCCGCTCGTGGTGACCAAAAACTCGGACGGAGAACACAACCTTGGCATGTACCGTGCCCAAGTGCACAACGAGACAGAACTTGGCCTCCACTGGCAGATTCACAAGCACGGGGCTGAGCACGCCGACAAGGGCGAACGAATGCCGGTGGCCGTGTGCATTGGCGGCCCTCCCGAACTCATCTTTTCGGCGATTTCTCCTCTTCCCGACAACCTCTCGGAGTATCAATTCGCGGGTATCCTCGGCCAAAAATCCCTTCCCATCACCAAAGCCCTCACGCAAGACCTCTGGGTTCCTGCAGAAGCCGACATCATCATCGAAGGTTATTGCGACCCCACAGAAACCAAACTCGAGGGACCGTTTGGCGACCACTACGGCTTCTATTCTCTCACCGGTCAGTACCCTGTCCTCCACGTCACCGCCATCACCTGTCGGTCCGATGCCATTCTTCCTGCGACCATCGTGGGCCTTCCTCCGATGGAAGACGGTTTCCTCGGTGAGGCCATTGGCCGTCAATTTTCACCCGTTCTTCAATTCCAGCACCGTGATGTGAGAAGCGTCCACCTCCCGCTGGAGACGGGCTTTCACAACCTCGCCATCGTTGCTTCAAAACAACGCTACCCGCGCCAAGGTCGAAAGACAGCGCTCGGTTTGCTTGGGGCCGGTCAGATGATGTTCCTCAAGGTCATCGTGGCCATTGACCCAGATCAAAACCCGAAAGACCTCGAAGCCTTCCTTGATGCCTTGAACGACAAGGTGGAGATCAGCGAAGACGTGGTGGTTTTGCCCGGCATGGTGGCGGACGCCCTCGAAGCAGCCTCGCCGTTTGAAAACGTCCATGACAAGCTGCTGATCGACGCCACGACCTTGGTCTCGACCGACCCTCGTTCACCCGATGAGCCGCTCGAAGGGTCCTACAATCAACCAACGCCGGCTTGGCGGCAAGGCACCAAACCCTCCGTGCCGTTTGGCGAAATTGAAGCCGTTCGCGCCCTCCCTCATGTTCGCCAAGCGAGAATGCTCCGGGACAACATGCTGGTGGTGTCAACCTCCATCGAGGGCACCCCAAGTCCACGAACCGGTCAACACGAAGGCGACGACGCACAAGAAGGGCAGCGGGTGGAACAAATTTATCAGTTGAGAAATTCAATTTGGCAACTGGATTCTGAAAAGAATCTCCGCTGGCTCTTCATCACCAACGACGATCTGGACATGACGCACACCAAGGCCCGTCGCCGTCTGCTTTGGCAACTCACGGCACGGTTTGATGTTGGACGCGGCCTTACGTTTGATGAGGGCCGAGACCGCTTGTGCTGGGACGCCACAACACCCATACCTTCGGAAGAACACGGCGTTCGCCGATGGCCCGCCGTCACCCTGCACGACGAGAAAACACTGGCGAAGGTCGCTTCACATCCCGAACTCAGTAAATACGAATGGCCGCCCCACCTGTCTTTTGGGGGCCCTGAGTGATGGACGTCAAGCAAGTCTTGTCCTTCATCAAAATTGAACACACCTTGTTCTCGCTTCCTTTTGTCCTGATGGGCTACATGATCGCTCTCCGTCAGTTTGACCTCGACCTGGGAGTGGACCTTGTCTACATCCTGATCGCCGCGATTGGTGCTCGAGGGCTGGCCATGGCCCTCAATCGCATCGTGGATCGGGACATCGACGCGGCGAATCCTCGCACGAAAGGGCGCCACCTCGCTTCCGGCAGCATGAGCATGCAGACGGCTTGGGTTCTTGCGGCCGTGTTTCTGGTGATGCTTCTCATCAGCGCCGGTTTGCTCAATGAAGTCGCCTTGATGATGGCCTGGCTCCCTGTCTTGGCTTTCGTGGTCTACCCTTACATGAAGCGTTTCACGTGGGGCTGTCACTTCTGGCTCGGTCTATGCCTCGGCCTTGCGCCGGCCGGGGCATGGGTTGCGATGGCGGCCGACATCCACGGCTGGGGGGCGTTAACCGGCGCGTTGCCGTCTGGCACGGATTACCTTTGGGCGCCAACCATCCTTCCCATTTCGATCGGCGTAGCGCTTTGGATTGCAGCCTTCGACATCAACTACGCTCGAATGGATGTTGAAAGCGACCAAGAACAGGGCATCCATTCTTTCCCTTCCAAGTTTGGTGAGGCGGCCACCACCCGCACCACCGTCCAGCTTTCGCTGCTTTGGTTTGCCTGTTTTGCCATTTCCGACCCGATGGACGGCGTTTGGTTCCTCGCTGCGGCCGCAGCGATGGCCCTTGCCAACATTTTCGTCGTGCTTCGCATGCATCGTTTTGCTGATTTCCAAACGGTCCTCTTTCGCGTGTCCATGCTCACGGGCTGGGTGCTGCTGGCCTCGTTGGTGTTCGGGTTCTCGGTGGAGCCTGATGGCTCAGGCCTCAACTGAACGACAGCCCGTAAACCGCGTCGTCCTCCTTCCGGTGGAAGGTTCTTGAGCCGACTTGCCAAACCACGGGCATGAACCCCATTGTTGCCTCGCTGCTTGAATTCAATCAGGCCTTTGAAATTCCTCAACTTGATTCGCCCGGACTCGGACCTGATGAATTGATTGAACTGCGTATCAAACTCTTGACCGAAGAAGTGCAAGAGTACGCCGAAGCCGCTCGGGCGGGCGACTTGGTCGAAGTGTTGGATGCACTGGCCGATATTGGCTACATCCTTGCGGGGACCATCATCAATCACGGCATGCAGCACATTTACGACGATGCGTTCAACGAAGTCCATCGCTCCAACATGGCCAAGTTGGTGAATGGCAAGGTCATCCGTCGAGAAGACGGCAAGGTCCTCAAACCCGAGGGTTGGCAACCTCCACACCTTGCACAATTTCTTCCAGACGAGGCGTAAACCCGTTCACATGGTTTCATGAACAATGAAGCCCAGCCCTTCTCATGAGCCGTCCTGTTGCGCTGGTGACCGGTGGAGGTCGAGGCATTGGAGCCGCTATTTCCGACCGTTTGGCTGCGGACGGTTACGATGTCCTCCTCACCTACAACAAATCGTCCAAGCCCGCAGAGATGATCGTCGACGAGATTCGTGGGCGCGGCGATGACGCCTTGGCCGTGAAGGTAGACTGTGCAGACCTGGGTGAAGTGAGCTTGTTAGGTCAACACCCTTGGATGGAGCGCGGCATCGACGTCCTGGTGTTGAACCACGGCGTGTACAATCGCATTCAAGGCCACGCCATGACCCTCGACGACCTCACAGCGACGATGAAGACCAATTTTGAGGGGGCTGTGGCGGTTTGGAAAGCAGTTCAACCTCATCTGACCCCCCATGCACGGATGGTGGTCGTCGGCTCCCAACTCGGCACGCGCGGCTCACCCCACGGTGCCGATTATGCCGCCTCCAAAGCCGCACTTTCGACCTGGGCGCGATCGCTTGCCCAATCTGTGGGTCCAGAGGGCAAGCGCGTGAACATCCTCGCACCGGGCTACGTCGATACCGATATTTTGGCCGGAGACAGTCAAGAAAAGCGACAACAGCGGGAACAAGAAGTTCCTCTTCAGCGCGTTGGCTCACCCGAGGACATGGCCGCCACGGTGTCCTTCCTCGTTGGCCCCGATTCAGCCTACATCACCGGGGCCATTCTCCATGTAAATGGGGGACTTTATCTCCCCTGAACCGGGATGATGGACGGGTGATTCCATGGTAAGTGATTGGGACGACGACGGCTCGTTTGAAGCCATGGCGGACCAACCTCTGTTGGAAGTGGATTTATCGCACCGCAACCCGTTTGATCTCTCGAAAGCGCTGGACGGTGCCGCTCTTGAAGAATTGAGACCCGACGTGAAGCGGTTCCGGCTCCACGCTGAATTCCAACCCGCCGGTGACCAGCCAAAAGCAATTGAAAATTTGATTTCTCAATTGGAAAAAGGGCAAGAAAGGTGCGTCTTGTTAGGCGTCACCGGTAGCGGAAAGACCTTCGCCATGGCCCACATCATCGAGAAACTCAACATCCCCACCCTCATCATGAGCCACAACAAGACGCTTGCTCGTCAGTTGCACCAGGAAATGGTGGGCTATTTCCCCGACAACGCCGTGGAATATTTTGTCTCTCACTACGATTACTATCAACCTGAGGCCTACCTCGCCAAGCGAGATTTGTACATTGACAAAGAATTGAGCATCAACGAACGCATCGAACAAGAGCGCTTTGCCGCCGTCGCCTCGCTGGTTTCTCGTCCTGACTGTGTCGTGGTCTCATCGGTATCGTGCATTTACGGTCTCAATCCACCCGAGACCTTTCTCGAATACCACCTGCGTTGTCATGTTGGTCAAGCCATCGAGACCCGCGATTTATTGCGGGAGTTGATCGAACTTCAGTACCGCCGTACCACAACCGATCTCAAGCGTGGAGAGTGCCGTGTTCGTGGAGAGGTCGTCGATATCTGGATGCCCAGTCGTGACGATCCACTGCGGATTGTGTTTGACTTTGACGGCATCAAGAGCATCCAAATTTGCGACCCTGTTTCGTGGGACGCCTTGGACACGCTCGAGGAGGCATGGATTCACCCCAAGGAATTCTTCATGAC
>Ga0160423_10005610_pt1 | contig 10225 bp, 13 predicted proteins | sample CRUFie14St8metaG_FD_108191 | JGI IMG/M metagenome (GOLD analysis project Ga0160423, IMG submission 108191) | Marine microbial communities from the Costa Rica Dome - CRUD Field 142mm St8 metaG | ecosystem: Environmental > Aquatic > Marine > Oceanic > Photic zone | place: Costa Rica: the Eastern... | reverse complement strand
TGCAATGCGAAACTCTTTGCCGCTTGCGATGTTGACGTGCTCGGAAAAGTCCCAGCTGTCAGTGCTATTTGTCCAAACAATCGTGTGATCTGTTGCACCTTTCAGCGTGATGCCGCCACCATCTGCCGTGACATCAGTTGGCGTGGCGACTGTGCCTAACTCGATGTTTTTATCATCAATCTGCAGCGTTGTGCTGTTAATTGTCGTAGTCGTGCCATTGACGGTCAGATTGTTTGTGACTGTCAGGTCATTGGCAATCGTGATGTCATTGGCAAGCTTGTCGCCTGTGACAGCATCATCCGAAATGTCACTTGTTCCGATCGTGCCAGAAGCTGCGGCTGTTATACGGCCCTGTGCATCAACAGTGATGTCTGCCGCCGTATAAGACCCTGCTGTAACGGCAGTGTCAGCAAGCTTTGCTGCTGTAATCGCGTCATCGGCAACATCAATAGTCGCAAGAGGGTAAGCGCTGACCTTGGTCCCGTGGATATACGCAAGCGAAGTCCATGCCGTGGAGCCATCACCGATTTTGATGTATCCGGTGTCTGTCTCGTAACCAATCTCCCCAGCTAAGAGAGTTGGGTCTTGGCTAGTCCAATTCGAAGCGGTGTCCCGGCGTTGTTGCTGCAGCGCAGAAAGATTAATGGTCATGCAGCAAGCCCTGAATTGATACGGTGTAAACGGGCTGGTGTTGCTGAAGCGCTGCCCGCATCGATATTGTAAACGCGCTCTGGGCTGTTGGAATCTGCATTTTTCGCGTCAATAATCAAATCATCGGTGTTAATTGAAATTGTTTCAAGCTTAACTTCAACAGTAAACCTGTCGAAAGAAACATCTTGAATTTGCGGTGGCTCTGAATATCGCCAAGCGTAGTTAAGGCCGACAGGAGATGTCGTGTAGTCTCCCCAAATTACAGACGGCAAGTAAAAAATTTCAAACGTTCCTTTCCTAGCAATAAAATGATCCTTTATAAGTATCATGTCTGCCTCTGTTAAATAAGAAAAAGACAGGCTTAGGGTCTGCTTTATCCTTCGTGCCCCACGCTGAAACCCAACGTATGTCCCGTCAAGCGCGACTTGCACGTTGGAAGGAACGTTGCCAGGCACATAAGTTCTCGATGTTGGCGAAACAGAAGGAAACGTAGACATGTCAGACCGGCACAGTCACCAGATCAATACTGACATTAAATCGACCTGTCACACCACCTGATTCAACGCTAAATGTGCTCGCGTATCGCCACTGATAATCGCTTGAATCCACTGGGACAGTTGAATAACCAGACCAGATTTCTGATGGCAGATCAAAAGGGATCAGCGATCCTTTTTGACCAGCAAAGTGGTCTGTAATAGATGTAATTTGTGTTTCTGTTAATCCAATAAACTCAAGAGATAATGTTTGCTCAAGCCGATTAGAGTTGCTGTATATAAATCTGGTGCCAACGCCATCAGGGCTTTCAAACTGCTCTTGCGGGTTATTGCCAAGACCAAAGACTCTTTGGTTAGGGACGATTGAAGGGAAATTTGCCATCAGATTGTTGTAAAGTTGCCGGCAAGAATTTCGTTGCTGATTTTGCTTATATTTGATGCGCTGAGCGGAAAATGATCTGCCGAGATCTTGCTGATCCCATCTAGGCTATGGCTGATTGAAGTGACCTGATAATGTTCAGTCTCGGTGCGGTCATCTCCAATGCTGTTGATCCGCTGCCTCTGCACCTTAATGACATCATTTATTGTCAACGATGTTGTCAGCAATGGTGTATCAAAGCTAATTGCATGCGTTGAATGTTTTCGTTTTGCAAGTTGATATTTTGCGTAAAGGTCAGCATGAGCTTCACTTGTGCAGCAGTCAGTCATGTCTATCTGCTCTACAGGCGCATCATTTGCAACCGTTGAAAACCTAACAGTTCTTGTTTTTTGCAGTCCAATCCTTTGTTTTTTAACTTCTCTGAAGGCGATAGAAACTTGAATGTCACGACGCGAATCAGCAGGGTCATACTCTTTGCCGAAGCTACCGGGAATGATATTTGCTTCAGTAAATGTTGCTACAGGGGTCAGGGCTGTGCCGTCAATTTCGTTATTTGCAGTAACCGGCAACAGAGGCCTGAAAGCATATTGACCGTTCTCTGACACAAGCTGCAAGAGGAAAAACGGTGCCATCGTAGATATGTAATCAATAATGTTTACTGATTGCTCGATGATTCCATTAAATAAAGCATCAATATTTGTGCAGAACGTCGCTATTGCCTGCAGGTTGCTGGTGTCGATTGGAGATGCAATGTTTGCAATGTTGCTTTCTGACCGACCAATGATCAAGAACAAATACATTGCAAGGTCAACGAACTGATTGCTGGCCCCAGACGTGCCAGGCGTCCCGGCGCTATACAAAGGCACCTTTACACCTTGATCAATGTAGACAGAAAGTTGGCGCGTTGAAGTTTTGTATTCGCCTTGGTCTGCGTTGCTTTCGTCATAGATGTTGCCTTGTATTTCTAAAAAAGTGATGTCTGCGTAATCTGTAAAATCAAAACCTGACCCTGGGTTTGTCGGATCGGCAACTGGGCTTGATGCATATTCAGCAACTATGCCCCCAAGTGTTCCAGTCGTTGCAGGGTTCGATGTATTGACCTGATTGTTAATTGTGCCGTTTTTCCATTTTTGATTCACGGGATTAGTTGTTCCATAATGCGCAAAAAGTATTGCGTGTGAGCCTGGTGCGAACAAATTTCCTATTCCACCTATGACAGATTCGCCTCTGTCGATAGCGCCAACAGCAAAACCGCCTTGGAGAACGCCTGACCTCGGCCTTCTGTTCTTCCTGAATGTAAATGTTGCAGGATCGCTTATACCGATATTAGCCCAATATGTAGAAGTGAGATCTGCGCCAGTAACAGAATCCCAGGCTTCATAGTTGTCGCCTGTAAATTCCATGACGGTATTAGTTGTGTCGCCGCTGCCTATGGTCAAGAACGCATTACCTGTGTGAGAGGATTCAAAATCTCGCCCGTACTCCACATAGCCTGAGGTTTTCTGAATCTCACCGATAAAATAGTTTGAATTAAAGTCGCAAAAAATTTTGCCGCTTGTTATTGGACAGCTGCTGGGAGATATGGCCATTGAAGACGCTGATGAATAATATTTGTTGATTGTTGGAACAGTGCCTGTTCTCCCTTGAATCTGTTCAGTGCCTACATAAGTATTTGTCGTTGCGGGGGTGCTAACAATCTCTCCCTGGCTTAGGGGATACAAAAAGATTCCGACAAAATCGTATGAACCTTGTTTTGACAAGGAAGGTTGCAGCCAAACTCCGCCAACGCTGCCAACTCTTTTACAGAAAACAATCGGCACGGTGTCACCGGCTGCTGCTGTCTTTTGCTCTTCACCCTCAATCTTGATAACTCTGGGCTTTTTACTGTTCTGTACTGCGTCATCGCTGCGCTGGGCGATATTGACAAGCTTTGAGGGAACTTGACGAACTCTTGCATCTGGCGCGATTTTTCTGATTGCAGCCATAAAAAACGCAGCTCTTGTAAGACCGCCTCTTCTGCCGCTACGTCTTTTGCCAGACCCAGAACTTCTAGCATCGAAGGTCATTTGTTTAAAGGACCGTATTGTTGAACGATAACAGCCAACTCCATTACGGACACAGCGAATGCACCTCCAAGAACCTGCGTTACGGCACGCTCACCGTCAAGAAGCTCACCATTGCTATCCAGATAAGCGTATGCGCCCTCGTGAATCGTCAGGCTGCAGCCTTCACGAGTGACGCCATCAGCGCAAACAACTCTGAAGTCATCACCGAAAATGTTGTCGTTCATGGGACGTGAGGACGGGTTTTATTAAGCATGTTGGCCGTAATTTTGCGCGTCGGCACCTGCGGATTTCTTTTGTTGATTGCAGGATTAACAGTCCAAGACACAGAAACATCGGAGAGAGTTGATTCTTGAATACTGCCGATATACCGGCTGATGCGCACCGCACTTGACGGATCAAATGCGTCACTGCCTGCAGTTTGAATATAAAGACTCGCAATCAATAAGTTGTCTGCTGCCATCGCGTCATCCGTAATATCAACAATCTCGGCAGTTGCAGCCAGCTCAACAGTTAAGTTATTGATGCTTGCAGCGTCAACCGAACCAAAGCCGTCAACGTCAAAAGCTAAATAGTAGTAAGTTGAATTTGATTCTGTATCTGCAAAACCAAGCTTTTGCCCTTCTTGATAAAAATTTTGCCATTGTTTCGTAGGCCTGCGAAATCCAGAGTTGATCACATTTGTGCGATCAGAGTAATACTCCATGAAGCAAAGAATATCGTAATTAGTGGACATCAGATGCCAAGCCCTGCGCGAACCATATTATCTTGTCTGATGATTTCAAGCGTTTGTTCAACACCCGCTTGCACTGCTGCAGACATATCTTGCGTTGTCACAAAATTTGCGCCATTCATTTGAGTCACAGGCCCGGTCTGTATGCTGACGTTTGCGCTTGAAGGCATCGCAACGCCTCCAGCCGCAAAGCCAGGAACAGCACTAATACCCCGCTTGCCAGCAAGATAATTAGCAGAGAAGCCAGCCGCCTTGCTTTGGGGGATGATGTATTCGGGTTCTCCCCCTTCACCAATCAAGCCAAGGGTTGGCCCTTTAACAACACCGCCCCGAGCAAAGGCTTTAAACGAACCCAGGTTGTAGCCGCCCTGCGCTTGGAAAGCTACCGGTCCGCCACCACCGCCTTTACCTCCTGCAGCCTTGGCAGCATTAAGTTCTCTTTGTGCAGCGGCTGCTCTACTTATAGCGCTTGCGGCAGCAGATGCGTTGTTCGCAACCTGAATAAACATTTGCGCGGATTGTGACGCGGCTTGTGCGGTGCTTTGAGTACCGTTTGCCAGGTCAAATGAAGACGTTGCGCTTTCTCCAAGACGCGAGGCCAACTCATTTGCTTGCTGATTGCTTATACCAATTTCATCACTAACCAGTTTCTGTTTCAGCTTTTGCTGTGCTGTCATTTGCGCCATTTTCAGCTGCGCATTGGCTCCTATTGTTTGCTGCTCAGCGATCTTAGCTTGTGTTGCAATTTGACTATCTATAAGCTTGATGTTTTCTCTCTGCACGTTTACCGCTTCTTGTGTTCTTTGGGTTATCAAGGCTGCTTTTTCCGCGCTATCTGCCTCAGCGGCGGCAAGCATACCTTTAGCCTCGATCATTCTGGCTTCAATTTCTGCGCCTTGCCTCTTAAACTCAAGCTTCCTTTGCTCGGCCTCAATGGCTAGCAATGTTTGCTGGTGGGCGATTTTTGCGCTTTCAATCTCGTTTTGGAAGATTTGTTGCGCAATTTGCAATCGCTGCCCAGCAGAGGTGGCCTGTTCGTATGCAATTTGTAGACTTTGATTCTGCATTTCGTTGATCTTCGCTTCTGCTTCCAACCTTGCGTTTGAAAGATTTAATGAATTGGTATATGCCTGCTCTGCTTGTTGTATTTGTTGTTGCTCTTGCTGCACACTTTGCAAAGCCGCTTTGCTGTTATCAATAAATTTCTGCTTAGCCACAGCAGCAGCTTCAGTTGCTTCTTTAAGCTGATCAGTCTCTTTTTTAACTTCGTTGACAGGCTGCTTCGCTTCTTCCGCTTTGCCTTTCATAGTCACAAATGCAGCAACAACTGCAGTAATGCCAGCAACAATGCCAACAGGTCCTGTCAGCACAGCGACAACAGCACCAATGCCAGTGGCAATGACTGGGAGCAAAGGCGCTATCGCAGCAAAAGCTGTAGCAACAGCCGTAAAACCAATAACAGCAGCTTGAACCGGCTCAGGCAGCTCCAAAAATTTACCAACCAGGCCAGCTATGCCTTTCAGGATCGGATCAAGGATAGGTGTTAACCGTTGACCAATCGTCGTGGACAAATCTGACATCGCCTTGTTGAATTCACGCACGCCATCTGAAGGCGGAAACCCTTGATTTTCGATGCCCTTGAGCGCGTTGATTATCACATCTGTTGTGAGCTTGCCTTGGCTGCTGAGGTTTTTTAACTGACCTACAGTCACACCCATTGATTGGGCTACGGCTTGGCCGATTTTTGGCAGCCGCTCCATGATGCTTCTGAACTCATCACCCTGGAGTTTCCCCGAACCCAGTGCCTGGCTCAACTGCAGCATTACGCCTTCAGTTTCTGCCGTGCTGAGGTTCATTTGCTTTGCAGCAACATTAACCCCGTTAAAAACGGTTTTGATGTCATCCAAAGATGTGCCCATAGGCCGCAAGCGACCAAACAGATCACCCACCGCATTAGCGGCATCTGTTTGACCTAAGGTGAATTTTTCGGCAGCCTCATTGGCAAACTCCTGAAGCTTGGCACTTTCACCAAACTGATCACCCAAAAACTTCAATCGCTTTGCGGTGCGGTCTGCCTGCACACCGGCATCAGCAAAGCCTTTGACAACTGCACCAATAGCAAGGGAACCTAATGCGCCCTGCAGGCTTACGGCTTGACCTTGCAGCTTCTTGAAGCTGCCCCTGACCCTGTTTACTGCGCCGCCAAGATTTTTTTGCAGATTTTTACTTGTCGCATTGATCTTATTAAGGACACCTGAAATCTTGTCCTGCGCGGTAAGTTCAACAACAACCTGGCCCGCCACAAGAATCCTGCCGAGTTCAGCCCAGTCTACCGCCGTTTAGCTTTCCGGCGCATCTCTTCCTGCTCTTCAGCTTCTACCTCAAACAACAGGCACCACAGCTGCAGCTCTTCCCGAGACATTTTGCTCGATAGCTCAGAAAGCGTATACCCCAGTTCACGGGCTACACGCATCTGAATCCTCAAAGGCCAATCGTCCTTGAAGAGCTTGCTTAGTTTTTTGCCTCATCCTCAGTAACGTTGCCTTCCCCAGTAATCAAGGCAACCATCAATGCCTGCAAATCTTCATCCCTAACGTCGTTCTTAAGCTCAGCAATTTCACCGGCCTTAAACATCCGCTCACCGTTTTCATCGGTCGCTTTATTGACTAAAAGCTGTAAAGCATACTGGGTAGCCTCGTCCGATTTAGCTTGTTTCTGCGCCCTTTCCCGCTCTGCCATAGTCAGCGGGGTAGACCAGAAGACGAACTCTTCTCCATTGCTAAGAACCACAATGCGCTTTACTGGCGTTAAATTTGCCGCCTTTTTCAGTCGGTCAAGTGCGCGTGCGCTTGCAGCGGAAGACATAAAAACCTGCGAATATCAAGCAGATACTACTCATAAAAAAACCCCCAGCGCAAGCCGGGGGTAAACGAACCAACAGCAAATAATCAAGTCTTGCTAAGGTCGAAGGTAGGCACAGCGGACGGACGGAATGCAACTTCAATCTGCTGAGCGTCGTCTGGGTTAACGGTATAGCTGGCAGAAGTCAGCACAGCTTCCATTTCGATTGAGCGGCTTGCAGTGTCATCAACAGAGCCAGAAGAAATCACCCGGTCGATATACAGCTTGAACTGCACGCCGGTCTGAATCCGTTGGATTACGTCTTCCACCAAGCGGGATGCAATGGTGGTGTCGTCGTCGGTCGTGTAGATCGTGGCGGAGCCTTCACCATCAGCAAAGCCGGTGATGTAGGTCTTGAACGGTGCGTTTTGTCCCAGAGTTTGACCAATCGTGGTCACGTCAATTTCATCGCGGGTGATCTCAAAAGACCATTCGCGAACGGCGCCAACCGCTTGGAACTCAGCAAACTTTATGGTGAACGGCGTGGTGCCGTCGGTGCCATCGTCAGTCAGGGCCAACTCAGATCCGCCAGCTGTAGCGGAAAACGTGGCTACGCCGGTTGATGCGGTGTAGGTCTTAATGAAGACATCGGTGCTAGCGTCAAGGCCAGAGGGCAAAGTGCCGCCAGTACCAGTCCCGAAGGAAACCTTGTCGTTGACTTTGAAGCTGCGAAACGCGCCAACGTTGATTTCGTTGTCGGCATTGGTGACATCTGCAGCCTTGAAAGTGCTGTCAGTGCCAGCAGGCTTGTAATAGAGTGCGCCGGACGTACCGGACAGAGTGGTTGCCATAACGTTTGTACGGTAGTTGGCTCAGCTCATTGTACGAACGCATTGAATGTTATGGCTAGCTCTGTTTGAAAAAAGGATTCAGGTGAGCCAGCCTCAACGATCGCTGGGCCGTTGGCTGCGTCAAAAATAATCTGGCTGACGATCTTCCGGTCGAACAGGTCTTTCAAGCGTTCGGCCAGCGTGAAGTTGTCGCCAGTGCCAACACCGATCGGGCTAAAAATACCGATGACAAGAATCCCGGCTTGGCGATTGCTGCCGGTTGTAGGGCCAAGCAACGTCGCATAAGCGTTTTCCCCAAACCGGATCTGCACCTTGATCCAAGTGGAGTTATTAGGCGGCGTGAACGGGACGTTTTCGAAGCTGACTTGGTATGACGGCGACTCCGCCATTTCAGTGGCAATGCGTGCCTCAATCGCAGCCCTGATGTCGTTATATGTACTGCTCATGGCTTACTTACAATCCTGTTCCACATGCTAGGAATAGCGTTTTGCACGTCTTTCCCGGCAAGCAAAGTAGGCCAGCCTTGCGGCAAACCAAAACGTGAGCGGAACTGCCCCTTCCATGACGGTGGCATGTTTTCGCCATAGGTGATGGCCTCCCCGTAATTCTGGGTATTGTTGACGATCCTGGCGGTCAGACCCTTGTCTACATAAACAGGCGGTTGCCAATTTGACTTGAACGTTCCTCCGTTAACTTCACCAACAGGGCTTAACTCAACAACTCGATTGCGCAGCTTGACGCCTGCTTCTTTGACAAGTTCTTGAATCTTGCCCTCGCAGTAATCACCAATCTGCAGAATCTGGATTTGACGCTTAGCCATCAGCCCCTCAGGATCAGCTCATAAGCGATTGCTGTGTTGTCCTGCTCAACCGTGTTGACCGTGATGATCTGGTACACAACAGAGCTGATGACAACTCTGTCTTTTGTGCCTGGGGCGGTTGTCAGGTCGCTTGCTGCAACGGTCAGACGTTTGTCTTCTGCTTGAATCAGGCTGCTGACTTCTGCTTTCGAAACGCCTTCAACAACACCTTTAATGGTGGTGTCGCTGACTGTTTCACCGCTTAGGCCAGTCGTTGTGTTGTAAGACCCGCTTGTAACGTACCTGATGGTTACGTTGCCACCAAGCTTGGCGGTCACCTTGCTTGCGGCTTTTTTAACTGCGTCTGCTAGTGCCATCAGATTCGATAAGCGACGACAGCACCGCCGTTCAGCTTGATGCTGGTGAAAATGCCTTGGATCTCACAGCTGGCCTTAAACACCACAGTTGTCAAAGCGTTGCCGGTGAAGTTCTCCCCCACGAGCGTGTGAAACTCCGAGTCTTCAAGTGACACAATCTTCCAGAACCGGCCAGTGTGCGTGGCCGTGTCACTGATGAAGTGCGGATTGAGATGCTCGTAACTCGGGTAACTCATGATCAGATCTTGTAAGCAAGGCAAGCGCCGCTTGTCAGCGTGATGCTAGTGATCACGCCGCTGATGTGAGTGTCAGCCACAAACGTTTCACCAGCCAAGCTGTTGCCGGTCGCATTTTCAACAGTGATGGCGCTGATCACTGAGTCTTCTTTAAAGTAGATCTTGCAAAACCGCCCAGTGTGTGCGGCGGTGTCAGAGACAAATTCAAAGCCGGGGCCGAAGTCGTATTGCATGATCAGCTCCGTTTGATAGCGATGTTGCCTGGTCCACTGATTCTAAGCCCGGTCAAGTACCGTTCAAGCAACGGTGGCACGCGATCCGCGCCAACCGCACCAGTCTTATCAGGAGTGACATTCAGGCTGCCGATCTGAACATTCTTAAAGTCTTCAAGGCCACTCAACCCAATGCCGTCTTTGTTGTTGTTCAGGTAGACAGCAAGGACAACCTGAGCCCGCTTGACTTGATCTGGAATCTCTTCGTCAGTGAAGTAGTCGTCAGAAATGCGGAAAGGAAACCCCGTGGAAAATGTATTCACGTAGGTGTCTGGCTTTCGCACGCCAGTACGAGGCCACTGCAGTGCCTGCGTATCCGTTGCCCTTGCCCCAAGAAACCGCTCACGATCCAGTCGCTGTGTTGCGGTGTAAAGCGCCCTGTTCTTTTGATCGTCAGTTGCAGAGCCCCAAGCGGTTACATCTGCATCCTCGACCATGCCATCAACGATGGCCTGCGCGTCACTCAGCGTTAGGTAGCTGTTGGCGCTTGCGCCGCCCGCTGTTGCGTCGATTGATACTGCCATCGGGC
>Ga0160423_10005609_pt1 | contig 10228 bp, 9 predicted proteins | sample CRUFie14St8metaG_FD_108191 | JGI IMG/M metagenome (GOLD analysis project Ga0160423, IMG submission 108191) | Marine microbial communities from the Costa Rica Dome - CRUD Field 142mm St8 metaG | ecosystem: Environmental > Aquatic > Marine > Oceanic > Photic zone | place: Costa Rica: the Eastern... | reverse complement strand
CCGCACATACCTCCGGGAAGCCGCCGTCGCCCGTGAGCCCGGCGCCGTCAGCCACCCCCTGCCCGCGGACTCGGCGCCCGGGGGGTGCCGCGGGGGGGGCGGGGGGGGGGGGGGGGGGGGGGGGGGGGAGGGGGGGGGGGGGGGGGGGGGGGGGGGGGGGGGGGGGGGGGCGTGGGCGTGGGCGTGGGCGTGGGCGTTTGCTGCGGCTCACCTTCCTGGACTTCCCTCCCTCGGATTTCCTCTTCTTTCCGGCTGGCCCTCCCGCGCCGGCGTACCCCGCGCCGGACTTGTCCTTCTTGCCACCCTCGCTCTTTCGGGGCTTCTTCGCGGACATGGCCTCCTCGAGGCACTCCAGGTGGACCTCGTCCGAAATGCGCAGGCACTTCTTTAGCAGAAGCTTGAGCTTTTCCTTCTCCTGCAGGAACAGGAGTGGGGGCCCAAAGGGACGAGGGCATCGAGGGGAGGGTGTCAGGGCAAGGGAGTCAGCCATCTTCTTCGTCGCGGGTGGAAGGTGGAGAGCAGAGCACTCACCAGGGCGTCGGCCGCCGACTGCTTCTGAAAGTGAAGCGCGCGCAGGGTCGCAATGTACGCATCTTTCTCAAGCGCCCTCACTACGCGAAAGGAAAGGAGCGGCGAGAGCGGTTCGAAACCGAAATGGCGGAAGACGACGACGAGAGGCGAGATGGTCAGCCACGGAGAAAGAAGAGAATATGGGAGGTCGCGCGAGAGGGGGGGGGGGCGAGGGGGGCTCCCTCCAACGCGAGGGAGACGTGGTCTCGTCCCGGCCGGTCGACGAAATGGCGACGGCGCACCCATCGCCCACCGTCCGGGTCTTCCCTCGCTTTGGCTGTCGCTTCTTTAGGAGGATCTTTTCTCTCCTTTTCAAGGAGCGGCGCTTCCCCAACCCACCCCCCGCTCGTCGTCGTCCTTTGGTTCCCGCTCGGTCCAGCCGTCGACAAGGATTGCCTCGCCCTCGGTCCACAATCTCCGAAACCTTACCGTCTGTCATGGTGTGTGTCCTCCCCCGCGGCTCTGTCCCGCGGTTTCCTCCTGCCCCTGCCGCTCTACCTTGTTGCTCCGCTCCCCGCCCCTCAGGCCTTCCCGCTCTTTCGCTGCCTTTCCTCCTCCGATCGATCATCCACCGAGCCACCGAGCAATTGTTCACAATTCAAAATCCTCAATCTCAAATCTCAAACAATTTTTTAGCCCCCTCTTCTGGGGAAGGAGGGCGGGAGCGCGTGAGACAAGAGGAGTTTTGCGAGAACCCGATGACGATCGAGGGCGAGAGCGAGCCGGCGACGGTGGAGGCCGCCACGGAGGTGGTCCCGGCCGAGGCCATGGCCGACACCGACACCGCCGCCCCGTCCTCCCAACCCAAGGAGGACGCGGGAGCCGCCCTAGCGCAAGCTGCTTCCACAGTTCAACCCATGGCGAAGTACAAGCTCGTTTTTCTGGGAGACCAGTCCGTGGGGAAAACAAGTATTATCACGCGGTTCATGTACGATAAGTTCGACAGCACGTACCAGGTGAGTGAATCGATAGAAGACTAGCGTAGAGTAGGAGGCGACTTGGGCCACAAAGCGACTTTCCGCGACTTGGAAACGCGAACATACTTCATGAAGAAAAGAATAAGTACGTCTTCGAAAACGGACTGAAACTGAAACCTGGCACGACGGACCCGTGCCTCCCCTCCTTCCTCTCTCTCTCGTTTCTCTCTCTCTCTCTCTCTCTCTCGCTTACGCGTCGCAGGCGACCATTGGCATCGACTTTTTGTCGAAGACGATGTACCTGGAGGACAGGACGGTCCGCTTGCAGTTGTGGGACACGGCTGGTCAGGAGCGTTTCAGGTCCCTGATCCCTTCGTACATCAGGGACAGCAGCGTGGCGGTCGTGGTGTACGACGTCACGAACCAGACCTCCTTCGCGAACACCGTCCGATGGGTCAAGGACGTCAGGTGAGTGGGGAGCCTAGCCTGCCTGTTTTCCCCAAACGTTTCGCAAAGCTCACCTCACCCTCAATCCAATCCATCATCTCTTCTTTCTTCCTTTCTTGGTTTGCTTTCTCACGTGTCTTTCTTTATCCTGGCTGCCACAGGGCGGAGAGGGACTCCGACGTGATTCTAGTGCTCGTCGGAAACAAGACAGACTTGGCGGAGAGGAGGCAGGTCACGGCAGAGGAGGGGGAGGCGAAGGCCAAGGAGCTGGGAGTGCTTCACATCGAGACGAGCGCGAAGGGAGGGGTGAACATCAAGGCCCTCTTCAGGAAGATCGCGTCGTCCCTGCCAGGGATGGAGACCGTGTCGGTGAGCAGGGCCAAGAACCTCGTTGACGTCAGGCTAGAGCCAAACGCGCAGGGAGGCGCGGGGGCCGCTGCCCAGGCCTGCAGCTGCTAGGCTAGGCGGGGAGGGCCAAAAAAATTCCTGAACAAGTAGGGGTGGTCTTGGCCCCGGCCTTTTGAAGGACTCTAGCTCTCTCCTTCTCCTTCTCCTTCAGCAGCGGCTGAAAGATCGTGTGTTTTTTCCAACTCGACCTTCCAGTCTTTTTTGGAAGGCAGTACCTACCTGTCCCCCCTTTTGTTCACCAAGGTTGACAAGGTTGACAAAAGAGTCCCCAAAACTTCGCAACTTCCCCGCCCCATGATCCGCCATCTCTTCTCTGAGAAGAATTCTCTTGAAACATTTCCATATTGAAATGTTGTTTTTTTTGAACGTTGTTCCGGACAGCTGGGAGCCCCCTGCAACACAAAACACAACAGAGAGAGACAGGAGCGGAGCGGGCAGCGCTCGGTGTGAGCGGGAGGGTCTAGGGGCGGGCGAGAGCGAAGGAGGGTGCGCGAGGCGGGGGGCCAGACCAAGAACATTGTCATGATGTCGAGGGCCGAGGCGGAGCCTCACGACGAGACGACCCTGGGACCTAAGCCGCCAAACGTGTCGTCGGCAGAGGAGACCCAGGGGGACCGAGACTACGGGTGGGAGACGAGCAAAGAAAACTTGCAGCCTGTGAAGGTCGGCAGGAGCGTGAGCGCCCTGAAGCAGGCCACCGCGCTGGTCTCCGCCGACCAGGTGGAGGCCCGCCAGGCGGCGAAAGACTTCGACGAGAGGAAGAGGTGAGCGTCCACCCGCCGAACAACCTCAAAAAAAACTCCCCCCTCCTCCCCGTAACCTAACCCCCTCGCTTTCCCCGCCGCCCATCAAAATTGCAGCGACTTTGAGGCGGAGCTCGCATCTTACTCTGGCGACGACCGCCTCGGCGTTTGGGTCCGCTACCTCAAGTGGCACCAGACCGCGTTGCCCTCCACAACGAGGACGGGGAGCCAGGAACTTGTGAGTCTGCTCGAGCGCTGCACCGACGACCTCTTCCAAAGGGGCCAGCACTTCAAGGACATCCGATTCCTTCGGGTATGGATCCAGCGCGCGGACTCGTGCCGCGACCCGGAGGACGTGTTCAGGTTCCTTGAGGTCCACCAGATCGGGCAGGACTTTGCCCTCTTTTACGAGGCGAGAGCTCTTTGCCTGGAGAAGCGCGGGAGCCATAGGGACGCCATGGCGGCCTACGAGCTCGGAATCGCGAACATGGCCATGCCCGTGGACAGGCTCAGGAGGAAGCTCCAGGCCTTCCACGGCAGGATGGCAAGGAGGGCGGAGAGGGACGCCAGGAGGAGCCACCAGGCCACCCCGGCGCAGAGGCAGGCGCTGTCCAGCATCCAAAGACCCGGACCCGAGGACTACCGGACGCCAGTGCAGGGCGGAGGACGCGCGGCCCGAGGGCCCGAAGGCAATGCCCGCGAGCTCAGCGTGTACACGGACACCCCCGGGGGCGCGGTTGGAGGCGGAGGTGCGAGGACGGCCCTCTCCTCTCTGGGCGCCGGGCCCTTGGACGGGGAAGCCTCCAGGCGGGATTGGACGAGGCTTCAGACCGAGCAGGAGCGGAGCAAGGAGAACGAGCAGGCCGCGTCGAGGTGGAACACATACAGCGTCGCCCAGGGCACCGTGCCGGCTGACCCTGCGGCTAATGCCGGCGCTGACGCCGCGGGAGGGCCATCCTTGGAGATCCTAGTAGACGACGAGTTTGTGGAGCCCCAGCCCTTCTCCCTGCCGCGGCAGGAGGTTGGGGTGAGAACGCTGGCCGAGGGGCAGGCCCCACCGTCCGGCAGGAAGGCCAGTGCACGCAAGCCCAAGGCCAAGCCAAGCGAGAGCGTTCTGGTGTTTCCTGAGCGCGAGAGCAGGGATGCGGTTACGGGGGAGGACGTCAGTGTGGAAGAGAGGAGGGCGGAGTGGATCCTGGCCAGGATGGCGGCCGCGGGGACCGCCGGCCCGGCCGAGCGGGAGGCCGAGGCCGAGGCTGAGGCCGCGCAGGGCGAGGACGTCACCCTCTTTACCCGTGAGGCATTCGAGTGTATCGACGCCATGTTCACGTCCCAGAAGGCAGGGAGAGCGGACCGCGCGGATGTCCCCTCGGAGGCGCCCTTCTCGCACCAGAAGAAGCTGGACTTCGGTTGCTCCGCGGCGGAGGAGGCTGCGGTGGAGATCTACGAGGACACGGCCATCCTGCCCAGCGGCGCAGGGGGCCCAGGGCTGGGGCTTGGGAACGTGGAGGAGGAGGGGAAGGAGAACGGCCCGTTGGCGGCACCGCCCTCGATCGGCCGCGCCCCCCACCGCGAGCTCGGGGGGACCCTCCCGCTCGATGAGGTCTCGGATGAGGACCTCCTGTCCCGGGGTATCGAGGTGGGGACGGGGCTGGCCCTAGATGATGACGCCGATGACGATGACATCTTCGCCAGGGACGAGTCCCTGCTGGAGTTGCCCGCGGACAGGCTCAGGTCCTTCCGGCCTTCCGAGGATACCGACGACTTTTCGGTCTTCGAGGATGAATAAACCCGTCGGCCCTTCGTGTAGTATAGTAGACAACGATTTCTTCTTCAACAAACTCACAATTTGTGTACCCATTTGGCGTTACATTGCCAGGCCGCTCCTGGCCCTGTTCCCCTGGATGTTCCTCAGCCTCCGGTTCCCCTTGTCGATGTCGGACATGATCTTCTTCGCCCAAACGGACGAGGACGAGTTGCCCAAGATGTAAATCAGAGACCCGCGGTCAAACTGAGACTCGTCAATCGCGCGCGACATAATTGGTGGCTTGGTCTTGGTTTGCGCCTGGCCCAGCCCTAGCGTGCTCCTGCCAAAGTTGGTCCTAGGTTCCAGGACGGCCCTCCCCGATGCCCCTGGCCCCCCCTTGGCCGGCTTGAGAAAGTCTGAGCTGCCCCCGCCTGCCGTGACGGGGGAGCCAGCCCACGCCATCTGGTTGGTCGCCGGCATCAGTGGCGGGGGGTCCGAGGACGCCCTGAAGAGCGAGGACCGGCCCCAGGCCTTCTTCGGCGACGCCAGCGAGGTCTGCTCGAAATCTGCGCTCGTGGAGGCGCCACCAACCGAGACGCCAACCCCGAGATTAGACCTAAGTGAGTCTATCTCCTCCTGCATCTTACCCCAGTCGTCCTGCGACGATGAGGTGGCCGCCTTGGCGCCACCGCCGGCCGTCCCGCTCTGGCCCAGGGTGCTCCTCCCCGTCTTCTTGGCCTTGGGCTTGAGCTTTCCCCGGTCTATCCCGTTCTGAAGGTCGATCTCGTTTCTCATCCGGTCCTGGAACTTGAGGAGATTCGTGCTGGGCACCCCAGAGTCGCTGCTGGCGTACCCGCGCCGCTCAGACCCGGGCATGCCGCTCGGCGTTGCATCGTGCGCCATTGCCCGGTCCTCCTGCGGAGTCCTGGAGGCCCTGCCACTGCTCCCCTGCCGCGACAGAGACCCGTCTGCCCGGTACTCGTACCTCTCGTCCTGCCGCTGCTTCAGGATTCCCAGCAGCTGCTTCTTCTGGAGCCTCTCCACCTTGAGGTCCTCGCGGAGCTGCTTGGCCTCTACCCTGAGCGAGTCGAGCTCCACAGTGGCGTCGTTGAGCTTCTCCTGCAAGGAGGTCAAGACAGAAATGTCCGTGCTGCCGTCTTCAGAGACAAACTTGCTCAGCAGCGCCCTCAGCCTCTCGATCTCCTTGTCCTTGGCCTCGATCTGCCTCCTCGGATCCTCCACGATGTTTGTAGTCGCCACATTCTTGACGTTCCCGGCCCTCGTGGCGAACTTGAGGGTGGACATGGTCTCGTCCACGGCACACTCGCTAGGCGAGACAGTCGCCACGATTGTCGTCAGGCAGTTTCCACCAAGGGAGTCCTGCAGCAAGTGGGTCAGCTTGGAGTCCCTGTAGGGTATGTGGACCCTGCCCTTCTCCGTGATGCAGGCGATGACATTGGCGAGCGCACTGAGCGAGGCGTTGATCGTGCGCTGCTCCTGGATGCGCTCCTCCTCGCTTTCCATCTGTGGGAACCTCTCGCTCCCGGCCAGGTCCACCAAGTTCAGCTTGCTCCTGATCAGCACGGCCTTGTCCCCCCGGTTCACCTTCTGCTCCACCGACAGCTGCAGTATGGTGTGGGACCTCGACGACTTTTGGTTCATCTCCGTCTGCCGCACGGTCCTGTGCTTGTTTCCCCTGCGCAAGATCTTCATCAGGCTCTGCGCGCTCGTCACCTTGACGACGGTCGACCCGGGGACGTAGATTCCCCTCTCCGGATCGTCCCTGAGCTCCAGGCCGGCCTTCTTCCTGCTGACGTCCAGAGGGTCCTTCTTCCTGGACTTCTTGAAGGGCTCCAACAAGTCGTGCATCCTCTCGTTGTAGATCTCGAGGTAGGTGCAAAAGACGTCAACTTTCTCCGCCTTGAGCGCGGACTGCTGGGCGAACTGGAAGAGCTCGTCCGCTGCCCTGGGAATGATCCCGGCGTATTTGGGGAGCTCGTTCCTGCCGCCGAGCTTGCTGGCCGAGGGAGGCTCGTCCCTCGCCGCGGACACAGATTCCTTTCCAGTGAAGGACCCCCCGAGGATGGTGTATGTTTTACCGGTGCCAGTCTGGCCATACGCGAAGATCGTGGAGTTGTAGCCCTTGGTCACGGCCTCCACCGCGTCACTGACCGAAGCGTAGGCCTCCTGCTGCGACACGTCCTGGTCGAAGACCCTGTCGAACTGGGCCTCCACGATGCTGCCATCTCTAAGCAGGTGCACCACCTTGTCCTGCGTTCGTTGAGGGAAGCGGGGGAGCGGGAGTGGGGGTGGGGGTCAGCGAAACACTCCCTGAGGGACCAGCAGTCTCTCGTTTGAACTTACCGATACGGCCTCGACGACCTGCCTGTACACGACCTCGCGCTTGAGCTGCGGCCGAACTCTGATGCATACGCGGACGCTCCCCTTGGGCTTATCATCCGGGCCGTCCATCTTGGACTGGTGTTCGTCCATGCCCGTCTACCCGACCACCTCGCAACACGTGCAACGTGACCCCCCCTCCCACTTGAACAGCAGCCCAGGTTCACGGGCGCATGGCCGGCCTAGGGAAAAAAAACAAAGATATCACCTTTTGCCCGCCTTGGAGGCTCCTCTCTCCACCTTTGAACCGCCGGTGTTGTCGTGTGTCCAAGTGCCGCAGCCGCTTCCTCAGCCTTATGGACGGGTCTGGTCACCCTGGTCGCCCAAACCCAAGGTCGGTTATGGACCTTATTTGAAGCTCACTCTGCCTCTCTCTATCTAGCCCCCTTAAGCCCACCCCCAAGGGCAGCGCCCTCCGCGTCTCCAAGTCCACCGCTTGCCCTTCGGCTTGGGCCACTGGCTTCCACTCCTGGCAACGCTCCCGTGCTCGCTCTTCGAACTGCGTTCCTTTCAATTCAAATGTGAACGGATATACGAGAAAACCAAGGGGGGGGGTCAACGGACGAAATGAAAGAAATGTTTCCAAGCTCTTGGAAATGTTTCCAAGGCGGTGCCTTTGAAAGACCGCCGGGACAGGCCAAAGAGACAGAGGGAGACCGGGAGGGGGGGGGAGGGAAGGGGGTTGTGGTGTCGGCCAAGATGGCGCCCATCACAGAGCAGATGATCCGCCAGCGGTGCGAGCACAACGAGGGAATCGTCACGACCCTGGAGGAGATATCCTTGCACCAGCTGAACATTGAGAAGATCGAAGTCATCGGCGTTTTGTGCAAACGGTTGAAGATCCTCTTGCTGCAGAGCAACGTGATCGGCAAGATCCAGAACTTGCACAAGTTGAAGGATCTGGAGTACCTCAACCTCGCCCTGAATAACGTGCAGAAGATAGAGAACTTGCAACGGTGCGAGTTTCTGGGCAAGCTCGACCTCACGCTGAACTTCGTAGCGAAACAGGGGCTGCTCTCGCTCCACTCGCTGCGCGCGAACGTGCACCTAAAGGAGCTCTACTTGGTGGGCAACCCGTGCGCGGACTGGTCGGGGTACAGGGACTTCGTGATCGCCACCCTACCCACGCTGGAGAAGCTTGACGGGGAGGAGGTCAAGCCCTCGGAGAGGATTCGGGCGAAGCAGAGGCTGAGGGAGCTGACGGAGAGGTTGAGGGGCGAGCTCGTGGGGGAGGGCCTGGACCCGGACGCCTGGATCGACGTGGAGATCCCCCCGGAGTACGACGAGGACGAGCTGGAGGTGATCGACTCGCAGTTCGAGGAGAGGGACGGTGAGAAGCACCGGCCTTGGTGCCCCGCAACGAGGGTGCTGGAGGCCAGGGAGAACGAGGCCGAGGAGCGTGCGGCGGAGGAGAAAAAGCGAGGCGAGCGGGACAGGATCTTCGACAAGCCCCCCGCGCCGAGGAGGGAGAGGCTCGAGGAGGTCGACGAGAACCAGAGGATCTACAACAAGAACGAGGGCAGGTGGGACTTCACCCTCCTCGACACGGAGGACGACTCGAGCGTGGTGCTGACCGTACCCGTCGGCAAATTCCTGGACACCTCGCTGATCGAGGCGGACGTGCAGCCGACGTACGTCAGGCTCCTCATTAAGGGAAAGCTACTGCAGCTCACACTCCACGAGGAGGTCATGCCAGACTCCAGCAAGTGCGAGAGGAACAAGCACACGGGGTCCCTCGTGTTGACGATGCCAAAGGCGGGGCGGGGGCCGGTCGTGGGCAAGGCGAAGGGCGGCGCGGTGAACCCATACAGGGAGGTGATGGGCAGGGGGAGCGCGGCGAAAGGCGGCGCGGTCTCAGTGAGGGGCATCGTTTCACCCAAGGGCGAGGGGGACGGCGGCAAGGCCCAGGCCGACTTCTTGATCCGGGAGGCGGCGGCCTCCTCCTCGGACGACGACGACGACGACGACGACGACGACATCCCGCCATTGGAGTAGTTCAACGCTACCCGTGCCCTTGGGTTGATTCATGGATCTGGGCGCCCAGGACTTGTGGCAGAGATCGCGCGCGAGATCGCGAAAAAAAAAAAAAAGGGCAACACCGATCCGGTGGAGAGAGACAGAGAGAGAGAAAGGGAGGGCGTGAGAGATGGTCGGGCAAGCGACGAGAATGGCTGCTCAGCCCCGCAAGTTCGACGTCGTCATCTTCGGCGCCACGGGTTTCACTGGAAGCCTCGCCTGTGAGCACTTGGCTCGCAGGCTCGTGTCCGACGAGAAACTTTCGCCCTCCAAGTTCGCCATTGCCGCCAGGAGCTCCGAGAAGGTCGAGAGTCTGAAACAGAGGCTGTCGCAGGAGGTGAGCCCTTGCTTCTCTTCCGTGGCATCACTCGTGGGCGACGCCAGCGACGAGGACTTCCTCAAAGACATGTGCTCCTCCACGAGTTGCGTGCTCTCCTACGTAGGACCGTATCTCAAATATGGTCTTCCTCTTGCCCGGGCGTGCGTGGAGCACGAATGCGATTATTGTGACATCACGGGAGAAGCCACCTTCCAGCTCGAGCTCCTAAAGCTCCACGACGAGGCCAAACGAAAGGGTGTGAAGTTGGTCACCAGTTGCGGGTACGACTCGGTTCCCTTTGACTTGGCTTCCCTCCAACTGGTGCGAAACCTGAGGAAGAGGGCAGGACCTTCTGGAGGCGGAACGGTGTGCGTCCAGGCGTGCACGGGGCCGAGCAAGGGCGGGGTGAGCGGCGGCACCATCGACTCGGCGGGCTCTTTTGTTGGGGTGAGCCTCGATAACAGATGCTTGGACCCTCTGAGCGGGGAGGCTGACGGCGTGGGGCCGTCTCCGCGCCCCTTCTCGAGCCGCCAGTACCACCCCCCGAGCGGCACCTTCCTCGCCCCGAGCGTCATGGAGCCCGTGAACGCCAAGGTCGTGTACAGGACGAGAGGCCTTCTCCCCGACCTCTTTGGCGACTTTGTTTTTCAGCAGTTTACCT
>Ga0160423_10005607_pt1 | contig 10232 bp, 8 predicted proteins | sample CRUFie14St8metaG_FD_108191 | JGI IMG/M metagenome (GOLD analysis project Ga0160423, IMG submission 108191) | Marine microbial communities from the Costa Rica Dome - CRUD Field 142mm St8 metaG | ecosystem: Environmental > Aquatic > Marine > Oceanic > Photic zone | place: Costa Rica: the Eastern... | reverse complement strand
CCAACCACGGCGTGAGGTCCAGGGTTTGCGTTCCGTTGGCAGCGATGTTGAGGGTTTGAACGGGGAAGGTCGGATTGGCGGGCTGTTCCACCGTGACTTGGGCAGGCTCTCCCAGCGTTGAAAAGCGCAGCAAAATGGGGTCGTCACCGTGGCCATCCCATACCTCAGGGGCGACAAACCAGAACTCCGTATCCAACTGTCCAATGGCCCCCGGCAAACTGCACGTCTGGGCCAGACACAACACGGTGAGCAAGCGAAGAACTCGGGTGATCATGGCAATTGGGTGGGGAGATGTCAATGTCGGCGTTTGGTTGTAGCCATTAGAAACCAATGCGACTCGAAGATATGGGGAATGCTGATGCAACCCAATAACATAAAAAACGCGCCAACCGTTGCATCCGACTGTACGGCTTCCGGATTGCCCAGCCCCCACATTCCGAGGCCGATGAGTGCGAGGGCACCCACCGTAAAAGGCAGGGCTTTCATCCATAAGGATTTTGAAGAAAGCCCCAATCCCTCTCGAAGGTGATGCCAGCCCGAAGCGCTGTGCTGGCCGATGAAGTACAATCCGAACGACAACAAGACAGGAATCCAAGGGGTGAGGCCAATCAGGGCAATGGCGAGTCCCCACGTCCAGTGCTTCATGCGCAAAGCGGCAATTCCACACGCAATCAACCCGGCAGTGAACCCAAATTGCAATTCATCCTGCACCTGCACGAGTGCTTCGCAAGCGCCTGAGGAGACGCCCATCTGGGCAATGATGGGGTTGACTTCTTTCACGTGCCAACCCAGGATCATGCCCAATGCGACCGTTCCCCAAGCCATGTGGCCTTTTGAAATGCCCCACCGTTCAAAATCCGCCTGCCCAAAATGCCAAGCGCTGAGGAGCAGGAAAACGAGGAGGCCAGCATGCGGGAAAATCCACCAAGCGCCAAGGACCCCGGCGATGGCCAAGAGGTAACTCAATATATACAAGCCTGAATGACGTCCGGGCGACCGGTGGCGGTGCGTCCATACATCCAACGCGCCGTGTGGAATGCCAACAGCCAGCAATCCGATGAGCAACAGCGCCCCCAAAAACGAGTCTGCCCAACTCACACCTCCCGCGTCGAAACCGATGTAGAGCAGCGCGACGACCAATAGGCCAACCGGTCGGATGTAGCCGTTCATCGCACCAAGGTTAGGCTTCCAAACAGCCGAATGGGGCCGGGTTCAGTGAAGGTGGTGGTGCCGTTTTCATCCGTTATGCTCAAGTCGCCTTCGTTGCGGTTGATGACGACCTCGTAGTAATAGGTGCCTTCGACGGCCTCCTCGGGAGTGGGTTCCCAACCGGCGGCGTTGCCAAAGTCTTGCGACTCGTACACCACTTGGCCCCACCGGTTGAAGATGCGGCAGGTGCTGAATGGGAAATACGTCAAGTCCGGCAATGCGAAGCGCTCGTTCTGCGCGTCCTGATTGGGCGAAATGATATTGGGGACGACCAAGGCGCACAACACGGTCGTCACATCGAACGTCCCTTCGGCCGTTAAGTTGCACGGAGCCCCCGTGTTCAAAAACGCGGTGTAAACGCCGTCGTACAAAGCCACCATCCCGGGGCCTTCTCCGAATTCAATCGTGTTTTCATCGCTGTCTGTGTAGGTCCACTCCACAGCGTACAACGGGTCCCATTCTGGCAAATCCAAGGCCGGCGTATTGTCCGGACAATGCTCGACTTCGATGGGGCCAAAGTTGCCGGCAATCACCTCAGGGAGTGGGGCAATCTCCAGTTCTGCGGTGACAACTGTGGATGGGCAGTTCGACTCCATGACGTACACTTCATAGGTGCCGGCAGCACCCAACGGCACGGCATCCAGTGGCCATGTCTCCCCGGTGAAGGCGCCCCAATACGGATGGAACCAATGGATGGTACCGTCGCTCGCCGCTTCAGCACTCAGTGACCAATCTGAACCTTCACAGATTTCTGTAAACCCACTCAGCACGGGAGGCGCGGGGGTTGGAAATACATCGAGGTACACCGAGTCGGGAAGCATGGGGCACGTGCCCACCGCGCCGTTGACGACGTACCACCCGGATTCATCCGGTTGCACGTTGTTGAGGGTCACGGATTGGGCGCTGGAATTGAAGTTCGCTGGCCCATTCCACAACCAGGCCGTGCCATCGGGGCCGTTGCCGTCTAGGATCCATTCATCGCCTTGGCAGATTTGGTCGGCTTCAATTGGACTGCCGTCGGCATCCAAGATGTCGAGGCTTTGCTGGGGGACGAGGCTGAAATCGAAAGCCTCTGGTCCTGCGATGCAGCCAAGGTAATTTACGCTCACGCTGTACGCTTGTGCATCCGCCCAATCCGCCTCCGCAATCACCCATGGATTCCCGGAACCCAAGCTGTCCCCATTGGCATCAAACCACGTTACAGCCGCGGTTCCGTCAGAGGAGTAGTTGGCGTAGAATGTCGCTTCATTCCCAAGGCACACGGCGGGTGCATCCACGGATTGAATGACCGGGTTTTCAATGATCTCCACCCAGGTTGAATCCGGTAGCAGCGGACACCCTTCCGCTTCGCCTTGCACGGTGTACCAACCGGAATCCTCAGGTTGGCTGTTGTTCACCTGCACACCCACTTGGTTTCCCATGGCTTGACCATCCGGGTTGGTCCAGGCATAAGCGGCCCCGGCAATCGGAAGGGCCTCCAAGGTGAAGTTTTCAGTTTGACACCAGGTTGCATCGTCTGTTGAAATGTTGAGCGCTTGCTGCGGGATGACTTCCACGTCGAACAACGTCGGCGGAGAAAGGCACCCGTGGTCGTTGACGACGAGCGTGTAAATGCCATCGTTGTCGAGGGTGACGGACGCCTCGGCAATGCTGTCTGCGCTGGGATAAAATCCGTCGGGTCCGGCCCATTGGTACTGCACCGTTTCCAACGGGGTGGTGGAGAGCACCAAGGGGGCGCCTTCGCACACCACTGAGTCCCCTGAGATTTCGGGAGCTTCTGGGAACGGGTAGACCAACAGATTCAGGGTGTCATTTTCGATTGGACACGCACCGACAAAGCCGGAGACTATGTATTCCCCGGCATCGCCCAATCCGACTTCGCCAAACGGGAAAGGATTGCCTTGCCCGGAGAACCCGTTCGGTCCCGTCCAATCGTAAGTGGCTCCAAAAAGCAGGTTGGATTCAAGCTCGAGTTCATCCCCCTCACACAGTGTATTGTCATCCACTTGAACGATGTAGGCTTGAGCTGCGTAGTTGCTGAAGTACCCGTAGCGCGTGCCCGAAGATGCCCCGCCGTTGATGATTCCCAAGTGGAAATTGGAGGTCGAGTTGTACAAGCGGGAGGCGGATAACTGCGGTACAAAAGACGAGGCGGTGATGTTGGCGTATTTCCATTCGCCATCCGTGCCCGGGACGTTGCTGAACTGATTCGCATTGATCAATGCGGGATTTCCGTTGAATTCAAAGTCGTCTTCACCTCCGGCCGGCACGAGGATCTTCAATCCAATGAATTCGTTTGTGGACCGAATGAAAGCGACTTCCTGAGAGCCGGTGCACACAATGGGAGGGAGCAACGCGCCGCCTACTTCACACCCGAATCCGGTCAAGTGCAACGCATATACTGGACTGCTGGCTTCGTAATACGCCGAGTTTGCATACAAGGTGTGCGAATAGATGGAAGTCAAGTTGTTTAGCGTCGTGACCACGTTGCCATTGACGGAGATGGTGGTGTTCGCCTCGGTGGGGATGAAAAACACCTTGTCCGGCCCGTTGAGGTTGCCTTTGATGGCGATGTATTCCGTTCCGACAATGTCAATGGGGACAATTTGGTCGCCGAAGAGGTCGGCACAGCCGCCGTATGGGGTGCCGTTGAGGGAGTCATCGCTGATGGTAATGGCAATGGGTTTGTCCGAATTGACGACGGTCCCGAACGGATGTTGGCTCGCCGCCGTGGATGTCGCCCGGCCGCTCCATGTTTCGCCGGCATCCAAGGTGATGGTAAACGTGACATTTTGCGGATGCCCGACGATGGGCTTTCGCGGGGTGATTTCGATGGTGGTGTTGTCCTCGGTGGCCACAATGTCAAAACCTGCGGGCGACTGCGTGTAGCCGTTGTTCAAGTAATTCTGAAAAGGAACAAAAAATGCGGTTCCGAGAGCGTTTGCGCCTTTCAGCGCGTAGATGTCCGGGTTGAGGTTATTGGATGGATTCACCTCGTAATAGGCTTGGATCAGCGCTGTGGAGGTGATCTTCAGCCCCTTGGTCAAAACCGTATTGGCAGGCTTGTTTTCGACCAAGGAGAGCCAAGGCGCCAAATTGAGGGAGGAAACACTGTTGGCTGGGACCGAGATGGTTTGCGTGGGAAACGTTCCATTGGCTGGCTGTTCCACGGTGACGATGGCGGCTTGGTCAAACGTTGCGAAGCGCAGGAGCGTCGGACTGTCGCCGTGGTTGGCCCAAACCTCCGGAGCGACAAACCAAAATTCGGTGTCGACCTGCGCCTGCACGCGACTGAGTCCGCTCAGCAAGCAGGCCATCAGCACGAGGTACACAAGGGGGGAGAGCCGTTTCAAATTCAAGTCAATCAATTGGTTGGAGCAAGGTAATTATTTCAACGCAACGAAAATGCGTTTGCTCCCGTATACCGCACAAGAAAAGAATCCCATGGCTTACCTCTGGAACCCCAACGCCCTTCCTCAATTCGATAACGATACGCTGATTTTGCGCATTCCGGCTTCCGGTTTGTTTGCCCGTGTTTCGGGGCCGATTGTGGAATTGCTCAGTCAACTGCCTTTCTCGGACGTGGACGCCGCCGCTGCTGATTGGCAGAAACGGTGCGGTCGTGCGGACCTCGAGGCGCAAAGCGCCAGCATCATCTGGCACGAATTGGTGGATCTTGGAGCCATTCGGGAAGTTGAATTTGACAAGCCGTTGAACCCCACGCCGGAAGGGCAGTGGATCCAGCTGGACGCCGGTCAACGCCATTCGCGCCTTCACCGGTTCATGGGCGCTCAGGGATTCCTCGCTGATGACGACGTCCTGCATGTAGGAGCGTAAACACGCGCTTGGCCGCGTATCTTCGTCCAAAATTTGCACGCATGTTTGGACGCTTTAGATCACCGCTCAGAAGCCTTGGATTTGTAGCCTTGGCCATTGCACTGTTTTCATGCGAAGGCAACACCCGCCTCGAGCGGAACCTGCAAAACCACTCTTCAGAAGATGTGTATGTCGTGCACAAGGCCTGGGACTACAGCTCCGTCCCGCCTGACACGGTATCCATTGCTGCAGGTGAGACCTACCTCCTTGGGGTCAATGACATTCTCGGTGGCAATTCCACTCCATAGGATCCAGCCAGTTTCATTGACACGCTGTTCGTGACCTCCGCTGCCGGAGCATTGTGCACCAAGGATTGAACCGATACAGAAAACTGGGGAATTGTGAGCCAGGAAGAGCGTCGCATCCCGTCCAATTGGTCACACACCTATTTCTTTCGCGTCGAGGACGCCGACTTTTAACGCCACTTGAGGTGTTTGATCGACCGCCCTTCGGATTGAATTTCCTTGAGGGAGTCGATGCCAATGCGGATGTGTTCGTCCACAAAGGATGCCGTGACTTTGGCGTCGCTGGCATCGGTTTTCACGCCTGATGGGGTCATGGGCTCGTCGCTCACGAGCAGCAACGCCCCGACCGATAACCGATTGGCGAATCCCACACTGAACAGGGTGGCCGTCTCCATGTCGATGGCTTGCGCCCGTGTGCTGCGCAAGTACGCTTTGAACGCATCGTCGTGTTCCCATACCCGGCGGTTGGTCGTGTACACCGATCCCGTGTAGTAGTCCCGGTTGTAATCCCGAACAGTTGAGGAGATGGCGCGCTGCAATGCGAAGCTCGGCAAGGCCGGAACCTCGGGTGGGAAGTAGTCATTGGACGTCCCCTCGCCGCGAATCCCGGCCAACGGCAGGATGAGGTCACCGATGCGGTTTTTTTCCTTCAAGGCTCCGCATTTTCCCAAGAAGAGCACGGCCTTCGGTGCGATGGCCGATAGGAGGTCCATGACCGTGGCTGCATTGGCGCTTCCCATGCCAAAATTAATCATGGTCGTGTCGTCTGCTGTGGCGCACGGCATGGCTTTCTCCCGGCCGACAATTTCACATCCATTCCACTCGGCGAACTTCTCCAGGTAGTTGCTGAAGTTGGTCAGGAGGATGTGGCTTCCGAAATCATCCAACTGCATGCCGGTGTAGCGCGGCAACCAATTCGTTACGATGTCTTGTTTCGTTCGCATGATGCCAAGGTAACGCATCCCGGACCAAATAAATTTTCTTTACTTGCGTGCATGATTCAACGCATTGAACGGTCTTTTCACCTCGAGGAATGGCGGGCGGATGAGCTGGATTCCTCCGACCAGGAGTTGCTCCAATCCGCACACAACGCGTGCCAAGCAGCTTATTCCCCGTATTCGAAGTTCAATGTGGGCTCCGCGGTCCGCTTGGCTTCAGGGGCCATTGTGGTGGGTAGCAACCAGGAAAATGTGGCCTATCCCAGCGGGTTGTGTGCCGAGCGCGTTGCCTTTTTTGCTGCCGGTGCGCAGCATCCGGATGACCCCATCGTAGCCGCGGCAGTGGTCACCGATAGCACCATGTCCGTGCTTGATTTCTCGCCGTGTGGCGGTTGCCGACAAGTGATGCTGGAGACGGAGGATCGCCAGGGCACGCCCATCCGATTTCTGATGCAGGCGTTCGAATCGAATGTGTTGATTTCAGCCGACGTTGCGCAGTTTTTGCCTTTGTCGTTTAAGCTGCCTGCTCACCGCAACCCTTAAGCCCGGATTGACGTATACCGCAGCATGCGGTGTTCACATCTCGAATCGATTTCAACGTTGGTGTGGTCAGGAATTTTCTTGGCCATCGCCGTGGCATTTCCTGCGGTGAACTTGAGCCAGCAATCCCTGCATTCGATTCAATTCGATGCGGGTTCGGGTGTTGCTCGCAATCCGATGCAATCCACTGCATCCGGGTTGATGGGGTCTTCAGCCGTTTCGCTGAAGGGATGGGGCCATCAAAGCACGGGGCGCACGCTCTTGCACTGGAAAGGCTCGCTGAATCACGCAGCGTACAACGGGCAGCCCGCAGCGAATCAATTTCGGATCAATGGACACGTGGGCCTGCGCCGGGCCCTCGGCGAGCATGCGGAAACCGGCATTGAAGCCGGTGTTTCGCAGGGGACCATATGGGAGCGAAGCTTGCGGTACCGGGAGGAGTGGCGAGCATTTGATGCCGGCCATTGGAGCGGCGCGTGGTGGATGGCATTACGCAGTGAAGGACGGACAGGCCGGATTTACGTCGAAAAACACGGCTGGAATTACGGGGCCAACCACGGATTTGATCGCGGTGAATTTCACGTTGGCGGGGAAGTCCGTCTTCCCATTTTGACGCGTGTTCGGGGCCACATCCGGCTGAACAAAATTGGCCAACGCCGAACCCATCACATGGCGGATTTGGTCTTTGCGCTCCATCATTGCGAGAAGCAATTTCGCAATTGGGCCCTGAGTGAGGGAGCGGTGGGTAACGGCCTTGATTTCCGATCAGCAGCGCGCTCCGCGGCTGGGTCGGAATGGATGGGCTACCGAATGTGGAGCGAAACCGAAGGGGAGGTGCGTCTGGAGGTTCCGGAACACCGAGGCCTCAGTGGTGGCGTTGAAATGGCATGGAGGCACCGCGTCGATGCCGTGCGTGGTGCCTACGATGAGGACCGCGCCCTGGTTGGGGCGTGGATTTCAGGGGCAAACCGCGCTTGGTCCGGTACAGCCCGGTGCACGTGGAATGCTGTCCACAGTGCTGGCCAGGCCGTTTACAGCGAGCAGGGTTGGGATACTTACCGGTACAACCACGTGGTGTGCGAAGGACGCTTGGAGCGAACGATTCGAGGAGATGTGGGGGCTTTCGTCGCTGGTGGGTTGCAGCTGTGGCGGTCGAACGCCCTTCCTGTTGGATGGTACCAGCGATCAGATTGGTCCTCTGGCTGGATCCGTTGCGGTATCGTGTGGCAGGCGTCAACGGCTCCGCGCTGGGAGCGACGTCACGCCTTGAAGCGCAGAATCCCGGTAGACTAGTCGACATTCTTCCGAAGCATTGTAGATTCGTTGCCATGACAGTGATAATGAGTCTCGTGGGCATGGTGGTTTTGGTGGGCATCGCATTTGCCGCATCGAACAACCGGAAGGCCATCCAATTGCGCACGGTGTTGGGAGCGTTCGCCATCCAGTTGTTCTTCGGCGCATTCGTTTTGTACATCCCATCTGGAAAATCCCTTCTCATCTCCATATCATCCGGGGTACAGCGGGTGATTGATTATGGAAACGATGGCATCACCTTCATTTTCGGAGGCCTCAACTCCGACCAGATGTTTGAAGTCTTCGGTGGATCTGGGTTTGTCTTTGCCGTTCGCGTGCTTCCGGTCATCATTTTCTTCTCGTCCCTGATCGCAGTGCTCTACCACATTGGCATTATGCAGTGGGTGATCAATGTGCTGGGCGGTGGATTGCGTCGGGCACTGGGCACGTCGCGTGCCGAATCGCTCTCGGCAACGGCCAACATTTTTGTCGGGCAAACCGAAGCACCCCTCGTCGTGCGTCCTTTCATCAAGAACATGACCTCTTCCGAGCTCTTTGCAGTGATGGTAGGGGGGTTGGCCTCGGTCGCGGGGTCGGTGCTGGCGGGGTATGCGTCCCTCGGGGTGCCGCTGGAGTACTTGATTGCTGCATCCTTTATGGCGGCCCCGGGCGGGTTGTTGTTTGCCAAGCTCATTTACCCGGAGACAGAAGAGCCCAAGGAGGCCTTGTCCACCGAAGAAATGAATGAGGAGTTGGATGGTCAATCGGTGAATGTCATCGATGCGGCGGCCAACGGTGCGGCCTCAGGCCTCAAACTGGCAATGAATGTCGGTGCCATGTTGCTCGCTTTTGTGGGGTTGATTGCATTGGTCAACGGCCTGTTCAGCGGCATCGGAGGATGGTTCAATCACCCGGAACTGACCCTCGAATTGATCTTGGGCTATGTCTTTGCGCCGCTGGCGTTCTTGATTGGTGTGCCGTGGCATGAAGCCATCGTAGCCGGTTCCTTCATCGGTCAAAAACTCATTGTCAACGAATTCGTGGCCTACTTGAATTTCGCGCCCTACTTGGCTGAAGGCGCCGAGGTGGTCCTGAGCGAGAAGACCAAGGCCATCGTCTCCTTTGCGCTTTGTGGGTTCGCCAACCTTTCTTCGATTGCCATTCTGCTGGGAGGACTGGGGTCGTTGGCCCCGTCGCGCCGCCCGGACATTGCACGGTTTGGTTTGAAGGCTGTACTTGCTGCCACGTTATCAAACCTGATGTCGGCAACGATTGCGGGGTTGTTTTTGTCGCTGTAAACGGCAGGGGACTGACCATGTTGATTCCGGAAATCATACGAAAGAAGCGGGACGGCCACGCCTTGAGCACGGCTGAAATTCAACGTTTCGTCCAGGGGGTAACCGAAGGAGAAGTAACGGACGCGCAGATTGCGGCATTCGCCATGGCCTCGATTTTTCAGGACATCTCGTACCGCGAGCGCACCGACCTCACGTTGGCCATGCGCGATTCCGGCAAGGTGCTCAACTGGGACTCCGAACGATTGGGGGGTCCTCTGTTGGACAAGCACTCCACGGGTGGTGTCGGCGATACGGTGTCGTTCGTGCTGGCCCCAATTTTGGCTGCATGTGGCGGCTTTGTGCCCATGATTGCCGGTCGGGGATTGGCACACACGGGCGGGACAATTGATAAACTCGAGTCCATTCCAGGGTACACTACCGCCCCGGACGAGTCGACGTTTCGCCAAGCGGTCGAGCGGTGCGGATTTGCCATCGCCGGCCAAACCGATGATTTTGCGCCGGCCGACCGTCGCATGTACGCCACCCGCGATGTGACAGCGACGGTGGAGCAGTATGGATTAATCACGGCCAGCATCTTGTCGAAGAAACTCGCAGCAGGCCTTGGGTCGTTGGTGATGGACATCAAGGTCGGGAATGGAGCGTTCATGACAGACTTGACCGTCGCGCGTGAGTTGTCGGACTCGCTCTGTGCGGTGGGAACCCAAGCCGGTATGCCCACCGAAGCGTTGCTCACCGACATGAATCAACCGTTGGCGGATGCCGCGGGCAACGGACTCGAGGTGAAAGAGGCCATGAGCTTGCTGCGGGGCGAAATCACGGAAGGAAGGCTGCAT
>Ga0160423_10005606_pt1 | contig 10233 bp, 12 predicted proteins | sample CRUFie14St8metaG_FD_108191 | JGI IMG/M metagenome (GOLD analysis project Ga0160423, IMG submission 108191) | Marine microbial communities from the Costa Rica Dome - CRUD Field 142mm St8 metaG | ecosystem: Environmental > Aquatic > Marine > Oceanic > Photic zone | place: Costa Rica: the Eastern... | reverse complement strand
TATCATATCCCTCTTTTGTCTTGGCATGTAACCTAAAGCCCAACAATTTATTACTATTAGTTTTTTCTGTGTATCTGTGTAACTGTTCCAATCTCTTATTTGCTCAGCTGTACGACCACAACCTTTACATACGGCAGTGCCCCATTGTGTTACTGAACAAGTTCCTACACATGGAGAACTAGCCAAGCTCGTTGTTCGATGTAGAGATCTCTGAACCATTTTTACTTTTTATAAGCCTTATACCATTTTCTCTAAGCCACCCTCTTAATACATCATTATGCATCTCAGGGTATTTTTCTTTGACTTTCTTACAGACCTCATTATAAACTTTTAATCCTTTGTAGTAATCACTATGTCCCAGCTTACACATACGAACTATCTGCCATACTCTTTGTTTAGTTAGATTATATTTCATACCTATTTCTTCTAAAGTAGTATCTGAGTTTTTATATAACATGTAAATAGAAAAATACATTCTTTTCTTATCGTATCTTGTCATTGCCATGCTGGTCCCTCTATAAAAGCAATTAAACATTTTCTAATTCCTTTCGTTACAGGTTTTACACCATGTTCTAAAAAAGAAGGGAAAACAAACACCGCACCCTTTTTCCTAATACGTTCCTTTTCGGGTTGAGCCCAACCATGTAGGTCATCATAAAAAACAAAATCACCACCTTCATATTCATTAGAGTCTGATAGCTGTATTGTCATACTAAGTTTTCTATCGTACAGTTCACCGTTAATACCTAAATTAGAGTCTTTATGTTTGCCATAATAACCTTTGTTGTCTGCTCTATATTCTGCATAAAACATATTGAATACTCTGTCTAAGTTTACGCTGAAACATCTTCTATTAGATTCTTCAAATATTTCTGTACAAAGATTATGTATTTTTCTAGTGTCTTCTGCATTAGGTGGTAACCAGCGTTGTTTGCATCTTCTTATTTCATTATCTACTTTGGCTTCTTCCTGCAAAGTCACATTACCGCCCACACCACCGTCTATTTCTTCGTAATTTAAAACAATGTTTTTTATATCTTCTACCACTATATCTGGTAAAACATCTGGAAGTATAAAATATGGGTGTTTCATTTTTGATCTATAATTTTTTGTCTTAACGTACTACTTGAATAACTGTGTTCTCTAGAATTATAATAAATATCTTTCTTTTCAAACTCAGTTTTACCAGTAAATATTTTATTTCTATACTCTTCACCTATAATTCTTATATCCCATTTAATAGTTGCTAATATATTTAATAAATCTTTCTCAGACTCATAACAGATAATTTCATCAACATACTTACAACCTTTTAATTGTATTTGCCTTTCAATCAAACTTTGTATGGGTTTATTTTTATCTTCTCTTTCTAAACTAGGATCAATATGTAACCCTACAATTAAATAATCACAGTTTTCTTTAGCTTCTGCTAACATAGAAACATGACCAGCGTGCAGTAAATCAAAAGCACTAAAAGTAATACCTATCTTCATTTAAAATACTCCATATAATTTTTTATTTCTCCCCAGCTTTTACCTATCTCAGCATCTACTTTATTAGGCACATTGATTTTTACACAGTCTCTCATAACTTCTATGACTTTTTCACATTCCTGTTTATCTTTTACAGATATGTTTAATTCATCATGCACTTGAGTATGTGCTAATATACCTTCGTTATGTAAATCTAACATAGCTTTCTTAGTCATATCAGCAGCAGAGCCTTGTATAAGTCGATTCATAGCCTTATATGTAAACGCCCTTTTAACGCCCTTTCCGTACGTTTCGACCGCTTTTTCGTAAGGGTATGGGGTATCCCTATACGACATAGGTTCGTAAAGGTTAAAGCGACATTTACGTCCTAGGATTGTCTTTATAAACCCCCTGTTAGAACCTAACCTCGCACAAGTATCTCGTAGACCACGGATAAAAGGTACTCTTTCATGATACTGATCAAAAAGTATTTGACCTTCTTCTTCACTAATACCTAATTGACGTATGAGTTTATCTTTACCCATACCATAACTTAAACCTAGATTTATATTCTTAGCTTCCTTACGACTTATATTAGCCATATCTGCAACTATTTGATGAAAGTCTGCATCATCCGTATATGCCTCTGCTGCTTCTTGTGCTCCTTCTTGTTTAGTAAGTAACGAGTAGTGTACTGTAAGTCTAGGTTCTTGTTGTGAGTAATCAAAACAACCCCAGTGACAGTCTTCTTCTGGTATAAATAAACTTCTTATCAAACTACCTATTTCAGGATCTCTAGCAGGCACTTGCTGTAAATTAGGGTTACTACAACTAAACCTGCCTGTGACCGTACCGCCTTCGTCAGAGCGTAGAGGATGTAGTTCACCGTGTACTCTACCGTCTACTTCATGGTCTAAAATCATTTTATCTATAAATGTAGTTCTAGCTTTATTAAATTTTCTAGCTTGTGCTATAGCTAATGGTAATTTATGATCATGTGACTCAAGCCATGCAGAAGTAAAACTTGGAGCATTAAGTTTAGGTGACCTAGGATATTCTAAACCAGCTCTATCAAATACTTGTGCCACTGATGCTGCTGCCCACAAGTCAGGCGTAATTCCGTACCAGTTTTTTATTTGACTTAGTATTTTATCTTCTTTATTTTTTAATTCTTTACCGACTTGCTCTGCTCTATCTAAATCTACTCTTACACCACGTCTCCTCATCTCTATCAGTACTCTTATCAAAGATGATTCTAATTTATATATTTCACCCACCTCTTCCTCATTTATCTTTTGTTTTAAAGTTTGCCATAACCTATAAGTAAGGTCAGCGTCTTGCTCACCGTACATGCCAACATATTTAGGCTCTAATTTATACATCTCTGATTTAGGATTTAGCCCGAATGCTTCTGCTGCTTCTACTAAAAGTTTTTCATCTTTCACTTCGTTCATAAATCTTTCACCTAAACTATTAAGGGAAAAACTTCTATCGTTTTCATTTATCAAAGGTGCAGCAATCATAGTGTCCTGTATAGCACCATTAACAGTAAAGCCCTCGTAAGTAAGCCACCCTAAATCATATTGTGCGTTATGAAATACTTTATCGTTATCATGCTCTAGCTGTTTAGCTAACCATTTATAGACTACTCCTCTATCTAAATTAGCCCCATAATGATGAGCAACAGGGAAATAACCTTTCCAACCTTCTGTAGCTATACCCACTCCAATTATCTCTCCTTGCTTACAAGCCCAGCTCGGACCATGAGTCATAAGTAATGGGTCTCTAGTTTCTAAATCAATAGCTATCTCTTTAGCTTGTGTTAGGTCAGGAAAACTATCTGGTGGTGTCCAGTCTGATTCAGGGGCAAAAAAACTTTTTTGATCCATTATTTTCTATTTGTCATGAAACCTTCTACGAGTAATAAATATCTTCTCAGGTCTCTTATATCATCTAATATACCAGTGTTACTGGGGTCTTCTGCTATAGTTTTAAATATATCGTAGCCGTTCTTCTTAGATTGATTTTCAATCCTATCAAACTTTCTAGCTAACATCATAAACGCACCAACACCACCACGAGAACGCCAACTATCACCATAACTCACTTGTGCTTCCTCTAGCTTCTCTACATCATTATGGGCTAGTAATTTAATTAAATCAAAATTAGATCCATTCATAATTAATACTCCTCATATTTTTCTCTACACATATTTTGCTTACCAAAATAACACCACTTACACTTCCATTTAGAAGGTTTAGCAGGAAACTCTGTGGCTTCTGTCATTTCTACGGCTCTTATATGTATCTTATCTCTTTTAATATTTATACTCTCTTGAGTGTAAATGTATCTATCAATTTTACCATGATCTAAATACCACATCTCTGTAATAATTTTTTCTAGTTCAGGGTATCTTTTTAGGGCTATACCGCCATACAGCTCACATTGTTCTTTATGAGCTTCTTGATTACCTTCATATCTACCTGTTTTAAAATCTATAACTCTAGCTTCTGTGGAATTACCTTCATCATACACGAAAGCATCTACTTTAGCCCTGCCCCAAGTATCGTTATCAAACCAACCTGTTTGATCCCACTCTTTAGTGATAGCCCAGTCACTCTCACAAGTTACTTGCCCAAGCTCATGTAGTTCTTTTAATTTTACAAACGCTTCTTCAAACTCTTTCAACTCTTTAGGTAATTCATCAAACCTGCCACGGATATACTCTTCGCACAGTTTATGCATATCTTTACCACGATCCATAGCAGGACTTCCAGGTTCTTTTATCTTCTTTATAAATTTAAACTCAGCTTGTTTGGGGCACTTTTCATAACAACTAAGACGACTATATGACCATTGACCAATCATTGATTCTCCTGTTTATTTGATTCTTCTAGATAACCATCTAAAACAAGCTTCCATCCAGTCATCAGCTTTACAGTGTTGTATCTCTACAAGGGCTTCTTCTTTCATATTCTTCTTAGAAAGATACCAAGCATCTTGTATAGGGGCTGCGACGTCAGAGAAAAATGGATCTTTAAAGTCCAACTGCTCAAAAGGTTTTCTAGTAAAAAACATAATTAAGTCTGCTTCCCAATCACGAAAGTCTATACTGACCATGGGATAAGGATTTACTTCCTCTAGTTTATACGGATTATGATTAATTAATAGCTTTATTGTGTAATAATCAAAAGAATCTATTTGAAGTAATTTTTCTCTCATAGGCTCAAATACATCCAAATATGCATGATAGTTATTACTTACTTGATAGTATTTACCCATTCGTATACCTGTTGCTGCAGATACAAACTCATGTAACATTGACATATGTACTACGTTAGCTCCATACGCACCCCAGATAATGTCGTTTGATCTATTTGATACTGTCATATCTAGACGAGGACTATAGCCCTCTATGTGTACAGTTTTAAAGTATATAGCCGTATTACAAGGCACATCAACACCATCCCTACCTAAATCGCCCACAGCGTCCCACATTTGAAGGACACAGCGTCTGTCATAAGGGTCAAGTTTAAGTCTATCAATGATAATCCTTACTTGGTCTTTACCAGCAAAATCTTTAAATATAGGATCTTTAAAATAACTACGCCATCGCCAACCGTATGCTCCCCATAATGTTTCACCATCATCACTATATCTACTCATCCCTTTGTTGTAATACTCCATAGTAGCTAAGTCATTAAAACCAGCTAACATCCATAAACCTTCCATAAAATGGAAAAAGGGGTTAGCGTCTCTATCAGGGTCAAATAAAACTCTTTCATTAGGGTTAGCATAGACAGTAGTGACTGGGTCTTCTACAGTAATAACTTTACCGTTCCTAGTTTCTTCTATATGTCCACTCGAATCTAATAAATCCATACCTCTTAAAAAGGCGTCATTTACGTTTCTACATTTTAATGTATTCATTATTCTCCTACTCCTTCTTTATACGCTTTTTTCCAACCTATGATTACATCTTTACGAGGTAATCCGTTCCAAGCAGTTTTAGTTTGTTTTTCTACTACCTTAACACATGTAGGGTGTAAAGAGTGTAACCTTTCAGCACCTTCATTATGTACATCAATAGTACGCCACTCACTACAGCCACCGTCAGCGTTAGATGATTTTTGACCTTGTGCGTAATAAAAACTTACCTTACATGCTTTGCCTTTTCTCAAGAGTTGTAGGGCTATATCAAAATCCTCCATGACCCTAGTCCTGCCCCACTCTATGTCATCAGGAAACTCATTTAAGTTATAAGCTAACACTCTCATATATCGAGTATTTTCTACTGATAAATCCTCAACTCTATTATTACCCTCCCTAGCACTTACTCCTACGTGGGCGTAACCTTGATCAAGCCACTCGTCTAATAAACCAAACATAGCAGGATACTCATCAGGTTCTAAATATCGTAGGTGCCAATCAGTAGGACTCTTACGAATATAAAAACGTAAATCATCATCAAGCATCACTATGTGGGGATCATCACTATTTTCTATAATATATTTTCTCTTAGCCCCTATACCTATACAATCCTCAGGCACAACCATTTTAGGTGTGTTTTGATATTTAGTGTATAAGTGTTCTTCATCAGGGTCAATAACCAGCGTTACGTCACCATTAACTTGCATCCATTGAGGAAACCACTTTAAAGTTTCTTGATTAGTGGGTCTTCCACGAGTTGGTATATATATTTTCATAAGTATTGTGCCTCATTAAATTTTGGATATTTACTGTAGTTGTATTTTGCTCTAGGTCTACCCTCACCTAACCTAGTTCTCTCATATTTATCAAATTCACACAAACTATGTTCTATCTCTCTCATCTCTAGCTTTGGTACATGTGGCTCTAAGTATTTATCAGCCATCTGTAAAAGCTCATACATCTCTGCGTTCCAGTCATGTTTATGTGAGTCCCAAGTAAGCGTTCTCAAACTCATTCTATTTAAACCACGTTTTGCTCCTGGACCTGGATTAGCCCAAGTATATATATCACGAGCGTTCCTAAGTAAATGAGTGTGCCTTAAATCTGTAACAACTTCGTATGACATGAATCCACTAAATCCTGCGTAAGGAAGATAGTTTTTCCAAGTTTCTTCTAAACTACTGGAGACTATCTCTGGGTGGTTATTATATAAAGGTGTAAGTATTTTATCTACTGTCTGCTCTATCTTTGTGCCACCTAAAGTACCTGTCAACATATACGCACCTGTGTAGACTTTCTCTCCTCTATCCATTCTATCCTGCATTATAGCTTTTACCTTTTCTGGTTGCCAGTCTTCAGGGAATCCTATCTCATCTAAAGTAGATGGCCAATTTATTTGACGAGCCACGGACATTGAGAAAGCTAAATTAGGGTGATCAAAATAAGGCTCTCTCCAGTTTGTTCTTACCCATTCTGTAACTGTGTCTAATTCTCTAAACACGTTACAGAAACTATATGTTTTTAATATCTTATCTTCTGTCCATGGCGGATGAAGACCGTTTTGCCTTCTTAAATATATTTGATGCCTTTCATTTATGTAATTGAAAAACCCTTCTACTTTATCTTGTACCATGATGGTGTACCTCGTTTAGTCCATTTCGCGAAAACCTTTTCGCCTATATAATATTTTCTGTATGCCTCGACTGCATTCCCCTGAACCTTATATTGATCGGGCATACATTGTGGATGCTCTTGTAGCCCTTTACTTTTTATCAAAGGGTTGGGCAGAGACATAATAACATCGTATGATTTATGGCATACGTTTTTATTATATCGCCACATAAATTCTTCATTGAGACAAATTAGCAAGTCTTTCAACCATAGCCAATTATCTAAACTGGCTGCAGACCATATAGTACAAGGGTGTTTCATATGCACAGGTCTGTAAGGTGCTGTTTGATCATTAAGCCAGAAACTAGTACAAAGCATTTGAGCTGACTCTAAAATCATTTTCGACACATGTTTATCACAGTGCATTTGAGCAGCAGTTTGTATATTATCGTCTAGTTTAAATATATTCACGCTAATATTTTACTTTACTTGTAAAGTTTAAGTATAGGGATATTCCCTAAAAATTAAACTGTCTTCGAGTTCTTGACCTCACTATATGTAGATTTTGTTTAGTTCTAGTTACACCCACATAAAAGTTTCTACACTCGTTATCTGGATTTTTATATAACTCATCGTAGGACTTACTAGCCATGTCAGACAGCAAAACTACGTTGTCGCACTCACCGCCCTTTGAAGCATGTATAGTGCTTAATTTTATCCTTGAAGTATTTAAGTTTTCTTTTCTCCTTAAACAGGATATCAAATACTCCCTTTGAGTTATGCCTATAAGGTCAAATGATTCATGCCAGATTTTATCAACCAATAAACCGTAATCTCTTTTCAAATCATCGATACCTAAGATAGTATCACCCAACACACTTTTTAAAGTTTTATATCCTGTTTTTACTCCTTTACCAGCCCTCATATAAGAATATATCTTTCGTATATTGTCTGCTTCTAATTTTTGACCTTTCCTTAGCTTTTCCCAATCTTTTATAGCGTTTATCAAAGTATCTGATACTGGTGATTTACCTGACCTTTGATAAAACCTACCAGATTTTTTTAGATAATCCTCTACCTGATTTAATAAATAGTTGTTTCTAGCTAAAAATAACCACTCACCTTCTGCCACATCAATGTGTTCAAAGTCCATGTGTATATTTATTTGACCTTCTTCTTTTCTAGGCTCCCATACTTTTTCTTTCCTATTACCTATTCTTTTGACTATCCTTAATGCTACATCATGCACTTTTCTAGGTACTCTGTAAGATTGTTTTAGATAAATATTATTACCTTTCAAATTTATAAAATGATTAACATCTGCACCAGCCCATTTATAGATAGCTTGATCATCATCACCAGCTATATATACATGCTCTACACCTTGAGCCAACCTTTCTACACACTTCCATTGTAAAGCAGATAAGTCTTGAGCTTCATCAATAATCAATACGTCTAGGTTAGGCTTAGTTTCATGAGTAAGAAACATTTCTAACATGTCAGTAAAATCAATTAAAAAGTTTTGACTTTTATATTTAGAGTAATTTTTACAGAACCAATTAAAATGCATCCAAGATATATCTAAATCATTGGCTTTGTTCCATACTTCTTTATACCCCATAGATTGATTACGTGCCATATTTTCTAAGAATAACATTCTATCGCCTTTGCTAGATAATGTCATTAAGTTTTCACCGTCCCAAGCTGAATTTATTTTCTCACCTATAGTCCTACTAAACTCTCTTAGGTTACTCCTAGCCAATACATCATTCTTAGTAAAACCTAGCCAATGGTAACAAAGAGAGTGTAAAGTTCTAAAGTAACAAAGCTCTTGACTAGTGTAAGAAAATTTACCCATAGCTCTAGCTAATGCTTCGTTTGCAGCTTTTTTAGTAAATGCCAAATAACCAAGTTTTTCTGGTGGCGTACCTTTTTCGAAGTACTCTTCTACTTTATTTAAAAGGTACGTTGTTTTTCCAGTCCCTGGTGGACCAAGAACCACGTTATACATTTTTTACCTTTAATACTCTTCTCTTAGCTTTTACTATTTTTGGCTGAGGTTTAGATTGACTTTGTCTAATCTTCTCCATCATCTCCATATGTTCTTTCATCGTCATACTCATATATCTGACCCTTCAAAGTTAGTTGGCTCTAATTCTAAGTTTTCTGTACCATAATCAAACTCAGGTATAGACCAGACATTTACTCCCCTACCTTTAAGGTTTAGGAATTTATGTTCAGCTTTCATATCTCTTAATTTAGAAGCTATCCTATTGGTGTCCATTTCTGTAAACCTGTGTTTTAAAAGGTACTCCTTCAAATCTTTTATTCTAAAAAAGGTACGACTCTCTTCTGTGTATGGTTTACCTAATAATATTTCATCTCTAGTATTAGCTTGTGCCATATCTGTACAAAACGATTCTAGTAAATCCATAAACTGACCCTCTACTGAAATATCATCACTTACTTCAATAATCTCCATGCCGTTATCCATTAGGTTCTGTATAAGAGTTTGCCAAGACCTGTCATTCATACGTTGTGGCATTATGTTTAAAACTTCCATACATACTCTTTGAAATTTAATTTGATTCTGTAATTGTTCTGTACTTAGTTCTAATCGCTTATCGTCAATGGATAAAAACCAAAGAGGTGGGTTACTGTCTAATTTAGCTAAACTAGAGAATGTAGGAGCTGTGTTCCCGTTGCCCACACCGTACTTACAACTCCTACACTTACTTACATTACAGTAAGACTTGATCGGTTCATCAGAGCATTTATAGTTATACTCTTTCTTTCTTAACGTACTTATTAAAGTTAATACCTCTTGCGCTGGTAGAGGTGGATTTACATACTTTCTATTATACTCTTCTATCTCAGTTTCCCAACTTTCAGGTAATGCTTTTTTCAGATACACACCTACATTAAATAGACCATTATTTCTAGTGCCTTCAGGAAACCCTTGTTTAAGTAATACTTGTAAACAAGGCGGACCATCTTTCATATCATCTAATAATGGTACCTCTAACTCTAATAATTCTTCTAAACTTAGTGACCTTTTCTCTACCTGATCTATAAAGCCCTGTATAGACAGAGCCTCGCCTTTAGTATCAAAAGCGTACCTTAAAGAGTCTTCGCCCTCGAAATAAGGCATATTTAGCCATGAGCCTAAGTCTCCCCTATCTACTAAAACCTCTCTTTGCTTAGGAAATATTTCTACACC
>Ga0160423_10005605_pt1 | contig 10233 bp, 8 predicted proteins | sample CRUFie14St8metaG_FD_108191 | JGI IMG/M metagenome (GOLD analysis project Ga0160423, IMG submission 108191) | Marine microbial communities from the Costa Rica Dome - CRUD Field 142mm St8 metaG | ecosystem: Environmental > Aquatic > Marine > Oceanic > Photic zone | place: Costa Rica: the Eastern... | reverse complement strand
TTGATGGGCAATTCTCTTTCACTTTCGAAGCCCTCCCTGATCGTATCTACCAACTCGAATCCCGCATACCCGAAGCCAATTCCTGGACTCCAGAAACTACCACGATCCAAGAAGGAGTGCATACGTATTCTTTACCCGTCAGCAGTACTGGTCTTAAATTCTACAGGATTAGCCAGCAATAATTGAGGTAAGCAATTTGCCGTACTGCCAGAGATGTAATATACTGGTTGAAGCGCCAAAGGGGGTCGTAAATAGGCTTACAGAACCCTAAATAAAACCCCAACAACAGCGCCGAGAAACCCTCCTAACCAAGTACCCGAGAAAACACACACCTTTCGTCTTAATCCACGTTCACCAAGATCATTCGACCATATGTTTAGCATGGATGCAATTGCACCGCCGATAAGTGAACCAGCTATCATTCCCGAAATAAAACCAGCCAGCACATAGAGTAGGATTTCCATCACTCGACGCTTATTTGCTTTTCACGGACCGATTTATTCATTCGATCGAAATCAAACGCAAACATAAACCCCTCTATGGGAACAAACATGGCTATCGACAAACCACTTTCCGAACCAGAAGTCAGAAAATGGCTCAAGGACGAAAAACTCGCCGACGAATGGTGGGTCATGCTGGATGAAGAAGAGTTCAATGATGACCCAATCAACCTCGATGAAGTTTTCCGTATTCACAAAACACTTGCAGGTCAGCAGGTTGTGATCGTTCAAGTCAGCGAACAAGAAAAGGATGACCCCGACTTCATATCGCTTATCATGCTCGACAAACCAAAGCGTAAGCCATTAGCCAAGAAACTGCCAGTCAAGAAGCTACCCGCCAAAAAGACCCTACCAGGTCCCCCACCTACCACTCCCGGCATCCCACCTACTCCATCAGCACCAGACTCAGGTGGTCCAGTATCACCGATGGCTCAACCCCCTGCAGGCATGCCGGATGGTCCACCGTCGGTTCCCGGGGATGTATCACTTCCTGCACCAGGTACAGGTGGACCACCCTCAACGCCTCCTGGACTCCCCAAAGACGCACCTGCTCCAATCTCTGCTCCGTCGCCTATCCCATCACCAGAACCCACTCCAGCGGCTGTGCCTTTGCCAAGCCCACAACCTGCTAATCTGCCTACCGTTAGCATACCTGAAGTGACTAGACCAACAGGGTCTGGAGGATTTTCGGCGCAACTTGAACAGGCCAAACGTCAACTTGCAGACTGCGAATCAGTCGAAAACCAAGCCAAACAGATTACTGAAACCACCCAAGCATCTTGCGAAACAGCAGCAACCAAGGAGCAGGAAGCTGAAAATATATTAGCCGCATGCAAAGCAGAAAAGGAACTTCGTAGCAGAGAACTGGCTGAAGCAAAAGTAAAGCTAGAGCAATCCCACAAGGCTTGTGAGCAAGCTGGAGCAGAAGTAAAAGCCTGCGAAGCCAAGGTGAATCATGTGACGGAAGAACTGAACAAGAGAGAGGAAAGCTTAGCCTCCTGCCAGACTGACCAAAACAAATGGAAGTCTCAAGCCGAAGCTCGAGATCAACAGTTCAAGATCCTACAAGATTCTGCTGAAAAAACTCGTGCAGCGCTTTCCTCCGTGGACGATGATGAAACCTTTCGTGCAGCAGCATCTCAGGCCAATGCCGCCGCAGAAGCTATGGGACGAGCTCTCTCTACTGCGAAGGAGGCAGAGGCCAAAGCTAGTCAACAAATCAACAAGCTGACGATTGAAATTGCAGACCTAAAACGCCAGTTAAACGGCTGATATCTTGAAGGCTTTTAAATTGTGGAAATCCATTCGGAGAATTCTTTCGAAGTAAGAGAGTCTGAAATCACTAATGCCGGAAACGGTTTGTTTGCAAAAGTAGATATAATGTCTGGAGAGACTCTAGGTTATTATTCAGGTGAAGTCATAACTGAGGATGACTTAGATGATGGTATTTGTGAGGGTTCGGCATACCTTTTGTGGGTAACAAATGACCATATAATAGTAGGTGAAGGCCCTAAGTCCAACTACACTAGATATATCAATCATGGAGAGGAACCCAACACACGTCTGATTACCTCGAATCGTTGGAAGACTGCCCGATTTGAGGCAATTAGAGAGATCAAACCAGGAGAAGAAATCCTTTTTAACTACGGAGACTTCGAGTGGTAGTCTGGTAGTCTCGTATGCAGATTATTAATTAGCTCTAGGGAAATCTGGAATTACAACTCGATCCTTCTTGATCAACTCCTTAATAACGTAACTCGTATCAGGATTACCTTCGTTGAGAGCTTTTAATAGGGCTTGACTTATAATCTCGGTCTTTTCCCAAGGTGTGGGATAATAATATGGTCCACGTGTGTCGGGGCGTGTGCCCCACCAAGTGTCTCCTTTGTATGGTTTTTCTATGTTTACCAATCGGACAAGACTCCGAGCAATCCGCTGCTTGGTATCTGCATCAAGCGTTTGCTCGAATCGGTTGACCAATTTGTCTACGGTTTCAGGATGATGCATGTAGCGAAGTGCCATGAGCGCCCCGCCTTGATTGCGAGTGCCTATAGCCTCAACACAGTAAGTACCCGCTTCAAGCGCTACCAGTGCTTGACGGGCCACATGAGGGAGAATTGATGCAGAGTTTGGTGATGCATGTGGACCTTCGACAATTTTATCTTTGCTGCTATCGACGAATTTCTTAATCGCATTTTTGCTGACGTAAAAACGAACACTTCCGCCACGATGCGTGTCAGCCAAACCAGCTATACACTTGAATCGCATAGTACCGGGAGGTAAGTTTTTGTAAGAAATTATACTCAATGCATGGGAACCTATTCCGAAATCAGCAGGTTTCTTGTCCGAGCGTCTGAGTTTTGCCCCAGTAGCGCTAATGTCGACACCTGTCTTCCCCCAGCCTTGAGTGGCGTTAGACCAACTAAGATCGGTAAGTCTCATGGTGGTACCATCTTTCATAGTTAGTGTAGGCTCAAACCAAGCACCATGATCGTTTCCGTTCTTGTTACCTCCATCCCCAATGGTGAGATGGAGCTCCTTCCATTGGGACACATCAACATCGAACTGATGGACGGATTTTTTTTCGATTAAAGGACTTTGGTGAACAGAAGAATGCCGACTGTTTTCAGGTTTCGAAACCTTTAAAATAGGGAGAGGATCGATCTGGGGGGGATTAGAAACGGATAGTAGGGCATCGGCAGCAGATTTGTCGCCAAGCCTGCCAAGAGCCACTGCTGCTGATACCTGTACGCGAGGATTTTTACTTTTTAAGGCATCAAAAAAAGGCCTTAAAGGTATACCAGTAACTTGTGTTTTTCGGTCGGCTAAGGCCCTCAGGACATGTTCGGTCACAGCCGAGTCATTAATAAGATTGAGAAGATTTTTGTGAGATTCTTTGCCCAATAACTGCTTCAAGGTAAAAATCGCAGCAACACGGGCTTTTGTAGATAGCCTCTTATCTACTGCAATAGCCAAGACTTCTTTACCTTTTCCACCTCTTCTTAAAATTTCCTGCTGAGCGTGGAGTCTAGCCTTAGCGCTAGGACTAGCGAGCATGTTGGCCAAGTCTACAGAATTGCGCTTCCGCAAGTCAGGGAACTCCTTGTATTTCCAACCCTTAGGGACGACACGAGCAACGTACCCACCAGTTCCACCCTTGAAACCAGAATTGCTCCAACTTCCGATAAAAAGTCGACCTGAGCCATCACAATCTACATCAGTAATCCGACCACACTTAATAAAACTTTCCTGCTTCTGGGTGAAGCTGGCCCCATCTGGCGTAACGCGATGAATAAATAGTTCACCTCTTCCCCAATCACACATCATAGGAACGTTGTTATATTTATTTGGCCAACCTGGCTCATCGAAAAATAAAGCACCAGTTCCAGATCCACCTCCTACATCGACCAAAGCAGGTATAATTTCGCTTGTGTATCGCTTGAACAATTTTGGATAACCGTATTCACCTGTTTGAATTTCATGAATGAAGCGCATATTCCAGCCTCCACCATCATTCGTGTTACCACGAGTGAAGATATTCATAAATGGGTCGATGGCTACATCATAAATATTCCTCAAACCATTAGCATAGGTTTCAAGCTCGGATCCATCAGGTCTAACACGTATTACACCACCTCCGTACATAGAAAGTTTTGTACCATCTGTTCCCTCGGCATCTACAAACCCAAAGTCTCCTACTGCGATATAAATCCATCCATCAATACCCATGCGGATTCCATTAGTTGTGTGGTCAACACCTCTGGATTGGTTAAACTTCCGCGTGCTAATTTCTCTCACAAGGTGCTTTGGAGGTCCATCAGCAATACCATCCTGATTCTTATCTTCGAGAACCGAGAGGAACATCCCCTGAAATTGGTTACCTTTTCCCCACTTAGTGTGTAAGACGTATAGCTTATCTCCAACCGGGATAATACCTCGAGGATTGTCAATCAGTGCATACTCAGTCCGAAAGTCTGAAACTCCGTCGTTATTATTGTCGACTAGACGAATGATCCTTCCCTTACCAGAGCCCTTACCGAGCGATCCAATTTGATCGATTCCAGCATAGACCTCACCAGTAGGAGAAACACCAAGGCAGGCAACGCAGGGTGTAACTGTGTTAGGAGAATAAAGAGTCGACTCCAATTCGTCAGGAACAGTAATTGGGGAACCAGAGTCTCGAGTCGGCCCTGAGGCAAACTCCTTAGGCTTATTCTTCGCAACAAAAAGAGTGCCATGCATGAGGAAACCGTGACCAGGAAAAGTACAAACGTAGGGGTATTTGCCTTCTTCCATTGGAGCCTTAAAAAATATCGTAGATTTTTTGTTGGGCATTACGACCTGAGTAGAAGCGAGGACCTTATCAGACTCCGGAACGTAGTGAAGGGCTGCACCCCTTTCACCAAGTGCTATTGCAGCCTCAACAATCTCCATCCTTGTACCCGGTTTGACTAGTACAAAGTTGTGCATCATCATGTCTGAATTATCGAAGGTTAGCTCAACATTTTCTCCAGGTAAAACATGTAAGGATTTGGGATGAAAATGCAGCCCCGGATTGACACCAAGGGTGATTTTCCTAGCTTCCGCATGGGTGCTATTAAAAGTTAATAAAATAATGCAAATTATAAAATATTTTATTTTCATTTTGTATGCTAAATGTGTGTAACTAATCCAGGAGGAAATCACTGCGCATCCGGTGAATAGTGTTGTAAACCTTACCAATTATTTCATCGCCATCAGTTGTCTCCAGATCGAAAGAAATCTCCATTTGCATAACCTCCTGCAAATCTTTTAATCCTACGAAGACAGACTTACCATCGGGTAATAGCCGAGCTGTTTTAACTACAACCGATTCTTCGCCAATCTGATCAGGATTTGAGGGTTTGTAATGCTTTGATCCGTAGGACTTGGTCCAGCGGTAGTTCCAATGTTTTACAGTGTAGGAACCAACATCATCAGATAGGTCCTTGTCAAGTTTTTCGTGGAAGTGTAGAACGATACCGTTGGAATAAACATTTAGTCCTGAGGGCATAAGAAGCTTTTTGCCAGTGTATCGTACGCGCTGGATGCATCCATCTTTTGCGCCAGAGGTCTGCCACCCCTTTAAACCGGAGACATATAGTTGTCCGTCTTTTGGGTTGAAGCGGGCTCGCATTACACCGGATAGAAAGCGCAAAGGAAATTTGACTGCAGCCCCCTGAATTACTCCATCTACCTCTTCTCGAAGTATGTGAAACATTTCACAGCGACCATATGAGAGGTGGATGAGTTCTCCCTCTAATGGTCCCCAACGCTTCCCTTCTACCCATGCTTGACCTCCACAGGAGTTATCCACCTTGTGCGGAATCCAAGTGACGGGGCCATCGTAAGTCTTGGGTGCCGTCTTTCTGTGGTGCATGGGCATGAAACCGTAGAACCCTCCTGGTTTGATAATATCGACGCGGGAAGATGGAACCCAGCCTCCCTGTTGGTCGGCTGCAGTAATGACTCCATTTGAGCCAACGAAAAAACCATTCGGATTACGAAATCCAGTAGCTACACGTTCAATACCTTGGCCGCTCTTGTGAACTTTGAGTATGGAACCGCCATGGTCCGTACCATTGCTACACTTGATGTAATAAAAATTACCTTCGGGGTCAGTCTCTAGAGCAGTAACAAACTCATGGGAACCAAGACTGACTTGGCCTTCATTGTTGAAGTTCTCATAAAAGTCGGTCTCACCGTCACCATTCAAATCTTTAAGTCGTGTAATTTGATCTCTGCCAGCAACATAGATTTGATCGTCAACAATACGAAGACCAAGCGGATGATAGAGCCCAGTTGCGATACGTTGCCAAGTGAGTTTTTCTAGCTTTTCATCAACTCCCTTAACCAACCAGACATCGCCCTCCATCGTACAGATTGCAACATCGCCATTACTGAAGAAATCATGTCCACCGAAGTGAAGAATAGACTTCCATGGGTTCTCGAAGGGTGGCGTTAGCGTGTCGATGACGTAGGGCCCCTTTCCCTCTCCAAGTTTTCCTTGAGTCTCCAAGTCCTCAACCCAACGACGAGGACCGCCCTTAGTTAAAGCTGCGAGGTTTTCTAAGTTGCCATCAGAATTCACAATTTCTGCAAACCTAGACAATTCGTCCTCGTTGCCTTTCCAGACATACACTTTGAATCGGAGTTTTTTCTTTCCATTTGAGACCTTAATTGCAAGACCATTCACGCCTTCATCCACAGCGACGGCATTCCCCTTAACAGCTAGGGCGATGACCCCATCTGAGGCCTTGCTGAATAAGAGATCAACTCCACCAAAACTCTTTAACGCCGGTTTGCCCGAATGACCCTGAGCAATCGCCAGACTTTCACCAGAAAGACTTTTATCAGCTTCGAAACTACGAGTGAAAACCGATTGTCCATTCTTTTCAATCAACCACGGTGAGTCTAAGACTTTCGCTTTACCGACTGTGTAAGAAAACACGACACGCTCCTCGTGCATATAAAGTCCCCCATAATGACCTTGATGACTTGGTATTGGACCGCGATTCTTTGGGTGACTCATCCACTGACCATTGTAAGTCCAACCTGGGGAACGCTTAGTAACGAACTGTCCGACCCCACGTGCTGAGTGATGATCTAGCAAGGCATTGCGTCCTGGGTTGACTCGAATAAAACCCTCTGTCCAACCAGAAACAACTCGAAGCAACTCTGTGTCAAACCCCACACCTGCATTGCCGTTTTCGCCAACCTTGACAGCAATAACCTTAGGAGATTGCTCCCATCTTTCTCCTTTGCCAGAAGGCTTAAGGCTAGCGCTAAAAGTTGGTCCTAGTTCTGTCTGATTCCATCGATGTTCAGCAGCAGTAACTTGCGCCATGGAAACTGTAAGAAAAACTGAAGAGATCAGGGTGTTTAGTTTATTCATTTCGGGATATAGTATAACATTACGGCGATCACAGACCATTTTATTAAATTACAAAAGGGACGATCCATATGATTTGAAAAGAAAGTATGACACAAGGGTTTCTTGAGTTTCGTTTCACAATCCCAAACATAACAGAAAGTTTTTTAATACCCTCCAACAAGCATCTTTAGAAACAAGATTAAACTTGACCAACCGAGCGCCTAGCGTCGCCACGGTGGATCATGCCAAAACAGGCTGGATGCGCGGTATGGAAAACCGAAAATCCTCACCCACAGGTGCAGATATAGAAAAACGTTAAAATGTACGATCGTTCTAATCCCAAAAATGGAACAGAGGCAGTTGGGCGCCTACTCCAGAAACCCTCAAAGGATACAGGTTTTGACGGACTGTTTTATCCATCTGAGCACGATGTTCTCTCAAGATATCTAGGTGTAGAGGTAAAAAGCCCTTACTATTTCAAGAAATTCTCCGAGATGATCCCTTACGATGCAGTAACTCGAGATGAAAGTTGGGATGAATCAAAAAAGGGGATTGTGGAGCATACGAACAATTGGGATAGTAGTTCAGAGAATTCCTTAGAAAATGCTGTTGCAAGGATTGCGCTACAATCGATCCGAGATAAACTGCCTCAGTGGGGTTACTATTCTCCTGAATCTGGAGTACATCTTAATCGTAATGAACCAAGTTCAGGACAGCTTCCATTGAGGATGAAGAAATGGTTCTCAAAAGAACTATTTACCTTAAATTGGGCAGACTCAGGCCCAGGATATAGTTGGCCGGAAGCCTACTACCTGACTTTCATACCAATCTATGACTCATACGTAGTCACAGCCTCAAGTGATGACGCATCTTATCACGGGTATCTGGATATTGCAATTGGCTCTACAGAGGAGGAAAATGGCCGACCACCTGATGTAAGAAAAGAGGTGGCTAATATTATCAAGTCCCACTGGCAAGCAATGGCTTTCAATGGCCAAGGAGCATGGGCATATCTTTTCTCTGATGGAGCAGTTGGAAGTCTCGCTGAAAAATGGAGAGACGAAGTATGGGCTATGCTCTAATTCAGACTATTCTAAACGCCACCAGGGATTACAGTTGCAAGCCATAGAAAATGAAGACCTGCAGCAAGGTTGACTGCGATGCTCAATAAGGAACAGATGGTCAAAGGCACACGTTGAGACAGATTTGCGCGCCATGTGATAAAGGCATCAAAGACCAATATAATCAGGGCAGTCTGCCAAAGGAGCAAAACTGCTTTAAGGAATCTCCATAACCAAGGAACAGCTTCAGCCTGCCAAAACGCAGTAAGAACAAACATTGCAATACTAGCACCGCCGAAACCAAGAAACCGACGATGTTCTTGCTGCTGTTTAATCAATAGGAAAACCCACACCATCACAAGTATGGCTGAGACAATCCAATAAGTCATGAACATGTTGATCATTTGCGAATCTGCACAACTCTACTGCCCACGCGAGAGCAGAGTTATGATAATGGATGAGCAATAATTCTTTGCAAATGCCACTGATACCTACAATGTGAAAACCACATGAACGCCGTCACCCGTCTGCTTCGCGACCTAGTTGCAATCCCAAGCGTCAATCCGAGGCTTCTTGGACCTGATGTAGAAACACCTGCGGAAGAACCTATCGCTGAATATCTTAGCGTGCTTGCGAAAAAGCACGGACTGGACATATCTAGGCAAGCAGTATTGCCGGGAAGACGAAACTTACTAGTGAGGTTAAAACCTTCCGGTAAGGTGAAGAAAAGAATTCTACTGGCGCCACACATGGATGTTGTTCCTGCGGATGACTCACAGTTTAAGCCATCCATCAGCAACGGTCGTCTATATGGACGTGGGTCATGCGACACAAAGGGGTGCATTGCTGCATACTTTCATGCACTTTGCCAACTCGCAAAATATAAGCAACGTCTTCATCATACGGAAATCATCTTTTTGGGTCTCATTGACGAAGAACATTTGCAAAGCGGTTCTCGTGCCTACGCAAGGAATGGACCAAAGGCAGACCTTGCTATTGTTGGGGAACCTACAAAGCTACAGATCATAACTGCGCACAAGGGTGACTTTTGGTGGCAACTCAAGGTGGTCGGGAAGGCAGCCCACGGAGCAACGCCCCACTTAGGTAAAAGTGCAGTCCACAAGATGGCTCGAACAGTGGAGATACTACTCACTGAGTACAATGATAGCCTTAAGGATAAAAAACACCCATTGCTCGGAAGTCCCACCATCAATATAGGCGTTATTCAGGGTGGTACACAGCCCAATATCGTACCCAATACCTGTTCTATCGATATCGACCGAAGAACCCTACCCGGCGAAACTGAGAATACAGTTCGAAAGGAAATTCTGGATGTGCTCAAACCTCACGGATTAAAACCAGACTTTCTAGACTTGCGCGGTGTACCGTGTGATGCTTTGGAAACCGACCCAGCACTTCCATTGGTTCAGCGGTTCATGAAGGTCGCCCGACGACGTCGCACACTTGGTGCAGACTTTTTTACAGATGCTTCTCCATTGGCTTCAGCAGGAATTCCAGCAATCCTCTACGGACCAGGCGACATCGCTCAAGCACACACGTCTGAAGAATGGATTGATTTGACCCAACTCGAACAGGCTACCGAAGTGGTAAAAAGGTTTTTACAGGAAATTGAGAGCTAGCTAACTGGAAAATTCTATGGCAGTGGCCAAATTGACTAAATAAGCAATTACAGGTCAAGAAGCTCGTCCATTAGTTTGGCCGTAACCTCATCACCACCATCACCACCTTCTCGAGTGACCCAGCCAGAAAAGTCGATACG
>Ga0160423_10005604_pt1 | contig 10237 bp, 5 predicted proteins | sample CRUFie14St8metaG_FD_108191 | JGI IMG/M metagenome (GOLD analysis project Ga0160423, IMG submission 108191) | Marine microbial communities from the Costa Rica Dome - CRUD Field 142mm St8 metaG | ecosystem: Environmental > Aquatic > Marine > Oceanic > Photic zone | place: Costa Rica: the Eastern... | reverse complement strand
TGGAAAGGGGTTAGGTAAAGCAACCCAAGACGGCATCATCGCGGCGGCTTTTCGCATCACCAAGCACTTTGATGTCGAACAGGCCTACAATTCGACCACGGGGGAAAAACTCAATATCGTCCAAGAGAATGCGATTGACCGCCCCTGGTATGAACGGGAATATTTCCGAGTGGATTGGTCCCGCAATCTGAATACAGACAGCTACGACTTCGATACCTTGTCGATGCTGGGCGTGTATGGCGGAATCACCTATGAAGCCCTCGCCTATGACATTACCGATCCCAAGCATCCAGATGCACCGGTGTTTGATCTCGATAACGGGTACATGGACGTGACCACGAAGGCGTTCGCCCGGCCAGGCATGATCGACCTGAGTAGTCTCGGGTGGGGGATTTCGGCTTTCCCAGCCTGTTTTCTCCCCGCAGATTTTGCTGGAGGAACAGCACCCGTGGGGAACTGTAATCCCGTTGAATTGACTCTTCGACATTCATTCCGACGGGTGGAAGACTTTGATTATGAGCCGTTGGATTGGGACGGTGTACGTTTCCGGGCCTACGGTGCTTTTGACGTGGAACGCCGCGGTTACGCCCGTAATTATGGTCTGACCGATGACAAGTGGCATCGCTTTATCTCTCGGTACAACATTTGGCAATACAGTCATCGATACAGTGACCAGGCCAGCATGACGGGCGCAATCGCCTGTTACACACCGGAGACGACCAACTTTGGAGATGATCCGAATCGAGACGTGAATGAGAATGGGACGGCTGATGAATGCGAAGCCGCCGGTGCCGGTTCGCGCTGTGACATCGTCAATCAGAAGTGCACCTTGCCCTACCGGGAACGGGATGTACGTCCCATCGTGTGGTACTACACCAACGGGAGTGATTTAAGGTTCTACGAGGGCACGCGTTTGGCCGCCCATGAATGGGATGTGGCCCTGCGGACAGCTGTACGCACAGCGCGATATACCGAGTGCGCGAAAACGGGGGGGACCGACTGCCAAAGCCAATACCCCATGTACAGTGGTCAGCAAGAAATGAATGAGGATTTGGTCTCACTTGCTCTCGAAGTGAAGAATTGCCTCCACGGATACGCGTATGCCGACCTCAATCAGAACCGAGAAAGCTGTCTTGCTCTCGCTGACCAAATCGGGAAAAGCAGAGGCTATGATGCGGCGGTCATCGATTTGGCGAAAGCAGACGAGATGGTCATCCTGTGCCACAGTCCAGTTCAGGCCGATGATCCCGAGCAATGTGGCGAAGCACGTCTACCCGCGAATGTCAGTGCTCAAGATTGCGCTGAAATTTACGCGAATCCTTGGGACACGCTCCGACTCGCCGATGAGGAGTTTCCTGCACTCTATGAAACATGTAGAGCGGCTCTGAATGTTCGAATCGGCGATCTTCGCTATCACCAGGTCAATGTCATTGAGACACCTCAGACGCCCTCTCCCTGGGGCATTTACACCGATTCCGAAGACCCACTGACCGGCGAAACCATCTCCGCGTCTATCAATGTGTGGTCTTGGGTGAATGATTATTGGAGCCAGCGCGTCATCGACAAAATTCGATACATCGAGGGAGAACTGACCACAGAGGAAATCACCGAAGGGGAGTATGTCCGTCGATGGTCGGAGGCAGCCAGCGCAGCCAGTAACGCCAGTTTTAGTCCCGGGGTGACCAAAGAGGCCATCGACCAAAAAGTCGCCGAGTTCGCCGGTGTCGATGTGGAAGAGATGCATCATGCAGACCTACCGGAAGGCCTCCATGAAGCCGCACATGAACTCCGTCACCAAATGCGGTACACGGTGGCAAGTCTCGACGCACCCAGTCAGCAAGACGCGATCGTTGCGGCCCGCGCCGCATCCCTTCATGGCACCGAAGTAGAAGCAAAACTGATGACCCCAATGGTTCAGGAAATGATGGGTGTCACTGGTATGCCCCTGAACGATGCAGTCCTCAATGTGGCCAGTCCTCTCCGAGGCGGGAATCCGACGTTCGAGCGACGGTTGAAGCATTTGAAGGAAAAGGCACTTGGAGAGCGCGGCGCATGTATCCGGCATGAGGCTCCGGCGCCGTTGGCTATGGCCAGCCTGGCGACGGTTCTGCAAGCCAAGTTTGGTGACTTTGATCCCGAGCAAAGTGATGCCGAGCAGCAAGCCCGGGCGGAGAAAATGCGGGAGTACATTTCGCAGCGTGCGCACACCGCCGTGGTCATGCATGAAATGGGTCACAGTGTGGGTCTTCGGCACAACTTCGTGAGTTCTTCGGATGCGATGAATTATCGACCGCAATACTGGCAATTGAGGACACGGGACGGTGCCGTGTCTGAGAAGTGCACATCATTGGTTGCTGATGGGTCCGACTGTGTCGGACCACGCTACTTTGATCCGGTCACAGAGAACGAGAGCCGAAATTTACTGCAAATGTTCATGCACAGTTCTGTGATGGATTATGCGGGAGAGATCACCCAAGACTTCATGGGTCTCGGCGCATATGACTTCGCAGCGACCCGTATGTTTTACGGAGATTCGGTGGCTGTTTTGAAAGAGACTGACGTCCGGTCTAACAGTGCATTTGGTTTGCTGAGTAAAATGGATAATTTCGGGGGCATCTTGGGTTTCAGTTGGTTTAAGGGCCGAAACGACGCCATGCATTACTCTGAACTCAATGATTTTTATACGCTCATTAACAATTGTGAAGAGGTCGATGCTGCGAGTTATCGACCCGCAGGTTGGAATGATGACGTAGATGGCCGTTGGCATCCCGTCCTCGATGGGAAGCTCGTGGCCGTCGATGGTAAATATACCCGGTGCAAGACCCAGCCCGTGGATTATGTGAGTTGGGACCAGTTGAGATTTCCAACGGAATCAGAAAGTGGTTTTTATCGGGGCGGACCGGCCATCGATAAGCAGGATCGGATTCGCGTGCCGTATGGCTTCGGAACCGACAACTGGGCCGATACGGGCAATCTCAGTGTATTCCGTCACGATAACGGTGCCGACCCCTATGAACTGTTCGACTTCTTCATCGCCAAACAGGAGGTGGACCACATCTTCACGAACTATCGCCGAGGACGTTCCACCTTCAGCGTGCGGTCTGCCGCCAGTTCTGCGGTGGGTCGGTTCAATGCGAAATTGCGAGATGCTGCCAAGGGGTTGGGCTTGTACCGAAATATTTTCTCCATCGCATTCGCTCGACAGGGGTTCAATTTGGATCAAGCATGGCCTGAAATTGCTCGGGTTAATTTTTCCGATAATATTCTTGCGGCTGGCATGGCGTTCGACCATTTCGCCCGAATGCTCGCCCGGCCTGAGTTGGGCCCTCATTATAAAAATCGTTTTGATGAAGTTGCCCGCAGTAAGCGCGATGCATTCTTTCTTGGAGCCGAACCCAGTACACGGGTCACGATTCCCAATGGTCCCACGGGCTACTATCGGTCCGTGGGCATCGGTGGGCGACCGGTGGAAAATCAATTGGCTGAGGATAAAGGGGAATATAACAGCAGCTACACGCAGAATGCCGGGTCATATTACGAAAAGATGTACAGCGCCATGCTCTTTGCGGAATCCGCTGACAACTTTATCAGTGCCAGTCGGTCTGACTTTGTCGATGGCCGATATCGCGCGGTGAGCCTCGCGGACTTATTCCCAGATGGATACCGCAGAATGTTGGCCAATAGTCTCACGGGCGATGACTTTATCAAGGGGCCTCGAATCCCGGGAGATGAGGCTGGCTTGCCCCTCACTGATGAAGAGGGATATCCGAGTCGACCGATTGGATGGACGACCTGGTGGGGCGCCGAGCCGCGCATCTGTTTTCCGAATGACGGCACCACTGTGTGTTCCACCGTCGGAAATGAAGACGGGGCCGAATTTGAAGCCATCGACATTCCGCAAACCGTGGTGGTCGACCCGCAAATTGGATACGAGCAACAGCTCTTCCTCATCGCATGGACGCTGGTGTATTTACCGGCCAATCAAAAGCAAAAGTGGTTGGATATGATGCGACTTTGGGAGTTGGGTGAGGACTCTGACCCCGGCTTTGAAAACCGCATTGAACTTCACCATCCGTCAGGGCAGACCTACATCGCCAAAACCTACGGAAAAGAAGTGCTCTTCGGGCGTGAAGTACAGAAGGGCATTGCGGCCCGAATGCTCGAATTTGGTAATTCCCTCTTGGAGAAGGCTTATGTCGTTGAGGATGGGCCTGATCTCGACGGAGATGGAGTGCCCGAATGGTACGAACCGGTGATGGGTGATGAGGGCCTTCCACTCGTTAAATTCGATGCACGGATTCAACCCACCGACACCTGCAGTGAAGACGATAATTCTGGATGCACCTGTGCGGCAAACCTGGCCTGCATGGAGCTGGCCGACTACATCACAGTACCTGCTTACCTTCATGAAATTTACAACCGCATGGGCTATGGACTGCCCAGCCCGCGTGGCATCTATTAGTCCTTGCGCGCACTGACCCACATTGCGCTCCAGGTGAAGAATATGGAGCGCTCTGTCGACTTTTATCAAACCTTCTGTGGTTTGCGTGTGGTCCATGACCGCGGGGAGGGTTCTGCGCGCGTTGTTTGGATGGCTGAGCCTGGGCGTGAAACGGACTTTATTTTCGTGTTTATGCAGGGAGATCACCGACCGGCGCAACATCCGCATGATTACAGTCATCTAGGATTCGCATGTGAGAGTCGAGACGCGGTTGACGCAATCGCCGAACAGGCTGACAAAGCCGGTTTCCTCGTCTGGGCTCCGCGGCAAGATGCATATCCGGTCGGGTACTACTGTGGTCTCAAAGACCCCGATGGATATTTCGTCGAATTTAGCTACGGACAGCCGCTCGGTCCCGGGGCCGCCCAAGGAACCGAGTCTGTTTGACATAATTTGGCAGGGTCCTCAGTTGACGTCTGTGTCGCCCTGTTTTAATCCTAACCCGTTCACCGTAAGGGAGTATGTGTGCGAAATGCCTCACTGGTCGCCATCGGCGCGTTAATGTTTGCCTTGGGATGTGCGGTTCCGAAGAAACCGACGCCCCTCTCGAAACCCACTCAGCCCTCAGACAGCCTAGGAGCCCCTACCATCCGTCTCGATGTTGAGACGTATACTCTCGATAACGGACTGACCGTGTTGTTGAGTCAGGACACTCGTTTACCTGTCGTCGCGGTCGAAGTTCGGTATCTCGTTGGGTCAGCGAATGAGCGTCCAGGGCGCAGTGGCTTCGCCCATCTCTTTGAACATCTCATGTTCCAGGGGTCGGCCAATTATAACGATGAATTCTTCAAACCCCTCACGCCCATCGGGGCGGCAGTGAATGGAACCACCAGCAGTGATCGAACAAATTATTACGAGCGTGTCCCCAGTGAGTACCTCGAATTAGCCCTCTGGTTAGAATCCGACCGAATGGAAAACCTGCTTCCAGCCTTGTCGCAGGAGAAGCTCGATAATCAACGGGACGTGGTCAAGAATGAGCGTCGGCAAAGTTATGAGGACCGCCCCTACGGCATGGCGTGGTTACGTTTCTTTGAGACGCTCTTTCCCAAGGGGCATCCCTACGACCATACACCCATCGGATCACACGCTGACCTGACGGCAGCGACCCTTGACGATGTAAAATCCTTCTTCAAACAGTATTATGTGCCCTCCAATGCCGTATTGACCATTGTGGGTGATTTTGACCGAGAAGCCACCAAAACGTTGGTTGAGCGATATTTTGGACATTTACCCCCTGGGCAGCGTGCACCGACACCCAAGGCCGAGGCGGCCAAGCTCGACACAGAGATTCACTTGACAGAACTCGATGAGGTCAAGCTGCCCCGTGTCTATCTCGTCTGGCATACCCCCGCTTTATACGCCCCGGGCGACGCTGAGTTAGACGTATTGGCGTCTGTACTCACCGGTGGAAAAAGCAGCCGGCTCTACAAGCCGCTCGTGTTCGAGCAGAAAGTGGCCAAGGATGTCTCTGCGTTTCAAGTGTCGATGCACTTGGCTGGCTTTTTTGTGATTCAGGCCACGGCTGCTCCCGGCAAATCGGTGGCTGAGCTGAGCACCGCTCTCGATACTGCTCTGAAGGCTGCCCTCGAAACACCGCCCACTGAGCTCGAAATGAAGCGGGTCGTGAACGGGTGGAAAAAGTCTTTCTATGGTCGAATTCAAGCCGTTCTGTCGCGGGCGCAGATGCTCAGCGGTTATTTTCACCAAACCGGGCAAGCCAATTACCTCAATGAGGATTTGGCCAGGTATACGAACGCGAAAGCAGCGACTGTGCACACGTATGCGAAGACGCATTTGGGTACCGCTCGACTTCGACTCGACATCGTACCAAAACCCGTCGATGAGACTGAAAAAGGAGCATCGAAATGAAGGCATGTAAGTCCGTGCTCATCGCGATTCTAGTGAGCTTCGTTTTGTCGTCATTTACTCTGGCAAAGGCGCCGATCGATCGCACACAACTTCCTCAGCCGACCGGTCAAACGGAATGGGCTTTGCCAACGATTGAAACCTGGAGCCTGTCGAATGGAATGACGGTGTGGTTGCTCAAGAGCGATGTGGCCCCATTGATTTCCCTCTCTGTAATCTTACCGAATGGCACGGGCTCCGACCCCGCCGACAAAGCCGGACTGACGAGCTTTATGGTGGATATGATGGATGAGGGCGCGGGTGAGCGTGACGCCATCGCGCTGTCCGATGCATTTCAGCTCTTGGCGACTGACTTCAGTGCCGGGAGTTCTCTCGACGGCGTTTATTTCGATGTGGATTTGCTCGCGGACACCCTGGATGAAAGCCTGGCACTCCTCAGTGATGTCGTCCGTCGTCCGGCCTTCACCCAAGCGGATTTTGACCGTCGCAAAGAACAGCGGATGGCGTCTGCCCTCGCATCCGAGGCAAATCCCAGTGCCATTGCGAGCTTGATTCGTCGTCAAGCTCTGTATTGCTCAGGCTATGCGGGTTTGCCCGCCTTTGGGGTACGCACCACGATTGATGCGATCACTCTTCAAGACATTCAGGCGCAGTATGCCGCGCTCGTCCAGCCCAGCGGTGGTACCATTGTTGCCGTGGGGGCCGTTGACCGCGCGACGTTGAATGCAGCCTTGGAAAACACGTTTGGCGATTGGAGTGGCACCCACACTGTAACGAAGAATGAAGCGGCCTGTCCCGATGACTGGACACCCGGTGGCTTACACCTGGTTGATTTCCCAGGTTCGGAACAATCGATGGTGATTTTTGCGCGGCGAGTGCCGGGGACAGATGATCCTGATTACTTCAAAGCACAAGTCTTTAACCGCCCGTTTGCGGGCTCTTTCACGGGCCGAGTGAATATGAACCTGCGTGAAGACAAAGGGTACACGTATGGCGCACGCGGTGGTTTTGGTCGGAGCCGGCACGCCGGCAGCTATCTCATTTACGCGAAGGTGAAGCGAGATACGACTCGAGCGAGCATCGATGAGATCATCAAAGAACTGTCTGGCATTCGTTCGGACGCGCCTCTCACCGAGCAAGAGGTGAAAGATGCGATTGGGGGCTTACAAAAAGCCTTTCCTGGACGTTTCGAAAAGCTCGATGCAGTGGCGAGTCAATTGGGTACGTTGGTCTTAAATGGCCATCCTGTGGAATGGTTTCGAGACTGGAGTCAGACAATGGGATCGGTTTCGTTGACCGACGCCCAAGCCATGGCTCAAAAATATACGGATCCAAACGGGTTCGATATCGTGGTGGTCGGTGACCTCAGCAAAATCGGAGACAGTCTGAAATCTCTTGGGCGACCTGTGACCTATTATACGCCTCAAGGGCGTACGGTCGATGCGCCCGGGAACGTGACACAACACTCTCCAGCTCAGTAGTTGTCGAGCGTCATTTCGTGGATGTTCTGACGGCAGCAGTCCTTGGTTTGGTTCAGGCTTTGACCGAATTTCTGCCGGTATCGAGCAGTGGACATCTCGTGCTGGCACAGCACCTCCTGGGGGTCGAGTCCGAGAGTGGGCTGTCCATGGATGCCGTAGCCGTCGCCGTACATTTTGGAACTCTCCTCAGCGTCGTGGTCGTTTTCCGTACTGATGTCTGGAGCCTGATCCATACCAGTATGACCTCGGGAATGCGTCCGCGCTCTTGGTCCGAACAATGGTCCACGAATCCCCATTTCCGGATGGCCGCATCCATCGTGGTTGGCTGCATCCCAGCCGGAGTGCTGGGTCTCGCGTTCAAAGACACGATCGAAAGTGCTTTTCAATCTGTCACGGTTGTCAGTGTTGCCCTGGTGCTGACCGGGTGTGTTCTTTTAGCTCTGATGCGGGCTCCGAAGGGGGACGGCCATGTCGGCCTGAGATCGGGTCTAGTCATCGGAATTGTCCAGGCCATCGCCATTGTCCCGGGCATTTCACGTTCCGGCAGTACCATCGCTGCAGCTCTCTTTCTGAGACTGGAACGTGAGCACGCCGCGAAGTACAGCTTTTTACTGTCGTTGCCGGTGATTGCCGGCGCCACTGCATTAAAGACCTTGGAACTCCTCGGCAATGACGTACATTTCGACCTCTGGTTGGCCCTCGGAACCGGCGCTCTCGTGGCTTTTGGCGCAGGCGTCGCTGCTCTCAAGTTTCTGATGGTGACTGTAAAGAGCGGCTCTTTCGCTTACTTTGGCTGGTATTGCCTCGGGGTGGGACTGATCGGGCTCAGTGTCTGACAACGGATGTCCGTCAATCGGCTTTTGAAAAACCCAGGCGAACCCATTCTCCGCGGTCTGCCGGACCACGACACGCATAGGCTTCTCGGCGTTCAGGAATGGCAATAAAGACAGCATTGGTCGCTGTGCCTTGTGCATCTTCTTCATAGCGATTGATGCTCAATACTCCCTCGCTTCGGTCAGCGAAGAGCGCTTTGATGGTCTCAACGCTGTGACCGCCATTCGCCAAAACTCTCTCCATGGTGGCCAATCTGAGTCGGCTGCTGTCAGAGCCGGCCTCGCCCTGTCGAGCCACATTCTCAGGGTGCAGGCAGTGATTCGTATGGCATACGGCTTCAGTGACCGCACGACGCCGTCCCAAGAAGTCAGGGCTTGTTTCATATTCCTTGAGTGTTGTGGGGTCGGCGATCCAGAAAACATGTGCGCCTGAACGCGGCGCACTTTTGAGGACTTTTGATGCTTGACTGGCTGTGTGGCATCGCACCATTCGATGCAGTGTTGCCAAATATCCAATCCCAGGACGTGAACCCCACGTTTTTACATTGGTTGTGCCTACGACCACACCACACGAATTGATGCCCATCAGCGTGAGGCATCCCGCACAGGTTACGCTCCATGTCTCTAGACCATTGGTCGGTCGGCGACGAATAGCGACCACATACTCAATGTCCTCTGGATTGAGGTCCCAGGTCTGGCCGGCGATGGCTTGGCCATCGGCAGTGAGATTGCCAGGCACGAGAAGAGATGAGCATCCTTCGGCATCTTCATGGGGCGGCTCATCACCTGCTTTGAGCAGCAATGCATCGCGCATATCGGTCATATTGGTTGCCGTATACAGGTCCACAGGGTCGACACCTGCACCGGTGGCGATTCCGCAATGCTCAGCATAGCCCTCGGGATCCCACTCCGCATAAATCTTCAGGCTCTCCCGTCCGATATCGAGAAGCCCTGTGGCTGATGACCGCCCGCGATCTTTTGCGTATTGGTCAACCGCGGCAAATCGGATGTTCAGAAACCGAATAATTCGGTCTCGCAGCGCTTCCCCTTGCTGAATACCCATGCTTTCAGCTGAGCCTGCCACATTGATTTGGTCTAAGGTGATCACTTCGCCCATCGTGTATGATTCCTCCATCGACTGTCTCCATTCTTTGTCATTTAGCTCAGTGATTCCAGTCTTCCTTCACAAATAATTCCTCACTAAATTTTTGAGACTGTTCCAGCACTGGTATTCTGGACACAGAACAGCGGAATGAATCATCCATGAATCAACCTACGACAACAGGCATCGTCTTATCTGGAGGCGGTGCTCGAGGCGCCTACGAAGTCGGTTTGCTGGCAGGGATGGTGGAGGTTCTAGGTCTCAAGCCCGAGGACCCACCTCCCTTTCAAATTTATACGGGCTCATCCGTAGGGGCCATCAATGTGAGTTTTTTGGCGGCTCATGCTCATCGAGGGGATATGGGCACAGAAGCCCTCGCGAAAGTGTGGTCTGGACTCAATCTGGCAGCCCATCTTCGTCTCGACCTTTTCGGTCTCATGGGGATGAGACGTCT
>Ga0160423_10005603_pt1 | contig 10238 bp, 17 predicted proteins | sample CRUFie14St8metaG_FD_108191 | JGI IMG/M metagenome (GOLD analysis project Ga0160423, IMG submission 108191) | Marine microbial communities from the Costa Rica Dome - CRUD Field 142mm St8 metaG | ecosystem: Environmental > Aquatic > Marine > Oceanic > Photic zone | place: Costa Rica: the Eastern... | reverse complement strand
GCTTGAAAGTACATAACCACCAATGATATTATCTTCGGTTAAAGTTATTGAAGCTGAACCTGTTGTTTCAATAATTAATTTATATTTACCTTGTGTATAAGGTAAGTAACCTCGACAACCTTTTACTAACTCTCTTAAATTTTCTATTACTTTTCTTCCTGTATCTAAAGCATAGTTTGTGTCGAATATATTTATATTACTCCCACCAGAATATGGTGTAACCTGTGTTTCACAAACGACTGAAGCGTCATAAAAACTTTGTAAATCAATATCTGTTGTTGCTAAACCTTTTCCGTATCTTGTATTTCTTAAATAATCTAAAATACAGAATGCTGGGTTTGTTGAGTATGTTTCACTAGACTCAACTAAAGATGAATTTAATGTTACTATTTTTTTTCCTCTTAATTTTACTTTTACTTGTGGTATGCCACCGAATATATCTTGGTTCCATTTAAACCTTAAAGCTAAATAGCAAATACCTCTAAGTCTATGGTTGCTTCCCCAAGATGATAAAGTTGACAATAAACTAGATGTTGTTTGTGAGTCTGTACCAAAAAAAGGTTGTACTCTTATATGTGAAGTAGAACTTTTATAAAAATTACTGTCACTACTTGATACTTCTATTTCTGTTCCATCAGATAAAGAACTAGCCCATGAGACTAATTTGTCATCTACATATATTTGTTCTATTGAATTTATTTCTCCCTCACATAATACCAAAGCCATATATAAATATGTATTATCAGCACCAGAAGTTTCTAAAAAAACTCTAGTACCACCGACCATTCTTTCACCATAAATAACAGGAATAGAAGCATCATTTGATTGTTTATTTAATAAAATACCTTGTTCGTAGCTATCCATTGGCGAGTCGCCAAATGAACTATCTGGAAAAGTAGGAAATGATGGAGTAATCCAAGAGACAGCTTTTTGAACTACATTAACAGCAGTTTTAACAATTTTCTTTCCTAAATTTACTAAACCCGATATACCTTTTTTTACTGTTTTTTTTACTCTTTTAAACGGCTTACCCATTCCAAGACTCCTTTATAGTTTTATAAACTATATTTCTAATTCCATTATCTTTATTAAGTCTTATCCATTGTGTTTTGTTTCCAACGCCTATTTTTTCTGCAAGGTTTTTTTGCGACCATTTATATATTTGTTTTATATTTTTTTTTGCTAATAAATCTAAGTGGATAACATTTTTGCCACAATTAAAATCTTCTATCTCTCCTGTGTTTAAAAAATAATTTAAACTTTCATCATCTAAATATGCCCAATTAACAAATCCATATATTTTGTTATTTTCTTTAAATACTTTAAATTGATTATTTTTATAACATTGTTTAATTTGTTCTGATATTATTTCATCATCACAATCGTTATATCTATCAAAAGTTTTGTAAAAATTAATAATTTCTTGCATTATTTTCTACCCCACTTAATATCTTGTACCATTTCTGATGCAAAATCCATTCCAACATCTGTACTAAAAAATCTTTGTTGTGATGTATTGTTAGTTTTACGACCAGATTTTTTATCGAAATCTGCCCAATGAGATACGACTTTTAAATTTAATAAACTTGATGTTTGATCTTCATTAATATCAAATCCGTCTATTGTACCTTTGTATAATAATATAGGGTCAGCAATAAGAGTATTATTACTATCTAATATTCCCCTATAAATAGTTACATCATCATTAATTACATTTTCATTTAAAACTACTGCAATATAAGTTGTATTAGCACCAGATAATGTAAGGTTTAATGTACCTTTTGTAAGATCAGTTTGTTCGTTAAAACTAGATATATCTAAAACAAAATCACTTGCAGAATATGTAACTGAAGAACCTGATACTGATGATGTTAGCGAAAAAGAACAGTCAGTAATATTAACAGGAGTAGAGAAACCAATGGTGATAAGGTGTACGGGTCTAATATCATTTGTTGCTAGTTGGTTCTTTACTGCTGTCGTTAAACTTCTCGTCATATTCCTCGTAGGTTGTTCTTATTATTTTCTCGCTACCTATTACCATATTATAACTAAATGTACCATCTGGGTAGTAAAGTTTTTCAACGTCACTAGAACTTAGATCGTCTGCTTCTACTATTTTTTCAGCAGTGACATCAGTATTAATCCAATGTTTAATCAAATATTTTTTGGCCATTAAAGAGCTTCTTCAACATCTAATTCAAACTGATATAATAAATCTCCAGATGCGTTTGCACCTACTGTTCCAAATTCTTGCACATCATTTGTTAAATATACTGTAAATGGCACATTATCATAAGTTACTGCTTCATTGTCTGCTAAACTAGATACTAATGGTGGTTCTATTGTAACTGTTGCCGAATTACTTGATGCTGTAACATCTGCAACTATCATATAAACTTTAGAGTGATTGGCAAACTTTATAAAATCTCCAGCTTTAAATCTTTTTGTGCCATCATGGGCAAATCCGTCCATAGCAATAGTAGTGTCTCCAACAGTATGTGAACCGTTGACTAAAACAGTTCCATTTTCATGCCCTTTGGCATTTTTTAGTTCTGGTGGAATTATTGTAAAATTTTCTTTGCCTGATCTTTGTTTTATTATAAACGCCATAAGTTCTCCATAAACATCATCTCTTTTGCCAACTATTATTCTTGCAGTAAAACCAAATCTTTGTCCGTCAATTTGTCTTGATAATTTTTTACCACTATCTGTTACTGATAAAATTGTATTTTGTGTTGACCTAATTCCCATAGTAGAGAATGCGGAAGTTGATATTGGAAACGCACCTGACATTATATTACTGCACCTCTACCTTGTTCATTTACTGCTTGATTTATTAATGATGATATAGCACCTCTTGATCTAAATAGTAAGTCTTCAAATCCAGAAGCATCTACTGTATTAATTGTAAAATTAACATTTACTCCCTCACCACCTACGCCTCTTGCGGATTGTGTGATTTGACCTGTTTGATTGGGCATAAACAGTTCTGGCCCTCTTTCACCAACGAGTATTGGTTGGCCTTTTGCTACTGCACCACCTTTTTCAAATCCTTTTATTTTATTTACAAGTTTCATTCCTGCTGTGATGGCTAATGCTGTTGCTCCAATATTAAATGGAAATGGAATTGATGCAAAAGTTTTTAATGCGCCTTTATAAACTGAAATCAAACCCTCTTTTATTGCTGACATTTTAAACATTGCTGTTGCTTTTTTTATTGCAGATGAAACCGCAGAACCTATTAATGCCTCAACTATTGATTTAATTATAACTTGTTTTAAATTCTGAAAATTTAATTTTCCAGTCATTACAAAATCTGTCAAAGATGATTTTAAACCTTTAAGTGATTTATCACCTGCTTCTTTAAATCTGTCAAAAGTCGTTGTATCTAATGAACCTGTTATACCCTCTTTAAATCCTCTAAATGCGCCATCTAATCCATCAGTTGTTTCTGATGTTTTATTCATTGCTTCTTCTAATTTTCTATGACTTTCAAAAATATTAAATATTGTTTTGTTGTTATCTTTTAATGTTCTATTTGCTTTTACTAATTTTCTGTCTGACTCAAATATATTACCCTCAAATCTTTTTTGTGATTGTGATGCTTTTTGTGCTTCTCTATCAAGATTACCTATTGTATCTCCTAAAGCGACAAAATCTGGTACTCCCATTCTTGCCCGAACACTTGCTCTTTCAATATCATCTGCTAAATCTTTAAGAACTCCTTTATCTACTGAAATTCCGATAGATTGTAATAATCCAAACATAATTCCTTGAAGTTGATTACTGTCAACTGCAAGACTGTCCATTGCATCTGAAACTTTTATAAGAGCAGAAGCTAATCCATCTGCAACGCCAGTGACTTCGTTAAATTTACCAACTAGATTTAAGAAACTATTTCCTATTCTTGTTGATGCTTGGCCTAAAGTTGGTGCAAGTTCTTTAAATTGATTATTTATATTTTCTGTTTCTTTTAATAAAGCTGTCGCAATAACATCAGAAGTAATTTTTCCCTCAGAACCTAATTTTTTAAGTTCACCTCTTGTGACTTTTAATTCTTTTGCGAAAATATCTAATAATGGTGGAATGTTTTCTGAGATACTTCTAAATTCATCACCTTGCAATCTTCCAGAAGCAAAAGCCTGTGATAACTGTAAAATACCAGATGATGCTTGAATAGAATTAACCCCTGCAATAGCGATAACTTTGTTTACATTTTCTGTGATTTGAGCAAGATTGTTTTGACTTAATCCTAAATTTTGTGATTGCAATGCAAGTTTTTGATAAAGTTCTACTGTTTCAGCAAATCCTCCTCTTGTTCTTCTTGATATTTCAAATAATTCTGTTTGAACTTTATTTAATTCTGAAGTTGATGAAGTTACAAGTTTTAATCTATTTTGAAGACTTTGAAATTCGTTTGATAATCTTCCAAATTCTCTAATTACAAAAGACCCTGCAATTGTAAGTAAAATATTTTTTAAATTAACAACAGATTTTTGAACATTATTTACATTCTTTTTAACACCAGTTAATGCGGGAGTCGTTTGATTTCGAGCAATGATGTCTATAAACATTTTTGCCATATTATTTATGCCTCATTTTTCTTTCTTCTGACTCTCTGTCTTTTTGCTCTAACATTAAATAACCTAACCAATGATTATATTCCCAAACTTCCATTTTTAAAAGTTCTGATAAAGTTATTTTTAACCTATCAGCAACAATAAGTAAATTTTTTAATTCGGGTGTGGAATTTAGTTTTTTTTTACTTCTTCGGGGGTGATTGCTTTTACTATTTCATTTGCAACCCGCTCAACGACATTCGTATCTACTTTATACATAAGAGCAAGTTTATCTTCTGGTTTAAATAATTTATTACCCTCTTTATCAAGAGCTTTCATTACAAGAATATCAGCAAGAACGCTGACATCAGAAAGGCCACCTGCTTTTTTAAATATAATATTTTTTTCGTAAAGATTTAAAGGGTTCCAATATATTACGCTTGGTTTTCCATTTTCATCTTGCCATTCTGGAACTTCTAAAGATTGAACGCCTAAAGTTTCAAAGTGAGACTTTGCACTGTCAATAATGGACATATAATATTATTATACAGTTCCTTTTGTTAATGCGCCTGTACCTTGAAAAGTAACTGATCTTGAAACAACTCCATCTAAAGCATTATTTATAGACATACCTGTAATAATACCTGTTCCTGTGAAAGATTGATCTCCAGTAGTATTACCCTCTGGTAATAAAATGAAAGAGATTGAACTTCCAGCAGTTAGAGTTTCTTGTGATGTATCTGTTTCGTCATAATGCATTTCTAAAGTGCCAGAAAAAGATGTTCTTCCAGCTAAAAATGATTTAGTTGCATCTGATAATTGAGTATCCTCTACAACATCTCCTGTTGTTTCAATAGTAAAACCTGTTAGTTCCCCAACAGCAGTTCCACCAGCAGTAACTACGCCTTCTTTTCCGTGATGTGTTGCCATTTGCCTTTATCCTTTTTCGGTTTAGATTTATTTTCTTCGTCTTGCTTATAACCAAGTTTTAAAAAATTATCAAGTTGAGTTTCATTGATAACTATTTCGTGCCCATCTTTAAATAATTTAATATCTTTTGCCATAATGCTTTTTACTACTTATCTTCTTCTTCGTCAATATCATCTTCATATTGATCTACATCGTCATCAAAATCGTCTTCTATACCATCGTCATATTCTCTATGTTTTTCAACAAGGTCTCTACATTCTTGACATATGATAGAAACTTTGTCTGCAAGTTCCTCTAATTTTTCTATTTTTGCATCTAATTTGTCTAATGATTTGTCTGACATAATTTACTCCTATGGGGTTGCTGATTGATGTTCGTAAATTACTCTTATGGTCATGAGAATTGCGCCATAAGGAAATAAACTACCAGCATCAGTTTCAATTGAAACAACCTCTGTATCTAATGCATTTCCACTTCTTGTAATATCACTTTCTAAAGCTGTTTCTATTGCACTTGCCAAATTATTTCTTGCAGTATCAATATTGTCTTCATTTGTTTTGATATAACCTGTAATTCCTATTTCTAAGTTATTAATTCTTGTTTTGGCCCCACTACCTAATTCTTGATCTTCTTTTGTTTCTTCAATTGTTTGAACTAATACTGCTGGGTATTGTTGTTGTGAAAGTTCATCTAACGGAAAAGGTTGTCTAGAAACTTTTTTTACTGCAGGCGATGTGATTGCACCAATGACAGTGACAATATTATTTGCAATATTTTCTCTAACGCTCATATATTCATACCTTTAATTTTTCTCTCTAAAAATTTAACAAAGTTTTTATTAACTTGTTTTTCAAGTCTTTTATCAAATCCAAAAAATTTTCTTACTGGTAATCTTCCTGCGCCTGTTTGATGATAAAATCCTTTTTCTGCTTCTGCTTGACTTCTAAAATAAATTTGTGCTTTATTTCTACTAATTAATTTATGCGATATTGACTGCAACATTCTATTTGTGTCTTGTAAATCTACTCTACTTTTTCCTTTTAATTCTGCATATGCTGGAGAATAAGATATAAATGTTTTTCTATTTACATCTAAACCTCTGTCAGTTCTTACTTTTTGTGCCTCAGATAAAAAGGCCCCAGCGTCTTCTAATCCTTGTTGAATTATTTTTGGTAATTTATGAATAAATTTTGAATATCTTGCTTGAAGTGATTTAGCGTTCGTTTTTATTTTTATATCCATTATCTAGTAAGTCTTCTAAAACCATGCAAAGGTTCTCTTTCATTTGAAACTATTGTTCCAGATGAGTCTACATCGTATTCTACGCCATCTTCTAAAATTGATTTCCATTCTTTGTTATATTCAGACATGTAATATTCTGACATTCTTTCAAATCTATCTTTATCTGCTTCTGGTCTAAATTTTGATAATGCAGGGCAAAAAAATCTACCAAGAAATAAATATACACCAGCTCTTTCAAATTGATCTAAGTTAACTTTTGTATTTACCATTTCAGCAGTATTTAAAACTGTGATGTCGGTAAAAATATTTGTTTTATATACAGGCCACCACTCAACTCTTAACTGTCTAAAAATATCATTTGTAGTTTGTGCAAAGAAATTGACTGCTTCTGTATCAGTTGACGCTATACCAAATCCAAAAGCATCAGGTTGATATTTAGTTACATCTGTTGCTGTTATTACATCTGCACCTGTATAATTGGCCATATTATCTCCAAATCGCCCAAATAATTAAAATAATTAATGGGATTGAATACATAGGGTTATTATATGCTTTTCTCCAAACCCACTTTGACCATTTTCTAGTTTTCATTAGTATTAATTCGTTCATGTTTTTTCTTCCTTGTTTTTCTTCTTTTAGGTTTTAGCTGAACAACCTTTTCATCTTTTACTACATCTTGAACTGGTTTAAAACCTCTAAATTCCCAAACTTTTTTATTTGCTTGATAATCAACTAAAGGTCTTTGAATTATTTTTTCACCTTTTTGTAATTTTATTAAATCTTGATTTTGTGCTTTTAATTTTATCATTTTAAGTCCTTTAAACCTGTGGGGATTTCTCCCCACAAGTAAATCAATTATTATTGAATTGATGAGTCGAAGTGCATTTCAACACCATATGAGTCGTGGATTTCTCCTACACCATAAACTGCTGTTGCAACAATTTCATCTGCTCTTAGAGAAGCGTCTCTTTGAGTTTCAATTTTTAACCCTTGCATTTCTGCTAAAGCTAAAGCATCTCTGTGCATTGCCGCACCTTTGTAATCTCCAGCTGTACCAGTATTAGACATATTTGAAGTTTCAAATACTCTTAAACCAGCAAGACTTCCAACAAAGCCACTTCTCATTGCTTCGTTTTGAAGATCACCAGCATTTGGATTAGCAAAAGTGTTTGTTAAATTTGCTTTAAGATCGAAAGCAATTTTAGGGTGTAAAACTACTGCACATTCGTTTAAGTTTAATGCATTAGCTCTTAATGTTGATGCAACATTAAATACAGACGAAGCACTAATCGCAGTTGTGCCATCACCTAAAGTTACTGAGAAACTATCGAATAATCCGATAAGGTCTTGATCTTGTTTTTTAGCAATTGCTTCACCGAATAATCTACCAATATCTGCTGATACATTTCTTGGTGCAGAATTTCTCGCTAAGTCAGTCAAAGTTGTCATTACTCCAACCTCGCTAGCAGTTATAGAAACTGATGATGGGTCAATTGCTGTGTTTGATAAGTCAGTTGCTTCTGAAACAGCCGCCGCAGATACAGCAGAATAAATTGGTACTTCAACCACTTTACCGCCACCTGTGATAGCATAATTTCTAACAAGATTTCTCATGATAGATTGTTCAGTTGCAACGAATTGAGCTTCCGCTACGATTTCAGTATATAATTCCGACAGCGTGCTCGATGTTGTTTCGTTAGCCATTTTATTATCCTATTAAGTTTATTTGTTTAAATTTATTTGTATCGCCCCAGAGTCTCGTTTTTTTCTATACTCTTTGTATTTTTCACGATCTTCTGGTTTAGATAAATCCAAGTCCTGTATATTAAAAGGTTTAACAGTTTTACCTTCGACAGCGCTCTGGCTTCCTGCTCCAGACAAAGACCCTTGACGGAAATGTGGGTTTGCGTCTAAAAACTCTTTTACCTGTTCTTCAACTGATAAGAGTTCGCCTTTTGAATTATACCTAATATTTTTATTATTATCAAGTACCTCAACTCTATTATCATCTGTAAGTCTTATATTATCTTTTAAAAGAGCAACCACCTGATTTGGAGAAATTGCTTTATTTTTAGATGCAACAGAAAGTATTGAATTATCCACTCTTTCCTTTTTAATTTCATTTTTATATTTTAAAATTTCTGCATCTTTTTCAGCTAATCTTTCTTGCATCAATTTTTCTAAATCAGATTTAGTTTTTGCTTCTTGGATTTGCTTTTCTTTAAGAGCGTCTTCTTCTTTTTTTTTCATTTCATCAACAATTCTTTGCTGTTTTTTCTTTTCAGCATCTAATCTTTGTTGAACAATATTATTTACTTGATCTTGATTAAAAAGCGTTTCTTTTGCTTTTTCAACTTCTACTGTTTCAGTAGTCGTTTCTGCTTGTTGATTTTGCGGTTCAACAACCTTGTTTTCTTCAGACATTTTTTTCTCCTATATTATTAGTTCGCCTTGTTCATTATACCAATCGGGATTGACAAAGCTCCATTGATGACGACAGTTATATCCACCTCGAACAACAAATGGGTCGCCAGATTGTTTTCCTGACCAATCCAATCTGTTCCAAAGGTTTCTGACTTCATCTTTTGTAAATAGTCCACTTGGCCTTTTATCATAACTTCCAGCCCTTACAAGTGCACAATGTCTTCTGGTAGTTGCAATTACACTACCAAAATATTTAACATATTCTAAGCCAGCGTCATTTGCTTTCGCAATATTTAATTGAGCATCAAATTGTCTTAATGAGTCATTTAATAACTGACCAGAATATTTTTTCATATTTTCACCCGCTTTATCTCGGGCATATTTAGATTGTAATGTTTGAATATTTTTATCAAGTTTTTTTCTTAATGCTTCTGATTGAGCAGTTCCTTTTTTAAGGCCCCTTAATTTAACTTGATCTGAATGAATAGATTTTATCAATTTATTAACTTCTTTATCGTCAGCAGATGCATATATTCCATTTATTGTTTGTCTTAATTCTTTTTCCAAATCGCTAAATTCTCCACCAACTAAAGTTCTTTTGTAAATTTTTTCATTAATTGTTCTTGTAAAAGTGTTCGATATATCTTTAAATTGAGAGAATGATTGTCTTTTTAAATTTTGAATTAATATTAAATCAGATTTAGTTAATTGTTGAAATTCTGGTGGAATATTGCCAATTGTTTTAAATGCTTTTTCTATTCTTTTTGCTTGTTGATTAAATCCTTTTCTAACGACCCTATCTGCCCAAGGTAAATATTCTGCTTCTAATGTTTGTCTAATTAAAGGTTGAACATTTATAGATGCTTTTAAATCAAATAATTTTCTTTGTGAGTCTAAAGGTAAATTTTTACCTGCTAATGAAACTACTTTTTTTTCTATGTTATCTAAAAGTTTAATTAATTGTTCGTAATATTCTGCTTCAGCTAATTCTATTTGCCTAATTCTATAATTTGCAAAATCTTCAACTATATTGGCCATTCATTAAACTTGTTCTTCTTCTACTTCTTGGTCTTCTTGTTCTGC
>Ga0160423_10005602_pt1 | contig 10238 bp, 7 predicted proteins | sample CRUFie14St8metaG_FD_108191 | JGI IMG/M metagenome (GOLD analysis project Ga0160423, IMG submission 108191) | Marine microbial communities from the Costa Rica Dome - CRUD Field 142mm St8 metaG | ecosystem: Environmental > Aquatic > Marine > Oceanic > Photic zone | place: Costa Rica: the Eastern... | reverse complement strand
GAACGTTTGTCAACAGCGTCTTTTGTTTTCCGAGAGTCTGATGTGGTCGCTTTTTTAACAGGTCGGCTTCCTACTGAACAGGTCGCTCGCCGAACACAACCCCTGAACCCACAACTTTTTTTTTTGCCTTTGCCCTTTGCCATTCGCAATCCCAAAACGTAACGTAACGGAACCGGAACCGCAATTCGCAATGCAAAATGGGAGGAGGCCTATATAATACCGAGCGAATTTCTCACGGGGACAACTACTGGAACAATATAGAGGCCTTGTGGGCGCTCCTTGGTGATCACCAAAAAAAAAGGAGTTCTGGATAGTTCGGGCGTAACTCGAAATATCTGAAATGATCGTCTGAATCATTTAGTAAGGAGCGGGGACGACATCGATCGTCCTCGGTCTCCGAACACAACCCCTGAACCCACAACTTTTTTTTTCTTCAAGCGCGTGTGTGTGCTTGCTCTCCCTCTCTACAACGATCTGGGGTGATGGAACAAAGAAAAGGAGGAGGAGAAGGATCACAACAAAAATAACCGAAAGAAAGATTACAATTACAAGTTTTTTTACAACAACCTCCTTTCATATCCCGCACTCTACTACTCGTAGATCCTGACGTTGTCGTAGTGGATCGCGAAGAGCCTGTAGATGTACAGGGCGAGGTCGAAGGAGTGCGATCCGGGCCTGGGCCTCGCCGAGTCAAAGTAGTGGTACCTGTCCTTGGACACGATGACCGTCCCTTTGGGAAGGTGCTTGTCCGCGGGGTCCCTCCACGGGGCAAAGCCGTAGACGTCGACCTCGTCGCAGACCTGAAGGGCGTAGAAGAAGGCGTAAAATCCGCTCATCGGCTTCTCCCCCGGGTATCTGCCAAGGCGGCTCCTCTGGAACCTGCGGCGCAGGTCTCGGTACATCTGGTATGACCACGAAACAAAGTAGGGGGAAAGCGCGGTGATCCTCCTGTTCTGGTGCTTCTGCTTCAGCCTCACGTAGCTGCGGTACAGGAGGGAGAGAGGCGTATAAGAATCAGCCATCGCCGCCTTTTCTCTGTCTGCACGTCTCATCGGCAACTCACCTCTGCCGCCACCAGGCGTCCTTCTCCACGATCTGGGTCTTGGCCTTCCAGCCAAAGGCGCCGGGCTCGAAGAGCTCGAAGACCACCATCTCCGTGTCCTTCTGCCGCCAGTTCCACTTGAAGCCCCTCCTCTCGTCCAAAACCTGGAGCACGAGCGCAGCAGAGAGGGGCGGGAGGAGGTTGGCACGTCAGCCACACTCCTGCAAAAAATAAAACTCTTCCGCAATTCCTTCTCACCTGCTTCACCCAGTACCCGTTGAGTGACTCGTGGGTGCACCTGCTCCCAACGTGCTTCTCGTAGCCCTTCAGGGGGGCCTGATTGAACCTGTAGACCATCTCGTGCGCGTCGATCTCGTGCCCTCTCTCCTGCCTCAGAAGCGAGCCGCTGTTGCCCACGATCGCGCACGTCGCAAACCTCTCCCTTGCGAGATCGACAGAGGGTCGGAAATGAAAGGGGTCAGCCAATCCGCGAGGGTACTCCGCGCTCCTGCAACTCCTCACCTCGTGTCTTGCTCCGGAATGACGTGGTAGAGCATCCTGTCCACGTTGTACACGTCCCCGTTCTTGCCAAACTTGTTCCTCGTGATCCCGTCAGGAAGCTTGATGGTCGTGCCGTTCACCTCGGCGCGGTTCAAAACCAGGGACCCGCCGTATGTCAAATTGAGACCGGAAAAGATCTTGACGGCCTCCTCCTCCAGCCGGCTCACCCCACAGTCGGGGCCCGAGTAGATCGGGTCGCAGTGGCAAGTCCCGTTCGCAAAGATCCCGCGGTCGTTGCAGTCGGTGTTGCACTCGCGAAACTCGCAGAGGGACCCGGGCTTGGGCCTGGCAGGCGACCTCCTCCTCGGCGGCGGGGGCGGCTGCACCTGCCCGCCCTCCTTGACCTCCCTGATCCTCCCCGCGGACTGCGTAACGGAAATAAGTCGGACGTTAGGATTTCTCTCTCTCTCTCATTCTCTACACTGTGGATCCTCGGAACGGCCACAGAATTCTTCAACGCTCTGATCCTTCGTGCTGAATCTCACCTGGAGCACAAGGTAGATCAGGTACTCGAGAGAGCTCGCCTCCCTCTCGGCCTGCGGTGCTTCGTGTCCCTTGTAGTACAAGTAGCTTTTCCCCTGCCTCATGTCAAGGCCGTAGAGGTCCACCTTGTCGCAGGTCTCCGCGGCGAGCAGGGCGGCAACCAGGGCGGAGGAGGGACCGTCCCTGCGGCCGAATTCGGTGCCCATCGCCCGCTCGATTCTCGGCTGCATCACCGCGGCCGCGCTGGCCACCGACTGCGAGAATTGCGGGTTCAGCAGCGTCATCTTCTGGTCCTGGTACCGCTCCCTGAGCTCCAAAAACTGCTCTTGCGAGGCACTGGACCAAAGCAGCACGTTGGCGTCCGCGTGGAGCCACGCCACACCCTTGCCCTCCGGGTGCTTCAGCAGTTCGCCCGCCCAGAACGGCGACAGGACCTGGAAGGTCGTCTTGGCGCCCACGTCCTGCTCGTGGCCCTGCGTTGGGGCATCATGGATCCTGAAGACGGCGTCATGTGCATCAATCTCATCCCCAAGCCCGGATCCGGCCAGGCTCCCGCTCCCGCCCACCACCGCGCACGCGTCGCTCCTGAACCTCTCGTCCCTCTTCGGCAAGACCGGCACGAGCTCCGGCACGACCGCAAAGTACAGCGTCTCTCCTGTCACCACGTCGGGAACTCTCATCTCGTATTTCAGGTTGACGAGGCGCTGGTTCATTGAGATCTCGACCCTGCGAAGCTTGTCAAGGTCGATACCGGCCAGCACGGCCTCGTGACCGCCCAAGACCGCGTCCTCGTCGTATATGAATCCGGCCAGGGCGTCCATTGCAGATCCGGCAGAGCCAGAGCCAGACGAGGTCTGATTGTGAGCGTGTGATCCGCCGCATCCGCACACGGTGACTTGGACGGGGAGTGAGGACCCCCGGCCCGGCGGCACCTCGCAAGTCACCATGGCGTCCGAAACCCAGGCCGTCGACAAGCAGGGCTCCCCGCCCACCCAGGCGATAGGGTGGGACTCAAAGGCGCCAAAGTTCTTGCCCTCGATGGTGACCAGGGCGCCGCCCCTGGCCGAGGCGTGGGAGGGCGAGACGCGGCCCACCGAGGGGGGATCGTAGGACCAGGACGACGCCATGGCGGCCTCGATGCCCTCGGCGCCGCGCACCGCGACCGGCAGGCCCTGGCCCGTCCCGGGAGGGACCACGCAGGCCACCTCCGTCTGCGATAGGTGGTCGAACCTCTCGCAAGGGGTCTGGCCGATCAGCACGGCCCCGATGGAGCCGGGAAGGCCGAGGTTCCGGCCGGTGATGGTCACGACGGTGCCCCCGACGGTCGGACCGCCAGAGGCGGACACCCCCGTGATCGCCATGGCGTCGGAGTCCCCTGCCCGAGCGCGAGACGGACGCTGTCGCGGGGTCCCGCTTCCTGACTTGGTGCCCCCCTTCCCGCGAACAGGGCTCATCTTCGGGGCCGGCTTGGGTTTGGACGGCGGCGGCTGGTCGCTGCCGCCAGCAGTCGCGGCCTCCGCCACCGTCTCCGTCCTGTCCGGCCTGGAGATCTCGTAGGTGGTCGAGGCCACGGAGTGTGGGAGCCGTTTTCCCCTCTCCGAGATCAGAAGAAAGCTGAAAGGCAGGGCGAATGACATCAAGAGGAGGACCGCGGTGGCGATTCTGCCAACCCCGAGCCCGGCCCTCCGCCCCCTCCGCCCTCTCCGGTCCCTCGGGCCCTTTGCATTGTCATAGCCACCATACTCCAAGTCTCCCATACTGGCGCCAGTGTCGCGCGAGATGCTGGAGTCAAAAGCTCAAGAGGAGCGGCATCTTGCTAAAGGGCGCATACAGGTAGGCCTCGATCTCCTAACCTTCCCACCTCAGCAGGGTTCCATGGCGCGCGGCGCTCTCTCTCTCCCCCCCCTCGTGCCTCGCGGCCTCCCGTCTGCGTCCCCGATCCAAAGAGATCCCCCAAGGTCGCATCTTGGGTGTACATTGGGGTCGGGAAACGAGTGTACACACAATCTTTGAACCGACGACTGAATTAGAAGCTTAAGGGGTCCAGTCGCACGGGCAGAAGAGCTCTGGGTCCGTTGGGGAGCGCCAGAGAGCAGAGAGAGAGAGAGAGAGAGTGAGTGAGTGAGGGCATTGTGATCGGTGATGGAGGTGAGGCGTGGGATGCCCAGCGGGGCGAGGGCTGGACCGTCCTCCGACCCAGAGCGAGAGAAGGCGAAGAAAAGGGAGGCGAAGAAGAGCCAGACACAAAAGTTGTACGAGCTTTTGGTGCCCAAGTCCTCGACGGGGGAGGTTGGCCGGTTCGGAGAATGCCGGTGGGGGACTATGCCGTACCTTAAAACCCTGATCAGGATGGAGGAGTACGACAGAAGCCTGACGCGGACGCAGCAGTTGCATAGGGACACGCAGCTAGCGAAGCCCAAGAACAGAAAGGAGGTCGTGGGGGCGAGCACCCGAAAGACGAACTCTTGGCAGGGCAGGAGCCCGCAGTGGGGGAACAATAGGGTTGACATGACGCAGAGGAAGGTGTTGCCCCCCGTCGATAAGAAAAAAGCGGTGGAGGCCCTGCACTTCAGGCTCCAGTCGCGGAAGGAGGACCTCCACGGGCATATCGACAACACGCGGTATTCGGAGACCCCGTTTCACAAGAAGAAACAGGCGAGCAAGGTCTTCGACGTGTTGGACTACGTGTCTCGGGAGAGGGCGATCATCACGAGCGGCAGGACCTTCACGTGGGGGGGTAGGATGAAGTACGACAAGCCTCCGTTCAACCCGGACAGGAGCAGACAGGTCTCGCAGCACCGGTTTTGAGGCCCCTCGTGTTTCCATTAGTATATCAAAGTCACACGTGAAGAAACGTGTTACGAAGCCCCGCGCCCCCTCCTGGGCCTGGGCGTCCGCCCGTCTCAATCCCTCTTGCTTGGCGGCACGCGCTTGGGTTTTCCTCCCGGCAGCACCAGTGCCTTGAGGAGTCGGCACAGCCCGCACAGGTTGCTGTAAAGCCCGACACCGTAGAAGAAGTGGACGATTCCGCAGACCATCCGGAAGCTGTGGGGCTTGACGGGGTACTGGAGCTCCGGGGGCACCGTGGTCACCAAAAAGGGGAGCCTGTCCTCGCAGACGGCCTTGGTGTAGCACATTCCCCTGAGGCCCTCCACGCCGCCGAACTTGTCAAAGCCACTCTCCTTGACGCCGCCAAAGGGGAGGGACTGGCAAAGGTAGGTCGTGGCGAAGTCGTTGATGGAGCTGGCGCCTGTCTTGAGCCTGGACGCGATGGCCTTGGCCCTGGCCTTGCTGCCGGAGAAGATGGCGCTGCCCAGGCCAAAAGGGTTCGAGTTGACCAAGTTCACGGCGTCGTCATCCGTGGCAAACCTCTCCACGCACATCACCGGCCCGAAGACCTCCTCGTTCCAGATCCTCATCTCGCGCGTCACGCCCGTGAGGATCGTGGGCGGGTAGAACTGGCCCTGGCCCTTAGAAATTTCGGTCTTCAGCGACCCTCCCACCACCACCTTGGCCCCCTTCCTCACGGCGTCGTCCACCAAGGCCTGCACGTTCTGCGCCTGCCTCGGCATGCACATCGCGCCGCAGTCCACGAGGCCCGCGAGCGGGGCGCCCTGGCGCATTCCACGCACCGTGGGCACCACGGCGTCCAAGAACTTTTGGTAGATCCCTTCCTGAACGAGAATCCTCTCCGCGCCGGTGCAGTTTTGGCCGCAGGACTGGTACGTCGCGCGGAGGGCGATGGGGACCAGCTGGCTCAGGTTGGCGTCGTCGCACACGATCACGGGGTCCTTGCCACCGAGCTCCAGGACAACCGGCGTGAGGTTCTCCGCCGCGGCCTCCAGGACCTTCCTGCCGATGCCGGTGCTGCCCACGAAGACCACCTTGCTAATTTCCTTGGCCTTCACCAGGGCCTGTCCCGTCGTGGCGAACCCGTGGACGACCTGAACGAGGTCCCTGCTCGCCCCAACCTCGTCCAGCGCGGCGTGGATGATCCTCTCGTAGTACTCCGAGGACCACGTGGCGTACTCGCTGACCTTGACGACAATGCCGCACCCGGCAAAGACGGCCGCGGTGACAGGGTTGAGGATGTTGTGGAACGGGTAGTTCCAAGGGACGATGGCGGCCACCACGCCAAGGGGGTGGTACTCGACCCTCGCGCTCTTGTAGAACATCATGGAACCCGCCGACCTGGGCTCCGGCTTGAGCGCCGCCTCTCCCTCCGCGAGCAGCCACCGTATCTTCTCACAAGTCGTGAGGATCTCCCCAAAGGCCGCGTCCAGCATGGGCTTCCCGCTGTCCTTGGCCGACACGTTGCAGATCTCCATCTGGTGCTCGAGCACGTATTTCTGGATAATCTTCAGCAGCATCCTCCTTTTCTTAAAGCTCGTTTTGGCCCAAGCCTCCTGCGCTTTCGCACAACGCCTCACTTTCTCCTCGACCTCCTCCTTGGTGTGGATCCGCTTTTTGCCAAGAACGTCAAGCGTGGCGGGGTCGTAGCAAACCACTTGGCCGTCCGATTCCCCGATCCCCTCGCCCTTGGGATGCTTTCCTGATTTCGAAAGCTTTAAGTCCTGCTCCAGGTGTCCTTGGGTTCTTTCCTGTTCCGTGAGATCCACTTTGAGAGTGGGAATGGAGTTGTAGTCGAGGTAAGACCAAACGAAAATAGCCATCGCGCAGGCGCCAAACACGAGGCCAATCATGCCAAAGTCCACCCTAAGCGGCGCAATCGACACCCACATGGTGTCGGCCATGCCCAGCATCCACGGTACCCCGGCAGCCATGCTCATGCTTGTGATGTGATGTGATGGATCTTCGCCAATTCTCGATTGGGGATGATCTGGCTCTGGGCCGCTCGTTCCATCGCCAACCTCGATTTTTCCCATTGGAAATGTTGGCAAAGGGAACATGGCTTCCAAAAAAGGGCGGGGCGCTGCGCCGCGAGGAGGGGCCGCCTGCCGCGAGACGTAAGAGTGAAGGAGGGAGCGATCGTCGCGATGGAGTCCTCCATGTCGGAGGCATCCATGTCGGATGCGGGGGTCCTCCGGGGAGTGGCTTACCATGCGAACGGACACCCGCGCCACGACCACGACCTCGTGGCGTCCGACAGCACCTACTGGTGGTCCAAACAGGGCTCTGACCTTCTGGAGGTAAGAAGGTTTGATCCGGCGGCGGAGAACGCCTCGTCCGCCCCGCCCATCACCCTCGATGTTAAGTATGGAGCCGAAGGCGCCGTCGTGGGAGTCGAAATCGTCGAGAGAGACGGCGTGCCAGACCTCGTGGTGCTGGCAACAACCAAGGGGAGGGTGCTCGTGTGGGGGAGGCCGGACCTGGAGCGCGGCGCCACGGGTGCGACGCCATCTCATCCATCCGCTTGCGTGGAATCAGGCGCCACGGACCTTGCTTCCGTGAGAATCATTTCCAGCACGAGAACGAGGACGGAGTTCGTGCTCGGATCGAGAAGTACTGGTTTGGGAGCGGCGGCTTATGACGCCGGGGAGAGGTCGGCGGTTTGCTCATTCTTCCCGCCGGGTGACGATCAGGGCGATTCACCTGCCCCTGGTCAGGACAGGGGATCGGGATCCCTCCTGCAGAACGTGCTTGGCTCCTTCGCCAACAGGTTCCAGCAGGGAGGCGATGGGAGTGCCGACTCGCGCGGCGCCCCTGCCTCGCCGTTGCCCCGCTCCGTTTTCGCGGTCGCGGTCACTTATCCGTTCACGATCGCGGCGGACGCCTCCGGGCGGGTGAGGTGCCTGTCCGTCCGCGCCGACGGCTCCGCCCCTGAGCTCCGCGGCCACATGTCGCTCCGTGACGCCGTTGTCTCTGAGCTTGCCGAGTGGGCTGGCAAAGGGCAGAGCCACCACTCGCTGGACCCCTCCAGGCTTCGCGTCACGCCGCTCGACTGCGTTGCGATCGCGGGGGGGCCTCGCGCGGCGGTGCTCGCCCTCGTGGATTGCGGCGACCAAGTCAGGAGGGCCGCCCTCTTCGTTCTTAGCGTCTCGAGACGAGGAGAGCTGAGCTTGGAGAACAGAGTTCTTCTGAATGACGCTTGGCTGGCGTTCTCGGCGATCGACCGCGGTACCAAGATCGCGGTCGCGGCGGACGCGAGCTCACTCGTGGTGCGGCTGGCGGACGGCAGGGCGTGCTGCTTTGCCTGCGACCTAGGGTCTGCCGGCGAGTGCGCTGGAATCCAATTGGACAGGTTTGCTTGGGGCTGCGTTAGCTTTGCCCACCCTGGGGGAGATCCCGGGTTCGCATTCTTGCTGAACGGCCTGCAGACCCGAACGCTGGCCCAGATCCTGCTGGACGCGTGCCACAACATCGTGGAGGCCCTGCCGAAGGATAAGGCCGCCTTTGGCGAGCCCGGGGGCGCGGATCCCATCTCCGCACAGCTCAAGTCCAAGCTGGAGCAGCACTTTCAGTTCGCCTCGCTGCTTCACCGCACGGGCTGGCTCGACCTTGTGGACATGGCGACCGCCGGCAGGATCGTGAGGGCCGGGGAACACATCGCGGCGCTGCAGTGCATAAGGGGGAAGGAGGTCCTGCTCAGGGACCAGGGAGGGGCCTCGGGAGCGGGCGGGCTGAGCCACGATCTCGCTTCCGCGTCCAGCAGGCGCGGGTCAGGGGCCCCGGACCTCCTCCGGTCCTTGCTGGCGGAGGCCTCGGGCGGCCATGGCGGTGCAGAGGCCTTCTACTCTCGTCCGCTCGCGTCCCTGTCCTTCCTGGACGTCGTGTCGCGGAGGGCGGAGTCCCTCGCCGGCGGCGTGAATCAGGCCGCCCAGGACGTGCAGCAGCAGAGCGCCGTCCTGGACTCCCTCTCCAGGGTCGTCACAGAGACCCTGAGCGCCGTGGAGTCGTGGGTCAGGGCGGTGGACTCGAGCCTGATTCCTGTGGCCAAGGGGGCATTTGGGCACCAGGAGGGGTACGCCTGGTCGGCTCATCCGAGCCTGTGCGACTGCCTGCTCTCCCTCTCCAGGTTGTGCGTGTGCTACCACCGCCAGTGGAAGCGAAGAGCCCCTGCCCTCGTGCCGAGGCTTTCCATCCAGCTGCACAGCCTCATCACCCAGTTCTTGCACGTTAGGGATGCCATGGTGGAGGCAACGCCCAAGGAGAAGAGGGACGCGGACGCGAAGAGGTTCGCGGCGTATGGGGAGGCGGGCGAGGAGGTCCTGGGCGCGCTGCTCTCCGCTTCGTACGAGGAGAGCAACCACATGATCCAGGACGCTGTGGCGGAGCTCGCAGAGGTTCACGACTGCCACGGTGTGCTGTACGACCTGTGCGACAAGACCGGGGACTCGAGGAGGCTCCACCAGTACATGAGGATGGTGGATCCCTTTGCCCCGTACGCCTTTGGAAGGCTGATCGAGGCCAACAGGGTGAGAGACCTCATGGAGCTGCCAGACGAGTTCTCGGCAAGGCTGAGAGGGTACCTGGAGCAGAGACTGGGGAGCGGGGCGCACGAGGAGCTGTTGTGGATGCTGCTGGCGAGGGGAGGCGAGTGGTCGGACTGCGCGGGCGTGCTGGCGGGAATGGCGGCGAGGGCGGGGGAGGGAGCGGAGGACAGGGAGAGGCACCTCGCGCTGAGCAAGCTCTGCGAGCTTGCACGGCCGGCGTACAGAACCAAGGCCAGGGCCACCTAACAACCAAGTGTGTTGTCTTATTTCGCGCTTGTCTGTCACAGTAATCATCTCCTTTTTGAGAATCTTGGATTGCCAACACACCCATCCCATCCGTCCATCCATCGCCAAGGCAGGAGTGTGTGGGTTGGTTGTTTCCGTTTCTTTATGAAAAAAGGGGGAGAGGAGAGAATGCTGGATGGTGGCGACAAAAAAAAAGTTGTGGGTTCATATTCGTGAGCAGCCACTCCTGCAGGAGTGAGGCTCGTGCGTTTGCAGGGTCAATTCCCAAAGAAAGTGAATTCTCCGGCCCCTGTCTTCCTCGTACCAAAAAGCGAATCGGGTAACGTACGCTTGGTCTGTGACTTGCAAAGCTTGGATTTGCGTCGAAATATATACCGCGTCCGTCCGAACGGTTCGCGAGTTGCGAGTCTCTTTTTTTTTTCTGGGAAGGGGGGAAGTGTGAAAAGTTGATTTTGAGGATCCCGTGCCGGAAGCCGCGGCCATCCAGAATTTAAGTCCAGCCAAAACCAGTT
>Ga0160423_10005601_pt1 | contig 10239 bp, 6 predicted proteins | sample CRUFie14St8metaG_FD_108191 | JGI IMG/M metagenome (GOLD analysis project Ga0160423, IMG submission 108191) | Marine microbial communities from the Costa Rica Dome - CRUD Field 142mm St8 metaG | ecosystem: Environmental > Aquatic > Marine > Oceanic > Photic zone | place: Costa Rica: the Eastern... | reverse complement strand
GACACGCTGAGTCACATCCAATTGAACTCCCCAATAAGCCACCTCTCCCTCTGAATTGCCCGAAAATAAATGATCTCCGTTCGGACTGAATCTTACATCGTTTATCGAGCCCCTGTTGCCACGTAGGGTCTTCCGTTCCACGCATGTTTCAATATCCCAAATTCTGATTGTGTTATCCTTTGATGCACTGGCCATAAGGTCCCGATCAGGCGATATTGCAATGGCGTGGACATCACCAGAATGGCCAGAGAAGGTTCCTGTCATCTCCCTCTCGTGTGAGTTCCACTTCTGAATCTGTTTGTTCTTTCCCGCGATAATCACGGTTCTCTCGTCATCGAGAATCTTCACTGTGGTTATGGGACTTGCATATTCGCTGGTGCCTGCGACGTGGGTGTCCGAAGCGGGCCTCCAGACGTTAACCGATCCATCGTCACTTCCGCTAACCAGAGTCATTCCACTTGGTGAAAAGTCCAAGGAGGTGACTGTACCATCGTGTGCCCTGAATTCATTCCGTGTCTCGAGAGTGTCCAAATCAGAAATCCTCACGTTTCCATTGTACAAGCCGGTGGCAATTGTGCGTGTGTTGGAGTCAATTGCCACGCTTAGTACTCCGAACCCCCCTAGGTCAAGGGTCCTGATGTGTCCACAGTCGGGTAGTGACCAGAATTGGACTGTCTTGTCTAAGGAACCACAGGCGAGTAAGTCCATTTCCTTTGTCGATACTAAATGGCCATTGTATGCCATCTCATCCAATGTTGAAACGTCGTTTTTTGATATTGGGTCCCAAATGTGAATCCTCTGGTCCATGCCCACGGAGGCGCATGAGGTGTTCGAAACGAAGGAAATCGACGTCACAGGGTCCTTGTGCAGGACCTTGGTGTAAAGAGGTCCGCCTAACATCACTTCGACGCTGTCCCTTGGTCCACTCAACGAGGATATCTTTTCCTTGACCCTGAAAATTCTGATGAAGTCTAGGGCCACCTGTCGTTCGCCCTCCTGGGTTGCGATCCTTTCTTCCTCTATTCTGTCTTTGATATCTCCACTCAGGCCAGAGAACGGATTCGATGGTTTATCCTGATCATCTTCGGGGCTTGTCTCCTCATCCATTGCAAGCCATCTCCCGATCGGATCATTCCTGTTTGTCGTTCTCGTTTGACCTGATCCTCTTTTTCAGGCGATCACGGATTAATGGAGCCATGAAGAGACCCACTACCAACATCAATGCTATCAGGGCCCCGAACACAGCAAATGTCTCGCTGACCCTTGCTGCCACAGCCTCGCACTCTTTGTTATTGTCGACGTCACTGGGGACATCATTGAAGTCGAGAGGGTCTGATCTGCATCTTATCTCGTCTACGTCTGTCCATCCATCTCCATCATCATCAAGGTCGATGATAAGCGAGGAGGGGATGCCTTCCACAAGTGAATCGGTAAGCCCATCCCCATCTGTATCCAAGTAAGCTGCAGGGTCGAGGGGGAATACATCCGGCCCAGCATCGCATATGCCGGGAGTGCCGAGGCTGCCATCACAGACTCCATCATTGTCGGCATCAGGATCCTGGTTGTCTCCTATTCCGTCACCATCAACGTCAGAATCTTCAGATGGGTCTGTTGGGAAGGGGTCATCAAAATCAGGCGTTCCGTCCAGATCACAATCTAAGTTCAGTGTACAATCTTCGTGCTCGTCTTCATTCAGTAGCCCGTCGCCATCTGAGTCCGAATCAGCGTTGTCCCCTACCCCATCATTGTCGAAATCACTCCAATCGTTTGGGTCCTCAGGGTATTTGTCCTCATCGTTGAAGATGCCGTCTCCGTCCATGTCCGGATCCTCGTCGTCACATATGTAATCCCCATCAATGTCATCAGGCGTATCGTTGGGGTTCAGTGCGGATGAGTCACATTTGTATTCCATGCTGTCAGTGTAACCATCGCCGTCATCATCCGCATCTTCGTCCCCATAGAAGGCCTCCCATGAAGGATCAACTTGATCGGCCAACTGATCGTTGTCACGGTCCATCGGGACGTCTGGATCGAAGGGCTCTGGGTCCTCACCCCTTGAGCAGACGCCAGGGACCTGATTGCTGCCATCGCAGAATCCGTCTCCATCCGAATCGGGGTTGAGTGGATCAGTGCCACGATCTGAGGCAGAGATGTAGAATCCCGTGCCCGTCTCAACCTCGTCATCAAGGCCGTCCCCATCGTCGTCTTGGTCCTCTACAAAAATATCTGCTGCATCTTCGGGGAGATCGTCCCATAGGCCATCGCCATCAGTATCCCGCGGTAGTGATGGGTTCGTTGGATACGGATCTGGCCCCGTTGAGCAACTGTCTCTTTGGTATGGGCCATCGCAAATCCCGTCATTATCTGAATCTACTGAGGTTGGATCTGTGCCAATCGATGATTCTTCGTTGTCGGGCAAACCATCGTTGTCATCGTCTGTGTCTGACAGGTCTCCCACTGTGTCGCCATCGGTGTCGAGCCAGTCTGTTGGGTCCAACGGGAAGTCGTCTTCGAAATCAAAATAGCCATCATTGTCATCATCATCATCCGCAACTGCAGGCCCTTCTCCATCAAAGTCCTCATCCGCTAACATGTCTCCATCCGTATCGATTGGAATCTCGGGGTCCAATGGGCTGGGGTCTGGCCCATGAGAGCATGTCCCCTGTATCGAATTGATTCCGTCGCAGAAACCGTCATCATCAGTGTCCACGTCAAGTGACGATGTACCTGCAGTTGCTTCCATGGTGTCGGACATACCGTCATTATCGTCATCTAGATCTGAAATCATCTCGGTGAATGATGACATACTCTCGGGGACCCAATCTGGTGTCCCGTCGAGATCAAAGTCTGATAGTATCGCCATCTCAATCTCGATGTTGCGCATGACACCGGTTGAGTTTACAGCGGACACCGAATATGTTGTCAGAGGTGTGACTTGCAATGGAACGCCGAAAATAGTGCCGTCTACTGAGGATATTTCCAAGCCGAAGGGCAGCTGAGGCTGCACGGACCAGGAGACAGCGGAGTTGTTAGTTGCATTCTTGACTACCCACAGGTCACTGCCAGAACCATCATTCGCATCGAAGTAGAGGTCCCTGTCCAGGAAGACGTAGCCGCCATTTCGGCCCGGATTGCTTGATTGTGTCCCTGTCCTGATGTCACCTATTGTTGTGATTGAGAAATCAGAGAGGTCCAAGGTATGAGGCTCATACCCATTTCCGTCAGATGACGCTGTGAAGTACACGATACCTTCGTCACTCACGCTAAAACCGCTGTGTTGACCTGGATATGACGATATTGAGCCCATCGTGAGATCAACGGTTAGCCATGCTGTGTTGTTCTCCGGAGAGTAGATCCAAAGCTCATTGCCTGTCTGGCCATCGTTGGCAGAAAACCCAATTACAGGGCCCAGTCTATGAATCCCAGAAGATGCGGATCCGGGATTGCTTCCACTAGAGCCGGACCTTATGTCGGTGTGTCGGTCGCAGGAGTCAGAGGCTGAGTCGTATGACCACAACTCTGCCCCATGTGCCTGATCTCTGGCCGAGAAGTATGCCCTCGTGCTGAATGTCGCTATTTCTCCTGAACTTGTGCTTGGCTGGCCACTGGAGCTACCTACCCAGATATCGCATAACAGTGAGGCAGAGGATCCAGGATTTGCAATGTCTACTCCCCAAAGTTCTGTTCCGGATATACCATCGTTCGCATCGAAAATTACAGTGGTACCCACTGATTGGAACCCTAGTTGGAATCCGGGCAGGCTGGGTAGGTTGCCAGAATTCAGGTCCCCTAGTGACGACAATGAACCAGTGGTACTGTCAATAACCCAAGGCTCAAAGCCAGAGGTGCCATCATCTGCATCGAAGAAAAGCCACCGATCGCCAACGGGAAACAAACCTGAGAATGTACCTGGATTCGATCCCTGCTGGCCGATATTTAGGTCAACCACCATTTCTGTGATTCCAGTAATGGGATCGTGGGTCCACAGCTCATTGCCGCTCACGCCGTCATCAGCATTAAACCACAATTTTCCTGACATGGCCACTAGGCCGGTAATGCTCCCAGGCTTGCTGGCCGTGATGCCTGGACGGATATCCATGACCATCCAGTAGCTGTCGTTCTGTGGATTATAAGCCCAGAGTTCTGAACCTGAGGACTGGTGGGAGGCGTCGAAGTAGACTATGTGATTGAGTGGTGTGATTCCACCGTATTTTCCAATTTGGCCTCCTAGGCTATTGGTCGGGGCAATCGAAGTGATCTCCGAGAGAGAGCCAGTTGTGGGATCATATTGTTGAAGTTGTGATCTTGGGTTGTTTGCGTCGAAGTACAACATCCCATCCATCTTGATTATCCCATGGTTGGGACCAAGGACCGATGATGACCCATCCAAGCTGTACTCCTTGTTTGGAGGCTCGGCCTCTGGACAGACTATCGGTGGCGTGCAGTCACTATCTGCTTCAGAGCCATAGGCTTCAGAAGCATCGAAGGTAAGGGTTTCAATCTCAATCCCAAAGACACCTATTTGTGGGTGATCGAAATTTGCAGCCAGTCCAGAATCGCTGTGAGTCTCCATTTTTTGTTGGCTGCCATTGTATTCTATTGGTTGATTGTAGGAGCAAATTATGACAATGGCCATTAACAGGGCGGGAAGGTTTGACCTATCGGGCCCGTACGCCATCATTAGCCTCTGCTCTGTCACTATTCAAAAACACAATCCCATTGTTTTGAATGAAAAAGTGTGTTGCAGATTTATTCTGACCTTGAATTTGGAAAAAATAGAAGGGTCCTCATCAGTACTGGCTCAGTCGGAGAGAGCCGGTGATGGATGGCATCAAGGAAATTATCGGCAGGATTGCTGATGGGAGAATGGGCGATGATGAGGCTACAGAATTCCTCAGAGTTGTATTCGACGATGGCCTCGCCCGAGATGAATTGGTCGAAATGACCCTTGCCATGAGAGACTCCGGCAGCAAGATCGACTGGATTGATGACATTGCAAGACGAGTGGTGGATAAGCACTCCACCGGGGGCGTGGGGGACAAAGTCTCTATCTCACTCGCACCTGCACTTGCGGCATGTGGCGCTGCAGTCCCGATGATATCAGGTAGGGCCTTGGGCCACACTGGAGGCACGTTAGACAAGGTGGAGTCGATCCCTGGCTTCATTACAGAAATGACTTTCATGGAATTGAAGAATCAGGTCATCGAGATCGGATTGGCCATAGCCGGACAGAACCAAGACTTGGTTCCCGCAGATCGAAGGATGTATGCATTAAGGGATTTGACAGGACTCATTGCATCTGTTCCACTCATCACAAGCAGCATCATCTCGAAAAAGGCTGCAGAGGGCATAACCTCTCTTGTCCTTGATGTCAAGACAGGAAAAGGAGCTTTTATGCAGTCACAGGACCAAGCAGAAAAACTTGCACGCTCAATGAAAGAGATTGCTGAATCCATTGGGATTAGCACGACCTGCCTCGTCACCTCGATGGACCACCCAATTGGATATGCTGTTGGTAATTCTTTGGAGATCATAGAATCTGTGGAGACTCTCTGCGGACGTGGGCCCGCTGACTTGGAGGAGTTGGTCTGTATTCAGGGGGGAGTCCTATTGGGTTCAATTGGCCTTGCGGAAGACAATGAACACGGTGCGGTTATGATTCAGGATTCCCTGTATGATGGGACTGCCTACTCTAAGTTCCTTCAGATGGTGAGTGCCCAGGGCGGGAATCCGAAAATCTTCAGTTCCGACCATTCGCTTATGCAGGCGCTGGGTATGCTGGATGGGGATTTACTCTCCTTTGACATAAAGGCAGAACAATCTGGTTGGGTCTGGGACATAGATGCGATGCGGGTTGCAGAACTTTGCTTGGGCCTCGGTGCAGGCAGATCACACGTAGACGGGCAGATTGACCACTCAGTCGGCTTGTTGCTGAACGTGAGCGTTGGTAGTCCAATCATTAGGGGGCAGAGCTTGGCGACGGTGTATCACCGCGGGTTCGATGAAAAGGGAATGTTGGCGGTTCGCGAGGGCTTCCAAATATCTGAGGACAAGCCGGTTGTAGCCTCCAGGGTCTTGGAGATGTTCTGATCAAATCCCAGGAGCCCTGCCAGCCATAATCCTGCGCCAGACTGGGGGTATGAGACAGGGCCACCAGCAAGCATAGTATCCCGATGGAAGAGTCGGTGCGTCTGGATAGGGTCTTAACTTCCAGAAGGGAACTGAAGCATGGAGGTGATGATCGCTGTGTCTAGTGAGTTCCAGCAGACTCCATCTAGACCACCTAGCTTCGGTGTTCCAGGCGTGCCCGGATTGGAACTTTCTGTCTGAGTCTTCCCTTCTGAGCCCCCAGTGTCTGATGTAATTGACATATTCTAGTGTGAGTATGGCAATCCCAGAGAGGATCGCCCATCCCAGGGCAAACGGCGCTGCCCAGTTGTACCCCGATAGGTGAAATAATACTAATCCTGCGAAGATGATTATCTGGATGGAAAGACCCTGATATGACGGATTCGCAAGTCCAGTCCTACCTTTTTTGTTGTGAATTTTTACTGATGAAGAGAACTGCCCGGGTATTGTCCTAAGCCAGAATGACCAGATGCCTTCGTCTAACCTTGCACTAGCGGGATCAGAATCTGTAGCTACATTTTTGTGATGGTTGTGATTGTGTTCTGTGGTGAAGTGGGGATAATTTATGCTGAACAACAGCAATCTGGCAAGCCTCCAACCCGGGCTTCTCGGTCTCTGATGGCCTAGTTCGTGTGCTGTGACAATGGCAGATGCTGCCGCGGCCAGGCCAGTTGACAGGGAAGCCGCAACAAGCCAGATGGTGAGGCCCTCCTCGTGGGCGAAGAAGAAGAAGGACCCGAGCATAATGAAGTGGACTATTCCATGGGCCCACAGCAGTGCGATGAATGGCTTGCCCGAATCCCGGGGGGGCCTGGCCGTCTTGGACTGTCCCATGGTTATGTCCAAAAAGGGGCCGATTACCCAGATGAAAATGACTCCCAACAAGGTGTAAGCACCACCTAGTAGGTTGCCCGCTATCACCAAAGATGGGCTTATTAGGCCCAGCAAATGATATCCCCATGGCTCGGGTGGCAGGTCTTCGACACCTTCGGTCATGTTTTTACGACTGTATTGATAGACAAAAAGGTGTGCTTAGGATTTGATCATTCGTAGAGGTGACCAAAAGATCTCAACGCCTTCGATATTTTTGGGGCTACGACGAATGAACAGTATGGCTGATTGGGATTCCTCTCAAAGTAATCGTGGTGGTATTCCTCCGCGGGCCAAAACACTTGTGCGGGTTGGACAGTGGTTGCGACCGGAGAGGCCAAATCTGGTTGTATCGTTTTAATTTCATCAAGGATAATCTCTTGATGGCCCGGATTTGAGTAGAATATGCAGGATCGATATTGGGGTCCGACATCATTCCCCTGCCTGTCAACTTGGGTGGGGTCGTGGAGGGTGAAGAATACACGGAGTATGGACCTGAGGTCGATTTTCTGAGGATCATATACTACCTTCACAACTTCGGCGTGTCCGGTTTTTTTTCCACAGACTTGTTCATATGACGGATTCGAAACATGTCCCCCTGAATAGCCTGAAGTCGCGCTCTCGACACCCCTCAGGCCTGAGATGCCCCCTTCGATACACCAGAAGCAACCCCCTCCTAGAACTATTTCTTCCACATTTACCATAAATCGACGGTGTGGTTTGAATCTGCGCACAAAAAGGCAGTTTGTCACCTTCTGTAGTTAGGCGCTTCTCGGGTGATCTCAACATCATGCACGTGGGATTCTGAGAGTCCAGCATTCGTGATCTTAACGAATGAGCAGTTTTTCCTCATCGAGTCGATTGTCTCATTCCCAGTGTATCCCATGGCTGATCTCAGCCCTCCCAACAGTTGATACAAGACGTTGTCAACTGGCCCTCTCGCTGGAACTCTGCCTTCAATGCCCTCTGGAACATATTTCTGGGTGTCTCCCTGCTCCGACTGGAAATATCTATCATGAGCTCCATCAGACATGGCGCCAACCGAGCCCATGCCACGGTAAACCTTGTATGACCTCCCTTGGTAGAGAATAGTTTCACCTGGGGCCTCGTTTGTCCCCGCCAATAGTGACCCGATCATAATAGAACTGGCTCCTGCTGCGACGGCCTTGGCAATGTCCCCACTGAATTTTATTCCTCCATCTGCGATGACAGGTATACCAGCCTCATTGCATGCTTGCACTGCGTTGATCACAGCAGTCATTTGAGGGACACCTACTCCGGATACTATCCGTGTGGTACAAATCGAGCCTGGTCCGATTCCAACTTTTATGGCATCTGCGCCAGCATCGATCAAAGCTCTGGCAGCGGCTTCTGTAGCTACGTTGCCAGCGATGATGTCTACATCGGATCCGACAGATTTTCTGATGGATGCAACTGTTTCAATAACTCCGGATGAGTGTCCATGGGCAGTATCGACGACGATGGCATCGGCTCCTGCTTCGCCAAGGGCCACTGCTCTTTGGATGCCCCCTGCGCCGGTTCCTGTTGCTGCTGCGACTCGAAGCCTTCCCCGATTGTCCTTACAAGAATCCGGATGATTGAGGTTGCGCTCAATGTCTCTGACCGTCATCAGCCCAATGCATTTTTCACCGTCAACTACGAGTAATTTCTCAATTCTGTGCTTGTGCATGAGCCTTTTAGCTTCATCTGGATCTATGTCGATTGGTACCGTCACGAGGTCTTTGGTCATCAATGACCCGACCTTCTCGGCGTGATCTTGTACGAACCTGATATCTCGATTCGTTATTATCCCAACCAGTTTTTTATTCTCAAGAACGGGCAATCCTGAAAAACCATATTCACTCTTGAGATTGAGAAGATCCCCGATTGAGGTTTCAGGGGTAGTAGTGACTGGGTCGATGACCATACCAGCCTCGAATCTCTTTACACGCAGGACATTTTCACACTGCTTTTCTATGGTCATGTTTCGATGAATGACGCCTATTCCGCCGGCTTGAGCGAGGGCGATGGCCATCTCGGATTCTGTGACAGTATCCATCGCAGCAGAGATGATAGGAATGTTGAGTGTGATGTTCTTGCTTAGTCGCGTGCTGAGTCGGACCTCGGCGGGCAAAACTGAGCTGCTAGCAGGTAGTAGGAGGACGTCGTCAAAGGTGAGGGCCTCGGTTATCGTGGGTGTTGCCATTGGGTATCTCCAATGCCGGCCCTACATCAATCATTCGTGTAATTGGCATCACGAAGGCGGTCCAATAAGTTAGACAATTAAGGCATAAGCGAGTCGTTCGACTGTGTCTGACCAATTCTCCACACCGAATCCTTGGTGGCTCAAAGGTACCTCAATTTTCATGGGGTTGATGTTTTTGTTCTCACTTTCGACAATTGCAAGTGCTCTGGCGACGCCCAGGATCGTGGGAGCCTATTGGCCGGGGGAATGGAGCGAAATAGCAGGAGAGTATCCCGAGAATGGTACCACAGAACAGAAAGAGGAGTGGGAGCAGGGCGAGACCTTCTGGAATGAGTCAATCGGATACTGGGAGGAGCTTGCTGACTCAGGTCTATTCGAAATTACCGCAGGATTCGGTCTCCTGATGACTTTAATTTCGGCAGCTTCAGTACCCATTTTGTGGTCAGGAGACCGTGATCTAGGACTAAAATTATGTTATTTTTGGGTTACAACGCTAATGATAAGTCAAGTCATTACCACAATAATCTACTATGATGTAGGTTTTATCCCGGAATATTCAGAATTCGATCTAGAAGAGGATCTGAAATGGTTGTATCTAGTAGAAGGCGTAGGCCTAGCATTCTCACTTGCACAGATCGTAGTTTGCAACTCGTGTTTATTCGCATCTATTTTTGTTGTGTCCGCTCGCTCCAAGGTTTCACAAAATAAGTATGACTTGATCTCCGGTTTTCATCGCTCAGAGAAATAAAAAACCGTCTTTACCTGCTGAGACCATGCCTTCGCTAGTGGACGGAATACACGTTGTAAACACAGAGACGATCCCAGGTTTCGTAATTCAGGACCAATTAGGCGTCGTTTCTGGGTCCACGGTAAGGGCCAAAAACGTGGTCAGGGACATATCTCAGATGCTGAAGAACATAGTAGGTGGTGAGTTGCATCAATACACGAATCTGCTGATAGAATCCCGAAACGAGGCTTTCTCGCGGATGATAGAAGACGCAAAAGCACGAGGGGCGAATGGGGTAGTGAATCTG
>Ga0160423_10005600_pt1 | contig 10239 bp, 8 predicted proteins | sample CRUFie14St8metaG_FD_108191 | JGI IMG/M metagenome (GOLD analysis project Ga0160423, IMG submission 108191) | Marine microbial communities from the Costa Rica Dome - CRUD Field 142mm St8 metaG | ecosystem: Environmental > Aquatic > Marine > Oceanic > Photic zone | place: Costa Rica: the Eastern... | reverse complement strand
TGATGCACTGAAAGCCAAAGATAATTTTTTCAAAAAATTTTCTACTAACGAATTGCCTAGCGATATAGAAGAAAAAACAATTGAAACAAAAGAAACATATGCATTTGCTAATCTCCTAAAAGATATTGGTTTTGCAGTAAGCACATCAGAGGCCATTAGACTAATAAATCAAGGAGCTGTAAAAGTAGATCAAGAAAAGGTTGATTCAAAAGACTATACTCTGGAACCCAATGTGAAAAAGTTAATTCAAGTTGGGAAGAAAAAATTTGTCTATTTGACATTAAAACAAGGATAAAAAATGAGCGAAAAAGAATTTGATTTGATTGTATTTGGCGGTACAAGCTTTACGGGTAAGCTGGTTGTCGAATATTTAAACGAAAAATATACTGACGATTTCAAGTGGGCAATTGCAGGCCGTAATGAAGAAAAAATCAATGCAGTAAAAACTGAATTGTCATGTGATGTCCCACACATCATTCTTGATTCATCAAACATTCAAGATATTGAGGCTGCAATGCAAAAGACCAAATTAATTTTAACTACGGTTGGACCGTATCAGCTTTATGGTAATGAAATTGTTGAGATGTGTGCAAAACACGGTGTTGATTACGTTGATTTAAGTGGAGAACCAGGATGGATGTATGAAATGCAAAAACATTTGGATGCTGCGAAACAAAGCGGCGCAAGAATAGTTCATAGTTGTGGCTTTGATTCTATTCCTTCTGACTTGGGCGTACTTTTTCTTCAAAACTTAGCCAAAGAGAAATTCAATAAGCCATTTAAACAAGTTAAATGCAGGGTCCGTTCAATGAAAGGTGAGTTTTCCGGTGGTACAGCTGCCTCCTTAAAAGCAACTATCGGATCTTTAAAAGAAAAACCTGACTTATTTAATGTCCTTATTGATCCTTTCTGTCTTTGTGAGGGCAATAAAGGCCCCGAACAACCAAGGGATAATAAGCCTTACTACGATGAAGTAACAAGTGAGTGGGTAGCGCCGTTCTTTATGGCTCCAATAAACACAAAAAATGTGCATCGTTCAAACATGATGTTGAATTATCCCTATGGAAAAGATTTTATCTACGATGAAATGTTTTCTATGGGCGATGGAGATGCTGGCAAAGCAAAAGCTGAAGCAATGGCTTCTTATAACCCAATGATGGGTGACAATGTTCCAAAACCAGGAGAGGGCCCATCGAAAGAAGTTCGAGATTCGGGCAGTTATGACATGTTGTTTATGGGAGTTGAGCAAGATGAAGTAAAGCTGAGAATTTCAGTAATTGGAAAAGGTGATCCTGGTTATGCTTCGACATCAAAAATGATTACAGAAAGTGCACTATGCTTACTTCAAGATTGTCCTGATTTGCCTGGAGGCATATATACTACTGCCCCAGCTATGGGTGAAAAGCTCATAGAGAGATTAGAAGCAAAAGACGTGATGCATTTTTCAGAAGAATAATAAATTTTAAAAATAGACTTAAGTATTAAAAAATCTATAATATTTTGTTCTTCGGGTCTGTAGCTCAGTTGGTTAGAGCGCACCCCTGATAAGGGTGAGGTCGCCGGTTCAAATCCAGCCAGACCCACCAGTTTGGAGATAAGATGAAAAAAATTGCCTTAGTATTCTTAAGTCTGCTTAGTTTTTCAATTATTCCACATGACAAGTGGAGCCCAACAAAGTTATCCGAAGAAATTGCTCATGCACCGTCAGTATTGCCAGACCGAGTGGTTTTAACTTGGAACAATGACCCTGCAACTACTCAATCAGTCACATGGCGTACAGACACTTCAGTAATGGCAGGGCTTGCAGAAATAGCAGTAGCCAATGCCAATGGTAGAGCATTAAAAACAACAGAATACAAAGCTAAAACATCTTTTTTTGAGAGCGACATCAATAAAGCTCATTACCATAACGTCACCTTTAAAAATCTTGAGCCAAATACTCTTTATGCATACCGTGTTGGTGATGGCGAAAACTGGACTGAATACTACCACTTTAAAACTGCTAGTTTAGATGCAGAGCCATTTAGTTTTATTTATTTTGGTGATGCGCAAAATGAGGTAAAAACACATTGGTCAAGAGTCTTCAGAGAAGCATTCCGTGATGCGCCAAGAGCAGCATTTACCCTTCATGCTGGAGATCTAATTGATGAACATTATATGGATGCTCAATGGGGAGAATGGCATCAGGCTCCAGACTGGGTTAATGGCACAATACCGGTAATTGCTACTCCAGGAAATCATGAATACTTGAATGACTCTCAGCGTAAGAGAGTTTGGAAAAACAAAAATGGTAAAGACATAAAAATAGAAATTGAGGAATATACCCAACAAGCACCAGGAGTATATAAATTAACAATTGAAGATGCAGATAAGCAGAGCGGGTCTCTAATAATTAAAGCGCCCGGTAATATTGATTCAATAGATTCAGGCATTGAATCTATAACGGGTTTTTCTGCAGCTGAGTTAGTTGGCACTGATATTCAAGGAGGTGGTGCTCCACTTTATGATCGCTTACAGAACCCAACTGGAACGCCAATTCTAAGTACGCATTGGCGACCTCAATTTTCTTTTCCTATCCAAGATGTACCAAAAGATAGTCTTAAGGAAACTGTTTATTTTATTGATTACCAAGGTGTCAGATTTATTTCATTAAACTCGAATACTGCTATGGCAGAACAAGTGCCATGGTTACAAAGGGTGCTTGAGCAAAATCCAAATAATTGGACAGTTGTGACTTTTCATCACCCAATGTACTCACCTGCTTCAGACAGAGACAATATTGAATTAAGAAAAATGTGGAAACCACTTTTTGATAAATATAGGGTCGATCTAATTCTAAGTGGACATGATCATACTTATTCCAGAACGGGCCTTGTTGATACTAGTAATCTAAAAAATGTGCCAACCGGTTATCAGCAAGCTTATGACCCAAAAATTGGCACAGTAAATGTAGTCTCAGTGAGTGGTCCAAAATTGTATGAAATAACAAAAGGCAAATATGCAAAAACCTTTGCAGAAAACACCCAGCTTTATCAGATCATAGATATAGAAGGTGATAATCTTCGTTTTAGAGCTTTCACAGCAACAGGTGATCTTTACGACGAGTTCCTTCTTCAGAAAAGAACTGACAAACCTAATCTATTAATAGAGAAATAACGCCATATTTCAATTAGTCTAGTTATAATTACTTAAGTGCAAAGGGGAGGCTTAGCCTGAGATCTTTGATAGGAACCCTTTGAACCTGAACCATATAGTGATGGCGGAGGAATTGCATGAAACACATCATAAATTATCTATATTTACTCGTTTTATTATTTGCATCTGAAATTATTCTTTCAGATGAAATTGAAGAAGTAATCGTTACAGCAGATTACAGAAGTACAGAACTCAATAAAGAGGACTCAAGTATTTTTGTTCTAGATGCAGAAGAGATTAAAACTCAACCAATAAAGCATTTTGAAAATCTTTCATATTTAGTCCCAAATTTGAATTTTGCTGCAAGTGATTCGCGGGCAAGATACTTTCAGATCCGAGGAATTGGTGAAAGATCAGGGTATTTGGGTACACCAAATACTTCAGTAGGTTTTCTGATTGACGATGTTGATTATTCTGGACAAGCAGGCATTGCTACTACCTTTGATGTTGAGCAAATAGAAATATTTAATGGTCCACAAGGTTCAAGAATTGGAGCAAACGCTCTAGCAGGTCTTATATATATCAAAACAAAAGATCCAACCGATGAATTTGAAGGCACTTCAGAAATCACCTATGGAAATTACAATACACTAAGCACTGGCTTAGCATTTGGCGGCCCATTAACTGAAAACAAAAACATTAAATTTAGGCTTGCTTTAAGAAAAGATAATACAGACGGGTTTAGAGAAAATTTATATTTAAATAGATCTGATACCTCTAGGAAAGACGAGACAACAGCAAGATTAAAAATCGATTTTGAGCTTGATAATAAAACTAATGCCAAAGTCTTGCTGAGCCAAGTCGATATGGATGATCCAGCAGATATCTGGACGATTGATGGCTCTTTGAATACGCTTTCCGATCGCCCTGGAATGGACTCTCAAAAGACTGATACGTTTGGTTTAAAAGTGATAAGGGCTAACAGGTACAACCAGTTTGAAAGTTTAACCAGTACAACTGATACAGATGTAGTTTTTAGTTATGACGCAGATTGGGGTAACGCTGATTCACACGCACCCTATACGTATGATTATTTTTCTGAAACTTTGAGAGCAAGAGAATCTTTTAGCCAAGAATTTAGATTTGTTTCCAATGAAAAGTACAAAGCAGAACGTCTACCTTTTGACTGGGTCGTTGGTGTTTCATACTTAAAGCTAGATGAAACAAATGATCGACAAGATGACGGCATTTATGGAGATCCAAATGATCCATTTTCACCTTATACAAGCTTAACCACCTCAAAGAGTGACTACAGTTCAACTAATATTTCTATTTTTGGAAATATTGATTACGAATTCTCTGCTTTTACAAAATTAAGTATAGGTCTAAGAATGGAGGATTGGTCAGCAAAATATTTTGATTCTAATAATGAAAGATTTAGTCCTTCAGATAACATGATGGGTGGAAAAGTTTCACTCATACATTCGTTTAAGGAGGGCATGAATGTTTTTGCTAATTATGCCAAAGGTTATAAGCAAGGGGGCTTTAATGTTGGTCTTGGTTTACTCGATAGCACGACTAGTTCTGATTTGGAGTACGATCCTGAATTCTTAACTAATTATGAAATAGGAATGGATCTTTCAATTTCAGACCAGACAGATCTTAGAATTATTGGATTTTATTCAGAGAGACTAGATCAACAAGTTTTAATATCTACGCAAGTCGACCCCAATGATCCAAACACGTTTGTCTTTCTTACACAAAATGCAGCCGAGGGAGAAAACTATGGATTTGAGTTAAATTTAAACTCAGATATATCTAATAGCTTAGATGTTTTTGTAAATTTAGGTTTATTAAACACAGAAATAAAAAGCTGGGAATCTAGGCCTGAAATACAAGGTAGAGAACAAGCTCATGCTCCAAGTAATTCTTATTCATTTGGTTTAAATTACAGACCAACGTCTAAAACTTATTTAAATCTTCATGCTACTGGAAAGAGTGGTTTTTATTATTCAGATTCTCACAATAATAAATCAGATTCGTATACCTTAGTAAATACAAGTTTTGGTTATACCCAGGGAGATTGGGTTGTGGAGTTATGGGTGAGAAACTTATTTGATGAATACTACGCAACTAGAGGATTCTTTTTTGGCAACGAAGCACCAAATTTTGAAGATACATTGTATGAAAGGCATGGAGACCCACGTCACTTAGGTCTTTCAGTTAGATATGATTTCTAATTTTTTTATAGAAAATTGGTTTGAAATTGTAGCTGCACTTCTTGCTATCTCTTATTTATTTCTAGCTATGCGCCAAGATGCTAAGTGCTGGGTAGCTTGGATCTTAAGTTCGCTTATGTATCTTTTTGTCATGTATTCTGCTGGCCTATACATGGAAGCAGCATTGCAAATTTTTTATTTAATTATTGGCTTTTATGGCCTCTATGAATGGAAATATGCACATAACACAAAAGCACAACTAACTATAAAAATTTGGTCATTTAGGAAGCATAGTTTAGTTTTATCTTTCCTCTTTTTTCTTGTTATTTCATCGGGCTATATTTTGGCTAATAATACTAATGCTGCATCACCTTATGTAGATGCATTTACTACATGGGGAGCGATTATTGCATCTTACATGGTCGCCAAAAAAATATTAGAGAACTGGATTTACTGGTTTGTTATAGATTTTGTTTCTGTTTTCTTATTCATATCTAGAGAACTTTACCCAACTGCGCTTTTATTTATTGTTTATTTGATTTTAGTAGTTTTTGGTTACAGATCTTGGAAAAGGGAGTGGCAGCTAAAACATGGGTGAACTAATCTTTATTGAGCAAATAAAAAAAACAAAGTTATCACTAATAAATCTCTGTACGTTTAAGGGTCAAAAAGTAATATCCAAGAATAAAACGCTCTTCCCTTTCACTAATAACCTTAATGCCGAACTTGCGATACATACTAAACTTGCTAAGGAAAAATTATGCCCAGAAATTATTGATTTTGATAAGAAAAAAAATTTAATTATCTATGAATATTTAGAAGGCACTAATGATATTTCTAATTTTGATGAAAAATTCTTATCTAAGCTGGGTAGAACTCTAAAAAGATTTCATCAAGCAAGCATTCAAGACGCAAAAATTAGCACTTTTAAGGAGAAGATAGGAATGTATAAAGAAATTTTAATTAATTCTTCTGATGCAGCTGTTAAAGCGGGTTTTGAGTTATTTGATCGACTATATGAAGATAGTGAAGATTTTGTATTTTGTCATAATGACATTAATGCTTCTAATATTTTTTATAACAATGATATAAAACTTATAGACTGGGAATACGCAGGTTTTAATCTTCCAATTTATGATATTGCTTCAGTCTCATCGGTGTTTAATTTGGATGACTACCAATTATCTATTCTCATGGATTCTTATAATAGCAATCTAGATATAAGCTCAATAAAAAATTTTGAGTTACTTAATTCTATGGTTGAGTATATCTGGCTCCAAGCCTTAAAGATTTCAGATTCATAAAATAACAGACTTTATTCAATTTTTTATGCTTATTAATTGATATTTGTATATAAAATAGCTATATTCTTACGAAAATTGACTTAATTAATTACAAAAAAGAGGTTTTAACATAAAAATGAAGATAGCAATTAATGGTTTTGGCAGAATTGGCAGAAATATTCTTAGATCTTATCTAGCTAAAGATCAGGTTTGGAAAAAATTTAATCAAATAGAGATAGTAGCAATAAATGATTTGGGTTCGTCAAAAGACAGCGCACATCTTCTTAAATATGATTCAGTGCATGGAAAATTAAATAACCTTATAGAGCACACTGAGCAAAGCATAAAAATTGATGGCCAAGAAATTGCATGCTTTTCTGAAAAAGATCCAAAAAATCTACCTTGGGCAAAGCTGGGAGTTGATGTTGTTTTCGAATGTACAGGCCTTTTCACTACTAAAGAGAGTGCTAGCAGTCATTTAGATGCAGGTGCAAAAAGAGTTCTCATATCTGCTCCAGGCAAAAATGTAGATAAAACTATAGTTTATGGCGTAAACCACGACACACTTACAAAGGATGATTTAGTAATTTCAAATGCATCCTGTACAACGAATTGTCTTGCGCCAATTGCAAAAGTTATACATGAGCACTTTACAATTTTAAATGGCATGGCCAATACTATTCATGCTTATACTAATGATCAGTCTTTACTAGATGTCCATCACTCAGATCTATTAAGAGCTCGAGCTGCAAGTCTTTCTATGATCCCAACTAAAACAGGCGCTGCGTCGGCAGTAGGTGAAGTCTTGCCAGAACTATTAGGCAAACTTGATGGTTTAGCAGTAAGAGTTCCTGTTTCGAATGTATCTTTACTAGATTTTACCTTTACTACCGAAAAGAAATTCTCTATTGATGAGTTAAATAAAAAACTTGAAGCAGCCTCTAAAAATGGTTTAACCGGAATTTTATCGATAAATGAAATTCCTTTAGTTAGTACTGATTTTGGGAATGACCCTCATTCTGTTATCTATGACAAGTCTCATACTAAACAGATTGGTAATTCTACAAAAATCCTTGCTTGGTACGACAATGAATGGGGATTTTCAAATAGAATGCTTGATGTGGCCAATTATCTTAATCAAGTAACCAACAAAGAATTCAAGGCAGCATAAAAGCTGCTTGAAATTTATTATTCCAGCCTTAAAACTGTTAAATGAGAAATTTAATTTTAATTTTACTTTTATCAATGGGCTTAAAAGCTGAGATGTCTGAAAATCAAAACGACTGGTATGTTGTTACTGACAGGGTCATGGGTGGCTCTTCTAATCTTGATGCGGATTACAACGATGGAACATTCAAGATGACAGGCAATGTTGTCAAGAAAGATGGAGGTTTCGTGAGACTAGCGCATAGACCTGAAGCATTGAGCAAAGATGCAAAGGGAATTAAATTTTTGGCACGTGGTAACAATGAAACGTACGAAGTTCACCTTACACTTAAGGGTGTAAAAATGCCGCCATGGTCTTATATGAGTAAAACTTTTGAAGTAACAGAAGATTGGCAAGAGATCACTATCAATTTTGATGAATTCAAAAAAAATGGCTACATGATGGCATCTATGAAGCCTAGCAACATTAGAGAATTCAGTATAGCTGGCTATGGCAGAGACTTCGATGTTGATCTTGAATTCAAAAACGTAAAAGTTTTTTAATCAACCCTCTAAACCTTAAAACGATTGAAAAGTTTTTGAACTTTTTGTCCATTTTTGCCTCAAAAATATAGAGGGAAGAATGAGCAAAAGTAACAGATTGCACAAATCAGAGCATGCTCGCAGCAGAAGACATGCAACAAAAAAAATAGTTGAAGATAGATTAGAAAACTTTTATCAGAGGCTTAGAAAAGAAAAACTAAAGAAGAAAAAACAAAAAGTTCACTAAATAAAGTACTATACCGATAATGAAAAAATCTTTTTTCATCTTCTTTATCTGCCTTTTATCTCAAGGTTATTCAGCACTTTACGCTAATGAAACTGAAGAGGTTGTTGTAACAGGTACATTATTAAAAGATGTTGAGTCTGATAGTTCTCCTGTTGAGCAAATAACTAGTGATGATTTTGATGATCTAAATGTTAATAATATTGCTGAAATAACTAAGTACTTAAACAGCACTTCAGGATCACATTTTCAAACAAATGCTTTAGATGGCATTGATCAAGGTATGAGCAACATAACTTTAAGAGGCTTAGATCATGCATCAACATTATTGCTCATAAATTCAAAGAGACATACCTTTGCTGGCACTCCTTCTGATGAAGGAGAAGGCTATATTGATGCAAACATAATCCCAGAAATAGCTTTTGAGAAAATTGAGATTCTAAAGGAGGGCGCTACATCAATATATGGCTCAGATGCTGTTGCTGGTGTGGTGAACTTTTTGACCTATAAAAAATATGATGGCTTTAAAATTAGGTTTGGTGATCAAAGTACAGAGAATTACAACAATAAAGAAACCACCTTTGGCTTAATTTTTGGCACCGAATTGCTTGGTTTTGATATGGTATTTGGTTACAACCAATTAGATAGATCGCCATTATCAGCAGCTGAAATTCCAGGGATTGCTGAGCTAGCTTTAAGCTCTTTAGGAAACACATTTATTGTCTCAGAAGCTGATCAAATAGATACAGGAATATATGCTGGAAGTTATGCCGCTGGAGAAGTCGTTCCTGACCCAAATTGCGAACTTAATGGTGGAGTTCTAGATGGATTTTGCAAATTTCTATATGGAACAAGATTTAATATCTTTAATGACGAGAATCACTCTAAATTTTATTTCAATCTTGCAAATAATAATCACAATTTAACATTAATTAATTCGAATGTTTCAGTTAACGACAATCCACAATCACCTTCCTATCCGGCATTGCCATTCTTATCTAGATCCATTAATCCTGGCGAAGGAGGCAGTCCATTTAATGTGCCAGTTAAGTGGTATGGAAGACCATTAGGAGCTAGATATGCTTCACCTATATCACCTAAAGATATTTCCCAATTTCATTTAAGCTACAGCTACTTTATCTCGCTAAATGATTTTGATGTAGATTTCTCTTTAACTACGAGTGAGCATAGCAATGATCACAATAGGCCTGATATTATCGACTCTCGTTTTCAAGACGCATTAATAGGCCAAGGTGGCCCAAATGGTGACCAGACATGGAATATTTTTATTCCAACTGAAAATTCACCAGAGCTTGTCGATTATGTAAGAGGAGCTGAAATATCCCAGAAAGTTGGAGATTTAACCACATTTGATGTGTTAGCTAGGTCTTCAATAAATGATTTTGATTACGTCTTAGGCCTTCAGTTAAATAATGAAAATCTAGACATTAAATATAACGATCTAGCAAGAGCTGAATTTGATGAAGACGGAAAAATAACTAAGACAGCAGATCTATTTTTTCTAGGCGGTGGAAAAAATGTTGGTGAAAGTAGAAATAAATATGCTGCCTTTATAGAGGGAGAACAACAATTTTTTAATTCTTTAGATTTTCGTATAGCTGCAAGGTATGAGTCATCAGACAACTTTTCTTCTCTTGATCCAAAGCTA
>Ga0160423_10005599_pt1 | contig 10240 bp, 27 predicted proteins | sample CRUFie14St8metaG_FD_108191 | JGI IMG/M metagenome (GOLD analysis project Ga0160423, IMG submission 108191) | Marine microbial communities from the Costa Rica Dome - CRUD Field 142mm St8 metaG | ecosystem: Environmental > Aquatic > Marine > Oceanic > Photic zone | place: Costa Rica: the Eastern... | reverse complement strand
TTATTAGATGTTTGATAATTTTGTAGATGAAAAGACAGCACGAAGAAGGGTGTATGCACAAGGAAGACATATCCTTCGATCCATCCTCGAAGCATACGACAAAGGAATGCTCGACGACCCAAACTCAGCGGCCAATCTTTGCACCTTGTTCGCTCTTTGTATTGAAGGCAAAGTGCGCGCAAAGTTCGATGATGATACAGCTCTCACCAAGTGGTCCATGACAGAGGACTGGACCAGACACCTACGAGACGTAGAAGACTCGATTTTGAAGTCAAAAATAATTGAAGGACCGTGGAAAAAAACAGTTGACAATGGCGTAAATACCTGATACTATTAGACTATAACAATGAAGGAGTAACCAATGTCCGCACCAACTTGTATCAAATGTCACGAAGACTTCAACCCTCGACGACTTGAACTTGGCTATCGTACTTGCCTTGACTGTGGCGGCAAAGCTGCGTTGATCGAGAAAGCACGCAAAGCAAAGTGCTCTGCTCCCGCCTACAACAAGGGAGCTTATCAGTATGTTGGCACCATCCAAGCAGCACGAGGAGTTGGTCGATGAGGTTGGCCTTGACTGTGTTTTGTTTGTTATTCCTCACTGGTTGCCCACTCGAAGAAGACTGTGAGACGGTTATGCAGTGTGAAGATGATGTAGAAATGCTCTGTGATAGATCAGATGCAGGCTGTGGCGAGACGTGTCACTATTACGTCTATGAAAGTTGTTACGAAGTATGCAAGTAAAACTTGGAGACTTGGTACTGTACAAATCAGAACCTTGGATGTATCATGACACACCAGACTACGGCATCGGTATTGTTACACAACACGACGGGTACCGCAAGTACAGAGTTCTTTGGGCACATCACACGAATGGCAGCCGTGCCTTCGATCATGATGGATGGGAGTTGACACCTTATGAGGGTGGGCGATTTGATAAAGTTTCAGTATGATGGCTATCATAAGTCCTATGGTCCAGGTGTTGTAACTAAGATTGAGTATGACTTAGGTGATGGTTCGGGCACAGGTTGGGCGATGTTTAACGAACTTTTAATGTTTAGATTTGCAGAAGTGGAGAGAATAAATGAAGCAAGGTGACATTGTGAGATACGGATATTCAAAGTACGATGATGAATCACCTGTTATTGGAAAAGTATTGTCCATAAACCATGAAGGCGGCACAATCAAGGTACTGGACAAGTATGGAGAGATCGACTGGTTTGTCACCAGCTATTGCGAGGTAATCAGTGAAGGTCGGTGACTTAGTAAGGCACGAGATGTATAACGAGTCGAAAGCACCAGCCCTTATTCTTGAAATTGATGTCTCCCATCGTATATTCATGATTAAGATTTTCGACCCCGACGATGGTGTTGCAACCTGGGACAGCAGTGGAGACTACGAGGTGATCAGTGAAAGTCGGTGATTTGGTTAGAGAAGACTGGGCTGGTGGTAGACTTGGTGTGGTTGTATCTAAAATCAGAAGGTCAACGCCACTAGACAATCACGGTCTTGGTGTGATGTACGATGATGTGCATCCTGTTGTCGATGTCCTGCTAATGAGAGAGGCAGTCAAAGTTGTTCGAGACATTGATACGTTGGAGCTAATAAGTGAAAGTCGATGACTCCATGAAAGATAATCTTGAAGCAGTCTTAGCCATCTCGGTGGCTATACTAATACCAGTTTTTGCAATCCTGGTTGGTCTTGCACTAGGAGCGATTATAGTATGAGCGTTTTTAATATTGGAGACTTGGTAAAAGATAATCAACCGTTTGCTTCTGAAAGAGTTGGAGTGATTATCTCTGAATCCAACGACCGCTATGTCTCGATGGCTCTGAACAGGGCTTTCAAAGTCCTATGGCGTGACGGAACCATTGGAAATAATGTTTGGGATTGCGACCTAAAAATTGTAAAAAGTTCTTGACTTTCAGTAGTTTAGCTGCTATACTATAAGAGTAGAAACAATCAAGAAAGGTTATTTTTCTATGGCTGGTAAAGCAAGAATGAGATTTGTCGCGAGGTCGAATCGACTTCGCTTTGAGCGAGACAGTGGACACTATGCAGGTGCAAACCTTTACGGCGTCGATTGTATTTACTGTCACGAGTATTTTCCGAATGTAAAGAAGCCAGAGTTTGGCGGTCATGTGTGTAGGAGTTGTAAGTAATGGGTTATCGTAGTGATGTAGGCTTCGCCTGTGATCCAATCGTCAAGCAAGTAATTGAGACTATCGGTGAGTGGGACAGCGAGTTCAAAGAGCTGTTGGACTATGGTGAGGATCTAGCCGATGGACATGACCAGGGTAGATACAGGTGGGAATCTGTCAAGTGGTATGAAAGCTTCCCCGACGTACAAATTATAGAAAACATTATGGTAATGTGTGATAATTGTGATGTCGACGGCCTTGCATATGATTCATACGGATTCATCCGTATTGGTGAAGAGATTGATGATGTTGAGATGAAGGGTGACACCTGCGCATTTGACCTCTTTGTCGTTAGGAGTTTAGATATATGAAAAGGGGATGGGAAGGTAGAATTGTCAAGGGCAATAGGAATAATCAGATAGTCTCTGGTGTAATCACAAAGTCCAAGCGACATTACTGTGATTCCAGCGAAGTGGAAATTATCCTTGCACAAGTTTTGTTTCAAGTAGAAGGCAACAACCGTGCAATCTACGGCTACACTCAGGATGAGTTCCATATCATTAAAGATTGCTCACACGCCCCAGCATTATTGGAGTTCGCATGATCGAGGATACATTAAAAGAAGCATTTAACGTCGCTGCTATCGTCGCTCTGCTTAACCATAAATTTGCTGTAAATTATGATAACGAAGATAAAGCAGAAGTCTTGACAGAAGTCTTGAATGATGTTAAACTATTACTACAACCAACAACGAATAGCGAGATTCATTAATGAAGTATAAATCTTTTATCAACAAACTCAAGAAGCGACTCGACACTAAGGATTTGGATATTACTACTGATGAGTTCGGTGCCAACGGACGGAGAGAGTGGCTAGTCTATGGTGACACAGTAGCTCGCTGGCATGTAGAGCCATCTGATTATAGAGATCCAGAGTCAGAACTTGTAGTGTCGAGCTTTCATACTAAGGGTGTGAGCCAAGAGTCTGACCCACACACTGACTATTACCCTGGAACCTATTGGCAAAACGCCACGCAGTTGATTGATCGACTCGTACCGCCGCCACCAAAGTTTACTCCTGGTGTGCTTGTCCGAGGTAAGCTGGAAAACAAGCGAGCCAAGCGCATGGGCTACGCAGGAAAGACTGCACTGGTCACCAAAGCCAGCGGGAAATACATGAGCTTGCAGTTTGTATCCAGCGAAGACAATGAATGGTTCAATAGTACAACTGGCTGGAACGGAATGTCATATGCTGTCAGAGACTTCGAGCTAGTATCGGGATGAAAGAGATTTACAGGGTCCGTTATCGAATCGGCAAAGAAAGAAGTCATGAGATTATCGCGACAGAAAAGATTTGCCAGAAAAAGATAACGGACCTTAAACGGGAACACGGGAACAACATTAAGTTTTCAAAAATGGTGGTGGCAAGTAGTCACCCGAACGGAGCACCTCATGTATAATTTTATTTTAGCAATTCTTTTTGCATCAGTTATGTTTATTCTTGGTAATGCGGTAGGCATTGACGGAGTTATTGAAATAGGCAACAAAATCTCTGCTCTTTTTTCAAAATAAGTGCTTGACATTTTTACGATTGTAGTATATAATGCTCAAACAATAAAACAATAGGAGGTTAAACAAATGTCTACAACTGATATCATGAAAGCATCGTTGGTGCTCGTAGGTTACTTTGGCTTTATCGGAGCCGCAATTATGTCCACTGTAGCCTAAACTGCAAGGGCCACTAGCTCAACTGGCAGAGCATCGGACTTTTAATCCGCAGGTTCAGGGTTCGAGTCCCTGGTGGCCCACAAAAATCTTACGAAAGGAGGAAAAAATGAAGCCGAATAAAAAACTATCTAATTTATGTTTCTTTGCATCACTCGCATCAGTTGCCGCTTCTATCGTTACATGGGTAACGGTTGGAGAGGCTGACCCAGCACACGCAGAGCGTTTTGGTATTTTCATTGGTCTCTGGGCGCCTACTTTAATGGCTATGTCCAACCACTATAAGGAGTAGTTAGTTATGAGTCAAAATCTAATAGAATTTTTGAAGGTATTTTCCATTGTGGGAACCTTTTCAACTCTTCTACTTTTGGGTCACAACTACATGTGGAAGCTGGTTGAAAAAGACCACGAGGATAATAAACAAAACAATAACGTGTTGGATTTTCCAAAAATTGTCCTAACAGGGAAAAGAGTACCTAATGATCCCGATTTCATTGATTATGATGGAATGGGAAACCAGGGACGATTTCCAAAATCAGAACGCAAGTAGTTCGTCGGGGCGTAGCGCAGCCTGGTAGCGCACCAGTTTTGGGTACTGGTGGTCGGAGGTTCAAATCCTCCCGTCCCGACCAACTTGGCTAGGTGGTGGAATCGGTAGACACAGGAGACTTAAAATCTCCCGACTTCGGTCGTGCGGGTTCGAGTCCCGCCCTGGCTACTCTTGAAGGAATAAAATGAATGATTATCTTGTATGGTACAGGAAACCATATGATACATGCGATAGAATTTGTGCAACAGCTAGAAACTACCAAATGGCAGAACGACTGGCTAAGTCTGTTTACCTTGATTTAAGATCAAGGGGCAAAGAAGTCACAATAGTTGGTGTGAAGAGGTCAGAGTCAGGTGTTTTGTACTCTGATGAAGATTTTGATTATCGCTGGGTTGTTAAAAAAAGTTCTTGACAAGATAGCAAGTATTTGGTATACTTAAAGTATACAAAATGAGCATTTTGCCTCAGTAGCTCAGTGGATAGAGCATCGGACTTCTAATCCGCAGGTCGTAGGTTCGACTCCTACCTGGGGCGCAAATTTTTAATTGGAGTGTAACATGGAATTTCTTGGTAGTGTACTCACTATTGCTGTCGGCCTTTGGGTTGGGCAGTGTTTGATTGATTGGTGGAGAAAACAATGAAAAGGTATTTAGAAATGTACAGTGGAGACTTTCTTGCGGTGTCCCGACGCGACATTGAGCGAGCTACACGAGCAGAGCTTGTCGATTACCTTGAATCACGCGGCTCCGCTTGTTACGATGATGAATCAACAGAGCTGCTTCGATCAGCCGCGCTTGATGATTGGGATGGTGAATACAATGGCTAATTATTCAAATAGAGATATTGACAGACTGTATGAACAGTACAACCCTAATCGAGTCAAGTCAGGAGACTTGGTCCTTGTAAACCTAAGTCACGCAAGATATTCAGCACGAGTTGTTGGATTATCTCTTGACATTAAGAATAAAAAGGTGTATGCTGATCTAAAGTTAGTTGAACAAGATAGACGTCACCCTATTCGAGTTGACGTTGCAGACTGTACGGTTTCACCAGGTCCATTATATCCTGGTCATCATCATTGAGGAGTGGTAAGATGAAAGATGTTGAATTTTCAATGGGCAGTGCTCGTCGAGTAGCTCGTCAAATTGTTGACATGAAAGACGACAAGCGCAAGGCTTTGTTGAGAACTTTCCCAACAGACTTGAAGTGCAAAATTGTTGAAGAGATGGTAAGCATTAGACTGGAGCGACTGCGAGGACCAGACGGAATGATTCGACCAGGAAAGGTAAGTAACCGATGAAACGAGTAAGTAATTGTGACGTAGCCCTAGCATGGGCGCAAGGTGAAGCCGCAGTAAGCCACACGGGGAACTTGAGCACAGATGGTAAAGCTATCTTCTCTTATGAACTACAGATTGGCGACACTGCGGAGAACGGAAAAAAGTTCGTCCGCGACTACACGGCGCGAGGTAGCTATGGCTTTCAATCAATGACCACATCACAGCATGTCGGCATGTTGCGTTACATTCGTGGAGCCAAGGAGCAACCGATCGTCATATGAGTGATATCAAGCCTGGTGACATGGTTCAAGTTTGGGATTGGCAAATTAACAAGTCAATAGCTACTAGACTAAACTTGCACGGTATGGTAGGCTATGTTATTAAAGATCAAACTAAAGGTAAGCCTCCAGGATTGCTTTGGGAGATAATCACTTTCGAGGGTGATACACCAAATAGGCATGTCATAAACTCCGATTGGCTAATCAAAATAAATGATGCTTCGGACATAAAAAAAAAGACATAGACCCCTAAAAAAGTTCTTGACTTTTGGTTAAAAGTTTGACATAATGTATATACAAACAATGAGGGATTAACAAAAACGAAAGGATCTCATTATGAAGTGGTTATTCAAACTGGAACGTGACCTTGACCTTGACATGCCAACAGCTTGGACTGGCTACGTTCACGCCGACAACAAGAACGAAGCACACGCGGCTATTCTTGCAAAGTTGGGTGTTGACAAGATGCCAGCCAACACGATTGTTACAACGCAGGCGGACATTATCGCAGGTAAAGCGCCGAAAAAGCTCCGTCGCCAGTCTACGAGTAAGCCAGCAGCTAAGAAGATGAAAGCCTTTGAAGATGTTGGAATGACGTTTGATCAAGCGGAAGACCTACTCAAGAAGTTTGGATTGAAATAATGGGTATTTGGTTTACATTGAAAGGGAAGCCAATGTTAAGATATCCATACACAACGTACTTGGGTCGAACAAGTAAGTGGGGCTTATCGTTGAAGAAGTTTAGCCTTCGTGTTAGCTCCGATACCACAACACCATACCACATTCTTCATGTGGGTCCGTTCGAGTTCTTCTCTCGCCCGCGCACACGCGACATGGATTGGTTCTAATGGGTTGGGTAGGAACAGTTGCGGTTTACGTTTTGTTCACAGCGTGTTTAATCTTGGCACTAACATGCTTCATTGGTAATGATAAATAATGATTGTTTCATTGATTATGACTTGGGTTGCATTGTATTTGTTACACAAGTATTATTGACGATGCCAATCGCCGGTATTTTTTTTGCGAAATAGGCTAAATAATACTTGACAAACGCTAGTAACTCGGGTATAATGGTAACACAAACAATCGAGGAAGATAAATGAGAACAGTAAACGAGATGATTAAGTATTATAAAGATATGCAGTCTAGACCAAGTTCATCGTATATGGTTGATGAAGTCGAATGGCAATACAAAGACATGGCTAAAGGTGGCACAGGTGGTGACTTAGGTTTCGAGAGAGACGGTGAAACTACTTGCCGTGGTATCAATTACAAAGGTTATCCAGACTCGTTCTTTCAAAAAGTTTGTGAAGGAATGGGATGGTTACCACGTAAAGAAACCATAACATTAGAAACGTATTCATCGGATCCGATGTAAGCGTTGCCCGTGGGGGACATAGACCAGAGCATGATCATGCGTGGTTGCGTAAGCGTGGGAGTGATTCCCAGGGTAGGCTATGTCCAGTCGCGAGAAGTTGGGAACTCGCGGTATTTTTTTTGTGAAATAGGTAAAATAGTTCTTGACTTTTCTACCAAAATTTGAGATAATACTTGTATTGAGAATGAGGGATTGGCTTTTATTCTCAACATTCAAAACGGGCATAGCCCACAATACCTTGAAAGGGTAAACATCATGAAGCGTATCGTAAGCAACATTCAAAACCTTGGTTTCACTATCATGAACGAAACAGTCGAGGGCAGCAAGCAAAAGCCTGCTGGTATCGTAATCGATCAAACCCTTGTAAACGGTGAGTCACAAGGCGTAAGCGTTCGACTCATCAACGGCAAGCAACGCTCTGCTGCTGTCAAGCTCGACCGAGCAGCACTCGGTGATCTTCAAGAAGCACTTAACGAGGTGCTGTCTAAAGAAGATGCATAAAGTGTCGTAACTAGGCTTATGGGGTTGTGCCTGGCCTTTCAAAAAAACAACCCCACTAAACCACAACAATCGTCGGGAGCAATAAAGAAAAATGTTTAATTCAGATAAAACCAGATACTTGAGAGATACATCACACGTTGCCAGTCGGGCGATTATCAATAGAAAGCACACAACCAGACAACAACTTTCGGGAGTAAAGAAATAATGTTTGTTCAATCACACACAACGACTCGACAAGAACACAAGAATGGTTTATGTATTGCACAGCGCAGAGGAGGAAATGAAACTCTTGTGCAATGGCAAAACGGCGACCAACGCTGGCTTGATACAAAAGACATCGACGGCAAGGTTACACTGGTTAACCCTAACCATACAGCACAGGAGATTGATTACTTTGGCTAAGAAAAAAAACTCTTCTGTGTCTAAAGCGTGGGCTAAAACAAAAAAGAAGTAAATAAAAAAAGTGTGTAAAGGCTAGTAATACAAAAAAGAAAGTTATTACTTTACCTGATTATACAAAAAATGTTTGTGGTGAAGTGTGGTAATAGGTGTAAAGGGGTGTGATTTAATACATACACAATCCCATTTTGCAACGTAAATTATCGCACACCACCATGAACACAAAGGTTAAATGGTGTTATAATGTTAACGTGCGGATCCTTACAATTTACAGTAGATTTATATTACATGGGTTTAGTTAAGCTGCCGAGCTTGCACGAGATCTCATACTACTTGACTAAGTGCCAAGTGTTAACATAATAGCACCCATCACGCAGAGTATGGTGTGATGTAATGAAAAGACCTACACGTCAGGCACGTAGCCGGTGTAGGCAACTGTAGGGAGGAGCAGCACATGTAGACAAAGGTGCGCATGTGTGGGTGTCGAACCTACAGGTAGGGTATTGTGGTTGAAGGTAATTAAATCTCCTACTTTACCCTACCTGTAGGTGGATGTGGTGAAATGTAGGCAAGGGTAGGACATGTAAGGAAATGTAGGTATAGTAGCTACAAAGATGCCCTAGGCAAGCTGGGGTGGCTTACACTAGGGCTAGGTGGGACTTTATTTGCGCTTGGTCTTAGACCATGAGGCGGATACTGTTCTGGGTCGTCGAGGTCTAGCCATGTCGAACCCCCAACCGATGCGCGTGAGCGCAACCTGGCGCCCTGATACCTTCAAGGTGATAATGGGTCGCGATATCATCGAACCCCATCTTCGCCGCGATTCGAGCGCGTTTAAACCACGTGTCGCGCTTGGAACCGTTAACAACTTCATAACTGTGACCCATGAATTTGTGGGTGAAATACATATTTAATACTCCAATAAATTAAATCAAAAAGGGTGAATCGGCAGTTTCAAGACTTGCCGAGGTCATACCGTAGGCTAGAAATCGCCTTCAGTGGCTAGGATTTCTGTGACCGCTTCAAGCAGGTCCACACAAGCCTGACGGTCGAGCTTGACCGCCGCGGACTTGCGCCCACCATTAACGAGGCGGAACGATACCGCAGCCGACTTACCATTGAGAATGGTTTGGTCGATGGTCATACCCGCCTTCTCGTCCTCGTTGAGGATAGCAAGTGCAAGGTTTTGAATGTTGTTTTTCTGTCGTCGTAATGCCATGATAAGCACCTTTCATATTGTGACCCGTAGGTCGGTTGAATGAATAACCCAGCCTTATTGCCGAATTACTCCGTAATTATAACATAATTGAAAAGGTCTGTCAAGAACTATTTTCGTTTTTTTGTTTTTTTTGTCTTGACTTTGTTTTTCCCCTTTCCTCTTTATGTGTATATTATACCATTTTGATTTTGAAATTGCAATTTACGTGTAGTAAACCCTTGAAATTATTAAAGAAATCGACTCGACCTCGAAATTAAAAACGTGACCGTAAGAACCCCAATGATTCCGCATAGTTAGAGCGCCCACACGTCAGGAAAGGTAGCGACAGCGTCTACCTTTGCATACATATGCCTACATCAAAATGAAATAAATTAATTTTTTTTTGTTTTTTTTTTGGTGTGCATTTATTAACGGTCGGAGACTCGACTACGTTTGCCTACACCAACCTACATCATCACACATCAACCTACTCGACGGAGTGTCGAAGGCAACTCGACGAAGTGTCGTATACGATAAGCTCAATGATTTCGCATACTTACAAGACGTGTAGGTAAAGGTCGGGAGAAGTAAATAAAAATACTACACCAGCATACATGTAAGATGTAGGACAAGGTAGGACAAAAGGTTACAGTTATTTAATTAACTTGTAAACAAATGTAATTAAATGTAGGATAAAAACTTACATGTAGTACACTGTGGGTACACCCCCCCCCCCCCACCACATGAAGCAGAATGTAAAACCCCACCCACAAGTAAAGGAACATAGGTG
>Ga0160423_10005598_pt1 | contig 10241 bp, 7 predicted proteins | sample CRUFie14St8metaG_FD_108191 | JGI IMG/M metagenome (GOLD analysis project Ga0160423, IMG submission 108191) | Marine microbial communities from the Costa Rica Dome - CRUD Field 142mm St8 metaG | ecosystem: Environmental > Aquatic > Marine > Oceanic > Photic zone | place: Costa Rica: the Eastern... | reverse complement strand
GGGTGCTGGAGGTTCCATTCAAGGTCCACGCCCCGGCACAGCCCACGCCGGTCGGTTTCGTGCTCAGAGCCAGGCTGACGTCCTCGGACCTCATATTTGAGCCTGAGGTGCTTGATTTCGGCCGCTGCGTGGCGGGCATGCCCACGGGGCTGAAACTTCGGGTGACGAACAGGGGAATATTGCCCGCCAGGCTGGCGATGAGGTCCAGCAAGTACGGCAAGGAGGGGAGCTTGCTGTCGCAGACCAAGCGCGGCGGCGGCGGGAAGGACGGGGATGCCTCAGGAGCGGCGGCTGCCGTCGTCACCTTCAACCCGAACGACGGCTTCAACACCATCCTCCCCAATGGCAGTGTCGACCTCACTGTGTGCTTCCGCGGCACCAGCGAGTCCGCGCACTCCTTCCAGGTCCTTTGCTTCGCCCTGGGCGAGACGGGGCAGCCATGCAAGTTCAGCATCCCTTGCAGGGCGGAGGTTGTACACATCCCGCTCGAGTTCTCGACCTTCCACCTGCCGCTGCCGCCCACCGCGTACAAGCCAGGCAGCATCAGCCAGGGGAGTGTCATCTTGAGGAACTCGTCTGGCCTGTCCTCTTGCGACTACCAGTTCAAGCCACCCTCCCCTGATCTCACCTTCTCGCCCCTGGTCGGGTCCATACCACCCAAGGGAACCTGCAGGGTCGTGGTGAAGTTTGAGCCGTGCCCGCCGGAGCCCTCTGGGCAGCCAGAGCAGGGCGGGGATGGGCAGGACGAGGCGGCGGAGGACGCCCCCCAGGCCGAGGATGGTGCCCCGCGGCCCAGCCCCTCCGAGGTGATCAACAAGCTGCGGTCTTTGTGGTCGCCCTGCGTGGTCAGGCACGAGGGGGAGCTGAGCCTGGTGCACCTCAACGTGCAGACCTACGTGGTGGAGCCGAACTTGAAGCTCACAGCACCGGGGATGAAGGCCCGCGGGAGTGGGATCAGGGAGCTGAGCTTCGGGACGGTGGCCATCGGGGAGAGGCACACGGCAACGCTAAGGCTCTCTGCCGCGAGGTTCGAGGAGGGGGAGGAGATCCCGGTCTCGCTGAGTCTGCTAGACCATCGGGGCGACTTTCAGGTCCTGAATGCCGTGCGTCCCATCGCGGAGGCCAGGGACTGCGTCATCCACCTCTGCTTCGCCCCACGGGAGACCCGAAAGTATTTTGAGAAGCTCACGCTGTCCACCAAGTTCGAGTCCATCAGGGTCAATCTGGTGGGCGAGGGTGTGCTGCCCTCCATGTCGCTGGTGGAGGGCCAGAGCCCCATTGACTTGGGCTTTGTCGTGCCCAGGGATATCAAGGAGAACACCTTTAGCCTCAAGTACGTCTCCAAGTGCCCCGTGCGGTACAGGCTGTGCGTGGAGGAGGAGAACTTCTCTTCCAGCTTTGGCCCGAGCGTGTTCTCCTGCCACCCCAGCAGTGGGATCGTGGAGAGCGAGGGAGAGCTCGATGTGAGCGTCAGGTTTAAGCCCCACTTCACCCACCGGTCGCACATGAAGGCCAGGGTGGTCGTCAAGTGCCAGGAAGACGAGCTCGGGTCGGTCAGAGTCGAGGGAAGGTGCCTCGCCGCGGGAATCCATCTCCAGTACCCGCAGGGCAAGGCCCTGTCTGGTGAGGACGACTTCACGGGGTCCCTGCGGTCGTGCGTAGCGGCCGCAGAGGACGGCGAGACAGCCCAAGCCGCGGCAACGGAGCCGCTCTCTCTGCGGTTCGACGACCCAGTGCGGCTTGGGGAGGCCAAAGAGGAGCACTTTGAGGTCGTGAACACAGGCAGCGCAAGCGGTGAGTTCTCCATTGAGCCGAGCTCGGATGACATCGTCCAGGAGAGGTGGCAGATCTCGCCGGCCAAGGGCACGGTCGCGGCGGGCGGGAGCGCAAGGATCTCCGTCCAGGTCACCATGCCCGAGGACATCTCCCCGGAGTTCGTGGCGTACTTTGGGCTGGAGAGCTGGATCGAGGGGCACTGGAAATGCTCCATCACTTCGGGGGGCAAAACGACGACAACGAGCTTTGAGTCCAAGTGCCTAGTGAAGCCGGAAAGGGCGGCAGCGGAGCAGGAGGAGGACACCTAGGACCGGCCTGCGTGAAGAAAAAACTAACAACACTTGTAACAACAATATTCATGTCATCAATACTCTGCGTTCCTGAAAATGTCAAGAGCAATCACTCTGCCTTCCGCTTCTTGAAGACGTCCTTAATCCTGCCGTCGAAGAGGTAGATCTTCATGGCCAAGTAGCCGCAGACCAGCCAGCCGAGGTAGAGTGCTGCGAGCGATCCAATGTACAGGGTGAGGTTTGGCGCGATGGCGAACTTGATCTGGTTCAGCACGTCCGTGCCCGTGAATTTGACCTGAATGCCGCTCACGGTGGTCGAGAACTCCACACCTCTGATCTCATTCGCCACGAGGGCACCCATCACGTGGTAAAAGATGGACAGGTACTGCGCAGAGAGGGAGAGGCGTCAGTCCAACGTTATTGCACACGAGGCCCGCATCGAAAAATAGAAGGTTTCTGTGCGGGATGAACTCACCTGCGCCCAGCCGATCCAGCTCGGGATGGTCTCCCTGGAGCTGAGGAAGCCGCCAAACATCATGGAGAAGAGCAGGAGGAGGATGATCCCGAGGGAAGCGACCCCACCGGTCTTGGACCCCATGGTGACGGCGATGCTCAAGGCACCACACGCAAGGTTGAAGAGCAGCGTTGCGATGAGGTACACAAAGAAGTGGGTAACGCCGGGCCTCAGCCCCACAGACCAATAGGTGATGAGGTCGAAGAGGAGCATTGGGATCACCCTGGAAGAAGTAAGGGGAGGGAGGAAGGGGCGGCACGTGTCAGAAGTTTAGTTTGTATACGGGCCGGATGCGGTGCCCCAGTTGATCCGGAAAAATCGTCCTCTGCTCACCTTAGCATGAGCCCGTCCACGAGGACCTTGGACAGGTAGTACGCCAGGGGCGTATAGAACTTCCCCTGGATCTCCCTGCAGAAGACAGATCTCTCCTCAAGGATGAGGTCGAGAGAGGAGATCCCGGCAAACCCGAAGAAGGCGAGCTGGAAGAAGAGGAACCCGATCCTGTTCTGGACGCCCGCCACCGTGCGCTCCATGTTGCCGAACATGGCTATGCTCAGCAGGCCAACGATGATGGCCAGGACGACCTGGAGCCTGAAGAGCATGGGTCTGCGCCAGATCTGCTTGAAGCTCCGCAAGAGCATCACTTTCATCTCCGTGGTGAAAGGCTTGTACATCTCCACCGTCCAGAGGTTGTCCAGGCTCCTCTTCCTCGAGTCGGTGGTCTTGAAGGACTCCGTCGACTTGAGCGTCTCTGCCCCCGCCGACACGTTCGCCATCAACATGGATTCTCCCAGATTGGACTCCGTCAGTGTGCACGCCGGCCCCTCGGAATCTGACATAACCAGCGCATCAAGCTCCCTCTGCACACTGATGATCTCCCTCAGGCAGCTCAGGTCGCTCACCACATGAAGGATGTAGTCTGCGATGTTCAGGCCCTTCGGGCACGGGAACCCGCACCTGTTGAACTTGTGCTCCACCTTGTCTGCGGGGCCAAAGTAGATTTCGCGCCCCTTTGCCAGCAGAAGCAGCAGGTCGAGCTCCTGGAAGGTCTCGAAGCTGGGCTGGTGAAGGGACGCGATGACGATCCTGCCATCGCCCTTCTGGGCGAGCTCCTTGAGGGTAGTGATGATCGAGCTCGCCGCCGCAGAGTCCAGTCCCGAGGTGGGTTCGTCCAAGATCATGATCTTGGGGTCCGCGATGAGGCCCATGCCGACGCTAACCCTCCTTCTCTCGCCCCCGCTGATGCCGCGGATCCCGCACGAACCGCCCACCTGGCTCTCCGCCACGTGATCGATCTTCAGCTGCTCCAGCACCTCGTACACCTTGTGGATCCTGCGGCCCTTCTCGTAGTACCACGGCAGCTGCAGCTCCCCGCTGTACAAGATGCTCTCCTTCACCGTCAGGATCGGGATGAGCTCGTCCGACTGTGGGATGTAGGTCGTGATGTGCTTGTACCACTTCTTGCGCTTCTGGCCGTCGATCTCCACGCTACCCCTCACCTTGGCCCCGTACAGGTTGCCATCCGCTAGGACGTTGAGGAGGGTGCTCTTGCCGCAGCCGGAGGGGCCCATGATGGCGAGCATCTCGCCACGATGGATGCTCCCGCTCACTCCATGCAAGATCCTCTTCTTCTTGGTGCGGAAGGTGTCCTTGACGACCTCCTTGACCATCGAGGCGGTCCGTCTCATCGTCTTTGCGGTCTGGGCGACAGCCGAGAAGTAAGACTTGGTGTTGGAATCCGCGAGGCCAGAGGAATCCTTGGGCGCTTCGGGCTCCATGGTGTCAGTGGGTGTGCTGAACTTTCCAGTCTTGTGGTTCCTGGACGCCTTCTTAAAGACGCGGTCAGAGTCCATGGGCTCCAGCCCAGCAACGGGCGAGCCGATGGGCGTCTTTCTCGGTGTCGTCGCCAGTGAGTTGGTCTGAGGGGTGTAGATGTCGTCGTCGTTGATGTAGGTGCCGTCAAATTCGTCGTCCTGCATGCTCCCCTCGCAGACCCCAGGTGGGAGCGAGTTGGGCTCAGTGCCATCCGCGGTGGCACCAAGCTCGACTGCCTTCGGCCAGCCATCCGAAGCGGACTTCCGCCTCCTTCTGTTCACCATGTTGCGCAGGCTTGTGTTGACCTGGGACCGCACCGAGCTCGACAACTTCCCGAGCTTCTTCTTGAAGTCCCCGACCTTCTTTTGGATGGTGCTCGAATCGTCCATCCAACCCTCGTCCTCCTGCGGCGCGTGGAACACGTCATAAAAGATTTCCTTGAAGGCCAGCTCGGTAAAGATGTTCATGTTCAGGTCGGAATATTTGTCACTCCTCGAGTTCTCGGGGTAGAACTTGAGCGACGTCCTGAGGGCGGGGGACATGTCGCTTGCCGCCCTGTCCAGTCCGCGCACGACTTTGTTCCCCGTCAGCTTCACCATCTCCTTGGAGTACAACACCCTGAAGTACTGCTTCTTGGACTCTATGTACAGGACGACGCTAACGCCAACGATGAGGATGAAGGCCACCAGGATGGGCAGGAAGATCATCTCGATCGGCATGTGCTCGTCGTCGCTCGACTTGGTCTTCAAATTTTCGTCCTGGATGAGGTTTGCGGTGGAGGGAGAGGACCCCGCAGAGGATGAGGGGTCCGCGGAGCCGTAACAGTCCCCAAAAGAGCACTGGATGTCGATGGGGATGGGCAGGATGGCAAGCTCCACGGTGCACACGCCCCCCTTCTCTGCGCCCTTGCACGAGATGTCGATAGATGTGTTCCTCGACCCGAGCGGTCCCCTGATGAACGAGGGTAGGCTCGCGGGCCACCCGTACTTGGAGGCCCCACAGCTCGCGCTCTGGCACTGGAACTTGGTCGTCAGGTTGCCCGACGTGCCGTCCGGCTTGCTCCCGAAGGCGCACTCAGTCGCGGTACACTCCACGGTGGGCTGGGTGGTGTTCTCGCCGCCAAAGAGGATCGTGCACTCCCTTTCCTTCAGATCACAACGTCCCCAGAAATTGGGAACCCCGACGAAGGGCAAGACGGGTGACTTGGAGTCCAGCAGGCATGAGTAGGTCTTCATGTCGATGGCGTCGACCAGCGCGACCGATTCCAGACACTTGCCTCCGTTGGAGCACGCCTCATCCTTCGTGCACACCTGGCACTGGGGGCCGCTCCAGCCGTCGTCGCAGACGCAGGGACCGCCCTCGCCGCCGGCCGGCGATACGTTCTCAATGCCGTTCTGCTTTTCCACAGCGCACTCCCCCGTGGCCCCGGTGGTGGAATTCGACGCGGGAACGGCGTCTACGGTGTCGTTCTGCGCCTCGACGAGGCTCGAGGACGAAAGAACCAGGACCAGGACCGCGGCCAGCCCGATCGTAGCCGGCAGATTCTTCATACTCTTCATGATGTTTCAAACACTTCAAAGTTTGAAGTTCAAACGCACAGTCCCTGAAGGCCCGAGCGCGCGAAGGAGCGCTAGCGCTAGCGCGCGCGAGCGAGCGAGAGAGAGAGAGAGAGAGAGAGGATGAGGATCCTCGCGCAGCGGACCTGATCCTCCTATACCCCCCAGCCCGACCCGACTCGATGGCCGCCGACTGCCTCGCCGCGCCTCGACTGCCTCGCCGCGCTGCCCGTTTCAGAACGGGGTCAAAACAAACGCACTTTCCGGGGGTGGGCACTCTCGGGAAGTTCAATCCGGTAAGAGAGTAGAAAAACCGTCTTGTGTGGTCATGGATGGGAGATTTTTTATGAATCGCTGGGGAGATCATGATCAGAAAAATCGAAAACAAACACTTTTCCGAGAAAAGTCTTCTGGCCAGGGACAGCACACACATGCACAATCATCATGATTATTTAGATCGATGATTGACCTCGTTCAGTGGGGCAGTAGAACCTGTCCTCCGGGTGATGTAGTCTTACACTTTGTATACACACTATTATGGTTATCTATTTTGTTTTTTATTTTTTTTCGCACCTCCGGGTCACCTCCGGCAGCGCCGTCTCGTCCCCGCTTATCACCGCTCTGGCCAACCGAGAGCCAAGGTATTGGTGGTAAAGAAGGCCCCTGGCACCAAGGCCGAGGAGGTACCACTCTCCGTCGCCGAGCTTGCCGCAGATCGGCAGCCTGCCCTCCTCGCTCTTTGGGGGCAGCGCCCGCACCCCGCAGTGGACCCTATCGAGCCCGGCGGACGACAACAGCCCGGGAAACAGGCCTGCGGCCTTGCCCACTACCCCTCGCCCCATCTCTTCCATTCTACTGTCCTCCTCAAGGCCTGAGCCCCGCGAGACCTCCAGGTGCCGCCCAGCGATCGCGTCCTCCGCCGCGACCGGCTCGTTCGAGTGCAGCGCCCCCAGCACCGCCCTTCCCCCTGGCTGACCCACGACATAGCACTGGCCGAGCAAGGATGGATCCACGGGCAGCAGCTGCGAGTGGTCCTCCGGATGGACCATGTGCAGGTTTGGGGCCGCCCCATCAACCTCTGCGCCGAAGGTCTCGCTCAGCCGAAGCGGGAACTTGCCCTCGAGCTCCGCGATCGTGCCCACGGCGGCGCCGGCACAGATGACAACCGCGGAGTAGTCCTCGCGCCGCAGGGACTTCAGCGATCGGACGAGCTCTCGCCTGAACCTGGCACCGCGACCTTCGCAAGCGGCACGAAGCGACTCCAAGTACCTGGGAGAGTCCACCGCGTACGCGCTGGGCGTGTAGATGAACCCAGGCAAGGACTGGGTCGAGGAACGCACGACGCGGAGCTCTAGCTCGTTCTCCCTCTCCCGTCGGATCCGCTCGAAGCGCTCGATGTCCTTGGCGTCCTTTGCGCGCTTCAGGACCCCGGTTTGCCTGTAGAAGACCTCCCCTTGCCCCCACACCTCCACCTCCCGCAGCAATCCAAGCGTTTCATTCATGGCGTCCACCCCACGCCACGTCACGTTTCCGCGCGTGTTGAGCGGATGCAGGAGCCCGGCGGCAACCGCGGATGCCCCTGACCCGACTCCGTGCGCGTCGTACACATCGACCTCGACGGAAGGGTCCCCTCGTCCGGCATGGCCGAGCTTCAGCAAGTTCCAACACACCCCTAGCCCCGCGAAGCCAGCACCGATGATGGCAACACGGCTCGAGGAGGTTGCCTTGGCCGCTGGCACGATGGAGCAGGTCCTTCGCCGCGGCTGGACGAAACCGCAACGGAACCCCGCCGCCATCATTCCGGCATCCATTCCGGCATCCACCCCCACTCAGACCCCTCCCGCTCTCTCGGCGAAGCTGGTGTTTCTCTCTCTCTCTCTCTCTTTCTCCCGCGATTCCGGCAGTCCGGGCGCGCCGGGATCAGTGTCGTCGGGGATCGGCGGGCCAGGTAAGGACTGAGGAGGGGAAGAGGGGGGAGGGGGACCTCTCGAATCGAGTCGAGCGCGGCGCTGACCTCGCATGCTCTTTGCCGCCCCTGCCTGTGGTCGGTCCTGGCGCCGCCTTTTTTTTTTTCATTCTCTCTCTCTCTCTCTCTCTCCAACCTTTGCCTTCTCCGACGAAGAGGCCCTTCTCTACCACTCGCACAGGAGTCAGTTCAGGTCACCGCCGCCCTTGGGACGGGCGAGGAGCGCGAGGGAAGATGTACGGAGGCGGTAAGTAGACCTCTGCTTCATCGACGGAGTTCGCCGATCTCGCGGGGCGCTGCTGCATTTCGCGGGACTCGGGCTTCGGCCTGGCCCCAAAGATCTTGAGGGCCCGCCGCTCGCCCCGCAACAGGACCTGACCCCGTCGCCTCTGCTCTTCTCTGCTTTGCGTGTTCTTCGTTCGACGCCATGCCATCCATCAGATGAGGTGAACGCCATCGTGATTGACCTTGGGGCGAACGCAGTCAAAGCGGGCTATGCTGGCGAGGAGTCCCCCAAGGTCCACTTTCCGTCCTGTGTTGGGGCGATCACGAGGGACAAGGACGCGGCGGAGGCCAAGGCAAACGGTGGGGCCGGGGATGCTCGGGACGTGGAGATGGCGGAGGCCGGGGCGGACGCCTCCACCACCCCAAAGAAGGAATCCGACGGAGGGTCCAAGTCCAAGGCCAACGGGTCTGACGCCACCAGGGACCTCTACGTCGGCCACTTTGCCCTGAACTACAGGAGGGAGAACATGGAGGTGGTGAGCCCCTTCGACGAGGAAACCGGCCTGCTGAGCGACTGGGACCTCGTGGAGAACATCTGGCGCCACACCCTGACGGATAGACTCCACATCGACCCGACGGAGCACCCTGTCCTGCTTGCGGAGCCCAACTTTAACTCCAAGGAGTGCCGTGAGAAGTCTCTTGAGATCCTCTTTGAGACCTTCCAGCCCCCGGCCGTGTTCCTTGCCAAGAACGCCTGCCTCAGCTCGTACTCCGCGGGAAGGCCAACCTCGCTGGTGCTGGACGTGGGCTACAAGTCTACCGTCGCAGCTGCGGTGCACGACGGATACCTGCTCCAAAAGTCTGTCTCGAGGTCCAGGCTGGGAGGAGAGATCCTCACTGATTGCATGCAGAGGAGCGTGGAGTCCAAGGTGAGCGCCCGGCCCGCCGCCATCGCGGCCGTCCGAAGGGACACCTACTCGGCCACACACACAAACGTCTCCCCTCTCCACAAAGACTGACAAGAGTCTCCTCAATGTCTCAATCCACCAATCTACCCGTGTCTTGTTTGCGCGCACCGCCTAGGGCGTCAACGTGAGGCCCAGGTACGCCTTCAAGAGGACGGAGTCCAAGCAGAACAAGGGAACCTTCGACGTGAAGGACTTGGACGATTACAAGGGCACCACCACCGAGAGCTACCACAGATGGAGTGTGGAGCAGATTGTTTCTGACCTCAAGGAGACCGTTTGCAGGGCGAGCGAGAACGTCTTCAACGAGGAGGAGCACGCCAACATCCCGACGGTGGCGTACGAGCTCCCTGACGGCACGGAGATCCAGGTCGGAAGCGACAGGTTCAAGGTGCCCGAAATCTTGTTCAACCCTGGGCTGGTCCAAACTTTCCCGGGCGCCGAGGCCATTGCCAACCCCGGAGGCCTGCCCATGCAGAGGTGAGGAAAGCGTCGGCGAAAGTATCCATCTCTCTACGGTCTAACCCTTCTTCCCCCTCCCCCCTCGGCCAACGACCGCAGCGTGACCTCCTTGGTCATGGAAAGCATAGCAAAGGTGGACGTGGACGTCAGGAAGGAGCTTTACAATGGAATCATCCTCGCGGGAGGTTCCTCCATGCTCCCCAACGTCCGGGAGAGACTGGAGCGGGAGGTCCTGGAGCAGGCGCCCGGCCAGGCCCGGGTCAAGGTGATCGCCTCCCAGAACGTGATGGAGAGGAAGTTCGGCGTTTGGATAGGTGGAAGCATCCTTGCCTCTCTTGGCAGCTTCCAGCAGTGCTGGATGAGCAAGCAGGAGTACGAGGAGAAGGGAGCGTCGCTGATCCACTTGAAGGCACCCTGAATAAAAGGAAGAAAGCAAGTTTGATCTTTAGCTCTTTTGCCAGCTGGTTTTTTTTTCAAAACTCAATACCTGCATTCCCTCCGCCCCATGGTCACCTCAACGCGCCTCCCACCCTGTCCCTCGGGATCAGTCGCAGCTCGGACCCGTGCTTCAGGAAGACGTTCCCCGCGCTCTGCTGAGGGTTGATCCCGACGCCGTCATTCGTGATAATTGCGCTCGTCTGGGCAGGGACCTTGAACTGTGAGTTGTGCGTG
>Ga0160423_10005597_pt1 | contig 10241 bp, 7 predicted proteins | sample CRUFie14St8metaG_FD_108191 | JGI IMG/M metagenome (GOLD analysis project Ga0160423, IMG submission 108191) | Marine microbial communities from the Costa Rica Dome - CRUD Field 142mm St8 metaG | ecosystem: Environmental > Aquatic > Marine > Oceanic > Photic zone | place: Costa Rica: the Eastern... | reverse complement strand
TCCCCGCGGTCAACCCCCCCCCACACACACACACACCACCACCACCACCACCACCACTACCATCACCACCACCACCACGGCCCCCGCGCCCCGAGGCCCCACAATTCAATCCCGATTCATTCTTCCGAACTCGAACGTAACGGCCCCAGGCTCCTGGAAAAGAAGGAAACACATTCCTTAATTTTCGCCCCCCCTCCCGCCCCACAAACACTGACCAACGGTCAACCCCTACCCCACCACCGGATTTCTACTCGTCTCGTAAAAATTGATTTGGAAGAATTGGGGAAGAATTGGGGAAGAATTTTCATCGGCGAGAGAAGTGAATAACTGATGCGGCAGACGGAAGGGGTCAAAGGACAAACAGGCAAAACAAACTCAACCAAGGGGGAGGGGTCACCGCTTCCCTGACGCTGGTGAGCGAGCGAAGAGCGAAGGTTGCTCTGAGGTACCCCGTTGCAATGGCGGAGGATGGAGGAGCAGAAGATGCCGCGCCCGTCACGGGCCTGGACGCCGTCGTCGTGCCCCACCTGGAGTACCACGCGGTCCCCGTGTTGCTGCTCACCGACGAGGACGATTTGACGGAGGACGACGTGAGGGACAAGCTCCGTGTCTGTTTCGAGGAGTCCGAGGACTTGAAGGTGAAAGAAATATCGCTCAAGGTGGTGACCAAGAACGACCTCGCGCAGCTGGTCGACGAGAGTGAGGAGACGCCCCCGGCCTTCGCCAAGCTGGTGGAGAGGCAAATCGAGAGGGACGTCGCGGCGCTAGAGCTGGAACTGAGGGAGAAGGCGGAGGCCGAGTACCTGGAGCGCGAGGCCGAGAGGAAGGCCAAGGAAGAGGAGGAGGCCGCCGCGGCTGCGGAGGCAGATGAGGCAAAGGACGGGGAGGCGGCCGAGACCGAGCAGCCCGACCAAGATGCGAATCTTGCGGACCAGGACGACCAGGCCGAGCCGGAGGCCGAGAAGGCTGAAGAGCCTGAGGAGCCCGAGCCCGAGCCCGTGCGCAAGACCTGCATCTACCTGTGCAAGTACGACCTCACGGAGGAGGAGATGGCCGCCTCGTCCCGCCAGTCCCTTCGCTACCCTCTGTGCGCTCTGGCGTACATTCACAGCGAGCCGGAGGGAGAGGGGGACGCGGAGGCAAGCCTGCCGTCCGTAGCAGCGCCAGAGAAGGAGAAGACGGAGTCCGACAAGCTCTTCATCGAGCTGAAGAAGTCCAGGAAGAGGGACGGCCCCGTTTCTTGGGCCCAGGACGTTGCCCTGCTGGAGTGCGAGGCCGTGGACCAAGGGTCCTACGAGAACCTCAAGACCAAGCTGCTCAAGGTGTCCTCATGCTCCGCTACCCTGAAGAGGTGGCAGGACTCAACGCCCTTCATCAGCGTGCCGGACGCCGCGGAGTGCAGGCTCGGGTACTACCGCCAGCTTGCGGATAGCGTTCCGCCACCCTCCTGCTCGGTGCCAGTCTTGCTCCACTGCATGCTGGAGCAGGTGGAACAAAACGCGGAGAGCGGCGTCATGGCGTCTCCGGAGAAGACGATGGCTGACACGTGCTCGGACCTCTTCGACTCGATCATTGGTGGGATGGAGGACGGCCCCGCACCCGCGGAGAGGGGGGGCGTGGAAGTCGTCTTCGAGCTGAGTCAGACTCTCAAGGGCTCCCCCAGGAAGGGCGCAAGGAGGGGGGGGCAGCAGAGGCCGCTGGGGACTCTGGTGGACGTCAAGGAGGTGGAGGGCCAGATGTGCGCTTTATCGGGCGTGCCAGGCACCAGGGGGTTCGAGGTGGAGGGGAGAGAGGAGGTCTCAGAGGAGGAGAGGGCCACGAGGGTCACCTCGAAGGAGTACTTTTGCCAGAAGCACGGCCTGGCCTTGGTCGCCCTCGAGCACTTCGAGCAGCTCACCGAGGCGGTGGGGTGCCTCCCCAAGGAGTTCCAGGACGCCCACGGCGATAACCTCATGTCCCGCAGGCACGTCGAGCTTCTTGACTCTGCAAGCGCGGCCCAGAGTATCCTTCACACCTCCTCTGTGCTGCCCAGGCTCAGCAGCAAGCACCTGGAGCTGGAGGACGCGACGCTGGTCGTGCTGTCCGCCGAGGCCGAGGCCGACTGCGAGCCGCCAGCGCTGCCGCTGCCGGTCCGCCTGAACAACGTGTACACCGGCGAGGACGCCGACCAAGAGAAGTGGCCAGGTTACGTCTACGACATTGCAGTCAAGTCGGAGGAGATCATGAAGAAATTCACCTCTGTCGACACCTACCCATGCGAGGGCTCCCGCCTTTGCTCCTTGCCCAATGACACGTGGACCCTCCACCAGGGCATGAACACGCTCCACTACGGCGGCGCCAAGCTGGCCGGCACCACCAGCGACGGCAGCAGCGTCCTGGTTACTGAGGACTGCACCCAGGTCGCCTTGGAGGAAGGCGTCGTTCTGAGCGCCAACAAGGACGGGACGGCATCCTTCACCCACGTCGGCGAGCAGGAGGCGTGCTGGACCGTGCTTCATTCGGGAGCCGTGGTAAAGTGCGGGTTTGACCAGGGCGGCAGGAAGATGGTCCTGCTCCCTGACGGCTGCATCGGGACCTACGACCCAAAGGAAGAGAGCTGGTCCAGGGTAAACGTTAAGGGCGAGCGCTGGAGCGAAAGGCCCGCCCCGGAGGAGCCCGTGGCCGAGCCTGCTGAGGGTGAGGACGATGCCGCAGAGGCCGTTGAGGAGCCGGCGGCAGCGGAGGAGGAGGAGGAGGAGGTAGCGGCCGCCGCAGAGGAGGATGGCGAGAAAGCCGCCGAGGAGGGGTCAAACCCGGATGGGGCCGAGGGGAAGCCCGAGGACGAGGACGAGGACCCAAAGCTCGAGCGGACCTACCTCCCCACACTCTCTGTCGCCAGGGTCAGGGACCCGGACACCGGGGCGCTGGTCTTGACCCGGGAAGACTTGACCATGATGATCCAGTACGAGGAAGGCCACAAGCTCACGTTGTTCTCGGACGGGACGAGGATAATCACCTACGCCTCCGGGGAGTGGGAGACCATGCTGCAGCTCAAGAGCGTGACTCTGCTGTTCAAGGGCGACCAGAGCAAAATCTGCATCGGCAGGCTCGAGGTGGAGACAACCGACCAAGAGGGCGTGAAGGTGAGGGTTCCCTTTGACGCCTCGACCCTGGAGGTCAGGCGGGACGACGGGGCGGCCACTGTAACGCTGGGAGAGTTCACTGCCGAAGTCGGGTCTGGGGCCTTGCGGCTCGGGGAAGAAGTCCTTTGGGGTACCGTGGCCGCCGCTGCAGAGGCGGAGCCCGCTCCGGCGGAGGTGGCCGAGGAGGCAGAGGGAGACGGATCGGAGCCCCAGGCGGAGGCCGAGAGCCCAGGGGACGATAAGGCAGAGGACGCTGAGCCAGTTGCTGAGGAGGAGCCCGCCGCTGCCGAGGGGGGGGATGCCGAGGAAGGGGATGAGGAGGAGGAGTCCGGCCTGCAGAGGTCGGCGACCTTTAAGGCCAGGGTCTTCAAGGTGTACAAGGACGGCGAGGCCGTGGAGTTCATTGACGAGTCGACCTTCCAGTCAATCAAGGCCAAGGCAGAGTCCAGGGGAGACCAGCACATCTCAGAGACGGACATCAACAACTCTGAGAGGCAACCAAGCCCATGAGCCACACCTTCTTATCGGAGAGCGACGTGATGGGCAGCAAGGGCATCGTGGTCGCCCATAACATCGCTGGGGAGAGCCAGGCCCCGAGAGCCCTGCAGACACTGACTGTGCCATCGGCCATCACTTTTGCTTACGTTGGGTCCCACAGCGTGCCGCTGCCAATGATCTCGGCCATCCCCGCAGACGACACAACCTCTGAGGCCTCTAAGACGCTGCTAGTCCGGCAGGTCCAGGAGTTCCCCAAGGTCGAAGACGCCGAGGTCGAGTCGGTTAAGGAGGTCCTCAGGGATTTGGACGACTTTGACTTGGTCAACGAGGACACCTCGCCGACGACTTACCTGGTGTCCGAGGTGGAGCTGGGGTCAAGTAACGCCGAGATCAAGCGCCAGATCCTGGAGACCTCCGAGAAGATCAAGAGGCTGAGGGAGGCCAAGCAGGCCTCGCAGGGCCAGTGGCCGCTCAACACGCTCAAAGCCCCTTCGTCCCAGGAGAAGTCGCCTAGCCCTAGCAAGAGCGGGAACATTCTTAAAGAGGTAATGTAAACTTAGGCGATCCTCTTTGTATCAAAGAATGGTGGCCTGGGCTGAAGCATAGAGTGATGTTAGGAAGTGTATGAAAAACTTTGCTGACGCCGCATCACTCTTACATATTATGCCTCGGTTTGGACCAAACGCAGGAATCTTTCCACATCCGGGAGCGGCCCAAGGAGGGCACCAGGCTTCCCTACTTTGGGTCCGAGGAGGCCAAGGCCATTCGCCAGAAGGAGGTCGTGAGGAAGAATAATCCCTCCAACAAACCCAAGCCAGAGAAGGAGGGAGAGATGAAGAAGAAGTACTCGGTCAGCGACATCAATTACGGGAGCATCCAGAAGCTGGACAACACCCTGAACGCGATCTTCAGGCACTCTTACGGCAACTTAGGAATCATCGCGAGTGCCCTTGGGATGCTGGAGGGGGAGTGCCCCAAGCACGAGAAGGAGGAGGAGTGGAGGGAGATGGCCAAGGCCGCCAAGGAGGTCTGCGAGGGCGGGTCTCAGCTGCCAAGAGAGTCCGTTCAGACCCAGATCAGAAAGCACTTCATTGCTTCCAACATTGGGGTGGGCCAGGCGGTGCTCTCCTCGTGCCTGGAGGTCACCAAAACCCAGAGGTACCTAGAGCTCTTCGCGGACCTCGACAGCACGTCAAGGGTGGACACCGCTTTGGAAGCCCTGTGTGAAATCCTGAACTATGACTTCAGGTATCTCGCAGATCTGCTGACCAACTTTAGGCAGACCAGGCTCCCCGCAGGCGACAAGGAGGTCGCCCAGGCCGTGGCCAACGCCAGCAAGACGTGCTCATCTGTCGCCGAGGACGACAGCGTGGAGGCCGTCTTCAAGCACCTCCGGTCGGACTTTCTCCTGGCCGGCCCCGCGGGCGCCGCGGCTCTCGACGACCTCCTTGACTGCCTCAATCTGGAGAAGAAGAAGAAGGAAATTCTTCAGGTCTTCGTGGAGGAGGATGGGGACGATGACGGGTACCTTACAGAGGCCCAGTTCAAGTCCCTAGTGCCTAGACTGAACGTCATGCTTCTCTCCCCGGACATCATCCAGCCGGAGGAGATTAGCGACACTTTTGAGGGCAAGGTGTCCATTGCCGACTGCATCGATTTCCTGCTGCAGAAGCAGACCCAGAACTCGCCCATGTTCCCTGGCGAGCTCAGCTCCGAGGTCACCAACTTCACGGCATACAACTCGAGACCGTCCATGGACAACGAGTTCTGGAGCTACAAGGACATGATGAAAGAGTATGACGCCGTGAGGGTCTCGTCGAACAAGGTGGCGCCCTGCGTCATGAACGCTGAGTACCTCTCTGTAGAGGGGGAGACCAGGAGGACGCTCAAGACGGGACTTTGCTCGATGCAGAAGCTCAAGCTCCAGGAGGGCATGGCCGTCAAAAACTTCCAGCTGGAACCCGCATACATCTTCCTCGGCAGGCTCGAGCCGGGGGCCACCGCCATGGGTACTTTCTCCCTGCAGAATATTGGGCCGGAGGCCGCCAGGTTCAACGTTGGGAACGTGGAGCCCCCGTTTGAGCTGGACTACAAGCCGGGGTTGCTCGCGGCGGGAATGAAGAGGGCGATTGGAGTGATGGTGAAGATCCCCGAGGACTCCACGCAGACCTGCTTTAGCACCGAGGTCGTGATCAAGACGGAGTGCAACATCCTGTACTGCACGGTCGTGGCAAAGCTCAAGGAGACACCCAAGCCTATCGAGTGACTGTAATTCAATTTCTCTTTAAGTTTCTAGGTGGCCTGGCCCTTGCGCAGTCCATCACACGTGAGGAGAAGGGATGGAGGAAGAGTGAATCGGATTAATGTACTTACGACGACAGGGTCTCCACGAGCTTCACGAAGGGCCACCTGTGCGAAAACTCCATGTCGTACCAAAAGTTGACCGCGACGCACGGCCCTCCGTCCTCTGCGCACTTCTGAGCCACACCGTGCACCCACATGGCTGGAAGGTAGAGTGCTTCCCCAGCGCGGACGGTCACCTCCAGCGGGGGTGGGCCGGGTCCCAAGCCCTCTAGGGTCCTAGGGTCGAGACCGCACCATCGCACAAAACGCTCCGGCTCCTCCCTTTGCAGGCGAAGCGAGGCGTCGTACCTCGCTGCTGGCGCCTCCCGCATTCCCAGACGCCACATGTCCGTGGGCGGCAGGAGCTTGAACGTTTTGCTTCCGTTCACCACCACGAAGATGTTCTCGTAGTGGTCCCGGTGGAAGGTGGTCACGCTCCTGTGGAAAGGAATGGAAAGGACTGGCGTCAGTTCGGGAGGCCTCGGCGGGAAAACGGTTGTCGGTATCACCTGTCGTCTCCGATCCAAATATTACAAGCATCCGGGGGCGCGCCAAACGCCGAAGTCGCCCAGCTGTTGGACCAGAGACGGGTGCGTTAGGTGATAGCGATTCGGTTTTTCTATAGAAACTAGCTAGTTTTCTTAGCCCACCCACCTCACGTCTGGCGATACGTCAGGCAGCAGTGCGGGGAGCTCCTTCGTCAACGACGAATTCTGGGCGCTGAGATAGGGCACGACGGCCGCGCCGGACTCCCTCGTCTGGTGTAGGTCCCTAAAAAAATCCGCGAGTTTCTGACGCCTCTGGTGCGGCTGGGCGAAGACCTCGACCCCGGTGGCGTCGTCCACAGTGAGAGCATCAGCGAGGCCGTTTGGGGTTATTGCGACCGTCACCAGCTCATCGCCGGCCAGGTCTGAAAGGTAAGCCCCATCCTTGTTGGCCCAGCCCTCCGTCTTCCACCCTTCTCGCCTCGCAGCGTTCTCGATCAGAACCGGCCTCGACGGCAGCACGAAGGTGCGAAGGAAAAAGGTGCTCTCCAGTTGCGACGCGTCGATGCGCTCTACCCGCGACCCGCAAAAATCATGGACGTCGGTGCTGAGCGTCTTCAGGGCCTCCTTCACGACGGAACCACTGGACTCCATTGCTCAGCGTGCGATCACCGCCCTCTGCCACGCGCCATCGCCAGCTTCGGGCACTCACCAGCACAGCCTCCTCCCTCGCACCCCAACCTGACTGTCTGCTTTCCCAAGCTGAACTGGACTGGCGGAATTCCCTTTTTTCCGTTTTTTTTGGTGGGGGGGGGGGTGCAGAGGAGGCTCGGGAGGAACAGGACAGTGGACAGTGAACGGGAGTGAACAGGACGGTCATGGCGAGGGTGACGAGGGCGATGTCGTCCTCGTGGAGGTCAAACATCCTCTCGGCGTCGGAGGCCCTTGAGGTCGCCAAGACCTGCAGACGCGTCGCTGTCCTTGGCATAAAAACGGCTGAAAAGCGAGACCAACCGGCGTACCACGTGCCAGAGTACCTGCAGAGCTGCGGTGTGGAGGTCATACCAGTGCCTGTGTACTACCCGGACGTCAAAGTAAGCCACCCCAATGATCTCCTCGATCTTATCGTATCTAACCGTATCTCCGCCGGGCTGGACTGACTCTCCACCACAAACTCCCCCACCTCCTCCTCCTTTTGTGAAGGAAATTCTAGGAAAGCCGGTGTACAGGCGGATAGAGGAGATCCCTCGACCTGACGAGCTGGACGTCGTGGACGTTTTCAGAAGGCCAAAGGACCTCCACCAGCATCTGGACGACCTCCTTGCCGCGAAACCCAAGTGCGTGTGGCTCCAGAGCGGCATCGCACACCGGGAGTTCGAGGAGGAGCTGGCCATGAACGGGATCAAAGTTGTGAGCTCTCGGTGCCTTCTCCTCGACCACCAGGCCGCGACGCGGTCGTCCAACCTGTAAGAAGGCTGCTCCTGGGAAGCAATGCATATAAAAAAGTCACCCTCATATCTTGACTCCGATTATTCTCCATCCTGCGTCCGTTCTCTTCAGAGTGTACGTGACGTCGTAGGGGTCCTTGTAGCTGGATCTCACCTTACCCCCGCGCTTCTCCACGAGCTTGGCGCTCTCCTGGATCCTGGCCTTGGCCGTCGCCACCTCCCCGGAGCCGCCCACGCCGCGAACCTCCGACACGGAGACGTCCTCGAGGTCGTAAGTCCAGTAAGAGCCGGACCTCTTGGCCATCGCGGCCCTGTCCCTCCACTCCCCAACGAGGTCGCCCGCGAGGGATTCTCTCAGGCCCTTGACGTCGTACGAAGGGCCCAGGGCCCTGGACTTATTGGCCTGCCACTTCTTGATTATCCACCTGACCTCGGCGTGGGTCAGTGGGGCCGGGATCCTCTGGGGGGGAGAGGGCCGGGCCCTGGTCCCCGTGGAGACCCTCCTCTGTTGCTGCTGCTGCTGTTGCTGCTGCGGGGGCGCCGGCCGGCGTCCTGCTTCCTTGGATCCCCCGCCGAGACCGGCGAGGCCGAAGGCGAGGGCGAGCGCGGCCGCGACGCCGGCCTTGCCCAGGACGGAGAGGTCCCTGTCCGGGGGCCCCGCCATGACGGCCGCCTTGGCTCTGGACGCCAGGCCCCTCGCGCCGTCAGTACACCGGTCCAGGAGGCGCGACAGGCCCAGTTCCCCCGTCGAGCAGAACCTCCTGACCCTGGGGTCGTCGAAGTACGACTCGAGGGTCATGCCGCTCCCGCCGGTCTTGTTGAGACTCTTGGTGTCCCGGTAGTACTCCATCCTGGACTCCAGGAACTCTTCCGCAAAAGCAGTGATGCCCTCCAGGCCGCCCCCGCGCATCCTGATGAAGGTCATCATCATGCTGCCGGACGAGGGCAGGCCCGTGGTTCCGGACCCCACGCCCGACCCCTCCGTCATCCTCTCGAGCTCCTGGATGCTCCCGCCCACCGAGGCCTCCGCCTCTTCCAGCGTCTCCACGGCCTCATCGACCATGCCGAGCAGAACGAGGGCGCAGGCCCTCTCCGCGGCGAGGTCGCATTCCCTGCCAGCCTCCACCTCCTCGGCCTCGAGCTTCTCGACCAGCTCCAGCCCCTTCGCCACTTGCCTGGGCTCCCTGTCGAGGTAACCGAGCACCACGCCGGACAGAGCCGCCTTGTACAGCATGCTCGAATCGTACCAAGAGTAACTCTCAAAGCTTGTGTCCCTCCACGGCAAAAAGCCCATCGTCTCCCTCAGCGTCAGCGCCTTCAGCGACAGCTGCACAAAGTCGTTGGTGACGTTGGCGTCCCCGGAGGACTCGCCTTCCTCGAGCAGCAGGTCCCTGAGAACGAGCGCGGCCTGCTGCCTGGTGGACCTGTGAGATTCGTCCAGGGGCAGGTTGAGGTGGTCCAGAGCGCAGGGCGCAACGAGCCTCTCCAGGGTCGCCTCGATCTCGCCGCGCAGCACCGGCATCAGCCGGTGATTGGACAGGGTGGAGAGGGCGGTGGCCAGGTGGGAGCACCCCTCGGCAACCCTGCGTTGGCCCTTCCCTGCCCTGCGGGAGCCGGCGCCGTCTTCGGCGAGGTGGACCCTAGCAAGCTCGCAGTGGGAGAGGGCGAGCGCGAGGGCGACGTCCCTGCGCTGGGACCGGCCGAGCCTCCTCCCTGGGGCGTCGGACTTCCCGAAGAAATTTTGCCAGGAGAACGCTGACTGGTCCAGCAAGGCCGTGCCCAACCTAACACAAGCGTCGTATTCAGCCGTTTCGAACAGGAGGACCATGGCGCCGCTCACCCAAGAAATTGGGAGGGCCACCGTCCTGGCGCGCGCGGGGCTCAGAGCCCTCGCCCTGCTCCGAGTGGAGCGCGAAGAGAGCGCCTGGCGCGCCAGGTCCAAGACCCGACTACGCGCCCCGGCTGCGTTCTTGCTCCACGGGAGGCTCGGGTCAAGGTTTGCCCTTGCGGCGTAGGCTCGGTCCAGCTCCGCGGGCGAGGCGCTCGCGCTGACGCCCATGCCCAAGATTTTGAAGAAGTCCAGGGGGACGGGGAAGCAAGGCTCGCTCCCCTTGACTCCGGCCTCGAAGGCCTCGGTCAGAGATCCTCTGCTCCTGCAAGCGATCCGCCGGCCGTCGGATCCGCCGGCCGTCCTCCTCATCAGCCTCCTCGTCGCCATAGCCGACGTCCTGCCACCACGGAGGTCCCTCAATGCTGCCGCTGTCACACCGGTTCCCCTCGGAAGGTGGCCCGCCAGCCCACCCCTTCCGCTTCTCGCGCAAGCGATCCTGGTCATCTCGAGGAGT
>Ga0160423_10005596_pt1 | contig 10241 bp, 9 predicted proteins | sample CRUFie14St8metaG_FD_108191 | JGI IMG/M metagenome (GOLD analysis project Ga0160423, IMG submission 108191) | Marine microbial communities from the Costa Rica Dome - CRUD Field 142mm St8 metaG | ecosystem: Environmental > Aquatic > Marine > Oceanic > Photic zone | place: Costa Rica: the Eastern... | reverse complement strand
TCGTCTGGTGAATCTGGGCTGCGCCACCGGCCATCCCAGTTTCGTGATGAGTAATTCCTTCACTAACCAGGTGCTGGCTCAGATTGAGCTGTTCACCAAAGGCAGTGAGTACGGCAAAGAGGTTTATGTGCTGCCCAAGCACCTTGATGAAATGGTGGCGCGTCTTCACCTTGGTCGGATCGGCGCGAAGCTTACTGAGCTGAGCAAAGACCAGGCTGATTACATCAATGTGCCGGTGGAAGGGCCTTATAAGCCCGATCATTATCGTTACTGATATATCTTTAGCTTGAACGTCATTTTTTAAAGCCCACACACAAGTGTGGCCTTTTTATTGAAAATAAATATAAATGGGCTAGCTCTTTGGGATTTGTTATTGCCGCTGACTTTTGCTGATAGGTGCTTTCTTTACTGTAGCCAGGAAATTAAATTTTTAAAAGCATGCAATAATAAATTCTACGTAGAGTTCAAAGCTCAGTTTGATGGAATTGTCCGAGTTGCTTACCCAACTCCCAGAGTTGATTGGTCAAGCGGTTGAAGCCAACCAATGGTTGGGTTACTTCGCAATTTTCTCGGCGATGTTTCTTGAAAATCTATTTCCGCCGATTCCTTCTGAGCTCATTATGCCGTTAGGAGGTTTTTATGTGCAGCAAGGACAGCTTGATTTGATTCCAGTGGTTCTCGCTGGTCTTTTGGGAACAGTGCTAGGAGCCTTCCCTTGGTATGGAATTGGTCGCTTCTTCAATGAAGAACGAATAGAGCACTGGCTTGACAGTAATGGACGCTGGATCGGTATCAGTACCGATGAACTTGCTCGCTGCCGTCGTTGGTTTAGTCGTTATGGCAATGCTCTTGTGTTTTGGGGCAGACTTGTGCCAGGGATTCGTACGCTCATTTCTGTGCCAGCTGGTATTGAAAGGATGCCGATGCTGCCATTTCTTATCTGGACAACGGCTGGCAGTCTTATTTGGACAGCCTTACTGACAGTGGCTGGAATGGTCCTCGGCGAGGGATATAGCAATGTTGAGATTTGGATTGACCCAGTTTCAAAGTTTGTAAAAATTGCTTTAATTGTCGGGGGTTTATCTGGCGTTATCTGGCTTGCCTTAAGAATCACTCGCCGCAATCATTCATCGGATTAGTCTTCCTATGGAAAAAGAAATTGACTCAATAAGAGAGGATACATATCGTTCAGTAAATTACTTATCATTGTCATCTGTTGATCCCGACGAAACATCTTTGGGAGTTTATTCATGCTCGGGGCTTCCTGATGCGGTTTTAGTGTGGATTCATGGTGGTGGTTGGGTTCATGGGGATCGCAGACGAACACGTCGTATTCCAGAGTTTTGCAGCAACAATAATCTTTTGTTTATTAGTGTTAATTACCCGCATTCAGTTGGAACTCAAAAATCACTGATTGAGATGCAGTTGTTTGCTATGAAGGCACTCAATGATTGGCTTGAGGACAACAGCTTGTCTACGCACTTTGCCAAGGCATTCCAAAATATTATTTTAGTCTCACATTCGTCTGGCTCTCACTTGGTTGCGTTGACTGATAAATTATATGGCTGGACTAACGCAGTCACAAAAATAATATTGATGGATTCAGGTGCTTATGATTTAAAGACCAGATATTATCGTTCCAAGCCTCTTCAACGTCGCAAGTTTGAGCAATTGCTTCAGCTAAATTTGTATCCAAAAAGTGAAATTGACTCTATTTTGGCTTCCTATTCTCCTGCGTTAATACCCTCCAATCAGCCTCATCATTCTTCTCGTAGAATTAATATAGTAACCAGTGAACGTCGTGGTGCCTTGTACGCAGCGCACCAACTGGCTAAGAGCTATTCTTTGTCAAAAGATAAGGTCTCAATTTTAAAATATAATTGGGATCACGATTATTTCCCGGAGTCGATTGGTCTAGAAACATCTATTAATTCCTTGATTCTAGAAGCGGTCAGTCATCCACATTCTGAATGATGCGAAAGATTGCTACTGGAGGTTTTGGTGATCCCTTAAATCACTACGCTCACTCCGGCGCATGGTTTAAAGGTCGTTTGATAGTTGGTACTAGCCGAGCCAATCTTCAATTTTTGAAGCTTGGCCAACTGACTGTGGACATCCCTCACTGGCCAGTAAACGAACTTGGCAAAAATTATTCATTTGACTTTGAAGATAAAGTTGCGCCGGCAGAGATATGGTCTCTCACTGAGGTGAATGATCATTTTGTTACTGAACGCCTTTATCAATCGCCTTATCATCCCTCAACATCTTCATCGGTTCCGTTTCGTTCAGAAATTAGTTACCGCTCGATGTGTGTTGTGCAAGAGTCTGGAATAGATACCGGTCTTTATGTTGCGACGACATCTCGGTCCAAAGGTGATGGGCCAGATTTGTTGCTCTCTAGAGATGGATGTACCTTCATAAGACTTCCAAAACCTCATGTTAGCTCTACGGATGTTTCATTACCCAATCAGCCAAGGTTCACCTCCATTCGAAACCTTATTCAGTTTGATGATCTGTTAATTACGTGTGTAACTGGTGGTTCAAAAGGAAATATCAACCACTCTTTAAATTCGCATGTTTATGCTTCTTTGACTCCCGAATCAGGAGAATGGGTGTCAATTAATGGAGATGGATTTGGTTCGTACCCTGATTGTTTTTGTGTGTTCTCCTTGTGTACGCATGAAGAGTACGTCTATGCGGGTACTGGTGGAATCAATGGATTTGCTCTATATCGTGGACAGCGAACAGGCTCTCTTTCTTTTGATTGGGAACTGGTTGCCGATCAAGGTGGAGGTCGTGGATCGTTGAACCAGGGCATTGTGGCGATGTCGAGCTTTAATGGTGATCTTTATTTGGGTACTGGTATCCAAAGTGGCGGATTTGATCGTGTTCATAATGTCGGGCCAGCTGCTTTTGAGATATTCCGTCTAGGTGATAACGACAAGATGGAGCTGCTTGTGGGTGAAAGTCGGGATGGATGCTCTGCATTGTCTCAGTACGGTCCAGGATTTTCGAATCCGTTCAATGCTTATTGCTGGAAAATGCATGTTCATGCCGATTATCTTTATGTTGGCACTTTGGATACGAGCGTGTTCTCTTTGTTTACTTCTAGTGAACGCTTATCTCGTTTTGCAGCTGATCAACTCGGACGTTCTGATCTTTTGGGCTGGTTGTTGTCTTCTGGTGGTGCTGATTTGTGGCGAACTAAGGATGGATTACTTTGGGAACCTATCTCTACCAATGGTCTAGATAACTGTTTCAACTATGGAATTAGAACTCTTGTTTCCAGTGATAATTATCTATTTGCAGGTACGGCAAATCCGTTTGGGCCTGAAATTTGGAATTCCGAGACTCGTAAATATGAAACCAATATGTTATGCGGAGCTGAAATTGTAATAATTAACCAATAGAAATTGACAGGATATTTCATTCGAGTTAAGATATAAAATATTCCTGTTAGTTATGGCAAAGCCTAAATTGTCTAAAGATTGTCGAGATAAATTTAAGGAGGCAAAAAAATATATTCTAAATCGTGATGTCGAGTCTGCGCGTTCACAACTTCTTGCGGTTGAACTCGGTTCCTCTTATCCGCTGTTTCACCGATTAATGGCTGCGTGTGCATATATTGACAAGGAGTATGATCTTGCGACTTCACATATTGAGCAGGCGATTGCTCTTGATCCTGACAAGCAGGTTTTGATTGCTGATGCGATCCGTATTTATCGCAGTCAAGGTGATGATATACGCGCTAAAAGACTTCTTGAACGTTTTAATCTCGATAAGGCGCAGGCCAGCTCGGAGTTAATGCGTATTGCTCAAGCATATAAATCATATCAGCGTTATGAAGATTCAGCAATTTCACTGGAGAAGGCTTTGAAATTATCGCCTGATAACGTACGGGTGCGCAACCTTTATGGCATTCTACTTTGTTGTTTGAATCGTAATGAGGACGCCCTTCAACAATGGATGTTTTCACTGCGCTATAAGCCTGACGAAGTTGTTACTAAGGTTTGTCTAGGTCGATTTCATCTTCATCAAAAGAACTATCTTAAGTCGATAGATTTTTTTAAACAGACCCTTGAAGATGATGGGGAAAATTTATCAGGGCGGAGGCTTAACCTTGCTGAAGCTTACATCCGAGCGTCTTCTCTGAGTGAGGCAAGATCTCTTCTTGGAGAGATCGAAGATGCTGAGACAAATCCACGATTCCATTATATTTGGACTCTTTTGCATGTAGCTTCAAATGATTGCTACCTTGCCTTTGTGAGTTTGAACCGTTGTATCTCTCTGGGGAAAGATTATGGTCACCCTGCCCTTGTTCAGATAGATTTATCCGAACAGTATCATGATGATGACTCTGCGATGAGCGCAATTTCAAATATTATGCCAACCCTGGACTCTATTTTTGATGCATTGAGTATGTTGAAATCCTTGAATCGTCAGACGTTTTCTCAAGCTGATGACTTGATCGAGTTAAGCAGTGGAACCATTTGAATGTTTTCAATGCAATCCTTCGCTGATTGCGAATGATCTAGGCGATGCTGGCTTTGTTCTTTACGTTCCGCCTAATCCGCGTCCTTTGAGAATTTCCTCCAGTCTTTGGCATGTTATAAACTCCGTTCAAAAGCAGGGTTTGACACCAGAGGAATGGAGCCTCCTCCTATCTACAAATGTTGATTCTGATTATCAATCTGAACATGGATTAAAATGGTTAATTAGTCAAAAAATACTTTTACCTGTTCGCCAGCTTTCTTCAGAGAAGACGGTTGACAATCAAATCGATACTCATCACACAAGAGAAGTATCAGAGATCGGAGATATTGGTGAATCCAGTGGTTTCCTACTTTTTAGTTTAAATCCTGATTGGCCTTTTGTACTTCAACGACTTTTGCACAAAATATTTCAATTGCAGTTAAAGCTTTTGCTGCCGATGGGTTTAATCGTTTTTGGGTATTTACTTTTTTTTGTCTTCACCCCATCACCAACTGCTCTTTCTCTTTTAATTGCTGATAGTAATCAATCGTCTCCTATAAATTTTTTAACTAGGACTGTGGTTGCACTTTTAACAGTAAATCTATTCTCAACATGTTCCAGCTGGTTGAGTCAATCTATTACTGGGCTTGGAGACGGAAAAATATTATTGCGATTTCTTTTCGGATTTATTCCTCGTTTTGGCGTTAATCCATATAAAGGAGCAGCTTTGCAGTCACGAGTTTGGAACCGGGAAGCGAAAGATGCATTGATCTGCTTGGCTCAGCCTTTGTTGATGCGGCTGTGTCTGGCCTCTGTTTTAATTTTGATCTTTGCCACAGGTCGACTTCATAGTGGATTAGCTGGTGGCCATCTCTATGAAGCATCCATGGTCATGCTTCAGATCAGTCTCATCAGTGGTCTCGTGCTTGCTTTGCCGTTCCGTATGTCTCCGGGTTACCGGTTGATGATTTTACTAACGGATCTTCCTATGAATACTATGGGACGCTCTGCACGTCACTGTATCAATATTTTTTGTGCTTTTTGGAGTTTCTTGGGTTCGCCTGATCAACGAACATTTTTAAAGTTTCGTTCTTTACTGTCGAGCAAACATCAGGTCGGGCTTTTTTTGTTTGGGATTATATTTTTGGCACTAATTGCTGGCAAATTAATACTAATTTTACTGTTAGTGATCCCTCGTATTGCTGCTGATAGTCCTGATTTTTTGGGCGGAGCAACTCGTTTGGTTCTCACACTAGTTCTTTTATTTCTTTTTGCTCATTTCATTAGAAGCTCTATACTGCCAAAATTTCGCAAATTGACTAGTAAGCGCGACTTAAATGTTGAGACTAGTCTTTTGTCCGATGCTAATGCATTTGATGATAAGACCTCTTTATTTGCGAGCAAATACATACGTTACCTCGTTTTTCTGGGCTTCGGTTGTTTTTTATTGGTGCCAATAAATCGGACCGTTACTGGTTCAGTTCTTGTCTCTACTCAGCGCGACCTAACGTTGCGCGCTCCTGAAGATGTTGTTGTTACTGCCATATATCAGGAGGGTCCATCGAGTAACGTGGTGGAATTAGGTTCTAGACTAGTAAAGCTAGAATCATCACAATTGCTTCGAGATATATATCAGTCAGAGCTTGAAAGTGTACAGCTTAATAAAGAAATTGATGTCCTAATAGGTCAAAGCAGTGCCAATCAATTTCTTCTTGACGAATTTAAAGATTCTCTTTCAAAATATCAACTAGCAAGTAAAAATCTTCTTGATCAGCAAATTGAGTTGAAGCAACTTAGTGATATAGGCGCTGCTTCAAGGCAGGCTTTGTATGAAATTGAACTTGAGTACTTTAAAATCAAAGAGGATGAGCGTTTAAAGCGTCAACAAATTTTAGAGCTTCAGGCTGAAATGAACTCTGCTGAGCTGAAAATTAAATCGTTACAGCATAGCCTCAATGAATCACAATCTTGGAAAAATGTTCTTCTTAAGCAGAAAGAACAACTCTCTGTAGTTATGCCATTTAGTGGCTTAATAACGTCTTCCACATCAGGGCTGATGGGTTCTTTCGTCGCAAAAGGTGAAACACTCATGGTTTTAAAGCAAGGTTCTTTGGATCGGGTTGAAATATTGATTCCTGATCATGATCGCTCAAATGTACAACTTGGTCAAAATAGCTTGATACGTCTCTACGCCAATCCGAACGAATCATTGCGAGGAATTGTTCAATCAATCCGACCGGCTGGTGAGCTTGTTGATGGAAAAGTATTTTTTGAAGCAACACTTCATTTGGAGAAACCTTTGTCACCTCAGCTTCTTCAATCCAGTGGAGCTGCGAGAATTAACGCAGGTCAAACGAATATTTTTTCAATCTTCTATACGTCATTGGCACGATTCTTCCGTGTTGATGTATGGTCTTGGACCCCTTGATTATGGAACTGATTTTGATCTGTGGACTTCCACGTTCATCTTCTTTAGGGGTCGCTGATCTACTGGCACGTTCTCTTGACCATAAATGTGTTCATGTGCATGGACATCTTCATGCCGCTGCAGCTTTAGATTGTAGAGATATAGCGATATACGATTCACCTTTAGGTTTATACGAGGGATCTGAGTCTCTCTTGCGATGTTTGTTGAAATTAAATGAAATTCCAGATAATATTGATGCACGATTTTCTATTAAAAACTATTATTTTAATAGTCAAAGCGGCTTGATTAACTCAGAGCGATTTATTGATTTACTTCGTCAAAAAAATGCATTGTTGGTTGACCCGTCATTCTCTCACTCTATTGATACTCAACTCCTCACCCTACCGTTGTCTTTCGGATTAAGTACAATTATTTTTGTTGTGTGGCGTAATCCAATATTTTTTTGTATGGATCTCATGCATGGAGTTTATGGTCTTGATAGTTGCTTGCAATGGATTTTATGGAATCAACAGTATTCTTTCCCTTTGGATCCACTTCAGATCTGGTTTGACTATACTTCGTCAATTTATCAATCTATCAAGCTGTTTAGCTCGACCTCAAACAATGTTTTGTGCTGTCATTTTGAAAATTTTACCTTAGAAGGTGTTCAGGATTTTGCAAACACTATCCCCTTAAAAAGTAAATTATATATGAGTCCTTCGGGTCTTGAAGATGTGTTTTCATACTTTAATGATTGCCCCTATAGTGGTGATCCTTCTTATTCTTTTACCCGTGAATACTGTCAGTCACTTGATATTTCGTTCAATACTCTTTCTCGTTTTTCTTGTGATCACGATTTAATTTCCTCTACTGTTCAACTCGCTGAGGCTCTAGGATATAGGATCATCGATTAGAATACTTTTTTTGAATTTGTTCAGCTATGTGAAGCCAATTTTTGAATCGAGCTCGTATTTTAAGTAGAGACTCAATCTCTTTTTTGGAATTTTTATGAGATACTTGTAAGTCAAACTGGGTTTTTTGTTCAAAAAATCCCTGTTTTTGGCTTGAATCTGAACAGCTAAATACGTTATCTCCACATTCCGATAATTGCTTCAGAACATACTGTATTTTCTCATTTCGTTCATTCATTTGTTTTTGAAATAATTGAGTTATGATAGCTCGGTTGAATTATAGTTATTGAAGGCAGTAAAAGTGGCAAGGATTTAGTAAATCTCTCCATATAATAAGCCTTTGAGAATGCTCCAAGCACCTTGTAGACATTTCTTCAAGAAGAGCACCGTTTGTTTTAACATTCTTGCGATTAATTATAGTAAACATTTTTTGAGTTTTGCGTGAAATGATGACATCTAAAATTTCTACTTCTTTTTGATTCCATCCGATAATTTTTACATTTTTGTTTGGTGCTTGATATTCAAGGCTGGCAATATTGACTGGAATATGAAATAGTTCCTCTTGGTTAGCTTGTATCAGTCGGAGGTTTTTATCGATTTTTGGATTTCCCGCAATAATTATCTCGTCATTTGTTTTAGACATTTTGGCTTTGCTTGTAGCTTGCAGCAGCAAGAAAAATTCTCGGAAGATTTGTGCGTGTTCTTCGTGCATTGAATGACTCACGAAGCGTGATAGACGTATGTCATTAAGTTCACAACTATCACATTGGATCATCCCTGGAAATCGTGATTCTGTTTTATGGACCTCAGAGTCGTTAGCTTCTTTGATTATTTTTTCTCTCGCTGTAATTCTTATCTGCCGAGAATCTGCACTACATTCAAGGATGCCTTTTTCTGTTTCAAAAATGAGTAAACCACTTTCGTTAATGCCCTTTAAATTTAATGGAAGTTCGAGAATATATAGGTCACTCAAGCTCATGCTCCCTTCGCTTGCTTCTTTAAAAGATTTTATTTCGATTTTTAAATCATCTCTTTTGCTGACAGTCCATGCTTGAAGGATTTTTTCGCGATTGTAGTAAAAAAAGTATTGTCCCTCGCCATATACCGTTTCGGTTAATGCATCGAGCGTAAAATGGCGAAGTTGCACTTTGTTAGTATCCCAGCTTGCTTTGCATTGTTGTGATCTCAGATGAGATTTGGCTCTTCCATTGCTGGATGCACCGCAAATCATTCTCTGAAAGTTTTTTGTATTGACTAAAAAAATCTTTATAATTTAATTCGACATGGGTTGACTTGGCTTTGTCCTTGTATGTTTCATTGTTTGCATTAATTTTTTGCCTAAATACAGGATCTCGCATAAATTTTCCATCATTTCCTCCGACCGCAATGCGTGGTCCTACAAAAGCATAGGGTGATTCGTGTGGTCTCAACATGGCCTCAATGGCAGTATCATTGTGATCAATGTTGAGCCAATTACATAGGAGAGTCAATATTGTTTTAGGTTGATTCAGCAAGTCTTCGCCCTTTACGCGAATATAATTTCCTTGTTTAATTAATGGTCTAATTGTCATAATATTTCGATGGCAAATATGCCATACGCTGGCTGGGTATTCCCTGCTTAATGCGCGTCCTGTCAATTCATTTGAGGGTTTTCTTTTGAGTAATTTGTCTTGCTCTTTGATGAATTCTGTTAAAGACTTGGCGTTGCTATTAACGCTTCTTGTTAGGTGCAAAAATTTGGCATTAGGGTACCAGCGCAAGATGCGTTGCAGCCTGCTTAATTTCCAGGTATTGACTGGCGTTTTTTCAATGCCAATTAAAGGATCTATTTTTCCGAGAAGATAGTTGAAAAATTCTCGTGATGTCCAGTGTCGGTGTTTTTGTATCCACAGCCAAGCCCTCGTGCAGCTTTCATCCGTCTGCTGTTGTTCGTGCACTTGGGCAATCGAGCGGATTGCACCTGCGCTTGCCAGGCGTCGAAACCGCTCTTGATTTCTTGTGATCATCTCTTCCATCGTTTCGTCGATGAAAATCTGTAATTCTGGGAAAGCATGAAGTTGTGGGTGTTGTCCGATCATGGATGACACGATCGAAGAGAATGATCTCGGGGGGCTTAAAATAAAAATCGGTTCTTTCATTGGTGGCGTTCGCGCTTCGTTGAAATACTGGCTTCGCTTTTTTTGCGCAAGTGCAGCTCAATCTCGCTACAGGCGCGTTTCAGCTGGGTGATTTTATGGTCAATCCACGCAGCGTAATTTTCTCTCTCCCAGTTTGTATTTTGCGGTTTTTCATCATTTATTAGCGCGAAAAAATCACTGATGACTTGTTTGTCGTCTGCTTCGGACCCTGTCAAGAAATTGTCTTCATTAATTTCTTCCTCGTAGTCCGTTGCTTTAAATTCCAATCCTTCGATGTCTTTGCAATGGATCTTCCATAGTTTGACCAGGTGA
>Ga0160423_10005595_pt1 | contig 10242 bp, 5 predicted proteins | sample CRUFie14St8metaG_FD_108191 | JGI IMG/M metagenome (GOLD analysis project Ga0160423, IMG submission 108191) | Marine microbial communities from the Costa Rica Dome - CRUD Field 142mm St8 metaG | ecosystem: Environmental > Aquatic > Marine > Oceanic > Photic zone | place: Costa Rica: the Eastern... | reverse complement strand
TATTTGCTGAATATCTCCTTGCGGGGTCCGCCATGCCACCAGTGCACGGACAGCGCGGGCCGCTTGCCATCGTCGGAAGCTGCAAACTCAAGTCGGGTTTGCATTCTCTTGGGAGTTCGTTGGGAATCAATCTCCGACGCTTCTGGAATAACATCCAGGTCTACTCGTTTCGCATGGCTCAGGCCGAGAGCCCAATAGGGAATATCGAGGGTGTGGCATCCCCAGTTGCCTGTTTCTCCTGTCCCGAAGTCCCACCAGAATCTCCAGTTGTAAGGGCAGTAGGCCGGGCTGTAGGGCCTGGCCTTGGCGGGGCCCAGCCAGAGATTCCAGTCCAAGTGCCTGGGAACAGCAGGGAAGTCTTCCGGGAGCGCAGGCATCCCCCGGCTCCCTCCCTGAAAGGCATAGACTTTTTTGATCTTTCCGATCATGCCGCTTTGTACTGCTTCCACGGTACGACGCATTCCGCTGTTGGCGTGGCGCTGGTTTCCGAGCTGGGTAGCCACCTTCATCTCGTTGGCGATCCGGGTCAGTTCCCGGCATTCCCATGCAGAATGCGCCAGAGGCTTTTCGCAGTAGACATGCTTGCCCATCAGCATAGCTTGCCGGGCGGGATGAAAGTGCGTGTGGTCTGGAGTGCTCACCACCACCGCATCGATGGACTTGTCCATTTCGTCAAGCATCCTGCGGAAGTCACGGTATTGCCTCGCTTTTGGAAAGCGCGTCCAATTCTTGCCGGCCCGCTTCTCGTCCACGTCACACACTGCCACAATATTCTCTCCCGCAACCTTTCCGAGGTTGCCTCCTCCCTGGCCTCCGATTCCGATACAGGCAATGTTGAGCTTGTCGTTCGGAGAGGCGGCACGGACCCGAGGAGATGTTCCTGCCCAGTATCCCGCTCCGATGGAGGCGGTAGCAGCAAGGAAATGACGGCGATTCGGTTGAAGCATGAGGACTTTTTACCCCGGTCTGCACCTGGGGGTAAATCCCCCAAAGTAATCACTCCTGAGTTCGTTCTCTCGCTTGTACTTGCATGAAAAGGTGGGGTGATTTCGCGGAGACGCTATATTTTAAAAGCTTGATGGAGCCTTTATCGAGGAGGCTCTCCATGCAATGTCTCACCGATCAGAAAATCAGCGGCCAGATACAGGATCAAAAGGGTTCCGGGACCGTGCGCCCGAGGCACCATAAGACGGCGTTGCGATAGAGCCGCTGGACGTTGTGGTCTTCAAAGCTCTTCCGGGCACCGATGGTGGTCACGAGAGCGCGGCGGTTCTGGATGCTATCGACAGTCCACACCAGTGGGTGGGGGCTGCCGCTGAGGCGTTTTTGGTCTTCAGCGGAGAGAACCATGACGTGGTTGTGCCCGCCGACCTCTTTAAAGGTAGCTCGTTGACGGCCTTTTAGCCCCTGTCCGACCATGAGAGGGGTGCACTCGATCCCGAGCGGGTTGACCGCGTAATGGAAGTCGGGAGTCCAGAATCTTGGTTCAAGGCCCGTCATGACGGGATGCTTTGAGGCCATGACGTAGTTCACCTGGCTCGAATCGTGACCATGGTGGCCACGGTATGGCGTTCCAAAGTGGCGAGTTGGGAATGCTCGGTTTTCAGCCTCTAGTCTGGAGCCTTTGGGGAAATCAAAGAGGTGCGTGGTAGTCCGAATAGCAATGAAAGGTTTCTGGCTGAGATGTTGATCGAGCGCTTCATATTGGGGCTCTTGGAGGTTCACAAAGCGAAGGGAGAGAATCAGAAGGTCAGCTTCGGGAAGGTGCTTGGAGAGATCTGGAAAGTGGTGAGGATTTGTGGCGCGGCTTAGTTGGAGATGAGTCACCCTGAGTTGGTGTTTTTGTTCCAGCTTCTCTCCAAGCTCACTGAGGGATGCTCTCGTTCCGTATTCGGGCTCGCCGGTGAGGATGAGCACTTTGGTGTCCGTTTTGTCGGAGGATAATGAGGTCCTCTCTTCGCCAACGATCATCGTTCCCTGCATAATGCGCCAGTGGCCGGGCACGGTACAGAGAAAAGGATAAGAGCCGGGTTTTCGGGGAGTATGAAAACGCAGGATCACCTTCTGATTGGGGCTTGCCATCGGAGTAGCATGGAGAACTTCGGGTAGATCAGGAATCCAATCACGATCGATGGCCTTGGGATCGGCGAGCATTTTGTCAACCGCACGCCCGACCTTTTCCAGTGAGCCGGGAGTGCACAGGACGAGGTTGTGCTGAATGACATCGGGATTATCCAAGCGAAGCTCGACCGGAGTGTCGGCTGGGAGTCGGATAGAGGCTTTATTGAAGCGAAGTTGATCGGAAACAGTAGAGATTTCCACCGGCAGCAATTGAAGGGAGCGAATCCGGCCGAGAGCATCGGAATCCTTACGGAGGGTGGCGATGGTCCTCAGGAGCTTGGAGGAGAGCTCGAAAGAAAGTGAGCCACGTTTCTCCACGGCGGTAGCCTCAAGGGCAGGAAGAAGAGTGCGAAGCAGGGTAGCGCTCTCTTGTGGAGGCCAGCCTTCCCTGGGTCGTGCCAGAGCGGCCTCGGCTGCGGCTGCAGTGAGATTCGGATTCAGGACGTGCTTGGCGAGGAGAGTGAAGATCTCAACGTCGTTTCCCGGGATACGCCCGAGGCAGAAGAGGGCAGCTTCCTGCACCCGGCGAGGACGAGAAAGGGCTTCTTGAGCGGGTTCGAGATAGGATTTTTTGAGCTCGGGGGAATTGATCCGGGTGATGGATTGGAGTGCGTCGGGTTCGAGAGGAAAAGAAGGGAGGTGGCCGGATCGAAGCTGAGCGGCGAAGGCGGCCTGGCGGATGCTGGAGCTCTTTGATTTCGACAAGGGCTTGAGAATATCGGGAGAGGACACCGTTGTGGAGTCGAGGATCGCAAGCCAATCCTGAAGAGAGGGGCGCTCTTCTCGTTCAAGCTGTTTGATGATCTCAATCAAAACCTCCTCCTTTGTTCTGGATCCCTTGCCGGCGAGGTGATGCAGGGCCTTGAGCCGAAGATCGGAATCCAGTTTGGGGCGGCGTATGAGAGTCTTCAGGACAGGTTCGCTGAGTGGGAGGGCGGCAAGTTTCGCTGGCGGAATCGCCATAGGGTGATTTTCCAGAACAGGGCCAAGGGCCTTGCGAGCATTAGTAAGGGCAAATTTGAGGTAGTCGTCCTGGGGGTAATCGCCGGCCTGTTCGATGACTCTAACTGCGATAGATGGGTCGGCCCAGGTGGAAGAGACCACGGTTTCGAGACGAACCTTGGCGTGTTCATCGTTTGCCAAACGAAGAAAATGACGATCGGCCTCGGGAAGATCGTCAGCCCAGTGACGGAGTAGATGCGCGGCAGCCGCCCGGCAGTGATAATCGCGGTGGGTGGAGACTTGTTCGAAGAGTTTCTTATTGATCCAGCCCCGTTGTTGATGGAGCCAGAGGGCTTCGGTGAGGTGGTGAGCATGGTTGGCGTCTGTTGAATCGAGCGCAGCCAGCCATTTTTTAAGCGCGGGACGGAGAGTCTCCTCGGGCAGGTTCCATAGGACGCGTCGAGCGCGGTATCTGTTGCGATCCTCGTAGGCTTTGAGAAGGTCGAGGAGTTCTTCTGCACTAGCGCCCACGATCTTGACTGGGGCGTCCAGCGGGCGATTTTTCCAGGTAACCCTCCAGATACGGCCTTTGCTTGAGTCCCGGCGTTCGTCGCGGAGGGAATACTGCATATGGCCGAGTACTGGATTATACCAGTCGGCGACATAGAGCGCGCCTTCCGGGCCGAGTTCAAGATCGACGGGGATGCACGCTTTGTTGTGTGCTTCAAAGACCTTGCCGAGCCTTTTGTGGTTGTAGGTCGTTCCGTTCTCGGTCCAATCATGGAGCAGAACACCCTGAAAGTTCTTATACTGGTTCGAGAAGACCTTTCCCTGAAACTCATCAGGCCAGTGCCTGCTCGAGATGAACTCTTGACCACAGTTACGGTTGTCGGGATTTCCGTAACTGGCATTGGCGACATTGCCTGACTCGGGCTGGTTGATGAGAGATGCGTTGTTGTGCCGAGCAACATAGAGATGTTCTCCCCAGCGATTGATGGCGTAGCCCCAGGGATTTCCGCCAGGTGGAAGCCGAGAAACAATTTCCAGGCGATGAGTTCGCGGGTCGAAGCGGTAGATAGCATTATCCTTGCTGCGGCGAGGCCCGTAGATGGTTTCTACCTGGGTGTGATGAAACACGCTCTCCTGCATGTAAAGTCCTCCGCCTGGGCCCCAGACGAAGTTATGGATGGCGTGGTGACAATCTTCGCTCCCGAAGCCGTGAAGGAGAATGGTCTCTTGATCAGCCTTACCGTCGTGATCGGTATCCTGAAGGAACACAAGGTTGGGTTCCTGGGAGAGGTAGACCCCGTCCTTGCCAAGTTCGAATCCGAGCGGAAGGTAAAGATTGTCCGCAAAGACAGTCCGCTTATCGGCTTTTCCATCTTGATCCGTGTCTTCGAGAATGAGGATCTGGTCATTGGGCTTGATGCCGGGAAGAGCATGCGGATAGGAGGGCATGGTGGCGACCCAGAGACGTCCCGAGGAATCAAAGTTGATGGCGACTGGATTGCGAAGTTCAGGAAATTCCTCCTCAGACGCGAAGAGCTCAACTGCGAAGCCCTCGGCGATCTCGAACTTGGCTCGTTCTGCTGCGGGAGTGAGGGCGGGAGAGGTGCCCCCCCGTTTACCCGGAAGAGTGACGGGAATCTCGATGGTGGAAGAGTCATCGATCTCGGAGGGAAGGTTTTCGCCGCGGGCGGCACCCCAGATCCGTTGATCCCGAAGGCTGCACATCTGAAGAAGTTTTTTGCGCTCGAGAGGAAAGTTGACCGTTCCGTATGGGTTTTTTCGATCGCCGTGAATGTAGAAGCTATTCACGGTACGATACCAATCAAAGAAGGTATCGTTTTTTTCCAATACCTCGGTCCGAATTGCGTTCAGAGGAGCCCTATCAGGTAAAGGTGCAAAGAGCTGGTCCGAGAGGATCGCCGGTGCCAATTTGACGTAGCCCTCTGGGGTGAGGTGGACGCCGTTGATCGTGCAGGGTTCCTCCTCGTTTTTCTGATACACCCTTTGAGAGGCGGAGTAGAGATCCACGCACGGGATTCCGAGTGAATTCGCAACGCGGTGCATGGTATCCGTGTAGAGCGAAAGCAGGTGGTTTCGTGCGGTGGTATCAGGGACAGTGGAGCCCTCACAGGCGAGCGGAGAGTAGAGGACAATCTTGGGAGAAGAGCTTCCGTTGTAATTGTTACTCTTCAGCTTCTTCAGGAAAGCCGTGAGATCGGTGCCGAATCGGACAAGTCCTTCCTCGCCCCCATAATCCCAGGTTTCGTTGAAGCCATAGCAGGCCAGAATAACATCGGCTTGCACTTGAGAAAGATAGTGATGGATGTCGCCGAAATCTTTCGGGCGAGGGCGCAAGCTGACGGTGTCGGCTGACCATGCGAGGTTACGAACGACAAGATTGTGCTCTGGGTAGCGTGCATGCAGTTGGCTTTCGATCTCGCCGAAATACTGCATGCGCTCGGCGAAGGTATTGCCAATCCAGACAAGATGATCGCCTTTGTTGAGATCAAGCGAGGTAGCCTTGGTGGCGCCTATCGAGAATAACGCAAGGAGAGTGGCGGTAAGAGTGAATCGAGAAAGCATTAGAAGGCTGAGAAGTTAGCAGAATGAATCGCTGTCACCAAACCACCAACTACGGGATTTACCCATGGGGATGGAAGGAGACTATTACGGACTAAGCTGATCCAGTCTAATACGGGGAGACGTAGAAGAGCCACCGATGAACACAAAATATCCTCTAGTATTCGAGATCGAAGACAGTCTGGGCCCGTTGTAGTAATTGGTCGATACGTCCAGCTTGGCGCGGATTAGGGGCAACCGAGTGACGATGGAGGTGCCAGCCAGCCATCGCAAGTGGAGTCCATCGAAGGAAAAGCGGCAGGCTCGTGCGTTCATCCAGCTCGAGAGATCGGGCAGCTTCATATCCCGCAAGGAAGCTGCGGGCAAGGTTTGGATGCCATTCTTCGTTGATGTAACAGAACCCGTGCATCGTCATGGCAAGGTCGAAGAGGTAGTGGTCGATACAGGCTTCCTCCCAGTCAAGAACCGCTACCAAGTTGTTTCCCCGGAAGATGGTATTGTCGGGAAAGAGGTCTCCGTGCACCAGGCCCCTTGGAAGGCTCAAATGCTGTAGCTCGGGTGTCAGTTTCTCCATCAGTTGCAGGAAATCCCGGGCTGAACTCGTCCGGGTATCCCGCAGCGATTGAGCGATGGTGACAGTGTTATGTAAGGAGAGCAGATTGTCGTAATCCTTATTCTCCCAAGGAAGACCAGGGAGCTGGTGGAGCCGAGCAGATAGTTCTCCCATAGTGTGCGCGATCGCGGGTTGCGTTAGAGGCTCCTCACCCTCCACGAAGGGAAAGACGATCCATGGGAAAGGGCTTTCCTGATTCGATGCGCACCGGGCCCGTCCATCAGGATCACGAAGGGGAGGAACGACCGGAAGGCCTTGGGCTTTCAACCAGTCGATCAGGCGAAGCTCTTGTGTTATCTTTTCTTCCGGTTGTTCGTTATAGCGGCGCAGAACGTAGGCCCCGAGGTCGGTTTCGAGTCGCGCGTTGAAGTTCGAATAGCCTTGGTGGGACAGAGCCTCGAGCTGCCGGATCTCCCCAAGCTCGAACTGGCGGCAGATCTGTGCTCCGGTGGACCAGAGTTCGGACTGCGAGGGAAGGACGGCCATACCGAGGCAGTGTCCTATCCTGCCCGGAGTACGTCACGCTCGCAGTTTCTTCAACCGCGTCCCGCTTTCACTCTCTGGGCCGCGGGCAACCACCTGCGGGTGCGTTTGCCGGCGAACAAGGGTTTACTTGGGAAGGGAAAGCTCGAAAACGATAGGACGATGATCGGAGGCAAGGCGCTCATCGTGCACTTCAGTGAGTGGCGGATTCACGAAAGAAAAGCCCCGGGTCATAAAATAATCAATTTCGACGCGGGGCGAGGGCGATGGGAAGGTCTTGGCATTATTTTTCTTGGGGAGGATGAGGAAGCCTGAAGCGCTGAGCCTTGCCAGTGATTCTGCTTTCGGCTCGGCGTTGAAATCGCCTGCCAGAATGACGGGGTGCTTGCGCTCCTTGAGCCCTGCGATGAGGTCGTTCACCTGCGCCACCCGGAATGCCTCCCTCGTCCAGTCATTATGAATGCTGACAAAGGAGAAGAGGGGGCTGTGATTAGTGGGTTGAACAGTAACCTCAAGCGCACAGCGTGGTTCTGCTCCGGGAGCGAGTTGGTGACGAATGGATTTCTGGATAGGAAGGCGGGAAAGAATGGCCAGTCCATACTGCCCCCCTTGGAAATCCATGAACGTTCCGAAACGATGATGCATCCCCAGAAGATCTCCGAGGACTGCAGCCTGGTCGACGTTTCCGGAGCGAGTGCAAGTGTGGTCAATTTCCTGAAGAGCTACCAGATCCGGCTTGAGCTTGCGCAGGACGGACGCGATTCGCCTCAGGTCCACCTTATTGTCCATGCCGCGGCCATGCTTTATGTTGTAAGCAACCAGTCGCAGCTTAACAGACTCCGCTGCCTCGACATAAGGCCTGCCCATGAGACAGGCAAAGGCGAAGAGAAGTAGTGTAGTCAAAAAACGGATTAGACGCCGATCGTTCACTTAAGAGCTTTAGTCTAAGTCGGCGGATTTGTCACTGGGAAGATCTACTCGACCCCATCTTTACCAAAGAGAGATTCGCCTGATTGGTTTGTCCCAGTTTCGCCGATCCATGCACGCCGTCTCCACGCGACGCTACGAAGGGGCTTCCTGCCGGGTTGTGGTCGCACTGCCTGAATGAGCTTTCCTTATCGGGTTGAGGAGATCAGGGAGTGGACAATCTGAAGTAGTTCTCGGAAACCCCACTGACTGAAAACACCATTTCGCGAGTTGCTTGAGAACTGGGAACGTTTTGCCAGGAGTCGGGAGTCAGGCTGGCCGAATGCTGCAGGATCGCGTCTGTGTTGTCCCAACGGATCGTGATTAATCCGTCTACAGGACCTTCAATGGTGAGTTCTCCGAGATTAGTGGGAAGAATCTCGGGTTCACGGACCATGTCGCCGAACTGATCGAGGGGCAGGGGGTAGTTTCCAGTCTCCCGGATGTAGCGGATGTGATTGTCCCGAAAACCGGCTTCATTGTCTTCACCGTTGATGGCAAATTTATATTCGATCTTCCTCGATTGACCGGCGAGAGCTTGGATCCTGATTGTATAGATCCCGTCTCCGGCCACGGCATCTCCCGATTCTATTGCGCCGTCGTCGAGAAGTTCGAAATCGGCTGACGGGAATGGCCATTCCCACCAAGTGAATCCTGCAAATTCACCATTAATGTAAACTCTGTCCGTTTCCAAATTGAAGGAGGTTCCATTCAAGGTAATGGCATTGTTCATATCGACGGTAATGATGATCTCGGTATCCTCGGCGAGATTGGAATCTGGCCCAACATCGTTGAAGTAGCGGACAGGGAGCGCCTGGGGGCCATGCTGGCTAAGAATAAAGGTGCGATTACTGCCATTCTCCCATTGTCCGCCGTTGTAAATATACTTGTATTCGACGCTGTCCCCGGGAGCCATTGAGTTGATGATCGTTGTCCCGGTGTAGATCGGCGATCCCTCGGACAGGGCCTCAAGTTCAAATCCGGGCGCCCAGTTGTTGAATGCACCGCGAACCTCCAACCAATCGAATTCGGGAAGAAAAAGACCGTCCTGAAGGAGCTGAGACATATCGACCTGAAAAGTAACTTCGATCCCTCCGCCAGGATTCACGGTGAGATCATCGAAAAACACAGTGTCGAGAACTTGTCCGCCACTCTGGTAGATGAATCTGCGATTCCCGTTTTCGCCCGGACCGACGTTGCCCTCCCAGATGTCGCCGGAGGTAGCGCTTCCAATGAAAAATTTGTAGTCAAATTGGGCGCCGCCGAAGTCAAAGATCCCAATCTCGGCTTCATAGACCGAGCTGTTTTCCGCCATGGGGGTTAAGTCGGTTCCAGACCAGCCATTGAAGGGTCCCCGGACAAGGAGTCGATCGTTATTCGGGTCGTAGCGGCCTATCGCGATTTGAACCGACATGTCGACCCGAAAGGTGGTAGTTTGCGCGATGGCGAGAACGGGAAAGAGGCTAGTTAGCGCAACCAAGCTAAGCTTGAAGAGAGCGTATTTCATCTTGTTGGTGTAGCGCTGAGCGAGGAGGAGGAAAGAGAAAAGCGGAAGTTCCTGAGATCCTGAACTGCAGTTACCCGGAGCGCATCGATGGGGGTAGGCTTTGTACAATTCTGAGGCTATCGGGAGTGTATTTCATTCCGGATCCCTTATCTTAAAATCCCGCTGGCGATTAAAGAGAGATGACAACTACTCCCGGTTATCGTGCTGGGAGCTTTTTTGCCTGCCGTTTGGCCTCCCGGCTAGCTCGGTGAGGAGCATTGTCACTGTGAGAAGCACGAGCAAGGCACCGGCCATAGCAAACGGAAAGAGCCACCACGAAGCCCACTCTTGAGACACCAGCCATTTGGCCGCCAAATATGCCCCCCAAAAGCACAGCGCCAGACGCACACTATTGATAATGCTACCGACGAGGAGGGAACGCTTCTCCTCTTTGCGCCGATGTTTCATTACTCCCTTAATCTCTGCGGCATAGGCGATCACTTCCTCTTCGCTCACTTCCTCTTCGCTCATTTCCTCAGGCTCTGACGGGTCTTCGGTCATTTTTCATGGGTCTCAGGATGGGGCGTGTTCTCACCCACATGGTGTTCAGTAATCGATTTTGAAAGCAATGCGGTTTCAGGTCCACTCGGTAAGGACAGAGAATTCCGTGTGATTGGAAATTCGTCGGGGTATCCACAAAACCTGGGGAAGGGGTTCCCGTTTTCTCAGACTGAGCGGTAAAAAAAATTGCAGACACAAGCCATTTGTCGATACTCGACACAGCACCTGTTGATAAAATGTTCCGAGCTTGTTCTTTCTCGCTGACACGGTCTCTTCACACAATCATTGTAGGTAGTACTGCTCTTGTTCTGAGCATCGATGTGACCTCTGCCCAAATCATCGATATCACCCAGCACAACGTCTCGCTTCCTGAGGACGTGGACGCGGGGCGCGCTATCGCTGGGGATATGGATGGCGACGGAGATATCGACTTTGTCATTAATGATTTTGTTGGTGCCGCCGGCGCCTACCTCCATCGAAT
>Ga0160423_10005594_pt1 | contig 10243 bp, 13 predicted proteins | sample CRUFie14St8metaG_FD_108191 | JGI IMG/M metagenome (GOLD analysis project Ga0160423, IMG submission 108191) | Marine microbial communities from the Costa Rica Dome - CRUD Field 142mm St8 metaG | ecosystem: Environmental > Aquatic > Marine > Oceanic > Photic zone | place: Costa Rica: the Eastern... | reverse complement strand
TCGTTTTCTTGAGCAGGAAAAATTTGAAGAGGTTGAAGTTGCATCAATGATGATGACTAATTTCCTACGCCTTCTTGGGGGACTTGAAGATGTATCGCAAGATGAAGAAGAATGAATGGATTAAGGTTGCAAAATTCCTACATTGGTTTTTTGTGACTGAAGAAACAGAACCGAAAGACTACACAACGATTTCGGACGATATTAAGAACTTAATTTATACAGTAAATAAAGAGGTGAATTTTGATGACTTGGACAAAACTGACAAATCTGATGGAAGCGACGGACAACCTAATACCCACCAGACAAATCTCAATGATTTCAAAGGGAATGGAGAATTTTGAAGACAACGAATCGCTAGTAACGATTCTATCTTTAGAATATCCTAGTGCAAACATGGGGTTAGCAAAAGCAAAGAAGTGGATTGCTAAGTCCTTCGACTTACACGATGAAGAGATTGATGGGGATATGGTCATCTATGATGACTTGGGAGATGTAATCTATTTCCTTGACCCGTCAGCAATTTCAACCGAAGCCTTTTCTCTTGCATCAGTTGTTCGCTTTCTAAATACTGAGTTCAATGCTCTGGATAGTGAGTCCTTCAATCTGTTCAGTCACATTATTCAGTCCATGTCTGCCTTAGAACGCAAGTGGTTTATTCGTTATCTTCTGAGAACTCCTCGTAATGGAATCAATGAGGGAACGGTTCTCAAGGTTTTAGCGAAGCACTACGATAAGAAACAAGCAGAAGTTAAGAAACATCGAAGTTATAACAATCTAACTTCACTAACTGCTTATTATATGCGTGATGAAACACCGCCTATGATTTTAGAACACGGAACATTTGTTAAACCAATGCTAGCAAAAGCGGTTCCGACACGAAAGTGGCCGAAGAATAGAATTGTTGATTTTAAATACGATGGAAACCGCTACCAAATTCACCGTAGCGGGTCAAACGTAATCGTTTTTAACAGAAAGGGAAGAGTTGTTACACAACAATACCCTGATATTGTCGAGTCTGTTTTGAAGTATGAGGTGGATAACTTTGCCTTTGATGGTGAAATTTATCCGATTAATGCAGACGAAACTCCTGCACCTTTCCAAAAATTAGGAACCCGTGTTCATTCAAAGAATCACGCAGAAGCGGTTGAGAAGTGTCCGGTAAAGTGGGTAATCTTTGATTGTCTTAAGATTGAAGGCAAGAATGTAATGGATTTACCTTATACTGAAAGACTTGAGGCTATGAAAAATGTCCCAGACCAAGCAGAGCGACAAATTGGTGGTGACCCAATGGCTTTCTATAACCGAGCAATCGCAGAAGGCTTTGAAGGAATCATCGTTAAAGATGCCTCGGCTCCATATCAGCCCGGAAAACGAAGCGTTTCTTGGGCTAAACACAAGCCACCTCGGATTGAATTAGACGTTGTGGTTATTTCTGCGACCTATGGCGAAGGGAAGCGTTCAGGCGTCTTCGGCAGATATGAAATCGCTGTCCGTGATGAAGGAACATACACCTCAATTGGATGGGTAGGAACAGGCTTCTCAGAAGCAGACCTTATTCGACTAACAAATGACCTTAGAAGGAACGTTGATTCATATAAAAACAACGTATTCTCGTTCTTACCTAGAGTTGTTTTGGAAGTTAGTGCGGATATAATCACAAAGGATACTAATGGTAACATCGGCCTTAGATTTCCTAGAGTCACAAGAATTCGTGACGATAAATTCCCACAAGATGCAAATACAATTGAAGAAGTAATGGAGATGATGTGATGACCAAAGACTATACACACTATGTTTATCCCGATGGTTCGACTAAGAAAATTGAAAGTATGACTAAGAAAGAGACAGGTGACGCTATCAGTTTATCTTATAGGAGAATGGAAACTGAATATCGAAAGTTAAACAAACTACACGACCGTTGGGAAATCGTTGCTAAAAAGAAAAGACCAAACACAAGAAAGAAGGTGATGAAAATTCTTAAGTTTAACAAACTAGAAAAAGAAGGTGAACGAGCAATCGCAATCGTCAGACTTGCACTAAAGATGCTAGATGATGAGAGCGACCTTGAAGTAATTAAAAACATTCTAAGGCAGGTGGAAGCATGATTAAAGATGGAGACTTCACGATTATTGGTGGCGAAACTTTTCACGTTGTTAAAACAGATGAAGCGTTTGCTTATCTGCATAACGTTAAATCTTACAAAGGTCGTCCTAGGAAAATGCTTTTAAGTCAAGTCCCTTACTTCGGTTCAGACGGAAAACTCATCACGCCGAAGGTTGAGAAGACAAAAATCCCAAGTAGGAAATTAAAATCTAAGGTGAACATAAGAAAAATTATTTCAGAAAATACTGATATGCAAGTTTCTAAAAATGCAATCATGTGGTTACATGAGCAATTGTCTAGCATTTGTGAAACTCTATTGGAGCAAGCGGTTGAGAAAGCAAAGCACCACGAAGATAAGAGAATTGAACCTAGACATATCCAACATGTTCCAATCCCCGAAAGCGAAAACAACTTTGTCTATCAAAGCCATGATGATTACATTAAGGACGGAATCTGATGTATACTGAAGAGTTAGTCCAAGAGTGGCTACAGGTATATGATAATCTAACGTCTTTTAGTTTTATGGCTTACTTTTCTTTGAAGGATGAAGAAATTCACCTTCTATCGAAAGGGTTAGTAGCAAGATTGATGCTAATCAATGAGGACCATAAGTTTGCAGTAATCCATGATGAAGTGAATGAAGAAACTGCAAGAGCCCTATCAACATATCAAGGAATGAGTTTGTCTTTTATTTTTCCCGGAAAGGCGTCAGACCACGAAGAATTAGTTTCAACAACAATCCTAGAGGGCTTAGATTTTCTGAGAATTAAAGGAGATTACTTGGGCGTAACGGAGGTTTTTGATTATGTTTAGTAAGCAACACGTTGAGGGGATTTTACTAGCCCTTTCAAAACCTGAAATTCTGATTCAGGTATCTGAAACAACACAGATTGGGTATAAAGTTAGACTAAGACTCAATGTAAGAGCAGAATCATATACCTTTCTCGAAGCATTAAACCGAAGCCTTCTTCAACATAATGTAAAAGGAAATCTGAAAGAGAAGGAACATTCTCATAGACAAAAGCCGATTTTAAGAATCGGAGGAATCAAAAATCTGGATACAGTTTGCCGACTAGTGAATCCTGACTTACCCGATGCAAAAAAGTCTTGGGATAGTTTTAGGAAAGCCGTCGAAATCGTCGGCGCAAGGGAACACTTAGAATTAGAAGGAATAGAAAAATTACTTAAAATTAAGGGAGTATTATAATGGGATTAACCAATTACGAAACAAAAAGACCAATATTGATTACAGGAAAACCCGGCTTTGGAAAAACAACAAAAGCCCTTTCAATGCTTGATGAACCTCTCATCATGTTTGCTAATGAAGTGGACACAACAGACATTCAATCAATGCCTCGTCGAAGAGGAATCTTGATTGAAGATGTTCACCACAAGCCAAGAAAAGAAGACATTCTGTATATCATTCGAAACTTTAGAGGCCAAATCGTCTTGACTTCAATTAATGAAAAGTCAGTCCCTAAAGAAATCAAAGCAATGTGTCAAATTAAAAGAGCAGGAAGAACAAACTACCTTCGTGATTCTGTAATGGATATTGCACCAAATAGTGTTCATCCTCAACCTGCTGAGATGGACACGTTTAGTTTGGTGATGGACTATCTTAAAAACAGGAATAGAGATGAAGTTGCAGATAGGTTGAAGTATAACAAACCTTCTGATACTCAAATCTTATCTTGGCTATCAGAAAACATGCACCCCAACAGACTTCTCTTTGTTGATGGTGTAGTTAAGAGAAGGTGGTCTAGTAATTATTTTTATGAATTGCTAGCCTATGCATTTGAAGGAAATATGGCAGGACGCGTTCAGTTTCCAAAAAGGAATGCATATTCTAAAGTCCCTTACATCTGTCGAAAGTTAGGTGTAAGAGATGAAAGAGTTTTGAAGCAACTTCTAAAAGATGAAGACTTTAAGAAGTGGGCGACAAAGAAACTAAACAACTCCGAATGCCGAATCATCGGTATCGGTGAAAAGAGAAGAAGAAAGAAGACAGACCCCGTTGTTTATGACGTGGGAAGTCTTGACCAATTTATGTGATTAAAATGAGACCTAAACATGAGAAAATTATTGAAAACTGTGTTGAAATTATTTTAGAAGTAGGAGAACCTCTTCCAACTTCAATTTTAACTGAAAGACTAAAGGGACGAATGCCTAACCATTGGCTCCCCAAATCAAATAGAGAAACTGCTAATATCTTAGCAAAGAGAGACAGAGGTAGGAAACTACTTCTGATTCATAGAAACCCAAAAAGCCCAAAGAGTAGAAACTATCTTTGGACTGTTAGAGACGAATGGAGGAATCTAAATGAGTAAGAAAACTGCTCAAAAAAATAGGATTTCAGTATTTTGGGAACATAATCCTTTTTGGAAGGTTTTAGATAAATCAATTGACGGGGAAGGATATTGTTATGCTTGTGGTGCTAGATTCGGAAAAGAAACTCCCTTTCATTTAGAAGCGGCTCATATTCATCCTCTTCGTAACGGCGGGACTTCTAGTTACGCTAATCATCATCTTTTATGCAAAATTTGCCATGCTGAAAGTGAAGCACTAGAAGGAGTAGATTATTGGCTTTGGCTCTGTTTAAAATCTCATTTTTATGATTTAGGTTCAATTGTTCCATTTGATACAGAGACAGTAAACGGGGTAGAAAAAGCCTTTTATAACGAAAGTGATTTAGAATTTAAGTTTAAGGAACATCCTTTACCCTTTGCTCGCCTTATGAGATATAGAGATGGTCGAGTTCCACATTATGTTTCTATGTGGTATGATCTTCAAAAAGATAAAGAACGTCTTTTATCTTCAGGAGAGGAAGGTATGGACAAATATGTAGAAAATTTCTTCCCTAAAACAAAAAGAGACTTTGCAGAACATCTTTGCAGAGCAGTAATGGGAGAATTATATCCTAAATATGAAGAAATTTTACAGTTTGGGGTTGCAATATCTGAAGATGTTGAAAAGTTCTATAATGACAAATATGAAAACATTTAAAATAAGGAGAAATTAAAATGCTATGGACAGAAAAATATAGACCAAACAGAATCGAAGACTTAATCGGCCAAGAACATTTTCGGCTTGATGCTATTTCGTGGGTTGAAGAAAACAACATGCCTAACGTATTGGCTTACGGTAATCCGGGAAATGGAAAAACTGCGGGAATGATTGCACTAGCAAAGTCAATTTTGAAAGATTCATTCGAAGATAACTTCTTTGAAGTGAATGCTTCAGATGACCGCAGACTTGAAACTGTTCGAACAACTATCAAGAATATTGCACAAAGCGGAGTTATGGGTGATGCGCCTTTCCGTATCATGCTTCTTGATGAGATGGATGGAATGACTACCGATGCTCAAAACGCACTAAAGAGAATCATGGAAAGGTATTCTTCGAATATTAGATTCATGATTACCTGTAACGACCAGACTAAGATTATCTTTGCACTTCAGAGCCGTTGTGCAAACTACCACTTTAGTCCACTCTCTAATGAACACATCCTTGGAGTAATCAACTCAATCCTTGAGGCTGAAGGTATCACCCGATTCTCCCAAGATGAATTGTCTGAGTTTATAGCCTCGACCTCCTTAGACTTAAGGAGAGCGATTACCGAGATTCAAGCGGCAAAGTCGAGCAACGGAACTCTCAAAGCACAAATTACAATGAGCCTAGAAGACTATTCAAAGGCATTAGAATTGTTGAATACCAATAAAACACAGGCACTTGCCCATATTCAAGGACTTTATGTTAGTGGAAAAACTATGAAAGAGATTTGCGGCGGACTACACGATGCAACTCTAAATACAGAAATGGAAGCAAAAATGAAGTTCAAGTTCCTTAGAACAATTGGTGAAGCAGAATGGCGGTCCTCAACTATGACTCCGAAAGTGTTAATTTCGTGGATGGTTGGACAACTTTGAAAAAGAAAACGAAGTGATTAAAATGAATGAAAAGATGAAGAATGAAATGGAGAAGTCCCTGCAATACATTGGGATGACTCTTGAAGAAGCAACAGAAAAATATGAGAGCATCTGTGCTGAAAACAGCATTGAAACGACCGATGATTTCGGTCTTGCGCTTTGGCGCACCTTTGTTGGTCAGCACCGACGTTCTCAGAACAAGCCGCAAAACGATAGTGGAAGCCTAACCAAGAAGGTATTTGGTTTCTTTGTCGCTCTTGATGCACCACGCGATTCAATGGCGTGGAAGCGTCGAAGGGCCGGTGAAGAATACCGTCGTGACTCCGACAATGCTCTAGAAAATGGTATTGTTGCAGTTGCTACGCAAAATGCACTTGGTAAGTGGGTAATCTCCCGCTACCATAAGGGAGAATATCAGGAGAAAACTGTAACCAATCTTCCAAACGGTGCAGAAGAAGGTGTTGATGACCAATACTACATTCCGCTTGATGATACCGAAAGATATGGAAATGGTGGAGAAAACAAAGGCTACGGTAAGCCGCTTCCTGTGGAACTTTACCGTCGTCAAGGACTCTTCTATGGAAGTGTGGAAGGTGGCGAAAATCAGATGTGGGCGTTTTCTTACAAGAATCAACCCGCAGTTGAATTTGAGCCTTCCACCTTTGAATGGCTACACATGTTGGCTATTCCTTCTGAAGAAAGAGGTGCGCTTTACGGCATGACCGATGTAACAAAGGCGAGTATGATTTATAATTCTGCTCTTGAGCCTGAAAACAGCGACCACCGAAACATGGAGAGTTTCAACTTTGAAGACTTTTTGGTGAACGAATTGACGAGTCACCTTGTTCCTCTTGTTGAAATTGACCGCGCTCACATTGAACGGCAGGCTCTTCCATATAACGAGCGTTTCATTGTGACCGATGGCGTAGTTTGTAACATGAATATGACTCCTACCAAGAACGGAAACCGTATTCTTAACATTACAGACCTGAATGCTGAATTCGATTATGATGAAGGTAATGGCGTCGTAACGTGTTGGATTCCTGCACACATCGAAATTGATTTCGGTATTGGTTCATCTGTAATCGTTATCGGAAACACTTCTCAGCGCACGATTGATGGCGAAAGTGAACCTGCAACCATCAACACAACAGGGCTTTATGTCCTTGACCGTAAGGGTTCAGCCGTTGAAGTTTCTCAAGCGGTTGAAGAAGACTACGATTGGTTCTGAATTTAACTACCGTGTAAGCGTGGCGGTCGAATGACGCTCAATAGGGTGCAAAGCCCTCCCGTTGGGGGAGATTTATGTTAAAACAAAATAGATACTTTTTACTAGAAAACAATTATGTGATTGATTTAATTAATGTTGATTTTATCACATTCAAAGAAAACGAAAAGAAAAGCGGCGAATATTGGCTCAAGTTTCATCTTGGTTCAAAGGAGTGTCGTTATAAGGCTGATGGACAAGATGAAGTTGCGAAAATCCTCAAGGTTTGGTCAACTGTTCACGGTCAAGAATTAAACCTTGAGGAATATGAAATTGGTGGTTTTAATGGGACTAACTTCTAAAATTGGAAATACGAATGCAGCAAGTGATAAGACACAGGACAACTCTCGTCTTATTGCTTTTAAGGAAAAACTTCAAAAGCAAACAGAACGAAGACTTAGCCGAAATAATCGTCTTTGTCTTGGTATTTGGGGCGAACCCAAAACCGTTAAATCTGGCCTTGCTTTGGACTTTCCAGATAAGAAGATTTATGTGCTTGATTGGGATGACGGTTGCGAACCAACGTGGCGTCAAAACCATGAATGCACAGAAAGAATTACCCTTTGGAATCCTCAAGTTCTAAACAGTAAAGGCGAAGCAGACATTACCGCTTCAGAACGTAACTCTGAAGACTTTATTCTTTTCGTTCAAGAAAGGATTGAAGATGGAGAAGATGTTCTTTTTGTCTTCGACGGAATTGATAAGTGGTTGGATATTTGCACCTTGCACGTTACAGGTTCTTCAAAGATTGGAAAGCCACAGAAGATGAAGTTTGAATGGGGTAAGCGTAATGCTCCCTTCTATGCTCTTCTTAAAATGGCTAAGTCTCTTGACTGTGACCAAATTTACATTACCCACTCAAAGGCTGATTATGGTTCAACGGGTGAAGTTGTTGGTCAAAAACCAAATTGGCATAATTGGGGTGATGCACTCTATCAAGTAATTCAGACCAAGCAAACCAAGAAACAAGGTTCTGAGATTTTCAAGGCAACTCTTAGTGCATCTAAAACTAATACAGAATTAGTTGGAAAAACTTGGGAAACTCTAACTGTTAGCAAATCCGGAGTTAATTGGGAAGGCATTCCTGAATTAAAAGAAGGAAAGATTTGAGGGATAATATGAAATTTAATATCAATACAAATGTATTTAAAGAAGCACTAGAAAGCATCCAAGTAAGGGGAAAATACGTTAGTAAAGGTGGCCTATCAGCAGGCAAACTCGAAGAAGTATTTTACATGAAAGCCAACGATGAAAACGTTGAGTTTTGGACAGGCAACAATACGTTCATTGTGAACATCAATGTTGATGCAGAAGTTGAAGAGAAAGGTGACTACATCGGTAAGATGAATGATATTCTGCCCTATCTTAAAAAGTTTGGTGAAACTGTTACTGTTCATAGTAATGAGTTTCTAACTTTATCTTCAGGAGGAAAGAAGGCATCTGTTCCTAGAGTAATTGAATGGGCAAACCTAGTTTCAATTACTCGTATGGGAGAAAGATTGACGGCGATTCCTTTTGAACTAGACCCAAAGAACCTGCCTAACATCGGGAAGGCAACAATGGAAGCGGCTTTCGCAATCACAAACGAAACGCTTACAGATGTGATTTCTTCTTGTGAAATTGTCGGTTCTGGTGTTTATAAGATTGAAGTTACTGATGAGAGCGTAAAGTTCTCTAGCCGAGATACCCAAACGAATTCTTTTGAACAAACCATTGAAACTCTTCTGAAGGTTGGAGAACCTGCAACTGTTGAGTTTTCTGGACCACTTCATAAGTTTTTCAAGAAAGACCAAGCACTAATTGTGTATTCGCTTGACGATGCTCCTGTAATCATTATTGCTGATGATAGGAGGCTAGTCAAAGCACCTTATATTGCAGGTGTTTAAATGATTATTAGCAAATTAAATACAGGAAGACATATTTTTAAATCATGGAGAGAGGACGGAGAAAAGAAGACAGAGGTTGTTGAATTCAAGCCATATTTCTATATCCGTAATGACCACCCCGAAGTTGAGAAGTATAAGCCTTCCAAATATACTGAGCGTCCATTTAGGTATGAAGAAACAGATGCAGTAACTTTGAATGGTCACGCACTAAAGAAAGTGTTCGTTGATAAATCTGAAGATATTAGAGAAGCAAAAAAGTATTTCTCTGAAACTTGGGAGGCAGACGTTCCTTTTCATTTCCGTTATTGTGTGGATGAGTTATCCGAACTTCCAGAATATAAACTGCGAAAGTGGTATTGGGATATGGAGTGGATGCCTAGCGGTGAATATAAGGATGCGATTACTGCAATCAGCGTGTATGATAACTTTACAGAAACCTTCTATCTTTGGACTTGGTTCCCTAATTGGAGAACACAGAAGATTCACTTTGCTAACCCCAAGATTGAAGGGTATAAGACAAAGGTATTAGTTGCTGAATGTGAAAAAAGTATGCTTGAAAACTTTATTTCTAATTTGCAAGGCCAAGACCCAGACATGCTTATTGCTTGGTTTGGGCTTAAGTTCGATTTGCCGGTATTGCTCAAGCGACTGTGCATCAATGGCGTGAATCCTAACCTCCTAAGTCCTGTTTTTGCCGTGGATGGGGTGAAGAAGGTCCGTGACGGTTTTGAGTATGTGAAGGGCGAGAACGGCTTCTCTCCTATCTCTCAGCCCATCAAAGGGCGTATCACCCTGAACCTTGACCTCGCCTTTGAACGCCAATGGAATGATTCTCAACGAGGGACATTGCCTTCTCTTAGTTTGGATTATGTTTCAAAAACCCTGTTTGGGGAAGGTAAGTCTTGGGAATCTAAATTTGAAGGTGACGAGTTTTATAATCGTGGTTGGCTTGAAGACACATATCATTATATGCAATATGCCGTTGTGGACGTTGAATTGCTTCGTAAGATTGATGAGACTAACTTCACTAGTGAAGCAATTATTTCTCTGCAAAGACTTCT
>Ga0160423_10005593_pt1 | contig 10243 bp, 7 predicted proteins | sample CRUFie14St8metaG_FD_108191 | JGI IMG/M metagenome (GOLD analysis project Ga0160423, IMG submission 108191) | Marine microbial communities from the Costa Rica Dome - CRUD Field 142mm St8 metaG | ecosystem: Environmental > Aquatic > Marine > Oceanic > Photic zone | place: Costa Rica: the Eastern... | reverse complement strand
TATATCTTCTGATCCTTTTATATAACCTCCTGTATCAATTACTGAGAACTCTTGACCATTCCATTCACCTCTACCGTATAATCGGTCTCTAGTAACACCACTAACCTCTTTAACAATCGCCTTTCTAGATTCTGTCAGTCTGTTGAACAGAGTCGATTTCCCTACATTAGGACGGCCTACAATTGCTATAATATTAATCATAATTATAAATTCAATATATTACAATATTTTAATATCCGTATTTTTTAAGTTTGTAATCACTCTCCCTCCAATTTTTATCTACCTTAACAAAAGTTTCTAAGAACACCTTTTTATGAATGAATTTTTGCATATCAATACGTGATTCTTTGCCAATACGTTTTAACATTTCACCACCTTTCCCAATGATTATGCCTTTTTGAGAATTACGTTCAACTATAATTACTGCTCTAATGTTGACGATTTTATCTTCTTCTTTATATTCTTCAATCTCGACTTGCGTAGCATATGGGATTTCTTTTTTACAATGTAGAAAGATTTTTTCACGAATCATTTCTGATATAAAAAAACGCATTGGTCGGTTTGTTATAGAATTTTTGTCAAAATATGGTGGGTTTTCAGGTGTATGTGAAATAATTTCGTCCCAAACTCTATCAAGGTTAAATTTATGAAGTGCAGAAATAGGAATAATTGTTGCTTCAGGAAGCCTATTTTGCCAGTATTTTAATCTTTCACTAACTATATCTTGATTTGATAAGTCGATTTTATTTATTAAACAAATTACAGGGACGTTAGATGATTTAATTCTGTCTAGAGTTTGTTTATGATTAATTTCATTTTCTTTAATATCTGTAATTAAGAGTATAATATCTGCATCTTTAATTGATGTGTTCACGTACTTCATCATATTTTCGTGTAATTTATATGATGATTTAATAACCCCTGGAGTATCTGAAAAAACTATTTGACTTTCTTCAGTATTGAAAATACCTAGTATACGATGTCTTGTTGTTTGAGCTTTAGAAGTAACAATAGATAACTTTTCACCCATAAGTTGATTCATGAGCGTCGATTTACCAACATTTGGACTTCCTATAATATTAACGAACCCTGCTTTGTGTGTCATTTTTTATAAATGAACCTCAAAGAAACGGAAATTAGTTTAAACAGAAAATTAAAAGTTAATGCTTTCCAAAAAGTATTTTATCTTCTTGATGAGATTAATAATGCTCCAGCTAATATTCCAGAACCTATAGAAAAATAATTAAGACATGCTTTGAAGTCTTGGTTTCCTTCTTCAACTAAAGAGGATCCAAGCATAAGAGTAAAACAAATAACTAACATTACACCTGCTTGTTGAATTTTTCCTTTCATATTAATTAATTCTTTTTTTTAAAAGTAAAAAAAAAATATAAATACCTGATGTTGAATAAATTAACTTTTCAACTAGTTAGATGTTTATAACTATACGTTTTGGATGTGAGAATAAAAATTTGTAAATTATATGCTGATACTAGGAATTGTTGAATCTTTTTAATGCCGTGCCAATGAATAAATTGATGTTTACTTTTTTATTAGCTGTTTTTTTTTCTTTGCGTTTGTTAAACGCACAAGAATTAAAAGATTCTAAATTTAGTTTTATCGGGTATGGAGGAATTGGATTTGGAACAGTGGAAAATGAAAACACTTTAAATTATAATCTAAATAGCAATAGTGGTGCAATACTATTTAATTATAAAATAGTAAAAAGAGTTGGTATTTCTTCTGGTATAGGTTTAAATAAACTAAGTGGAAATGGTTCTAATTATTTAGGCGATTTTAATCACATTAGAACAGTTGTAAAAATCCCCTTATTAGTTTCATTTGACTCAAATATTGCAGAAAAAATAAAAATCATGTTTTTTGTAGGGCCATATATTCAGCATATAGCTGAAGATGAATTTCGCTATTTAAATGTAAGACAGCAAGATGTATTTGAAGGTTGGAATATTGGAGGAAAATTTAATTTATCTTTCTTATATGAATTTATAGATAAGGTCAGTGTTGGATTGAATTATACATGTCAATCTGATATAACAAAATTTCAAACTGTACAAACAAAGTTCTTCTTTGATGAACAGAGATTAAATAATTTAAATAATATTGGTGTAATTTTTCAAATTGAATTGTAAAACCCAAATATTTATTCATTAAAGTTTTATAATCAAAATTGATTTAAAATTTTTATCCTTTCTTCTATTGGAGGGTGTGTAGAAAAAAGGCCTCTAAAATTAACTAAAATGTTATTTGATTTTGTGTCAGGAGAATTATCAATGAATAGCTGTTTAATATCATCACTTCTAATAGATTCAATTTTAGAATTAGAGGATATTTTTTGAAGTGCGTTAGCTAGAGAGCTTGGTTTTCGAGTCATTTCTGCTGCTCCAGCATCTGCTAAAAACTCTCTTTTTCGGCTTATTGCAAATTTAAACAGTAAAGAAATAAGATATGCTATTATTGATATTACAAGAACAATAATTAAAAGTGCAGCACCTCCTTTACCATCTTTCTTCCTAGATCTATCCATACTTCCATAAAGGATTCCTCTGAATGCTATTTGTATTATTAATGAAAAAATACCAACAAATATTATACTGATGACAAGTAATTTCACATCATTATTTCTTATATGCATTAATTCGTGCGCAATGACACCCTCTAATTCCTCGTCATTTAGTTTTTCAATAATACCCCTAGTTAATGTTACACTATAGTTTTTTTTATTTAAACCACTCGCAAATGCATTTAATGCGTCGGATTCAATTATTTTGAGTTTTGGCATATTCATCCCAACACTCATGCAAAGATTTTCAGTTAAATTATAGACACGCATATTTTCTTTGCGAGTTATGCCCTTTGCTTTTGATGCATAGTCAATCATAGATGAATGACCTAAGTATGCAATGAAAAACCATATTCCTGTACCAATCAATATATATGGGCTAATCTCTATGAAACTTTCGTTTATCGCTTCAAAATTTAATCTATCAAGGTTGTCAGATACTAGTATTAAAACAGAATAAACAGCTCCAAGAAGAATTGCTGGAAACCCTAGTAATAAAAGGATAGATTTTTTATTGTTAGAGCTAATTTGTTTTTGAAGACCAATGTATTTCATTGTATTTAGAACTTAACTTCTGGAGCTTTTTCGTAATCGGTTCTATTTTCTCCAAGATCAAACATGTCCTCTTCTCTGTAACCAAACATTGATGCTAAAAGATTATTAGGGAATTTTTGAATAGCAATGTTTAATTCTTTTGTTGATGAATTGAAAAATCTTCTTACGGATGCTAATTTGTTTTCAATATCAGAAAGTTCAGTTTGAAGTTGAGAGAAGTTATTGCTTGCTTTTAAATCTGGATAAGCTTCAACTTGGATGTTAAAACCATTTAGAGCACCAGATAATTCTTTTTCAGCTGCTATTTTTTCATTGATTGAGCTAGCGTTAATTGCTTTATTTCTTTTTGAAGTGATAGCTTCTAATGTTTCTCTTTCATGATCCATATATCCTTTAACCGCTGCAATAAGTTGTGGTACTAAATCATGTCTTTGTTTTAGTTGAACATCTATGTCTGCGAATGCATTCTCGCGATTGTTCCTTAGTTTTACAAGTGTGTTATAGATCCCAATAATCCAAGCCAATAATATTACTGAAATAATTAAAATGATTTGAATAGTTGTCATGATTTTAAAAATTAACTTTTAGTTAAAGTTAATTATTTTGCCTTTCTTTAAGTTATTTTATCTTCTTTTTATTTTGTAATATTACATTACGTTGTTACTCATTAACTAAAATAAATTCTCACATGATAAAGATGTATTCTTTTGTTTTTTTGCTAGTTATTTCTGTTTGTTTTCAATTAACTGCCCAGACCTCTAAAGTTGTCAGCTTAAATTTTAAGAAAGAAAAAATTGAAAAAGAATCTAACATTAATAATTATCAATTTGATTATCAACGCAATTTATATAACGGAAGATTGTATCGTTTTATAACTTTTAAAAAGATACCAAATGGTGAGTCATTAAAAAAATTATCTGAGAAGGATATTCAACTTTTAGAGTATATACCAAATAACACTTATTTAGCATCTTTACCGCAAAATATTAATAAACAGTTGCTCTTTTCATTGGGTGTTATCAATATACAGGACTTTGATTTAAAGTATAAAACTAGCCGTCGATTAGATAGAGGTAACTTTCCAAATTGGGCTTATAAAGGTCAGGATTTAAGTTTGTCTGTTCTAGTTTTTAAAGAAATCTCTGTTGAGAACGTAATAAGTTCTTTAGAGGGTATTGGTGCTACCATTAGTCATGTCTATAAGCATGCCAACATGTTTGATATTCAATTATTAGAAAATAAATTAAGTACTCTTATAGATCTACCATTTATACGTTTTGTTGACTTAATCTCTGAGCCTGGAGTGCCTGAATCAGATGATGGAAGAAATTTGCATAGGTCTAATGCAATTGATAATGATTATAATGGGGGGTTAGACTATGATGGAACAGGTATTTCCATAGCTATAAATGATGATGGATATGTTGGTCCACATATTGATTATACAGGGAGAGTAAATCAAGATGATGTAGCAGGAGATTTAACAGGAGATCATGGTGATATGTGTGCCGGAATTGCTGGTGGATCTGGTAATTTAGATCCACTAATTAGAGGAATGGCTCCTGCTTCTTATTTGCATATAAGACAATATAGCTCTGGTATGGGTGGTACAGTTACTCTTCATCAAGATAGTGCGGTCTTAGTTTTTAATTCTTCATATTCCAATGGTTGTAATGGTGGATATACTAATACCACATTACTTGTAGATCAAGAAATCGATCAAAACCCTACATTGATGCAAACATTCTCTGCCGGTAATAGTAATAATAACGATTGTGGTTATGGTGCAGGAGATCAGTGGGGTAATATAACAGGTGGGCATAAAATAGGCAAGAATGTAATAGCTACAGCAAATTTAAATGAGAATGATGGTATAATTGCTAGTTCATCTAGGGGCCCTGCTTCAGATGGTAGGATTAAACCTGATATATCTGCTCATGGTAATAGTCAAATATCTACTGATCCTTATAATACATATGCTCCTGGTGGAGGAACATCAGCTGCTGCCCCTGGAATATGTGGTGTTATGGCTCAATTGCATCATGCCTATCAAGAGATGAATGGAGGTATTGTTGCATCTTCTTCTTTATTAAAGGCAACGTTACTTAACACTGCTAATGAGTTAGGGAATGATGGCCCAGACTTTATTTATGGATGGGGAAAAGTAAATGCATACAAGGCGGTTAAACTTTTAGAAGATAATCGATATTTCTCTGCTACTATAGCTCAAGGCGATAGTAATATTCATAACATATCAATACCTGCAGGCGTTCAACGTGCTAAGATTATGGTTTATTGGTCTGATGTAGAAGCTTCTACGTCAGCCTCTTATGCACTTGTTAATGATTTAGACGCTACAGTAATTGACCCTTTATCTGTAGATCATTACCCTTGGTTATTAGATCATACACCAGACCCTGTTAGTTTAGCTACACCAGCTATTAAGGGAGAGGATCACTTGAATAATGTTGAACAAATAGCGATTGATAATCCGCAGCAAGGTACTTATACCCTAAAAGTTAAGGGTAATGTTATTCCTTTTGGTGCTCGAGAATATTGGGTAGTTTATGAGTTTTTATATGATGACATTACAGTAATTTTTCCAATGGGAGGTGAAGGACTAATACCAGGAAATCAAGATAGAATTCATTGGGATGCTTTTGATGATAGTGGCTCTTTTTTAATAGAGTATTCAGAAAATAATGGAGGTTCTTGGACAACAATAAATACGGTTAGTGGTGATTCTCGATTTATTTCATGGAATGTTCCAACGAATGTTACTGGACAAGGATTAATTCGAGTTAGTCGTGGCTCTGCATCGGATATAAGTGACGATAATTTTTCTATCATGGAGAGACCACAAAATATAATAGTAAAAAGAGTTTGTCCAGATCAAAGTACCATTCAGTTACAATGGGATTCTGTTCCTAATGCTACAGCGTATGATGTATTTATGTTAGGAGATAAATTTATGGATTCTGTAGGTACTACATCAAACTTACAATATGGTGTTGTTGTACCGGATGTTTCTTTAGACTATTGGTTCTCTGTTCGTGCTCGTGGTTTGAATGACATGGTTAGTTTAAGGCAAATTGCTATAGAATATTCTGGTTCTACTGGAGGAGTCAATAATTGTTTTTTGTCATGTGCGGGGGACCATGATGCTGGAGTAAGAGAAATAACTTCTCCTTCTTCATTCATTGAACTCTGTGGAGGGGCAAATATAATTCCTGTAGAAGTAGTTATAGAAAATAAAGGATTGTATACAGAATCTAATTTTCCTATTAGTTTTCAATATGATAATAATCCAATTGAAACTGAAATCGTATCAAGTCCTGTATCTTTTGGATCAACAATAAACTATACTTTTTTTACTCCAATTAATGTTTCTATACCAGGTCAGTATGAACTAAAAGTATGGACAGGTTTGACAAATGATAGTACATCGTGTAATGATACGTTGGTGCAAATAATCGATATACTTAATCCAAATGCTGTTTATCCATATCAAGAGGGGTTTGAACAACCTATTTTTCCTACACCAGACATAACAATAATCAATCCAGATTCTGAATATACATGGGAAAGAACAGATGTGACTGGAGCTGATGGGACTCAAACCAATGCTGTTTTTGTGAATAATTATTCTTATAATGCTTCGGGTGAAGAGGATATTATGCAAATTTTAACTATGGACCTTAATACAGGTACAATTGCACAATTATCATTTGATGTTGCTTATTACCAATATAGCGCAACTTATTCAGATGATTTAAGAATTGATGTTTCAACAGATTGTGGTCAGACCTATACTCAACTCTATTTCAAGGATGGAGCAACTTTATCGGGAGGGAATACATCTACTAGTAATAATTGGACTCCAGCTGCAAGTGACTGGCAACAGGAAACAATAGATATTTCTTCTTATATAGGCAATACAGTTACATTACGATTTGTAAATATTAATGGATATGGTCAGAAGTTATATCTTGATAATATTAATATTGATGTTACGGGACTACCACCAACTTGTGATTTTGAAGCAAATGTTACTAATACTTGTGATGGTACAGTACAGTTTACTGATCTTTCAAATAATTTTCCTACTGGATGGTTATGGGATTTTGGTGATGGTAATTTATCAACACAGCAGAACCCAACTCATACATATAGTAGCTCAGGTCAATATACAGTTTCTCTTCAAACAAGTAATATAAATGGGCTGGATACTGAAATAAAGAATTCATATATTGGTGTCGAGTATCCTGAGATTTTTTCAACTATAGATGGAGAGGGTTGTCCTAACACATCAATAGAATTATCTGCTATAAATGGTTCGTTTTCAGGAGATATTTATTGGTATGATTCAATAGGGTTGGTTCATATTGGAGATACTTTTAATACACCTCCTCTCATTTCATCACAGACATATACTGTTCAGGATGTTATTCAAATATTCTCAAATGTTGGGCCTCAAGATAATACAATTGGAGGAGGAGGTTATCATGGCTCTGGATTTTATGGCGCGATCAATTTTACTTCGGAAACAACCTTCACAATTGATTCTGTTTGGGTAGATGCTGATGGAGCAGGTGATAGAACAATATATTTATGGGATGGAAACATTCTTAGTGGAGCTGTTCAACCTACTAATAATATTATACAACAAGTTACAGTTGCGTTAGTTGATGGTCCACAAAGAATATATTTAGGTATTGAAGTTCCATCTTCAGGAGACTTTGCTATTGGTGGAAATCAGATGAATTTATTTAGAAATAATGGTGGTGCAGTTTATCCATATACTACTCCAGGTATAGCTTCTTTAACAAGCTCAACTGCAACTACATCCCCTGATTATTACTACTATCTTTATGATTGGGATGTGAGCACGAAATGCGAGAGTCCAACACAAGTAGTCACTGCTGGTGTTGTAGATGCTCAATTTACTGCTGCTATTAATGGTAGTACAGTTACTTTTACAGACAATTCTATTGGTGCATATAGTTGGTTATGGGATTTTGGTGATGGTAATACATCTACAGATCAGAATCCAGTTCATACATATACTTTAAATGGTCCACACGCTGTAAATCTTACCATTAATGATGGAGCATGTTCTTATATGTATACTATTATGGTTATTGTTAATATTGATGAGATTAGTGATAATAAATTAGATTTAGTTCTTCGACCAAATCCAACTAATGGTAACTCTAACATTATTTTTTCGCTGCCAACAACAAGTGAAATTAATACTGAAATTTTAGCAATTGATGGAAGGGTTATTGAAGAATTTAAAATTTTAAAAGGAACTAAAGAAGTTTCATTAAATGTTTCTTCTTATCCACCAGCAATATATTTGATAAGGTTTTCTGCTGATGACATATTAGATACGAGAAGAATATTAAAAAGTCAATAGTTAGTTTTTTATAAACTTTATTGTTTTTGCATCTGTTTTGAGATTTATTTTTAGAAAATAAAGTCCTGGAGGTAACTTTTTAATGTTTATAATTTCTTTTTTTTCTTCAAGTTTTTTCAAAACATTTCCTTTTGAAGAAATAATTTCAATGTTCTCTAATTCAGTCAATTTTTTTAATCCTTTGATTGCTAATATTTCGGATACGGGGTTTGGGTAAACACCAACAAAATTATTTTTAAAATCATTTATTTCCGATAGGTTTACTGGAATACATTCAGATGTATCAATACAACCATTTAATGAAATAGCGACAGCATAGTTCCCTGTTTCTGTTGGTGTGAAAGTTTGGTTTGTTTCACCAATAATTATCGAATAATCATTGTTGCAATTTAGCCATTGATATCCACTAGCAAATTGATCTGCTGTAAGGCTTGGTATGTTCTCTATAATCGAAGTGTTAGGGTAGGGTGTGATAGTTAAATTAAGTTGAATAACGGAATCACATCCAAACGAGTTGGTTTCTATCACTGTAGCAGAATTATTAGATATTATGTATGTGTTTCCATCAATCCAGGTATAAGATTCACAGGCATTGACTGTATCTATAGTTAAGATATTTCCACTGCTTGGCGGTGTATTTCCTGTATATATAGCACCGTTAATTATTCCATTGTTATTTGATGTCAAATCAATAGCTGTTGTTCCACTTCCTTCTTCAAAATTCCAATATCCAATAAGTCCATTTTCATTTCCTATTGGAGAACAATACATATATTGTTGTATCTCTTGTTGCGTTAATGGTACATTCCATATTTGAAGATCATCTATCGATCCATTCAAAAATGAACCTCCTTCTTTTTTTCCTAGGATTAAATTAGTGCTTGTATTTACGATGCTATAATTCCAATTATCAGTAGAGGCTATACTTCCATCATAATAAAATTTTTGAGTGCCATTTTCAAATACCGCCATAACATGATGCCATTCCATCGCGCTATAAATAACATCAGAATAAACATTAAAATAATCAGGAGAATTAGAGGAAGTTCCAGAAAAACGAAACTTTTCATGATTTGAATTTCCAGGATTTGATTCAATTGATAGAAACCATCCATAGTTGTTTGTGTCTGATTTATTAATAATACCAGGCAGTGGAGATAAGCTACCAATTTTCACCCAACAACCAACAGTAAAAGAAGTATTTGAAAAATCAAAATCAGTTGAATTTCCAAAATCAATGTAGTCATCAGTTCCATCAAATCGAATTGAATAGTCATTTTGTGTTTTTCCAAATACAGAGATACTTAGTATAAGAACAAGGAGCTGTATTTTCATAGTTATTCTTTAATTATCATTTTCTTTTCTACGCTACCATCACTATATATATAGAAGATAGGAATATTTGGTTCTGGAGAGATTTCTTGATCAAGTAAATTAACAATTTTCACAATCTTTTTATTCACTATTGGCTTTGAATTAATTCCAGCATTTGCTGAAAAAGATCTAACTGCTCGAACCTTATATTCTAATATTTTACTTCTTAATAGGTCAAAAACGGGTTGACCAGAATATGCTACATAAGCATATCTAAAATCAGTTAAACTTGGTGTTTGTGATGAACTCCAATATGGATATTGTTGAGCAAATGCATCAAATGTATGCCCACCATTTAATAACGCAATAGAATC
>Ga0160423_10005592_pt1 | contig 10244 bp, 9 predicted proteins | sample CRUFie14St8metaG_FD_108191 | JGI IMG/M metagenome (GOLD analysis project Ga0160423, IMG submission 108191) | Marine microbial communities from the Costa Rica Dome - CRUD Field 142mm St8 metaG | ecosystem: Environmental > Aquatic > Marine > Oceanic > Photic zone | place: Costa Rica: the Eastern... | reverse complement strand
ATCTACACTCATTATACCTTCGCCTTTTCTTTCTATAATAGTCATGTCAGGATTATTAGGATCAGCAGAAACAACGTCTCCTGTTTTAAAACTCATATTACTAGATATTTTAGGTCTTATAGGATTTCCGTCATCATCATATGTTGTTTTAAATGAAACCATTACGCAACAACCTGCCTTCCTACATTAGTGTTTGCAATGCCACTGAATACAGGATCATCTGTACCAAAAACTCTTTGCCCAGCTGCAGCAGTATTGGTGTTAATCCTATTGTTTGTTAGATTTATATTACTTAAAGTCGAAGCATTCACAGGTGCGTTTAAAGTAACATCTAAAGGTTTAGTGTTTTTATTATCGTATAAGTCTTCAAAACTTGGTAATTGATTTGATAAAGCTTCAGGAGGTTTATCCGGAGACATTTCTATGTAACTGTCGAATGATTCTAAATAATTTTTATCATCACTACTATACTCTTTAATATCTCTAGTTAAGCTTGTTAATAAACCTTTTATTATCATCGAAGGATTACTTCTTAATTGATCTTCTGTAATAGATGACAAAACGTCAAGTGTAACATCTTGAGATAAGGCTCTAGCTAAAATATCATACTTAACTAAAGTTGTACCTATATTAAACAATCCAGGCGCATCAAACATGTTTTTTACTAAATCTGCTCCTAATTCGGCTTGTTGTAATACCGATCCTACTTTAGGATTTGCTGAGTTAATTATTGTAAAGTATCTGTCTATAGCACTTATTTTTTCTAATTGATTAGGTGTAAAAAATTTACTTAAAGCTTCATCATTTTTTAAATTTGAAATTAATTTGTTTATTTTTGTAATATCAAATTCAGGTTGTAACGTTAATAAATCACCATCTTTATTTTGTTTTGCATTCAACTTAAAAAAGTTACTTAAAGAATCTCCATCTGCTACTTTAATACCATCTAAATCTCTTTGAAACTTAATAGCTTTTTCAAAAATTTCTTGTAAAATACCCTGTCTGGCAGACACCATAAAAGGATGATTATAATCTATTTTTCCATCAGCAAAGGCTCCTGAGTCAGCAATTATATCATCTATAACTTTTTGTTTACCTACAAAATCATCTGCTTTAACGGTTTTTAATACACTTTTTATAAATTCATTTGTTGTTCCACCGTTTTTAATAGTATCTTTAAATATATTTGAGTTAGCTTTAAGTCCTAACTCTACAATGTCGTCTATAGTTTTATAGTCTACTCCTTCCATTAGCAAAGCTAGACCATTCGGATCATCCGCTTGCCATTTTGCTAAAATAGATGCAGTTTTTGAAGGATCCTGTAAAGTTTTTCTTAGCCACAAATCTTTGACAATGCCAAAAGCTTCAGAAGATCCTGTCTCATCTAAAACAGTTTTTAACGAATGAATTTGAAAGTTTCCTGGTGTTAAAAAATCATTTACAACTGTTCTTACATTTGCTTTATTGTTTGTAATCGCATCAACAACAAAGTTAATGCCTCTAACATTTTCGTTGGCATCCATTTGACTATAAAGAGCTTGCATATTAAAGGCCATGTCTGAATCTTTACCAGCTTCTTCGGCAGCATCTTTAAAAACATTTTTAATTTTTTTATGTAGTGCTCTAGCTTCTGAAGCCACAAAAGGGTTGTCTGAAAATCTTAAATTAAATAATTCTCTTTGTACTTGTATTAAACTATTAACATGACGACTAGCTGTTTGAGTATTTGTAAAATTTAAAACTCCTGGCAGTTTATTAAAGTCATTAATTATTCCAAGAAGTATTTGTGAATCGTTGTCCTTACCTCCAAAATATACTTTAGGTTCTATTACTTTTTCGGCACCCGTGTCATCTATAATTGTTATTTTTTCACCTTTATTAAATGCTTGAATATTTCTTTTACTTTTTTTCATACTGTTTTGAACATTTTGAATAAGTAAACTTTCTCCGTTTAATACTCCATTTTTTGATGAAAGACCTGCAATTGTTTCTCTTATTCCATTAACGGAATTATTTGATGCTGTATTCCATTTTACAAAAGCGTCGTTAAGAACATCTGCTGCTTGCTCTGGTGCCATATTGCCTCTTAAAACACCTAATAAAGCGTTTTGATAATTTTCTTCTAATGTTTTTTGCGCACCTAATATTAAGTCCATTGTAAATTTTTTGCCATCGGCCATTTCATTTAACAAATCTGTTGCAGATTTTATTTGGCTTGCAAATTTTTCTTTAGGTAATCTATTGAATTCTGCTGATTGAAAAAAAGTTCTTCTAAAAAAGGGTGATGCAATTAATTGACCAACCATCGCTGGTTGTAAATTATATTTATTTGATATATTTGCTATTTCTTTTGTTATTTGATTTTTAGTTACAAGTTTTGTATTACCAGAAAGGTAAGCAGGTATAAAATCAAATGCTTTAAACAGTCCAGCAGATAAAGCAGCTTCTTGTAAATTGTTAAAATTAGCAAAATTATATAAAAAAGGTGCACTTCCTTCTTGTGCAAACGCTCCTTTGTCATAACCATAGTATGCGTCAACTGCTTGGTCTACGTTTTTTCCAAATAAATTACCAAAACCAACTCTAAATAAAGGATTGTTTGCTATAGCTCTAAAAGTTTTTAATGTTAGGTCTGTGCCAAATCCTATGCCTTTTAAAGCAGGTATTTGTGTTTTTTGAGCATAAGCAGAAAGTGATCCTAATACATCACCAAGAGTTTGAAAGTTAGTTATTGAACCCGCAAATTGTAAAAGTTCATTTGAAAAATAATCATTACCGATGCTGTCAAACATTCTATAATTTTTGTCACCAGGTAATTTAAATACTTCAAAATCTTCGGTTGTGTCACCACCCATAGGTATAGTTACTTTTGTAAATTCACCTTCAGGAAAAAACTTTAAAAATCTTTTTCTTCTATTTTTAAAATCTAAATCTCTACCAAGTAAAAAGTGCAAGGACATATTTTCACCAGCTGGTAAAGATTCATTACTTACGTTTAAACCAGAAATATCTGATATGTATTGAACTTTTGCATCATTTAACTCATTTTGTAATTTTGAAATGTCGCTCATGGCTAATTGATTAGCATAATTAAAAGTATCTAACCCAAACGGCACCTCTATTTTACCATCTTGTATGTCGTTGTAATATTTTTCTTTTATTTCATTCTTTTTTTCTTTTGATACGTTGAAAATTACATTTACATCATCAAATTGTGAAGCAAGTTTTGGTGCTTCTATAAAAAAAGAATCTTCAGTTACTGCACTATTATTTTTTTTATCGTCTTCTACAGCCATTACTGTCCTCTAAACGTATACAAGTTAAAAATTTTAGTTTCAATTTGTTTGTTGTTTGCTCTAAGATCTTCTGGCTGATAAAGTCTTAAACCATAAACGGGAGAATTAGGTGCAAACGTAATTGTTGACACAGAGCCATCTGGTTTTATAAATTCACCATTTTCGTTCGCAAAACCAATGACACCAAAGTTACCATTCGTCGATTTAAATTCTTTTACAAGGTTGTAAGTAACACCGTTTTTAGATTTAAATATTTTTTTATTGTCAGGTAAATTTTCAAGTCCATCAATAGTATACGGTTTTAAACCTGTATCAAATTTAGCTACCTGTTCTTCAAATTTTTCTTTATTTTGATCTTGCAATTGTCTTACAATTTTAAAAATTTCTCTTTGCGCTTTACTTTTATCAGCTATAGATAATGCTCCATTTGCATCAAATTTAGCTGTAAAGACTGCTTCACCATCTAATCCTAATAACTCACCAGAATTTAAAAAATTATCGTATAACTCTTTTGATTTCATTTCTAATTCTGCTTTGTTTTTAGCAATATCAAGAATTAATCGTTGACCATCTTTTGATAAAAATAGTTGTGATACTGAACCTCTTAAAATATCTATTTCTTGTTGGTTTAAATTACCTTTAAAAAATTCAGCATTTAATAAAGTAAATAATTGATTAAAAGAACTTAAAGTTTCTGTGTTTGCTAAGCTTGTATCTTCTCCAATAAATTTATTTATTACACTATACACAGGTGAGTTTTGTAAACTTGGAAATGTGTTAAAAATAGTTGCTAATTGTTGTCTTAACGCTTGGCCTGAACCGGATATTGCACTATCTATTAAAGGTATAGCTCTTTCAATTTGTTGAATTTTAGCGAAACCTTGATCATAGGCTGCATCATAAGTATCACTTAAATTATTGACATCATCCGCCATACTTTGTAAGTTTATTTTTCCTTCTTCAATTTGTAATAAGTCTGCTGCACTTGGTTCTGTTTTTAAATCTTTTTCTAAAGCAAGTACGTTGTATGCCGCTTTTAAAGTGCTTATATCTTTTTCATTAAAAGGCACAGTTTGATCTAAACTATCAAATATTGGTGCTAAACCAGGAATATTATCTTTTATAAAAGCCACCGCATCATTATCAACTTTTGAAGTATTTAAAAGGCCATCGAAAGCTGTATCAATTGATCTCTCTGTTTCTGTAGATCTATCTTTTTCAGGGGGTGTATTAGCCTCAGCTTCTAAGACTGTTATAAATTGACCAGCATTGTTTGGATCAGGTGTTACTAATCTTGTATTTTGTGGTACTTTTATATAATCGTCAGTTTGATCCTCTGCTTTAAAAATTTCATTACCATTGTTGTCAATTACTGTGGTGCCTGGTGGTACTTTTATTAATTGTTTTTTGTCAACTTCACTCGTGCTATTATCAAAAATAACATCATTGGTTTCTTTATTTAATAAAACACTGCCTTTTGGCACTACAATCTCTTTTTCTACTTCTTTTGGTGTAGCAGGTTTAATAATTTGATATTCATTATTTTCATCTATAAATCCTAATTCTTGTTGTGGGTTTGATTTAATTACATTTATGCCTGTATCTTTACCTTCAAATTTTTGACCACCAAGAAATGCAATTTCATTTGGTTTTAATTTTATTAATGTATCATCAGGATTGACATCTACTTGTTTAAAAACTGTTTTTTCAATAACTGTGCCAGGATTTTCAGGATCCTCGTAAGTCATTACTAAAGTACCACCCACTTCTTTGAGCTCATAATCTAATCCACCTGTAGCTATTGTTTTACCAAATTTATCAACTAACTTATCTCCTTTACCTAAAATTGAAGTTTCATCTGCTTCATCTTTAGTTAACTCAGCAGAAATCATATCTTTAAATAAATCAATCGTGCTTTGTGCAGCTAAAGATTTAACTTGTCCTTCAATATCTGGAGCAGGTTTTATGTTTGCAAGTGCAGGAGTTGCACTGCTAATTCTATTTAGCGTATCTAAAAAAGGAGGTAGAGGTTGCGAAGTTAAAGGTTGTCCTCCAGCACCAGCTGCAGATACTCTTTGAAAAAAATCTAATAATGCTGGAAAGTTTCTAGAAAAAGAACTTTCTGGCTCTGGAATAGCGTCTCTAAACAACGCTTCAAAAGTATTTTTATATGGCTCTAAAGTGGCTAAATTTACATTTGTTAATATTTGATTTATTGCTTCTTGTTGAATTTCTTTTTCATTACCACTGTAACGACCGGGACCATCTACTAAACCACGTTTAGTTTTGTTTGGAACTAATCCTGAAGTGATCCCAACACCACGAGAACTTTGTTTAAAACCACCTGGTGCGTTGGCAAACATTTTTCTGTTATAAACAGACATCTATAATCTTCCAAAACCTTCTAACAATGCACCAATACCTGTACCAAGTGAACCAATACCACCTGCAAAAGTTAGGAATGGATTTGCAGGTGTCACTGGTATTTGTGAAATAGTTTGACCACCAAAAGGTAAACCTGCCAATACATCTGTACCAAAAGATATACGTTGGAAAGGTTCTTGTTGTTGAGCTGCAAGATTTTGTCTTTGAGCTTCTAAACCTGCTTGTAGTAATTGTTGTTGCTGACCACCAATACTTAGTAATGTATTTAAATCCTGACCAAACATACCTTGACCTAATTGACCAATGCCTGCCTGAAACCTTGCTAAATTACCTAATTGTTGTCCTGCTCCTAGTTGTCTTCTTTGTTGTGCTTCTTGTGCCGCTTGTGCTGAAGCTAATGCTTGTTGAAAATTTCTTGATCTATCTTCTGCAATTCTTCTTGATTTTATATCGCCAATGTTTCTGTCTAATTCAGCTTGTTGTACTCCAAATCTTGAACCGCCAAAAACACCGGCTCTTGTTGCCTGTCCAGCTAAGTTAGCTTGAGCAATTGACCCTTGTCTGTCTATTTCTCTTAAAGCTTCTTGAGTAACTAACTCTTGATATGGATCTCTAAATTGATCTATTCTTTCAGTAGTAGGTGTAAACTGTTGTGTTGCACCTGCAAGAGCCTGTCCTGCAGTAGTAGCAGTGTTACCTGCTTGAGTTATAAATGGTTGAAATGCACCAATACCTTTATTTGCTAAAGCAAAAGCATCTATTTGAGGTTGCGTGAACCCTGCAACTTGTTGCATGGGTATATTACGAGGTACATTAATTAAACCTTGTACATAATTAGGGTCACTCGGATCAAGATTTGGTGTTCCAAACAATGTTGCTAATAAATCTTTTTGTCTATCCTGCACATACGGTGGAGGTAGTTGTGTTTGTATTTGTTGTTGTACAGCCATTATGCTTGTCCCTCAAATTGATCCATCATCTGATACATTTTTCTAGCTCCTTCCATTCTGTCTCCGCCGCCAGCTCCTCTAACAGCTTTTGCAGTCATGACAAATTCACCATCACTTAACATAGCAGGTATACTATCAGATGTTCCCGTTCCTGGTCCATTTATTTGACCTGTTTTGCGAGGAAAATCTTTTGGATCTCCACCCGTTGCTAAATTCATTATACCACCATCTGCAACATTTTGCACTAATTGTCCACTTGTATCAACATATGGACCAATTATTCCTTGTCCTAATAATAATTCTATTAATTTTCCTTGATCTGTATTTAAAGACTTGCCTTGATAATCTGTACCAAATGTAAAATCAGTAACTTCTTGCTCCTCTGGTAAGTCAAAGGCACCTGTTGGTTGTAGTGATGCTCCTGTGACAGCAGATGCTTTAGCTAAATTAGCCAATAATTTTGATGCATCTATTTTTTCTTCCCCATCTACCATTTTTGTAGGTATAAATTTACCGCCACTACCAATTAATCCGTCAATAGCTGGTTTGTCACCAATAGCTTTTTTTCCAAATAAAAAATCAGTAAATCCTGATGCACCTGTTTTACCTCTGCCTAAAACTGTATCCATGAAAGTTCCTTTTTTAGCCGCATCACCTGTTAATCCTTTTATACCTGGAGCTTGACTAGCTAAAAATGCTGCTGATGCAACTTCTCCAAAACCAGCATCAGGATCAGCTAATGCACCAATACCTGCGTATAGAGGATTTCCTGTAGCTAACGCTAATACGGTTCCTAAATATTTTTCACTATCACCTGGTAGTATTTTAGCTACCGTTTTTCTTAGTTTTTTAAGCATAATCTCCTATTGCAATATATGTGATTGAAGCAAGGAGGCTGGCCTTGAGTGTAAGCCTAATTAATCGTATAAATATAGTCAAATTTCTAGTAATGTGCAATGAGAAATATGAGCTTTGATATAGATAAAGTGCCGATGGTCCGTGTTACGTGGTTGGATGCACGTGATACAGAGACAGGTTGGCTTCCTATAAAAGATATTTTAAATGCTCCGTTAGCCGTGTGTCAAGAAGTAGGGTACATGGTTATTAAAAATCAACAAAAAATAGTTATTATGCGCTCTTGGTGCATTGATAAAGACGATAATCACGGTGGTGGCTCAATTGCAATACCAAGAGGTTGGGTATCAAAGATAGAATATTTAACGCCGACGTATTCTGAGTCATTGTAGTTGTCAAGAAAACAATTTTAAAAAGTTCTGTTGAAGTTAAAAAAAATATGTTTACATTAGATTCTCACCAAAATTAACAATCATAGGAGACAAAAATGGAAAAAGATGAATTAAATAAAGCTATTGCCTACCTTGCAGATAAGGTGAGCAAATATCACGAAAGACTATTAGCCATGGAAAGAGATGTTGAAAGACACATTAAAAGTACAGAACAGCACTGTTGTGATGATTGTGAGTGTAAAAAATAATTATTCTCCAGTCTCGCTTGCAGTGCCAGGCATTTTAACGACACGAATGGTTATATCCTTGGCTTTAGTTGTAGCCCAAGGATTACCACAGTCGTTACAATTACCTGTTGCCTGTTCTTCTTCATCAACTTCAGCATTACAATTTTTACAATAAATCTTTACATATACTTCAGGTTTCAGAATAGGTACTTCTTTCCCTGCAACCATTTCAGTTCCTATTTGTTCTGCGTCTTGTACTTTTTTACCTATTGACATTATACTATCTCCATAAAGTTTACTGAAAATTTTAACCCACTGCCTTTTACTTTTATTGTATCGCCTTGTTCTAAAACTTGTGTGGTAGTCAAATGTTTGACTGCATTATTATCTACACTTTCATCTAATATGTGTGTTTCTACAGACGAACTACTGTCGTTGATAGATACTTCAGCTGTTACTGCACCACCACTTTTATTAGAAACTGTCACATTTTTTAAGATAAATGTAGCAGGTTCTGTTGGCGGTGTTGTGCTTAAATCCGATGCTGGTACAGTAACTATTACCACTAGTGATCCTGTGCCAGTTGCACTTACTCTTTTAAAATTATCAGCCAAGGAAAAAGGTCCTTCTAGTTGAGTCTTCTTTTAAATCTTCTTGAAAACCAAAGTTTAATTGTTGTGTGATTTGTTCAAGAATACGAATTAATGTATCAAACTGTAGAGCTTCATATTCCTGTGTTGCTGTAGGTAATACCGTTGTATTTATTTTAGCCATTATCTGCCTCCATCTGGTTTAATATCTAGTCTCAATGTACCATACCGCCAATCAGAATCCAAAGTATTACTAGTTATTTTGACATTTGTTTGTCTACCTCTGCCACGTAAATCAAAAAACCTAGTTGTATTAGTTACATCTCTGCTTATCGTTGTTCCTGTGTCTGTAGGATATGTTTTAAAACCCATAGTCATAGTCGCTGTTCCTACTTGATTTTTAAAGTCTGGTATACCTCTACTTACAGATAGTATTTGCTGTCCGTCTTGTATGTCAAAATCGCCTGATGTTATAAAAGCCGTCATAGCAGTTTGATCATCATTTACACCTTCTTCATGTTCATAGAAAATAGATGCACCCGCAGTTACACCTTTTACTGTAGGAGTAGTTGGTGTGTCAGTTGGATTGTATTTTGTTGCATACGGTCTTTGATATACACCATAATCTGTCCAAGTTGTTCTTGCTAAGTTTGATGTGTACCAACTTTTTTCTAAATAATTATATGTCACAGATCTGTTTATTTGATTTGACGTATTAGACGCATAAAACCAAGTAACTTCGTTAAACTCTGAGTTTACACCAGCAAATGTCTCTGGTTGTTGTGTAATTGAAAAGTCTTCAAATACATAATCTTGTACACTACAAGGTATTTTTTTGACAGCACCATCATAAAGATAGAAAGCATTTTGTGACATCCAGTAAGCAATACCGTTTACATCAACGGCTGAATGTACACCCACAGCTCCACAGTTTGCACCGATTTGCACAAGAGAGAAAGTAAAAGGCGCACCTACAAACTGTAATGCGTTTAGTGATGTATCTGTCCATACCAATACGGCATTACGTGATCTTACTGCCGACACAATTTTTGATCCATCTTGTATTCTAAATGAACCAGCAGTATTCGTAGCTGTTGGCACAAAATCATTTGTTGTTTCTTGTGACGCAAAACGTAAAAATAAATCATCTTGTGTAGTAGAGTTACCTATTACCGTTTCTGTACCAAATAAAAACACATGTCTATCAGGCATTGATACTAAATTAAATCTAGAATTAGTCGGAGTATTAGAAATGGCGTTTGCTCTTACGCCCGTTCCATTAGACGTGTTCCATAAGAATGTTTTGCCTTTACTTACGGTAGCTATTAAGTCTTCACCAAAATTGTCAAATGACCAGTTACGAGCATCTATTGTAACACTTGATGTTTTTCTAGGTTCATTCCAACCAGGATCACTTAAACCTGTATAGTCTGGAGAGTTCCAAGTATGAGTTCCCCAACCATACCCATAAGATGATTGTTCAGTTCCAATAGCTATTTGATATTTTGCATTACCAGAACCGCCACCACCAGATGTTGATCCAGAGGCT